>Ga0302326_10031653_pt1 | contig 10562 bp, 10 predicted proteins | sample Palsa_T0_3_FD_202264 | JGI IMG/M metagenome (GOLD analysis project Ga0302326, IMG submission 202264) | Peat permafrost microbial communities from Stordalen Mire near Abisko, Sweden - Palsa_T0_3 | ecosystem: Environmental > Terrestrial > Soil > Palsa > Peat permafrost | place: Sweden: Abisko...
GCTACTTCATGATGGGCGACAATCGCAACGACTCCGAGGATTCGCACCTGTGGGGCTTCGCGCAATTGCACGGCACCTTCGCGACGGGCCCCGAAGCGGGCAAGAACGCCGGCTTCACCGGCCACGCGTTTTTGCTGTTCTGGCCTCCCAATCGCATCGGACTCTTGCACTAAAGGCCCGAGCTTAACGGGAAGCCCCGGGCGTGCCCCGAACGCTTGGTGACGTGCTGTCGCCCGTGCGCTTGAGATCGGCGGCGAATCTCGCGTGGCAACTCGCTTTGCTCGTCGTGATCCTCTACGCCGCCCTCGGGCTGCGGCCGGGGCAGATTAGCGGTTTTTCGATGGAGCCGCGCATCGATTCGGAAGAGTATATTTTGATCAATGCGCTCGCTTATTGGAGTGGAAGACCGCAGCGTGGCGACATCATCGCCTTCCGGCACGAGCGTTCCGCACCGTCGGTGTACGTGAAGCGCGTGATTGGGGTGCCGGGCGATCGCGTCTCGATCGAGACGGGCGTCGTCAGCGTCAACGGGGCAACGATCGCGGAACCCTACGTCCGTTTCGGCGACCGGCGCAGCGCGTCTGCGGTCACCGTGCCTGCGGATTCGTATTACGTGCTCGGTGACAATCGCGCCAACAGCGACGATTCGCGTGCGTGGGGCTTCGTTGCGGCGAGCGACGTGATCGGCCGCGCCGTCCTGGCCGTTTGGCCGCCCTCGCACGCCGGCGCGCTGCGGTAGCGGCGATGCCGCGCGCTCTCGCCGAAGAGGCGACCATTCAGTGGTATCCAGGACACATGGCTCGCGCAATGCGGCGCCTCGCCGAAGACATGCGCGCGATCGATATCGTCGTCGAAGTGACCGACGCGCGCGTGCCGCTCTCGGGTACCAATCCCGCGCTCGGCGAGCTCGCCGGTCATCGCCCCCGCCTTCTCGTGCTCTCGCGGGCGCAACTCGCGGAGGATCGCGTTACGGAGGCGTGGCTCGCATACTACCGGAAACGCGGGCGCACGGCAATCGCCGTCGATGCAAAAGACCGTAGCGGAGCGGCGCGCTTGCGTGCCGCGGTCGACGCTCTGGCGACGGGGCGGCGGAGCTCGCGCGTGATCGTGCTCGGTATCCCCAACGCCGGGAAATCGACGGCGATCAACGGCCTCGCGGGAAAGAACGTTGCGCGCGCTGAGGATCGCGCCGGGGTCACCCGTGCGCGGCAATGGTTCCGGATGAGTGACTCACTCGAGATCATGGATACGGCGGGAATTCTCGTTCCCAAGATCGATACGCCGGACGCCCAGTGGAAGCTCGCGCTCGTCGGCGCCGTGCCGCGTGCCCGCTTCGATGCCGAGGACGTACTCGCGCGCTTCTACCGCTGGCTTCGCGAAGCTCGCCCGGAAACGACCGTCCCCGATTTGGAAACATTCGCGCAAACTCGCGGCTTCATGAAGCGTGGTACGTTGGTGAATACGCACAATGCCGCGTGGGCGTACCTCAAGGATTTAGGCGATGGAAAGTTTGGGCGGATGAGCTTCGAAGAGCCCGGGCTCACAACGTGACGGCATCCGACGCGGCGCGTAAGCGGCGGCTGGCGCGCGAGCGCGAACGGCGGCGGCTCGTTCGCCTTCATGCCTACGAGCGGGCGGCCCGCGGGCTCGGCTTCGAACTGATCGGCGGCATCGATGAAGTCGGCCGTGGGCCGCTCGCGGGGCCCGTCGTGGCAGCCTGCGTGGTCGCGGCGGGACCCCTGATGCTGCGCGGCCTCAACGATTCGAAGAAAGTGCCGAGCGAGCAACGCGCGGCCCTGGCGATCGAGATTCGCACCCAAGCCGTGGCATGGGCCGTCGGCGAGGCCTCGGTCGCCGAGATCGAGCGGCATAACATCTACTGGGCCTCAATCCTCGCGATGGAGCGAGCCCTCGCCGCCCTCGAAACCCCGCCTGCCTATCTGCTGACCGATGCCGTGCGGATCGCGAGCTTCACGGGGGAGCAGCTGCCGGTGATCAAAGGCGATGCGAAGTGCGCGACGGTCGCGGCCGCGTCGATCTTGGCGAAAGTTCATCGCGACGCGCTGCTCGTGGAACTCGACCTCCTGCACCCGGAGTACGGTTTCGCCGAACACAAAGGGTATGCAACGCCGCGTCACCTGGCCGCCCTCCTGGAACACGGACCCTGCGTTCACCACCGCCGGCACTTCCTGCGCGTACGCGACGCACTGACGCTCTTCGATGAGATACCGGACGGGTTTTCTGCGTGAAAACGGCGGGACAGATGCTTGGCGCCTCGAGCGAGGACGTGGCGGCGGCTTATCTGCAAGCCCTCGGGTTCGTCATCTTGCGGCGTAACCTGCGCGGCCCCGGCGGCGAAATCGATATCGTGGCCAAGGATGGGCAGACGATCGCATTCGTCGAGGTCAAAGCCCGGCGCGGCCGCTCCTTCGGCTCGGCTTTGGCCGCGGTCGACGCACGCAAGCGGGCCAGGATCCGTGCGGTAGCAGCCGATTATCTGCAGTTCTTTGCGCCAAGCGCGAAGGCGCGCTTCGACGTGGTCGCCATCGACGGCACCCGCGTCCAGCTCCTCCGCGGGGCGTTCTCGTGAAAGCGAAGCCGATCGACCTCATCGGGACCCGCGTGGCCAACCGCTACGACGTCACTTCGCTCCTCGGATCCGGCGGGATGGCCAACGTCTTCAAGGCGGTGGATCGTCTGCTCCAGCGCGACGTCGCGATCAAGATCCTGAGCGAGCAGTCGGAAGCGATTCGGCACCGCTTCTTGCTCGAGGCGCGCTCGCTTGCCCGCCTCAACCATCCCGGAATCGTTGCCGTCTACGATGCCGGTGAGTCCGCTGGAATTCCCTACATCGTCATGGAGCTGGCGGACGGGCCGACCCTCGCCGAGGCTGCCGCCATGGGTCTTACCATCGGCTTCACCGTCCGCGCGACGATCGGCCTGCTCGACGCGCTCCACTACGCACACGAGAACGACGTCCTGCATCGCGACGTCAAGCCTTCGAACATCATCGTTCGTTCGGATGGCAGCGTGAAGATCATGGACTTCGGACTATCTCGCAGGATTTCGGACCTGTCGGAGGGGACGCAGGCGGGCGAGATTGCCGGTACCATCTCCTACCTTCCCCCCGAGCGATTCCTCGGGAAGCCGGTCGACGCCAGAGGCGATCTGTACTCGCTCGGCATCATCCTCTACGAATTGTTCACGGGCGTGCTGCCCTTCCGCAACGACCAAAACGATCTGGTTGCAGTCGTTTTCGCGCACGTGAACGAACCCGCTCCGGCACCCTCGAAACACAACGCGAAAGTCACGCACGAACTGGAACGCATCGTTCTGAAACTCATTGAGAAAGACCCGGAGGCGCGCTATCAGAGCGCCCGCGAACTGCAGGACGATCTCCGTTCGTATTTGAGCGTTCGCCCGGAGGCTGACGACGTCCGGATAGAACCTCAACAACGTGGCCGCTAGCGCCGCAGCGAAGGCCGCGGAGCAGCCCGAACTTCGGCGTGCCGTCACGCCGTGGGGTTCGTTCTCGTGGGGCTATTCCGATGTGGGTGCCGATATCTTCGTGGGCCTCGGGCTCGTGCTCGGCGCGGCGGCCGGAGCTTCGAACATCGCGTTTCTGTTTGCGGGGCTCGTGTACGTGTGCATCGGCCTTGCGTACACCGAACTCGCGGCGGCGTATCCGGTGGCGGGCGGAGGCCAATACTTCGTTTTCCGCGGGCTCGGCGACATCTTTGGATTTATCGCCGGTTGGGCCGTCCTGCTCGATTTTACGATCGATATCGTGCTCTTCGCGTGGAGCTGTATCGACTATCTCAGCAAACTGCTTCCGTTCCTGAGCTTTACGGCACATCCGTGGACGCATTTCATCATCGTCTTCGCGGTGATCGCCGGGTTAGCGCTGCTCAACATCGTGGGCGTGCGTGAAAGCTCCGCGTTCAACGAACTCGTCAGCGGGCTCGATATCGTGAGCGAAACGTTCATCCTCTTCTTCGGATTCCTCTTCGCCTTCGAGCCGCAGTTGCTCGTGCACACGATGCAGATGTCGTGGCCGACCCCGTTCAATTTGATGAACGGAGTCTCGCTCGCCATCATCTCGTTCGTCGGGCTCGAATCGATTTCGCAGGCCGCCCAGGAGACGCAGCGCCCGGCGTCCGTCATCCCGCGCACCTCGATCAGCCTGATCCTGACGATCCTGATCTTCGCGCTCGCATATTCGAACTTGGCGCTCGGGATGCACGCCTGGCACCCGATCCCGCTCGATGCCCACGGCCACGCGCAGCCCCTCTGGCACTACCTCGGCAACGAGGACAACAACGGCGCGGCCGTGGCCGTGCTCGCTGCAAACGTCCCGTACTTCGGCGCGCTCGCCGCGCTCTACGTGCCGGTGCTCGGGGCGATCCTGCTTTTGATCTCGAGCAACTCGGGCGTCTTTGGAAGCTCGCGCATCGCCTACGCGATGAGCGGCACGCAGCTGCTGCCGAGCATCTTCCAGAAGGTGCACCCAAAGTATCGCACGCCGGCCGTCTCGATCAGCGTCTTCTGCGGCGTTGCGATCGTCGAGTTGATCTTCGCCGCTCTGCCCAGTCTGTCGCCACCGGTGCGCGAAATCTACACGCGCCTGTTTCGGGGCGAGGACGGGATCACGTTCCTCGGCGATCTATACGCGTTCGGCGCGGCGGCGAGCTACTCGTTCGTCTTCATCGCACTCATTTTTCTGCGCTTCAACGATTCGCAGAGTCCGCGCCGGTTTAAGATGCCGTTCAACATTCCGATGACCTATAAGGGCAACCGGGTCGAGTTCCCCGTGGTTGCCGTCGTGGGGTTCTTCGGAATCGCATCGATTCTCGTCTTCACGATGATCACCCACGAGATCGGGCGCGTCGCCGGGCCGTCGTGGATTATCCTCGGCATCATCGGCTATCTTTTCTATCGCAAACGGAAACGTCTGCCGGTTTTCCGTTCGCAGCCGCACGACTGGCGCAAGGCGCAGATCAATATTCTCCAGTCGGCGGGCGAACTCGAGATGATGGACGAGTACATCGTCAACGTGCGCAAGATGGACGAGCAGCGCGCGATCCACGGGGACGTGATGCGTTGAAGCGCTTCGTGCAGAGCGAGGGGTACGCTCGCACGCGGCTCGTGCTCGCGACGCTTTTCATCGTTCTCGGAAGCGTCACCATCGTGCGCGCCGTGATGGGCGTCGGCTTGACCTGGAAGCTGCTTCCGGCCTTCGTGCTGGGCGCGGCCATGATCGCGCTCGGCGCGTTTCGTTATCGCGATTATTTCGCCGCCCGCGCGCGACGCTGATGCTACCCCATCCTACCCTCGCGGGTGCGCTGCTGGCACTTACCGTCCTGGTTGCGATCTCGTCAACGATATACTGGATGCTGCATCCTCCGGCGACGACGTTCGAACGCGCGGCAAGCGCCACCGAAGAGGACGTGGACGAGATCATCGGCAGCGTCATCATCGTGTTTTCACAAGAGATCCACTCCGAACACATGCTCTCGCTCGCCGTCCGGCTCGCGCGGCGCGAACGCGCGGAACTTTTGGCCGCCTACATCATCGAGGTACCGCTCACGTTGCCGATCGATGCGGAAATGGCGGTGGAACGCCGCGAGGCCCTCGGCGTCCTCCAGGTGGCCGAATCGATCGGGCGCAAGAACAACGTGGAGATCAAAACCGATATCTCCGTCGCGCGCAACGTGGCCGACGGCGTTCTGGAACTCGCCAAGCGCAAGGACGCGCACTTGATCGTCGTGGGCTCGTACCGCGAAGGGAAATATGCCGGTGCTCCGCTGGCCCGTTCGATCGAAGTAATCGCGGCGAAAGCGAATTGCGACGTGCTGATCGGAATCCAGGGGAATAAGGGCAAGATCCTCACACCGTCGCTGATCAAGGGAGCGCGCGGCGAACGAGAACGGCCCGAGGCGTAGCGCTCGGCCGCCTGAGGCGAGGGCGGGCAAGCGTGCGAGACCGCACCGACACCGCTCGAAGAACGGCTTAAGCTTGGGGACGATGAAACTGCTGGCGAATCATTGCCGTTCCAGTTCCTGGAAACGCGCGCGTTCGGCTGCAGTACGCGTAGCGGCGGCCGCCGCCTTTGTTAGGTAATGAAGTCCCGCCGCTAGCCGGCGCGACATCGGGCGCCCTGGCCGCCGCGAGCCTCGAATTCAAACGCCTCGAGGCAGTGCGACGCTACGCCATTCTGGATACGCCGCCGGAAGAGGCCTTCGACCGAATCACTCGCCTCGCAGCCCAAATCTTCGACGCGCCGATCGCGGTGATCAGCATCGTAGATTTTGGGCGGATTTGGCTCAAATCCGTGTTCGGCGTCGCGGCCTGGCGAGAGGTTCCGCGAGAGAACAGTCTGAGCTCGTCCGTGATCGAGGGCAGCGATCCGTACATCATAGAGGACGCGATCGACGAATCGCGTTCGCAGCACACGGCTGACGGGAAGGAACCCGTCAGCTTTCGTTTCTACGCCGGCATTCCGCTCGTTACGAAGGACGGATACAACCTGGGCGCGCTCTGCGTTTTCGACGTTGTTCCGCGCGTAGCCGATCCCAAAAAGGTCGAAATGCTTTCGAACCTTGCGAAGATCGTCGTCGACGAATTAGAACTGCGCCTGGCAGCGCGAAACTTTGCGTTCGAAACCTCCGCGCGTGCCGCCGAAGAGCATTTCCGCCTGATGGTGGACGGCGTGAAGGACCACGCGATCTTCATGCTCGACGTCGGCGGAAACGTGGCTTCCTGGAACCCCGGGGCGCAACGCATCAAAGGCTATCGCTCCCAGGAGATCCTCGGCCGGCATTTCTCGGCCTTTTACCCGCCGGAGGACATCGCGGCCGGTAAGCCCCCGCGAGAGTTGGCAATCGCGGCCGCCGAGGGTCGCGTCGAGGACGAGGGGTGGCGCCTACGTCGGGACGGGACGCGCTTCTGGGCTAGCGTGGTGATCACGGCGCTGCGAGACCAGGACGGCGCCTTGCGCGGCTTCGGCAAAATCACGCGCGACCTCACCGAGCAACGTGCCGCCGGCCTGGCGTTGCGCGTCAGTGAAGAACAATTCCGTTGTTCCTTCGACGAGGCGCAAATCGGAATGCTGATCATCGGCTTCGATGGTTGTTACAAACGCGTGAACGACGCGTTCTGCGCGATCGTCGGGTACAGCCACGAGCAGCTGGCGGGCCTTTCACGCGATACCATCACGCACCCGGGCGACGTTGCCGAAGACGCCGAAGAGCTGCGCGTCTTGCTCGCGGGATACACGACGCCCCGCGCGCGAGAGAAGCGGTACCTGCACGCGTCCGGCGATGTGGTCTGGACCGCGATCTACGTCTCGCTGATCCGCGACCCGGAAGGCCGGCCGCTGCACTTGATCGCACAGGTTCAGGACATTACCGAGCGCCGCCGGAACGAGCGCCAACTCGAGCACATGGCGGACCATGACCCGCTGACCGGCCTGCTAAATCGGCGCAGTTTCCGGCGCGAACTCGCCGGCCACGTGGCGCGCGTCGCGCGCTATGGAGCGAGCGGTGCCGTGCTGATGCTCGACCTCGACAACTTCAAGTATTTCAACGACAGCCGGGGCCACAGCGCGGGCGACGAGCTGATCGTGCGCATCGCGCAGGCCCTGCAGTCGCGCTTGCGCGATAGCGACGTGCTCGCGCGCCTGGGCGGCGATGAGTTCGCCGTGCTCCTTCCGTGTGGAGACGAGCAATCGACGCAGAAGGCCGTCGAGGCGCTCCTGCAGGTCGTACGCAACGAGGCTGCGGCCGCAACTGCCGGCGGGCAAAAATGGGTCACGGCGAGCGCCGGCATCGCGCTCTTCGCCGATGGCGCGAGCCTGACCGCCGAGGAGATCATGGTCAATGCGGACCTCGCGATGTACGACGCCAAGGAGGCCGGCCGCGACCGCTGGGCGCGCTACCGCACGGAACACAGCGACCGCCCGAAGATCGAAAGCCGCATGAAATGGGCCGAGCAGATTCACGACGCGTTCGCGAGCGACGGCTTCGAATTACTCGCCCAGCCGATCGTTCCGCTGAACGCGCGCGGCCGCACGCAGTACGAACTGTTGCTGCGCATGCGCGGTCGCAACGGAGATCTGATCCCGCCCGCAGCGTTTCTGCACGTCGCCGAGCGTCTCGGCCTCATCGCGGATATCGACCGTTGGGTCACGCGGCGGGCGATCGACATGCTCGCCGACCAGCGGGCGGCGGGTCGCGACCTGCGCTTCGGGGTGAATGTGTCGGCTCTTTCGATGGGTGACGAAAAGCTGTTCGAGCTCATCGAACTCCGGCTGCGCGAAACCGGTGTGCCGCCCGACCGGCTCATCTTCGAAGTGACCGAAACCGCGGCCGTCGCTCATGTCGGTCGTGCCGTGCGCTTCGCCGAACGCCTCTCGGAGCTCGGTTGCGCTTTCGCCCTCGACGATTTCGGTGCCGGCTTCGGCTCTTTTTATTACCTCAAGCACCTTCCGTTCGATTACCTGAAGATCGACGGAGAGTTCGTGCAGCACTGCGCCGAGAACGAGACCGACCGCATCCTCATCTCCGCGGTCGTGCAGATTGCGCGCGGCATGGGCAAGCGCACGATCGCCGAGTTCGTCACGAGTGCGGAGACGGTCGAGGTCCTCAAACACCTCGGCGTCGACTATGGCCAAGGCTTTGCGCTCGGCCGCCCCGCGCCGCTCGGCGAGCACCTGAGCGCGCCGAACGTGTCCGCGCACGCCCAGTAGGGGTTCTCCCTAGCGCTTTTGAGAATCGCTCGGTACGATGATGATCTCGTTGAAGCGCGCCGCCGCCCTCGCCGGCATTTCGGTTCTCGCGTCGGGGTGCGCCGGCGTGTTCGGCGGACTCCATCACGTATCGAACGGCGGCGGGTCGGGATCCGGCGGTCCCGAGAGCGCGTACCAGTGTCCGACGAGCGACAGCGCGTCGAGCATTGCGCGGTCGGCGCCGGCCCGCGCAGGGACCAGCGCGCGCGGCCGTTTCGCGCCGTACGCGCGGCCGCCGGAAGCACCCGCCGATCTGATCGCGGTCAACTACGATGCCGCAAGCATTTCGCAAAATCGCGAGCGACTGGCTGCACGCGAACAAGCGCTCGGCGCATCGTTCGTTCGCGAATATGCGTTTGCGCATTTAGGAATCGTGACCCGCGTCGTTCGGCCCGCTTCCGGTTCGGCCGTCGCCCTCGAGGGAGCTTTGCGAACGCTGCCCGGCGTGCGCTCCGTCGGGTTGACCGGCGGGCACCGCCATCTGGATTCCGTCAACGCGCCCCTCTTGACCAACGATCCGGTTTTCGACGGATTCGGCGCCCCCGCACCGCTCTACCAAACCTCTTCGGGCGAGGGCCAGTGGGATATGCACGTCGCGCGGCTCGAGTACGCGTTTGCCTACAGTCAGTCCGGGAACGGAAGCTCGACGACCAACCTCGACGCGCTCGGCTCCGCGAACGTGAAGATTGCGGTTATCGATACGGGTATCGATACGACGCATCCCGATGTGACGCGCTCGGGCTCGATTCCGAAGGTCGGGTACCAGAAATGCTTCATCACGGATCCGACCGGCACTCAGTCGACGTCGGACTTCGAAATCGACGAGCAAGGACATGGCACCAATGTCGCCGGCATCGCGGCCGCGGAACCCGACAACGCGATCGGCTTTGCGGGAGCGGGAGGGAACGTTTCGATCGACGCATACCGCATCTTCCCGACGCCGGACGACTCGTGCATCACAGACGATCCGGACGAGCAATGCACCGACAACACGCAAGACGTCGCTTCCGCGATCGAAGACGCCGTAACGCAGAAGGTCAGCGTGATCAATATGAGTTTCGGCGGCGGCGGCTGCGCCACCGCCGGCGTCGACGATGATATCGTCGAAGGCACTGCTGTCGCCGATGCCGTCGCGGCCAATATCGTGGTCGTTGCGGCCGCCGGAAATGACGGCTCGAATTCCCTGGAGGCGCCGGCGTGCGACGCCGGTGTCATCGCCGTCGGCGCGACGGGTCTCTCCGACGGAACGACCAACGGTTCGGGAAACACAAACGGCTCGACGGCCAACCCCGAAGAATACGTTGCCACCTATTCGGACTACGGCAGCCCCGGCGCGATTGCCGGTAGCGCGAACGCGTGGGGCATCGTGGCACCTGGCGGCGATCCCTCGAGCGCAACGGATGCCGACAACCTGCACTTCATTGAGAATATCTGGACATCGACGCCGTTCGACGACAATTTTACGGCGGCGTCCTGCAGCACGGACGAAGACTCTTCCGAAAACGTGGATGACTGCCGCTCGTTCACCGCCGGCACGTCCGACGCGGCGCCGATGGTTTCAGGCGCCGCAGCGCTCATTCTCTCCGTGAGCGGCAACTACCAGTCGCCCGCGGCGATGAAGCAACTGTTCTGCTCGACGGCCGACAACATAGGCTCGCCGAACGAGGGTTGCGGGCGCATCGATATTTACCGCGCAATGGCGAGCGCGCTCCACGATCAGGTTCTCCCCGGTCCGCAACCGACGCCCTGAACCACCGCGTAGCCGAATTCGAACCCG
>Ga0302326_10031654_pt1 | contig 10562 bp, 10 predicted proteins | sample Palsa_T0_3_FD_202264 | JGI IMG/M metagenome (GOLD analysis project Ga0302326, IMG submission 202264) | Peat permafrost microbial communities from Stordalen Mire near Abisko, Sweden - Palsa_T0_3 | ecosystem: Environmental > Terrestrial > Soil > Palsa > Peat permafrost | place: Sweden: Abisko...
CGGCCCAAACAGCGAATTCGGTAGGTACTTCGGCAATGTAAGAGATGCGGCGGTTTCCGCCCTCGGGAGGTAAGTTATGGAACGCGCAGTAATTGGAGTCGATGGCGACTGCGGATTCGCTTTGCTACGCGGGAATTTGCAAGAAGGAGAAGCTGAATTTCAGATGATCGCATTGCCCCTGAATGCTTCCCAAGACCCTAACCGCTATCACAAAACAGAGTGGTGCAATGCGGCGAGGTTGGCCGCGTCCGCTGCCTACCATGTTCTAAAGGACCGGATGAAAGATCGACAGATTAGCTATGCGCTTGATCCGTCTCACCCGGACTACTGCTGATGGGTGCTAACCGGATAAGCATGGTAGAGACAAAGAACGGGATGGAGACGCGGCGCTGGAATACGAAAGCCGTCTCATATATCGAATGGTGCACTCCCGATGGAGAAGCGAGGCCGATTGACGCCGCGGGGAATCCTCAATGATCTGCCCCTATCCTCCGTGCCAAAAGGAATTCACACCGAAGCGCCCGCATCAGCGGTTCTGCTCGAACGGCTGCCGCGTCAACGATCACGCTGGAAGTGACGGCGGCCTCCGAGGCGCGGTAACGGCCGTGCGCAAGTGCAAGGGCGATGCGGTGAGCGTGACTCTCCGATTTCCCGCTACGGACGCCGCCAAGGCTTTGGCGCTCTCACCCAGTGACATCGTAGAGATACTGAGCGGATCGCGGATTGTGCGAGACGGTGACGCGTTAGAACAGCGCGCACATGGCGAGCGCGGGGTAATGCAGTGAGCGCCGCCGCCTTTTACGTCGCGGGACCGGCCCATGGCGCGACGCTCTCATGGGGCGGGGTATTAGCTGTTTTGTTCTTCTTCGGGTTCGTCGCAGCCCTCGTTGCCGTCTCTGTCGTGATCGCGTGCGGGCTGATATTGATTAACAGGTGGTTTGATAAATGATCCTCGCACCCTCTGAACTGGTCGAGGTCACGGGCTTTACCCGACCATCCGCGCAAATGCGCTGGTTGCGAAAACACGGGTGGAAGTTCACTGTGAACGGTATTGACAAACCGGTAGTCGCCATTGCCGAGTTCAATCGGCACATGGTTGGCGGTCGCGCGGCACGATCACAAGAAGTGAATTTGGAAGGGATCAATGGGTAGGAACCGTAAGAATGACAGGCACTTACCCGCTAAGGTCTACCTTGAGCACAGCGCCTATTACTATCGTGACGGCAAGAAACCGCGGGTGCCGCTGGGCAAGGATTTGGGGGAGGCGCTCGCAAAATATAGCGGGCTGATTGGGAACACATGGAGCCTGCGGACGCTGGGCGACGTGATCGACAAGTACCGCGTCGAAGTGCTGCCGCTCAAGCGAAGCGAGAAGACGCGCAAAGAGGAAGGGCGAGCCCTTGAGCGGCTCAAAATAGCCTTTGGACACTTTCTGCCCGATAGCGTGACTGCGGTCAATCTGTACACCTACATTGACGCGCGAAAATCAAAGGAAGGGCGTCCTGTGCCCATCGCCGCCCGGCACGAGATCCTACTGCTAGGTCACGTCTACAGGAAGGCGAAGCGCTGGGGTGTGACCGTGAACCCAGTGGTCGGCATAGAGCTGCCTGAGAAGTCAGGCAAGCGGGCCTATGTGCCCATGGAGCAGGTAGAGGCCGCCAAGGCGCTGGCGAGCCCCAGAATGCGCCTAGCAATCGACTGGGCGGTGATGATCGGTCAGCGGCGGGCCGATCTGCTGAAGCTCAAGCGGTCAGATATCCGCAAGGATGGAATCTATATCAAGCAGGGGAAGACGGAAGCCGAATTGATCATGGAGATGAGCCCCGCGCTTGAAGCGCTGATTGCGCGCTCAGATGCAATGTCGCCCCAGATACCGCGCGAGTACCTCATTCGCAAGCGAAACGGCAAGCCCTATACGGGCGACGGATTCTATTCGAATTGGGCTCGGCTGATGGCGAAGCACGTGAAGGCCGGGGGCCAGCATTTTACCTTCCACGACCTGCGCAGCGTCTCGGCGGACGAGGCTCCGACGATCGAGGAAGCGCGCGACCGCCTGGGCCATACATCAACCGAAACTACCAAGCGCCACTATCGACGGAAACCAACAAAAGCGAGGCCAGCATCGTGATTATTCCCCACACTGTCTGTTTTTCCCCACAGCGAAACGCTAAATGTGGTCGGGGCGACAGGATTCGAACCTGCGACCTTCTGGTCCCAAACCAGACGCTCTACCAAACTGAGCTACGCCCCGAGTACCGAGGCGCGCTAGTCTAGCCTACCCGGCCGTCCGCCGCGACCGGCGATGCATGACAAATGCCACAGCGACTCCCAGGAATGGCAGCAGCGCGACCACCTCCACCCCATGCACGATCATTGCCCCCGCCAGCAGCGCGCCGAACAGATATGACACCACCACGGAGCTCTGGATCTTCACATCCTTCAGCCCCGACACATCGCCGTTGGCGATGGAGTCGGCGATGGTGCCGACCAGCTTGGTCAGCGTGGTGGTGAACACGATGGTGGTCAAGCTGATGGTCTGGCCGATGACGGCCTGCAGGCCCATGGCCACGGCGAGCAGCACGATCTGCAGGTGATCCGAAGGCGCGTGGGCGGCGTGCGGGGTCCACATGGCGTAAAGCGCGAAGAACAGCAGCAGCCCCGCCTCACTGCCCAGCAACAGACCCAGCGCCTGTTCCTGTGCGCGCCCGCGACGCTGCAAAACCCCCAGGGCGCAACCGATGGCGAATCCGACCAGCGCAACCACCGATCCCATGGCCGATTGCGAATCGCTCTGTGCGACATAATACGCGAGCAAGGCGAAGTTGCCCGTCATCGCCGATGCGAACACGCCACCCAGGGTGGCGAAGCTGATGACATCCACCGCCCCCGCCGCAAAGGCGGTGAGCAGCAGGATATATTCGTTGTATGTAAGGCTGACTTTGTCCGGCATGGATTATCCGCTCGGGGGCCCATGCTACCAGACCCTTACGGAGGATCGACGACGTATCCCTTGGCGCGAAGCTCATCGACCAGTCCGCCGTGTTCGAGCAGCATGTCGATGTTCACCACGGCCACCGTCACTCCGCCCGCGCTCAAATGCTTCTCGAAGGCGGCGATCCAGGTTCGGCGCATGCGTGCGATGAGTTCCCCCGGACCCACTCCCTCGTCGAGCGCCGCGCGACAGGCACCGACCTCCCGCGGTTCAGGCAGGCTCATGATGCGTTCCACGTTGCCGTTGGCCCACGCCTGAGCGCGGTCCACCAGGCGCGGCAAATCGGTTTCGAGCGTCGCCAGGGACGCCGCAACGCAGGCGTTCTCGGTGGCCGCCGGCAGGTTCTTCATGGCATCGATCACATCGCCCACGCCCGCGATCTTGATCTCCTCCACGGGAACGTCGTGCTTATCCGCGAGCTTGCGCACGGCCGCGCCCAAATCCAGGTGCGTGGACAGGCCCACCTTGTGAAATGCCGCCTGCTCCAGAAACGCCGATGCGACCAGGGGACGGAATCTTTCCCACCTGTTGGGATCGTCGCTGTATTTGGCGCGTTGAACCGCATAGCGCGCGTGCAGATCCGCGGGCATGACATCCACCAAGCGCTTGCCGCCGCCCACCATCAGCAGCTTGTGCTCGGTGATGAGCAGCCACAGTATCTTGACGATGCCTATTTCAAAGGGCTTCTGAATGAGCACCTGATTGGCGCCGGTCAGCACTTTCTCCACCTGACTCGAACGCCAGGTGATCCCCTTGGGCAGGGGCGACATGCTGCCCAGTATCCACAACTGCCCGGGGCCGGTGCCGTGCACATGCCACATGCCGGGCCCCGTGCGTTCGCCTGTGACCACCAACTCATCCATCACCTGCGGCGCCTGGTCCGCATGGGACACGATGAAAATCGAAGCTGCGGTCAGCAGAATCGCCGCGAATGAAGCGGTCCGGGCGCGCATGCCTCAGATGTCCGCGGCAGGCGCCGATCTTCCGGCAGCGCTGCTATCGACGATCCTTGACGTGGAGTGCCTTGCCGGCCGAGCGCGGCAGAGAGCCGCTCGCGGCGACGCGAATGTCCGCGGATATTCCAATGTTGTCCTTCAATTTTGCAGCCAGCAGCAGTCCCTCGGCCTGGCGTGCATTATCGCTAAGTTCAGGCCGGCCTTCCACGACTATCGAGATCTCATCCAAGCGGTTCGGCCGCGTGATCTCGATCTCGTAATGCGGTGCCAGACCCTTGCAGCGCAGGATTAGTTCCTCGATTTGCGAGGGAAAGACATTGACGCCCCTCACGATCAGCATGTCGTCACTGCGGCCGCTGATTTTGGCCATGCGACGCATGGCCGTGGCCGACCCCGGCAGCAGCCGGGTCAGATCGCGTGTGCGGTAGCGAATGACGGGCATGGCCTCCTTGGTCAGCGAGGTGAACACCAATTCGCCTTGCGCGCCGGCCTCGGCGACCTTGCCGCTGACCGGGTCGACGATTTCCGCGATGAAATGATCTTCCCAAATCGTCGGACCATCCTTGGTGTGCGCGAATTCCTGGGCGACGCCCGGACCCATGACCTCCGACAATCCGTAGATGTCGCAGGCATCGATGTCGAACGCGGATTCGATTTCCGCGCGCATGCCGTCGCCCCAGGGCTCGGCGCCGAAGATGCCGATGCGCAGCGACGTCGACCGCGGATCGATTCCTTGGCGCCTGAATTCGTCCAGGATGGAGAGCATGTAGCTTGGCGTCACCATGATGATGTCCGGCTCGAAGTCGCGGATCAATTGCACCTGCTTCTCGGTCTGCCCGCCGGACATGGGGATCACCGTGCACCCCGCCGCTTCGGCACCGTAATGCGCGCCCAGGCCGCCGGTGAACAAGCCATAGCCGTAGGCGATGTGCACCTTCATGCCCGCGCGTCCGCCGGCCGCCCGGATCGATCGGGCGACCAGATTGCCCCAGGTGGTCAGATCGTTGCGTGTATAACCGACGACAGTCGGCTTTCCCGTCGTGCCCGAGGAGGCGTGAATCCGCGCGACTTGTTCCCGCGGCACCGAGAAGAATCCGAAAGGATAGGCATCACGCAAATCCGCCTTGGTCGTGAACGGGAATCGCGCCAAATCCGCGAGCGAGTGCAGGTCCGCCGGATGCACGCCGGCCGCGTCGAATTTCCGCCTGTAATTGTCGTTGTTGGCATAGGCATGGCGCAGTGTCGAGGCCAGGCGCGTGAACTGCAGAGCTTCGAGTTCAGCGCGGCCCGCGCCGAGAATCGGTTCCAGAGCCCACAGCTCTTGAATATCGCGAGCACTCATCGCGGCGCCACCTCCACCCGGCTACTCGGATTTATCTTTATCGACGGCCTGGCCATCGGGGGCCGGACGATCGAAGGCCGGCCGGCGCTTCTCGCGGGCGGCAGCCAATCCTTCTCGCACATCCGACAATTTAAAACCCAGGAATTCCAGCGCCAGCGATGTGTCGAAGCTCGGACCGGCCATTCGCAGCCAATTGTTCAGCGCATGCTTGGTCCAGCGGATGGCGGTGGCGCTGCTCGCGGCCAGCGCGCGTGCGGTCTCGAATGCGGTGTCGAGCACCTGGGCATCGGGCACGGCGACGGCGACGAGGCCTATGCGTTCGGCTTCGGCGCCCGACAGCGATTTGTTGGTCAGCAAATGATAGCGGGCCTTGGCGAGACCGCACAGCAAGGGCCAGATGATGACGGCATGATCGCCCGCCGCCACGCCAAGCCGCGTGTGGCCGTCGAGAATGCGCGCATTGTCCGCGGCGACGGACACATCGGCGAGCAAGGCGATGGCGAGGCCCGCTCCCACCGCGCTGCCGCGGATGGCGGACACCACCGGCTTGGAACAATTGATCAGGTTGTAGACCAGGTCGCTCGCTTCCTTCCACACCCGGATCAAGGTCGCCTCATCCTCGATCATGCGATGGATCATGTCGAAATCGCCGCCGGAGGAAAAATTCGAGCCTTCGCCGCGGACCACGACCACGCGCACGGCATCGTCCATGTCCACAGTGCGCCACACCAGGGCGAGGTCGCGGTGCATGGCCTCGGTCGCCGCATTCAGCCGGCCCTTGTTCGACATGACGAGTTCCAGTATTCCCGGCTCCGGCGCGAGAAATTGCAGGCTCGGAAACTCCCGTGCGTAGCGGGCGAGGTCGATCGGCGCATTGGCAGCGTTTGTCGGCTTGCTCATGCTGCGCTCTCCGCTGAGTCGGGTACCGCGTGAATGCTCACCATGGTGAGCACGGTGTAGGAAGCCACCGTCTCCTGATTCTGATTGGTGATTTCCGTGTCCCAGGCTACCTCGCCCCAGCCCTTGTCGGCGCGCAGGCTCTTGCGGGCGCAGGTGAGGCGCACTTTGATCCTATCGCCGGGCTTGGCCGGCTTCACGAAGCGCAGCTGATCGAGGCCGTAGTTGCCGAGCACCGGACCATAATCCGGGTCGACGAACAGCCCCGCCGCGGCCGAGATGAGGAAGTAGCCATGGGCCACGCGCCCGCCGAACAAGGGATTGCGGGCCGCCTCAGTCTCGCTCATATGCGCGTAGAAGTTGTCGCCCGACAGCGCCGCAAATTCTTCTATGTCCGCAACGGTCACTTCGCGTTCGCCCGATTTCAGCGTATCTCCCAATTCCAGACCGTTGAAGGGAATGCGGAAGGGATGGCGGCCGGCGTCACGCAGCCGGCTGCCGCGCACCCATTCTCCGCTGACGGCGGTGAGAGTGTCGGGAGAACCCTGGACGGCGGTGCGCTGCATGTAGTGAAGCACGCCGCGAATGCCGCCCATTTCCTCGCCGCCGCCGGCGCGGCCCGGACCACCGTGTATCAGCGGCGCGAGCGGCGAGCCGTGGCCCGTGGACTCCTTGGCGCAGGTGCGGTTCACGACCAGGATGCGGCCGTGATACGGAGCCAGCCCGAGAACGATGCGCCCCGCGAGGGCATCGTCGGCGCAGAACACCGAGGCCGCGAGACTGCCCCCGCCCCGTCGCGCCAGCGCAATCGCATCGGCGGTGTCGCGGTACGGCAGCACGGTCGCCACCGGGCCGAAGGCCTCGACTTCATGCACGGCGCGCGCCGCGGACGGATTGCGCGACAGCAGCAGCAACGGCGGCACGAAAGCGCCGCGCGCACGGTCCGCTCCCTGCACCTCGAAGCCATCCGGATCGCCGGCGACCAGATCTGCCTCGCCGCGCAATTCGGCGACGCGGGCCAACACATCGATGCGCTGCTCCTGACTCACCAAAGGGCCCATACGCACACCCTCCGCCCTGGGATCTCCGACGACGATCTTTTGCAGCGCCGCCTGCAGCGCGGCGACCACATCCCCCGCCGCCGCCGCGGGTACCAGCGCCTTGCGGATGGCGGTGCACTTCTGCCCCGCCTTGACGGTCATCTCGCGCACCACCTCTTTGACGAACAGATCGAACTCCGGCGTGCCGGGTAGCGCATCGGGCGCCAAAATGCTGGAGTTCAACGAATCGGTTTCTGCGATGAAGGGCACTGCGTGCCGGATGATGACCGGATGGATGCGCAGGCGCGCTGCGGTGTGCGCCGACCCAGTGAACGACACCGTGTCCTGGCAATTCAGGTGATCGAACAAATCGCCCAGGTTTCCGCACACCAGTTGCAGCGCGCCCTCGGGCAGGATTTTCGATTCGATCATGCGGCGCACGACCAGCTCCGTCAGATAGGCCGTCGCAGTGGCGGGCTTGACGATGGCCGGCATGCCGGCCAGAAGCGTAGGCGCCAGCTTCTCCAGCATGCCCCACACGGGGAAATTGAAGGCATTGATGTGCACCGCCGCGCCTTCGCGTGACACGAAGACATGCTGGCCGACGAAGCTGCCGCTCTTCGACAAGCCCTCCACGGCGCCATCCACATACACCCGCGCGTTGGGCAGCTCGCGCGACCCCTTGCTGGCAAACACAAAGACCGTGCCGATGCCGCCGTCGATGTCGATCAGCGAGTCGCCCTTGGTCGCGCCGGTCCGATACGACAGCGCATAGAACTCTTCTTTCAGCTCCGAAAGACGCTTGGCCAGCGCCTTCAATAGAGCGGCACGCTCGTGGAAAGTCATCGCACGCAGCGCCGGGCCGCCCACCTCGCGGGCATGCTGGAGCACAGCTGCAAAGTCGATACCCGTGGAGGAGGCGTGAGCAAAGACCTCGCCCGTCGTGGCATCGCGCAATGCCGCGCCTTCATCCCGGCCGCCCTGCCACGCGCCGCACACATAGCTCTGCAGTTTCATGATGTTTGGCCCCATGCTCAGCGCCCCGTGAAGCGCGGCGTCCGCTTCTCGATGAAGGCAGCCACGCCCTCGGCGTAGTCGGCGGATTTTCCCAGCTCCCGCTGGGCATCGCGCTCGACATCGAGCTGCTCGGCGAGCGAGCGTTGCCAGCCGCCGCGAATGGCGGTCTTGGTCAAGGCCAGTCCGCGGGTGGGTGCCTCCGCCAGCTGCCGCGCCAGCGCATCGACTGCGCCCGCGAGTTCGGCATCCTCCACGCATTGCCAAATCATTCCCCAGGCCGCAGCCTGTTCCGCGGGCAGCTTGTTGCCGAGCAGGGTCAGGCCGAGCGCCCGTGCATTGCCGACGAGGCGCGGCAAGGTCCAGGTGCCTCCGGAATCCGGCAGCAATCCAATCTTGGAGAAAGCCTGCACAAAGGTGGCGGAGCGCGCGGCAATGACCAGATCGCAGGCCAGCGCGATATTGGCGCCCGCGCCCGCCGCCACACCGTTGACCGCCGCGATCACCGGCATGGGCAACGCCTGCAGGGCCAGCACCAGGGGCTTGTAGTACTTGTCGATGGACTCGCCCAGATCGACTCCCTGAGAGCCGGGCGCCACCGCACGATCGCCCAAATCCTGGCCGGCGCAGAAGCCGCGCCCGGCGCCCGTGAGCACGAGCACGCGGGCGCCGACGCCGGGCAGCTGCTCCAGCGCCTGGCGCACCTCCTGGTGCATGAGCGTATTGAAGCTATTGAGCCGGTCCGGCCGATTCAAGGTGAGACGGGCGATGCCGCCGTCGACACTGAACAAAATGGTGTCGTATGCCATGTGCGTTCCCCCGGACCTCGGTGCGATTATTTGTGATCGAAGCTAATCTCGAGCGAGGCCGTCGTCGGCCGCGCCTGACAGCACAGCACGAAGCCCGCGGCGGTTTCCCAGGGCTCCAGGGCGATGTTGTGAGTCATTACGGCGGCCCCTTCGGTGATTCTCGCACGGCACGTGGCGCATATGCCCGAGCGGCAGGAGAACGGCAGGTCGAGCCCTGCCCGTTCTGCGGCATCAAGCACCGAGGCATCTGCGGGCGCCATGGGAAAGCTGCGGCGGCGGCCGTCCATGGTGACGGAAACAGTGGCCAGCACTTCCTGCGGCGCCGGCGCGCTTCTCGTCAATGGAGCGGCTGCCGACAGCGCAGCGCCGTTATCGGCCGCTCGCGGCGCGGCCGTAGCAAAGCGCTCGAAGCGAATCGGCGCACTGCCGTTCAACTCCTTGATGGCGTTGCGCAGCTCATCCACCATGTCCCCGGGGCCACAGATAAAGTACTCGTCCGCGGCCGCCACCTCGGCCAGGTGGCGCGCGAGCTCCTGGACCTTGCGCCCATCGATGCGCCCATTGAGCCATTCGGCCTGCTGCGGCTCGCGGCTCATCACGAAGTGCGCCGCGAAGCGGTCGATGTAGCGGTTCTTGAGCGCCAGGGTCTCCTCGAGAAACATGGTGCGCGAAATGCTGCGGTTGCCGTAGATCAGAGTGAAGCGGCTGTGCGGCTCGCGCGCCAGAATGTCCGTGGCCAGCGATAGGACAGGCGTGATGCCGCTGCCCGCCGCGAAGGCCACATAGGAATGGCGGCGCTCGGCGCTGACTGCGGTGCGAAATCTGCCCATCGGCGTACCCACATCGAGCAGCTCGCCGGCGCGCAATATCGAGGCCAGCTCGCCGGACATTCGGCCGTGCGACTGATGCCGGATCCCGAGCTTGAGCGACGCGCCTCCGGGAGCCGTGACGATGGAGTAGGTGCGCCGCTCCTCGCGCCCCTCGATCATGCGCCGCACGGTGACATACTGCCCCGCGTGAAAGGCGAAGGCGTCGCGTAGCGCAACGGGGATTTCCACCGTCACGCACGCGGCATCTTCGGCAACGCGCTCGACGGCGGTGACTTTCAAGGGATGGAAGTTCAGCATGCGGGTCCGATAGCTTGGGTCAGATGCACTTGAAGTATTCGAAGGGTTCGAGACAGGCGCGGCAGCGATGCAGCGCCTTGCAGGGCGTTGAACCGAACTCGCTGACGCACTGCGTATCGATCGAATGACAGCGGGGGCAAGCCACGGGCCGGCCGCCTCGCAATACCTCCCTCATGGAGGACACCGATCGATCCGGCGGCACGATACCGTAGCTCGCGAGCTTGCGGCGCCCTTCCTCGCTGATCCAATCGCTGCTCCAGGCCGGCGATAACACCTGGGTCACGGCGAACTCTCCGACTCCTGCGTTTTTCAACGCCTCCTCCACGGAGCGCCGGATCACTTCGGTGGCCGGGCAACCCACATACGTGGGAGACAGGCCCACATC
>Ga0302326_10031657_pt1 | contig 10561 bp, 8 predicted proteins | sample Palsa_T0_3_FD_202264 | JGI IMG/M metagenome (GOLD analysis project Ga0302326, IMG submission 202264) | Peat permafrost microbial communities from Stordalen Mire near Abisko, Sweden - Palsa_T0_3 | ecosystem: Environmental > Terrestrial > Soil > Palsa > Peat permafrost | place: Sweden: Abisko...
ATTGCTTGCAGGCTTCCTCGTCCGGCAGGTGCGGTGCTGTATGCGACGAGCCGCGCGGAGCGCGGCACCTTTGCACCTTCCACGGTCATCCGCGCTGGTTTTGCTTGCACCTTCCTCGGCCATGAGTACGGCGAGAACCTTTATTGCTTTTTCTTTTCTTTTCTTTTATTTGTCACCCCCTCCCTCAGTTTGTGCGGAGTGGAGTCGGAGGGATCCTGACCTCGCCCTCTTGTCTTGTTGAGGGGGTGAGGTCAGGATCACGGAGACGGAACGCAGCGACCGCATCCGGCCTGGTAGAAGGTGGGATCAGGCCAAAAATCGCGGCGCATAGTGCCCGTACTGGCCGCAGCCTACTATGTGGCAGGTGGATGGGCGCTATGCACAGGACGGCATAGTGGCGTGGTGCCCGTCTTCACACGGGGTACTGACTCGGCGGGGGTGAGATCGCCGACGTGGTGCAGAGCCTCGATCTGCCAGTGCTCGCGGATCCAGGGCGCCAGCTCCTACGGGGCGGCCTAGCCGGAGACCGGGTTGATGGCGGTATGGTGGCGATCCGCCATGTCCTGCCGGAAAGCGGACGGCTCCGCCGGGTGACCCGCAGAGCCTGTGCCGCGTGCGTGAAAGCCGCGCCTCTTCACGCACATCGTGCCAACTACCCGCCACACCACTGGTCCGAGCGTTCACTGAGCCACTATACCGAGGCCTCGCTATCTGATAAACAGCGGTCAACCTGTGTATCCCGATGTGCCGGTATCCCGAGAGCCATGCTGGCAACGTGTATCTCCTGCATGGGATGCGCTCCCACAAATGAGGGCATCTTTGGGCCTGTCGTGGCTGCAACGGCGCAAGGCGCTAGATCAAGACATGTTGCGACTAGATACATCGTCTGAAGGAGACAACCGGCGTCGCGATATACAGCCAACAAACCCAATCGCTCATACTTCCAGAGCACCCTATCCATTACCGCTGTGATAAATACAGCTACATCAGGTGGTGCCTGTAGCATAGCGGATCGGCAGATAAGTCTATCCATGAGGTCGTCAGTGTCAGCATTCCACTCACCAACCCTTACCAGATCATGCATGAAAGGATCGTAATGGTACACCGCTTGCTCGAGGCCAATAACATTTCGACACATTAGATACAATTCTAGACCATGCCTCGCGCCGGCTGACGGACTAGGCCGCAATGTGGTTTGCGCCCCCGCTCGGCCGATTCGCCCCGATACCTGCGCAGATGCGCCTAGAAAGGCTGTGAGTTCCGTTAGCGTGAGAGGAACATTGGCAGTATAGTCGCGAATACTTCTCCTCTCTTTGAGCAATGAACCAAACTCTTTGCTCGGGAGAGGAATATTACCAAGCTGGGTTCGCCTCTTATCGGGATAGTCTTTCCTTTCAGGAGAAGGCCCCCACTCAGGGCGACTACAACGGAGGCCGCCCTCATGAGCTTGGTGTTGAACCATTAGTTCGAAGGAAGACCACAGCGCCCATTCTTTTGGAGACTGCGGAACCTCCTCTCCCTTGTGAAGCAGACCAGATTGCTCTAGGTCCTGCAATAGGCCCAACATCTGCGATCTCAAGTGCGGAAACTTTTGCCGCAATTCTTCCTCGCTAGCCCCACCAGAGGAGGCTGTCAAAAGTTCGACCACCTCGGTCGCAACTCTAAACCGTTTATTCGAGGCGCAGTTGACAGCAATAATGGTCCCGTCAACTGGAATGAATATCACGTGTTTGCTGCAGTACCAGCGCGTATCTCCATGGCCCGCCTGAGGAAGCGCACTCATTTCCCCCCTCCCGCGGCTAATTTTTACATCCCTCAAGGCTGTCACTACCCGTGCTCCTGCTAGCCCAAGTCAATTTATCTGGGTGATGGACTCCCGGGAGTGGCCAATCACTCATCTCCAACTGTAGACCTTGCAAGCCATTCCTTACGAAATAATACTGCTGGTGTCGATAGAGTGGAACATACCAACCTTCTGATAGGAGGATGCGCTCGGCTTCAAGGATGTCCTCTTCCGTACTGGACCGAGCGAGTCGATGTGCTCGACCTAGATTCGGGGGTACGGGTATCCGTCCATTCAACAATCCGTACCGTACCCAGTGGCGAGGACTATCGTGATCCGCCCCTACACCCATCCAAACTATGTCAGCAGCAGAAGGATCCGAGATTGCAGATTGATATTCCGTCATTTGAAGGCCTTCAACGTTTATTTGTATTCCGGAAGACTTGCTCCATGCAGACGCCATCCATTCTCCACGTTCAAGATGATACTCGCTTTTCGGAACTAGCATTCTGATTGCACTTGACCGCGCGAACCCTGCCAACCTAGCATGCTTTTCGCGCTGATCTAGACAGCGAAATGGATCCGAGAAACCGAACACCGTCCCTCCAAAGCGATAGCGGGCATCGAATTCTTCAAACGGAAACGTTGCACATAGCCGATGCCTAAGCGCAGGATCGATGAGTGGACCGGAAGCACGAAACGATAGTGTCGATATCGAATTAGTGAGGCCATGCAAAATGTGACCGTCGTTCTTTAGCTCGCCGTTCCGGATCCGTTCCACATCGGCTGATGCAATGGGAATCACGTCAACCTCGTCGCGTGCGAACGCACTCAACCTATCCGATATATTGGGTATAGTATGGATCTCAATCGAGTCTATCTCGTGGATCATCTCTGAATGATATTTATTCATCACCAATTCAAGCCAATTGCTCTTTACGGTCGCCACATAGCACCGTCCTGAGCTAAACATGTGAGACCCAAGAACACTAGCAGGCGGAGCCTCTGGTCGAAATGGAACACATGCATACGATCTTAGTATGTCCAGTACAGCCGACGGGTCGCTTGTTGATATACGAGCAACATTTCCGGACCGAGCCAGAATATAGTCCTCGACAAGCAGCTCCAATTGCGAGACTAGAGGCAGAATGTATGCGTCACAACTGACACGAGTTCCGTCGGCGTATTGGAGCTCGTCGCTGAATTCTACTGTAACTGTGTCAGCACTAACTGACGCTAGCGTTACTTCACGCCGCTCATCCTGAGGCGATGGCAGCAGCGCTGAGTCGTATGTCAGACGCAGGAGATTCGTCTCAGTGCTGTCCTGCGCAAGCCAAGGAACCATGGTACGAATAGCGGAGTTAATAACGAAGCGGACGCTACGCCGGGGCATATAGTTTAAGACTCCCTTTCCTTTAAGCTCTGATAACACGTCCAGAGTGGAGATCGCGCTCCTCAGCCGCCTGGCATAGGGTTAGGGTTCAACTCCTCCTCAGTAAGCGCATATGTACGGACCCCCATTTGAATCGGCGCATCATAAAGGCGACGACCGCCAAGATGCCGGAAGTCTCGGGCAAACGTTACGGGTCGCAAGCCAGGCACTATTGCACGAGTAACCGTTAGACCGCAGTACGCCACATCGACAGGCGTAATATTCACAAGGATCGGCTCGTAACCTTGACCGCTTACATAACTAACCAGCTTCTCCAGGGCTTCCGCAGGATTTATACCGTCCGCTCTTGGAAGGCTAGACATCTCGAGGCGCGGACCATCCTTGACGAAGTCAAGCATGGCGACGCGCTCCGGGTGACAATAGTAGGAGTAGAATTCACCCATCCACCGCATCGATCTTGGATCCTCCGCGACGCCATGATCATCGATCCAGTCACCCACGAATCGTCTACACAATTGAAGCTCCTCGAGAGCTCCCAGGACACACTTCTCGAAATCAAAATTCGATCGAGCAGAAAAGCAGACCATAGGAGAGCCTTCGCGCCACTGTATAGCCATCATGACTACACTAGTAACGTTGAGGTCTGTCGTCGTTAGTTTGCAAGTTACTTCGACTTCGTCGCGTTCCATTTCAGCTACAGCGTCTCGGATAGTACGCGATTCGCTAGTGCTAAGATTTACGGTAGGGAGAACTAGCATGTTTTCCCAAAATATTGCGAAGGAGTCGCGTTCTACCACTTCATACAGGCTTGACAGGGCCGCTTCCGTCAGAGTGGATCCGCATGCAAGTCCCGTAGAGATCGGCCGTAGCAATCTCTCTCTCTTACTTCGAAACCTATATGGGACGTAGACTGCGCACGCGGGCACCAGTCTTCTAGCGCCCGTCGCTAGTGAAATTCCTTGTGCCCACTCAAGGCTTAGATCTGGATCCCAAGGAGCTACACGTCTAGAATTTTCATACTCTTTGCGTGATCCAAGGGGAAGGCTGTCTGGTTCTACCGCCTCAGGCTTAAGATCATCATAGGTTCCTCGTATTAGGACCTGAGGGTCATAAACGCCGCACGCATACCGCTCAATTGATTCGCCCACGGCAGCAACGCGTGCATGGAGCGAACTTGACTTCACCGCTCCTCCAATACTGGGCGCCCGAACAGGAGAAAATCTCGTGGTGTCGCTTGATCCGAAAGTAGCGGCATACACAAATCCGTTCGCTATCTCATTCGCGTCGCTCATCTCAACGCGATGCACTATGCCTACAAGCGGGCTTATTACCCGTTGCATCTTTCTCCACGATTCAGGCAAGCTAGTTGCGGGGCTACTAGCAACATCTACCTGCACGGGGAGCAGGGATTGAGATACCGGAATCGCATAATGGGACACGCAGCCAGGAAAAGGAAGAATGCTGTGCTTGGTGATTTCAGTCTGCGGCAAGGTGAATTCTACTAGAACTCCTCCATCCTCCTCGGCAGTGGAGCCAGAGCTAACACACATTTCGATCGCCGCTGCCGTAATAAGGCCAATTGCAGCGGAGTAGATGGGCCACCGTCTATCAATTGCCGCTCCAAAGAGTGCGTTGAGTGGAGCGTCTGCGATCTCCGCCGAAGGAAAATTCGAACGCAATCTTGCAACTAGGCAATCTGGACAGGCTGCGGAACCGGCAGGTAGGCGGGCTAGCAATAGACTCGATGGCGTAATGAGGTAGGTCAAAAAACTAATATCTCCAGCCTGGTGCCTTTGGGTCCACTCACCAAAGTCGTGGGCTAGCTTCCCGATGGGCCCTATTAGAAGGTCGTAACTGCGCAAATCTTCACTAGCAGGATTTATGGGGGAAGAAATTACATTGAGATTTTCTAGTGCTTCCCTCAGATCATGAGCTAGGGATGACGCACCCCACAGATACACCTTTGGTCTACGGCTTCTAAGGACGTTTCGGTATGTTGGGTGATTTTCTACCGGATCTTCCGGATCATTCGCCAGCAGCCCAGTACTATCAAGCCAGTTCATCAACGGATCGGGAGACGCGTTGCCTTCAGGAGCCGAGTCATCATCGGTGTCCTGAAGCTCGGCTGGTCTTACTCTGAGCCGGATATCGCTAGATAGAATGTAGGTCCAGTTCTCGTGAGTAATCAGCGTGACATCCCTTCGTAGCTTTTGTCCGAAGGGCAGTTCAGCGTTCATCATCTTACCCCCTTCTGGTAATACCAGTCGTATTAGCAACGCCCGCACATCTTTACTAAAGCGATAGCAGGGTCGAGGAGCTGTATCTTATTTCTGGTGTCGTGGCTTAGGCTCCAAGGCAAAGCACTGTCGCGACCCCCTATCGCCGGAGCGCCCGCAGTCGTGTAACTCTCTTCGATAAACGCGCCGACGGTGGCGGCGCACATAACCACTAGACTGGATTTTGTTTTCAGAACCTTAGGTCGTTAAACCTGTTGAGAGCCAATTGCTGGGCTAGCGTGCCGTGCCCTGGGTTAATGAATCTATGCGCTACAGCATCGTCTTGTTATGCTACACCGGAGAGAGCCTGAGAAGCATTCGATTTCGATTTGATTGCCGCCCGAAAGGGGCCGCTGGGGGATTTAACTCCCTGGACTCCGAAAGTGTCAGCTCAGCTAGACAGGCGTAATGCCGATCTTGCTACTCTTCGGTCTCGTCGTCGTCTAGATCTGCCGCATAGCTGTGGCAAGTGGGCTGAGTGCGCTGGGCTGGGCCAGGCGACTTTAGTTCCTCGATCAGAAGTTCCTGTGTTTTATCCATGTCGATCCTCTTTCTTAGATGCTGCAAACTCTCCCGGTGCAGTAGGCGTAAGTCTGCCATTCTGGCGACATTTGGTCAAGCGCAGTACATTGCTGTGTTAGTCGCGTACAGGATAGCTATTCTGCGCTTCATGTGACCTATGTGTTTGCAGTTAGCTAAAGCCGACAAATATAATTTGTCGCTGGTAGGAATAATTCCTGTGAGCTCATACGAAGTGGGGGTTCGGCTTCTTGTGGCGGACCTATTTCCAGTTCCCGCCTTGTTTCGGAATGTTTCGAGATTGTTAATGATTGAGACAGGCCGTAAGTCACGAAGATCACCACTAGCGCTTCGATCCTGATGTCCACTCAGGGCTTCGGCATGTTACGGACTTACCCGGCTTTAGGCGGTATGCGGTGATAGGGGCGTATTGCGCGGGTTGTAGGCGCGGGCATGCCGCGTCGATCATGTAGGTCTTCGAGGTCTACGAACGAGGTGTGGCACGCCCGCAATGGCATTGTCGCGCGCGGCCGAATCCGGTCCTGACGGCGGGAACCTGGCTCCCGGTGCGTGGCAGCGGCTGGAAGCGCTGCCGGACCCGCGCTCGCCGCAGGGGCGGATCTGCCCGCTGGCCTGCCTGATCGCGATCGCGCTCTGCGCGTTCACCGCCGCCGGGAACGACCGGCTTACCGCGGTCGGGCAGTGGATCAGGCGGGCTGGCCAGGCCGGCTTGGCCCGGCTGCACGCCCCGTGGGACCCGGTCGCGGGCCGGTACCGGTGCCCGGTACCGGGCACCGGATGAGAAAACGATCCGGGTGGTCCTGGACCGCCTGGACCCGCTCGCCCTGACCCGGGCCCTGCCCGGACTGCGCCCCCGCGGCCGCGCGCGCTCCGGCGGCCCGTCGGCCAGCTTGGGCGGCTACCGGGCCCGGCGCGCCGCCCAGCGGGCACGAACGCTGGCCCGCGAGCGGTTCAGGGCCGTGGCGCTGGACGGCAAGACCTCCCGCGGCGCCCGGCGGCCCGGCGGCACCCGGGTCCACCTGCTCGGGGTCGCCGAGCATGGCGGCCACCTGCTGGACCAGGTCGAGGTCGGGGACGGGCACAACGAGACCAGCCATTTCACCGGGCTGCTGGAGCCGCTGGGCCTGGCCGGCGTGGTGGTGACCTCCGACGCTCTGCATACGGTGCGGGCGAACCTGGACTGGCTGGTACGCCAGAAGAAGGCGCATTACATCGCGGTGGTGAAAGCAGAACCGGCCGCTGCTGCAGGCCCGGGTCACGGCGCTGCCCTGGCGGCAGGTGCCGGCCGGCAGCGTCACCCGCGAAAAGCGGCACGGCCAGACCGAGACCCGGACCGTGAAGGCCGCCCAGTCCCCGGCCTGGACTTCCCGCACGCCCGCCAGGCCGTCAAGATCACCCGCTGGCGCAAGGACACCGCCACCGGCAAGGTCTCCCGCCAGACCGCCTACGCCGTCACCAGCCTGACCAGCGCCGATGCCATTGCGGCGGATCTGGCCCGGCTGACCCGCGAGCACTGGTCCGTCGAGGCGCATCACCATGTCCGTTCTCCCGGGGCGGGGCTGGCCGTTGCATCCTGTGGCGCCGGCGCGACACGGGTGTCGTTTAGCTGCTGATCTCCTCGGGTGTGGTGCTCGTGGCTGGTAGATGTTCACACGGGAAGCACGAGATCGGGGGGTCACAAGGTGCGAGCGTTCATGGTGAGGCTGCCGTCCGGGGTGAGGTACTGGACGGTGCTGGATGAGGAGCTGGCTGTCGTGCCGGTCGCGGATTCGTTCTTGCGGCAGGTGCGGTTCGGCCGGGACGGCGCGGAATCGACGACGAAGGCGTATGCGGGGGGGATCGCGCTGTTCCTGCGCTGGTGCGCCCGGTCGGGCCGCGGCTGGGAGGCGGGTGCGGGGCAGCTCGGCCTGTTCATGACCTGGCTGGCGCACGCGGGCCGTGCGGGGGCGGGTGCGGACGCGCCGGCCGGCGCTGCGGTGCTGGCCGGGCCGGGGACGCCGGCGGTGCGCTCGGCACGGCGGATCAACGCGGTGCTGGCCGCGGTCCGCGGCATGGCCGTGCACGCGGTCGCGGAGGGCACCGCTGGGGGGCATCTGGTCCAGGTGCTCTATGAGGTCGCTGATGACCGGGATCTTCCGGTGGCGGCTCGCGGGGAGGACGGCGGGGCGGGCTGGCGGATGCGTGCCCGGCACCGGCTGCATGAACCGGTGTCGCGGGTGGACCGGGCCGGTGACGGTGATGTCGCCGCCGTGCTGGGTGCGTGCGGTTCGGCGCGCGACCGGCTGATCGTGCTGCTGATGGTCCGGGCCGGGCTGCGCCGCGGCGAGGTGCTGGGGCTGCGCCGCAGCGATGTCCACCTGCTGGCTGATTCCCGCGAGCTCGGGTGCGGGATCGCCCGCCCGCACCTGCACGTGGTGCGGCGGGGGGACAACGCGAACGGGGCGATCGCCAAGTCCCGCCGGCAGCGGGCGGTGCCGCTGGATTTCCTGACGGTGCAGGCGTTCGACACCTATGAGTTCGAGCGGATGACCGTCCCGGCTGCGGCTTGGGGTGATTTCGTGTTCGTGAACCTGTTCCGCGGCACGGTGGGCGCGCCGATGCGGCTGGACGCGGTCAACGACCTGGTCGGTGCGGCGGCCCGGCGGGCGGGCATCGATCCGGCGCCCCGGCCGCACCAGCTCCGGCATGCTTTTGCGTCGAACGTCCTTGATGCGGGCGGGACGCTGGAGGAGGCCCAGGATCTCCTCGGTCACGCCAGCATCGCTTCTACGCAGGTTTATGCGCATCCGGATCCGGCGCGGCTCAGGGCCGCTGTCGATGCGGTGCCCAGCCCGCGTGACCTGGCAGAGGCGAAGGCATGACCGCGGCATCGAGGATCCACGCGGCCCCGGCTTCGCTGCCGGATGAACCGCTTGCCGAAGAAAGCTTGTTCGCGGGCCGGGTGCTGCTGGATGAGCGGTCAGCTGTGCTGGCCAGCCGGATCGACGCCGGGTTCCTGGCCGAGGCCGGCTGGGATGCCGGGACCTGGGTGCTGACGCTGCCGGCGGAGCATCCGCTGCTGGGCCGGGCGTTCTGCCGCGCACCGGGATGCCAGACCACCTGCGCCGCAGCGACGCGGGTGTGCCTGGACTGCCAGCGCCGGCTCACCGCGGCCGGGCTGGACCTGGAGGACGTCGCGCTGCTCCCGCCGCCGCAAGGCAAGCGCTGGCTCGGCGCCGGCGACGGGACATGCCGGGTTACCGGGTGCCCGCGCCCGTGGGTGACGTCCGGTCAGCCGCTGTGCCCTGAGCATCTGGGCCAGCAGGAGCAGACCGGGGTCAGTACCGCTGAGTTCACCGCCCGGGCTGACACCGTCGCGCTGCCCTCGCATGGCACCTGCCCGGTGGCATCGTGCCCGCGTCAGCTCCCCGGGCACGATGCCGTCTACTGCGACGCGCACCTGCAGCGGCTGCGCGTCTTGCGCCGCGCCGGCCATCACCCCGACGAGGCGGCGTGGCGGATGACCGAGCCGCCGGTCCCGCGCGCCGGGCAGGTCAGCCTCGCCGGGCTGGCCCCGGCAGTCGCCGTGGAGATGCTGTTCGGGCTGCAGCAGCGCACCCGGCAGGGCGTCAAGACCTATTGCGCGATCCTGCGGCCAGTCGCTAACGACGCGCGCACCCAGCAGGTGGCATCCCTGGCGGGACTGGACATCCCGGCTAGCCGCGGCCAGGGCTATGCCAGTGTCGTGCACACGCTGATCACGCACGCCCGCCGCGGCATCTCCGATCCGGGCACCGAGACCGCCAGGGACATCTGGGACATGGCGCTGTTCGGGCACCACGGCAACCTGTCGTTCACCGCGATCACCCAGCCGTGGCTGCGCCAGACCGCCAAGATCTGGGCGCTGGCCGACCTTCCCCGCCGCCGCGGGCGCAGCGGCGGGGACAAGACCCGCCACTACCTGTCCAGCCTGGCCCTGCTGTCGGCCAGCCTGCGGCAGCGCGCCGACCGCGGCGAGGGCCCGGCAGCGCTGGGACGCACCGACATCGAGCTGTTCCTCAACCGCCTCGGCTACCTGCACGGCGCCGGCGAGATCAGCGAGCTCACCCGGGTACTTGCCTGCCGCGAGGTCCGCAAGCTGCTGACCGCGGTACGGCAACTGGGCGCGACCAGGCCCGGCGGGCCAGCCGCCGGGCTCAGCGACCAGTTCGCCCTCCACCGCGATGACATGCCCGGCGAACCCGAGCACGGCGAACCCGGCCGGGACCTGCCTCCGGAGATCCTGCGGCAGGTCTGCAGCCACCTCGGCACCCTCGCCTCACCCAATATCCGCACGGCGATCGAGATCCTCATCGACACCGGCCGCCGTCCCGAAGATGTCGTCGCGCTGCCGCTGGACTGCCTGGCCAGCGATCCCGGCGGTGCACCCGTCCTGGTCTATGACAACCACAAGGCCCACCGGCTCGGGCGGCGGCTGCCCATCCCCGCGGCCACCGCGCAGCTGATCCGCGCCCAGCAGCAGCGCGTCCGCGACCGGTTCCCGGACACCCCGGCCAGCGAGCTGAAGCTGCTGCCCACCGGCTGGGCCAA
>Ga0302326_10031658_pt1 | contig 10561 bp, 5 predicted proteins | sample Palsa_T0_3_FD_202264 | JGI IMG/M metagenome (GOLD analysis project Ga0302326, IMG submission 202264) | Peat permafrost microbial communities from Stordalen Mire near Abisko, Sweden - Palsa_T0_3 | ecosystem: Environmental > Terrestrial > Soil > Palsa > Peat permafrost | place: Sweden: Abisko...
GCCAAGAGCGACCTCCCGGCCTGAAGCCGCGCGTTAATGTTGCACTGCCACATAAGGCATCGGCCCTAAAATTAAAATTAGGCGTTTGACCTGCAAAAGCTGGAGATCAAGCAAAATTGCCTTTGTGCACCATCGTGAATGGTTCTAATAAGATAGCCCTATGAGGCCATTCAAAAACCACAAGAACGCCACCTGAGCGTTCGCAGAAAAGTAAGGCCGCGCGGTACTCGAGTTTGGCGCGGACAAGGTAGGAATGAAACCGACTGATATCTCGGCGCCTGACTACTTTCATAAAGTGGTCGATTGCCAGTGGGCCTGTCCCGCGCATACACCCGTTCCCGAATACATCCGCCTGATCGCTGAAGGCCGCTATAGCGACGCCTACATGATCAATTGGAGATCGAACGTGTTTCCGGGAATTCTCGGCCGCACCTGCGATCGTCCGTGCGAGCCCGCCTGCCGCCGCGGCCGCGTCGAGGAAACGCCGGTCGCGATCTGCCGGCTCAAGCGCGTCGCCGCCGACTTCAAGGACGACGTCAAGCACCGCATGCCGCGGCCCTCGCCTGATAACGGCAGGCGCGTCGCGATCGTCGGCGGCGGTCCCGCCTCGCTCACGGTGGCCCGCGACCTCGCGCCGCTCGGCTACCACTGCACCGTGTTCGATTCCGATCCCAAGGCCGGCGGCATGATGCGCACGCAGATTCCGAAATTCCGGCTGCCGGATTCGGTGATCGACGAGGAAACCGACTACATCCTCGATCTCGGCATCGAGTTCAAAGCCGGCCAGCGCATCGACAGCCTGAAGGCGCTGCTCGGCGAGAATTATGACGCGATCTTTGTCGGTTCCGGCGCACCGCGCGGCCGCGAACTCGAGATTCCCGGCCGCAAGGAAGCCGCCGCCAATATCCACATCGGCATCGACTGGCTCTCCAGCGTGTCGTTCGGCCATGTCGAGAAGATCGGCCGGCGCGTGATCGTGCTCGGCGGCGGCAATACCGCGATGGACTGCTGCCGCACCGCGCGCCGTCTCGGAGGCGAGGACGTCAAGGTGATCGTGCGTTCCGGCTTCGAGGAGATGAAGGCATCGCCCTGGGAGAAGGAAGACGCGCTTCACGAGGACATTCCGATCCTCAATTTCATGGTGCCGGTCGCATTCACCCATGACAATGGCAAGCTGACCGGCGTTACCTTCCAGAAGGTGAAGGCCGAGTACGACGCCAAGGGAAAGCGCACGCTGGTGCCGTCGGGCGAGCGCGACGAGACCATCGCCTGCGACGACGTCCTGGTCGCGGTCGGTCAGGAGAATGCGTTTCCGTGGATCGAGCGCGATTGCGGCATCGAATTCGACAAATGGAATATGCCCAAGGTCGATCCTAAGACCATGGGTTCGACCAATCCGAAGGTATTCTTTGGCGGCGACGCCGCGTTCGGCCCCAAGAACATCATCTGGGCGGTGGCGCACGGCCACGATGCGGCGCTGTCGATCCACAAGCTGCTCTCCGGCGAGGACATTACCGAGCGTCCGCTGCCCGAGGTGATCATCTCGTCGCAGAAGATGGGCATCCACGAGTGGAGCTACGACAACGACGTTTCCAGCGACAAGCGCTACAAGGTGCCGCATCGCGACAAGGTCGTCGCGCTCAAGGACATCCGCGCCGAAGTCGAACTCGGCTATGACCTCAAGCTCGCGCTCGGCGAGGCCCAGCGCTGCCTGAACTGCGACATCCAGACCGTGTTCACCGCGCCGCTGTGCATCGAATGCGACGCCTGCGTCGATATCTGCCCGATGGATTGCATCACCTTTACGCAGAACGGCGAGGAAGCCGACCTGCGTGAGCGGCTGAAGGCGCCCTCGCCGCATCTCGACCAGGACCTTTATGTCGCCGACGGTCTCAAGACCGGGCGGGTGATGATCAAGGACGAAGACGTCTGCCTGCATTGCGGGCTGTGCGCCGAACGCTGTCCCACCGGCGCCTGGGACATGCAGAAATATCTCATCGATATGACTCACGCGGGTACATCATGCCAGTCCAAAGCCCGATCAGCAGCGTAAACGATTTCGTCGTCCGCTTCGCCAATGTCAACGGCTCGGGTTCGGCCAGCGCCAACGAGCTGTTCGCGCGCGCGATCCTGCGCCACGGCGTCCCGGTTTCGCCGCGCAACATCTTCCCCTCCAACATCCAGGGGCTGCCGACCTGGTACGAAGTGCGGGTCACCGAAGCCGGCCATCTCGGCGCCCGCGGCGGCGTCGACATGATGGTGGCGATGAATCCGCAGACCTGGGACAAGGATCTCGCCTCGATCGAGCCCGGCGGCTATCTGTTCTACGATTCCACCAAGCCGATGCCGGCGTCGAAATTCCGCGCCGATATCACCGTGATCGGCGTGCCACTGACCGCGATCACCAACTCGACCTATACCGATCCGCGCCAGCGCCAGCTGTTCAAGAACATCATCTATCTCGGCGCGCTGTGCGCGCTGCTCGACATGGACCCCAAGCTGATCGAGCAACTGATCGGCGAGCAGTACAAGGGCAAGGAAAAGCTGTTGTCGTCGAACGTCCACGCGCTGCATCTTGGCCGTGACTGGGCGTTGCAGAACCTCAAATGCCCGACCGGCCTGCGCGTCAAGAAAGCCGACAAGGTCGGCGACCGCATTTTCATCGAAGGCAACAGCGCCGCCGCGCTCGGCGCGGTCTATGGCGGCGCCACCGTCTGCGCCTGGTATCCGATCACGCCGTCGTCGTCGCTCGCCGACGCCTTCGCCAGCCATTGCAAGAAGCTGCGGCACGATCCGAAAACCGGCAAGGCGAACTATGCCATCGTCCAGGGCGAGGACGAACTGGCCTCGATCGGCATCGTGATCGGCGCGTCATGGAACGGCGCGCGTGCCTTCACCGCGACCTCCGGCCCCGGCATCTCGCTGATGCAGGAATTCATCGGCCTTTCGTACTTCGCGGAGATTCCGGCCGTGATCATGAACGTGCAGCGCGCCGGCCCCTCGACCGGCATGCCGACGCGCACCCAGCAATGCGACATCATCGCCTGCGCCTATGCCTCGCATGGCGACACCAAGCATGTGCTGCTGTTTCCGGAAGACCCGGCCGAAGCCTTCGAGTTTGCCGCGCAGGCCTTCGATCTCGCCGAGCGGCTGCAGACCACGATCTTTGTCATGCTCGATCTCGATATCGGCATGAACCACCGGCTCAGCCGCCCGCTGAAATGGGACGACGCCCGGCAATACGATCGCGGCAAGGTGATGACGGCGGAAATGCTGGAGGACGGCCGCGATTTCGGCCGCTACCTCGACGTCGACGGCGACGGCATTCCCTACCGCACCTATCCCGGCACGCATCCGACCAAGGGCTCGTTCTTCACCCGCGGCACCTCGCGCGACCGTTACGCGCGCTATTCCGAGGAAGGCGCCGTCTATGCCGACAACATGCAGCGGCTGGTGCGCAAATTCGAGACCGCCCAGGACATGGTGCCAAGGCCGCTGCAGGCCAACGCCGCCAAGCCAACCAAATACGGCGTGATCTATTTCGGCTCGACCGCCCCCGCCATGGACGAGGCGATCGGAATCCTCGAAGCGCGCGGCCATCAGCTCGATCGGCTTCGGATTCGCGCTTTCCCGTTCCATTCCAGCGTCGCCAGCTTCATCGCCGACCATGATTTCGTTTACGTGGTCGAGCAGAACCGCGATGCGCAGCTTCGCTCCCTGATCGTCAACGAGAACGGAATCGATCCGGTCCGGCTGGTACCGATCCTGAATTATGACGGCACGCCGATCACCGCGCGCTTCATCGCCGGCGCCATCGGCGACCACCAGGATCAGCTCCAGGTAACTCCGCTTCGCAAGGTGAAGTCATGACCTATATCGCCAAGCCGAAATTCCAGCATCCGGGGCTTCCCAGGAACGATCTCGGCTTCACCCATCGGGATTACGAAGGCAAGGTCTCGACGCTGTGCGCCGGCTGCGGCCATGACTCGATCACCGCCTCGATCATCGAGGCCTGCTTTGAGCTTTCGATCGAACCGCATCGCGTCGCCAAAATTTCCGGCATCGGCTGTTCCTCGAAAACCCCCGACTATTTCCTCGGCAATTCCCACGGCTTCAATTCGGTCCATGGCCGCATGCCCTCGGTTTTGACCGGCGCCAATCTCGCCAACCGCGACCTGATCTATCTCGGCGTCTCCGGCGACGGAGACTCGGCCTCGATCGGCTTTGGCCAGTTCGCCCATTCGATCCGGCGCGGCGTCAACATGACCTATATCGTCGAGAACAACGGCGTTTACGGCCTGACCAAGGGCCAGTTCTCGGCCACCGCCGACCGCGGCTCGAAGTCCAAGAAGGGCGTCATGAACAATGACAACGCCATCGACCTCGTGGCGATCGCGCTTCAGCTCGGCGCCAGCTTCGTGGCGCGCAGCTTCTCCGGCGACAAGACCCAGTTGGTGCCGCTGATCGCCGCCGCCATCCAGCACAAGGGCGCGGCATTCATCGATGTCGTCAGCCCCTGCGTCGCCTTCAACAACCACGCCGGCTCGACCAAGAGCTTCGATTATGTGCGCGAGCACAATGATGCGGTGAACCGGCTCGACGTCATCACCGGCCGCGAACCGATCACGGTCGATTACGCGCCGGGAACGGTGCAGGTGGTCGAGCAGCATGATGGCACGCGGCTGGCCCTGCGCAAGATCGATGCGGATTACGACCCGCACGACCGGGTGGCGGCGATGACGTTCCTGCAGAAGCACGCCGCCAAGGGCCAGATCGTCACCGGGCTCCTGTACGTCGATCCCGAAGCGGAAGACCTGCACGCCCATCTCGACACAGTGGATACCCCGCTCAACCAGCTCGGCGAAGACGTGCTGTGCCCCGGCACGTCGGCGCTGGACAAGATCAACGCCAGCCTGCGCTAGAAGACCTGCGACCCCTCGGGCTTGCAGCGCTCACGCGCGCGCCGCATCCGGCTTTGCGGCGTGAGACCCGGCGCGTTGCGGCAGCAGCACCACACAGGCCACGATGACCGCGGCCAGAATTCCCGTCGCATAAAACCTACTGATGCCAAGACCGCCCTCGTCGAGCGGCTTGTCGAGGAAATCGCCCAGCGTGGCACCGAGCGGACGCGTCAGGATGAAGGCGCTCCAGAACAAAAGCGTTCTGGAGATATGGGTGCCAAAATACGCCGCCGCGATCACCGCGAGCCCGGCCGCGAACACCAGCGCGCCGCCCTGGTAGCCGAGCCCGTTGCTGTCGGCCATCCAGTCGCCAAGCGCGGTGCCGAGTGTTTGCGAAAAAAGTATCGCCACCCAATAGAAGGTTTCGATTTTGGGTGTGGCCACGGTGTTGACCGAAATCGACCCGGCGGACCGGTACCAGACCAGCAGGGCGAGCATCAGCAGCAGGAACAGCAGCGAGGCGCCGCCGGGATAGCCGATGCCCAGCGAGCGGTCGGCAAAGTCGGCCATCGTCGTGCCCGCGGTCGTGGTCGCGATGACCACAATCCAATACAGCCAGGGATGAAAGGCTTTGGCGGAAATCTGCGCTGTCACCGCGACCACAAAAATACCGATGAAGATAAAGCTGGCGACCGCGTAGCCGAGGTCCATCGACATCGAAACCGCATCGCCGCCGGTTTCGCCGAGCGTCGTCGCCAGAATCTTGATGATCCAGAAGACCAGCGTGACCTCCGGAACCTTGCTGCGTTCCCCGTCCTGATTCATGTGAGGCTTCCTTGAAGACCGGTTTTGCGGGGAATTCCGCTGCACGCTACCCGCAGCCTTTGGTGCCGCTTTTATGGCAGACGCCGTGCCGTCGACAAGAACGACAGCGATAGAAGATCACTAAACTGCGATTGCAGCTGGCACCCGATCGAGATGTGGCATGCCGATGGTCGGCGTTGCGCCGGCAACGCGCGGCTTTGGACCTTTATGACGTCGCGATGAACTATCCCGACCGCTTGCCCGGTTTGCGGGCAATTTTGGTGCCGGGATCGCCGCCAAACAGCCAATTTCCAGGGATCGATATGTCACCACCGGCGTTATCCCCGCCGGACAGGCATATGTCCCTCGCCGGCATCCTCTCAAGGACTTGTTGACAATCCGGCTTCCCGCCAGAGAAGGTTGCCATCGGCCGAGAATGAAACCGCTCGAACAGAAACAGGCATCATGAATCCCGTCAAAGCACTCGAAAAGCATGGCCAGGCGGTCTGGCTGGATTTCCTGGCCCGCGGCTTCGTCGCCAAGGGCGACCTGAAAAAACTCATCGATACCGACGGCGTCAAGGGCGTAACGTCGAATCCGTCGATCTTCGAGAAGGCTATCAGCAGTTCGGATGAATATGACGGTCCGATCGGCAGCGCCTTGAAAAAAGGCGATCGCCCGGTTGCCGAGTTGTTCGAGCATGTGGCGATCGAAGACATCCAGCATGCGGCCGATGTGCTGCGCCCGGTCTATGATGAACTCAAGGGCGATGACGGCTTCGTCAGTCTCGAAGTCTCGCCCTATCTGGCGATGGACACCAAAGGCACCATCATCGAGGCGGAACGGCTCTGGAAGCACGTCCATCGCAAGAATTTGATGGTCAAGGTGCCGGCGACGCCGGAAGGCCTGCCCGCGATCCAGCACCTGATCGGCGAAGGCATTAGCATCAATATCACGCTGTTGTTCTCGCAGAAGACCTATGTGGAAGTCGCCGAGGCCTATCTCGACGGCCTTGAAAAATATGTCGCCGGCGGCGGCGATCCCTCCCATGTCGCCAGCGTGGCCAGTTTCTTCGTCAGCCGCATCGACAGCGCGGTCGACAAGCAGCTCGACGAAAAGATCGCGCGCGCGAACGATCCCAGCGAAAAGGAGCGCCTCGCCGCGCTGAAGGGCAAGGTCGCGATCGCCAACGCCAAGCTCGCCTATCAGGACTACAAGCGCCTGTTTTCGGGCGCGCGCTGGGAGAAGCTGACGGCCAAGGGAGCGAAACCGCAGCGCCTGCTGTGGGCCTCGACCGGCACCAAAAACAAGGATTACAGCGACGTGCTGTATGTCGAGGAATTGATCGGTCCGAACACGGTCAATACCGTGCCGCCGGCGACGCTTGACGCCTTCCGCGACCATGGCACGCCGCGCGACAGTCTCGAGGAAAATATCGAGGATGCCAGGCGCGTGCTGGCAGAGCTCGAGCAATCCGGCATCTCGCTCGATGCGATCACGACCGAACTGGTCAAGGATGGCGTCAAGCTGTTCGCGGATGCCGCCGACAAGCTTTACGGCGCGGTCGCGCACAAGCGCGCAACCGTGCTCGGCCACGGCATCGACCATCAGGAACTGGCGCTGGGCGCCGGCATCGCCAAGGCCGTCGAGAGGGCCACGGAAGACTGGCGCGCCGCCGGAACCATCCGCCGGCTCTGGCAGCACGACACTTCGGTATGGACCGGGACCGACGAAGGCAAATGGCTGGGCTGGCTCACCAGCGCTGCTGCAGCCGACATCGCCGACTACGAGGATTTTGCTCACCGCGTGAAAGGGCAGAATTTCACCGATGCGGTGGTGCTCGGCATGGGCGGATCGAGTCTCGGGCCGGAAGTGCTGGCCGAGACCTTTGCAAAACAGCCCGGCTTTCCCAAACTGCATGTGCTCGATTCAACCGATCCCGCACAGGTGCGTAGCCTGCAGGCTTCGGTTAACATCGCCAATACCCTGTTCATCGTCTCCAGCAAGTCCGGCGGCACCACCGAACCGAACGTGATGAAGGATTATTTCTTCGCCCGCGTGTCGGAAACCATCGGCGCCGCCAAAGCAGGTCATCGCTTCATCGCGGTGACCGATCCCGGCTCGTCGCTGGAAAAGATGGCCACACAGCAGGGTTTTGCCCGCATCTTCCACGGCGATCCCACCATCGGCGGGCGCTACTCGGTGCTGTCCCCGTTTGGACTGGTGCCGGCGGCGGCCGCAGGCATCGACCTTCGCACGCTCTTGAAGCACACGCTTTCGATGGTGCGCTCCTGCGGGCCCGATGTGCCGCCGCACGAAAATCCCGGTGTGCAGCTCGGCCTCGCGATGGGCCTTGCCGGTCTCGAAGGCCGCGACAAGGTGACGATCCTCTCATCGAAGAAGATCGCCGATTTCGGCGCCTGGGCCGAACAGCTGATCGCGGAATCCACCGGCAAGGACGGCAAGGGCCTGATCCCGATCGATGGCGAGCCGCTCGGCGATCCCGCGCTGTACGGCAGCGATCGGTTCTTTATCGACCTGTGCACCGAAGGCGAGGATGACGCCGCACATGACGCAAGACTGGTCGCGTTGGAACAAGCCGGTCACCCCGTGGTCCGCATTGTCCTGAAATCGATCGAACATATCGGCCAGGAATTCTTCCGGTTTGAGCTCGCGACCGCAGTTGCCGGCTCGGTGCTGGGCATCAATCCGTTCAACCAGCCCGATGTCGAGGCCGCCAAGATCAAGACCCGGGAATTGACCGCAGCGTTCGAGAAATCCGGTACGCTGCCTACGGAAACGCCGGTGGTGTCCTCAACCCAGGCCGACCTCTACACCGACGGCAGGAACGCCGCCGATTTGCGCAATGCCGGCGCCAATGGCGATCTCGATTCCTGGCTGAAGGCCCATCTCGGGCGCTCCCACGCCGGCGATTACGTGGCGCTGCTCGCCTATATCGAGCGCGATGCCGCGCATATCGACAGCCTGCAGCACATGCGGCTCGCGGTGCGCGACAAGCGTCATGTCGCGACCTGCGCGGAATTCGGTCCGCGTTTTCTGCATTCGACCGGCCAGGCCTACAAGGGCGGTCCCGACAGCGGCGTATTCCTGCAGATCACGTCCGACGATGCCAGGGATCTCGCGGTGCCGGGGCAGAAGGCGAGTTTTGGAGTGATCAAGGCCGCGCAGGCGCGCGGTGACTTCGATGTGCTCACCGATCGCGGTCGCCGGGCATTACGCGTGCATCTGAAGGGCGATCTCAAAGCGGGCTTGAAAATGCTCGACGCCGCCATCCAGAATGCGTTGAATTAGAGTTTTGTTGATGACGACGTGGATGCCAAACGCGCTCTCATTTACCTCTTCCTTTGGGAGAGGGCGCACCAATTCCTGCAACTACATTTTGGGAATCTCAAATGCAGCTCGGCATGATCGGTTTGGGGCGGATGGGCGGCAACATCGTCCGCCGGCTGATGAAGCACGGACACACGACCGTCGTTTACGACAGGGATGACAAGGCCGTCGCCGCGGTCGCGGCCGACGGCGCAACGGGCGCCGGCGCCCTGGAGGATTTCGTCAAGAAGCTAGAGAAGCCGCGGACCGCCTGGGTGATGCTGCCAGCCGGCAAGATCACCGAAGCGACCATCGAGGCGCTGTCCAAACTGATGGAGAGCGGCGACGTCATCATCGATGGCGGCAACACGTTCTGGCAGGACGATGTGCGCCGCGGCAAGACTCTCAAGGAGCGCGGTATCCATTATATCGATGTCGGCACCTCCGGCGGCATCTGGGGCATCGACCGCGGCTATTGCATGATGATCGGCGGCGACAAGGCGGTGGTCGATCGCCTCGACCCGATCTTCGCCGCGCTGGCGCCGGGCATCGGCGATATTCCGCGCACCGGCAGCCGCGACGGACGCGACCCCAGGATCGAGCAAGGCTACATTCACGCCGGACCGGTCGGCGCCGGGCACTTTGTCAAGATGGTCCATAACGGCATCGAATATGGCCTGATGCAGGCCTATGCCGAAGGGTTCGATATCCTCAAGAACGCCAATATCGAGGCGCTGCCCGCGGAACATCGCTTCGATCTCGATATCGCCGACATCGCCGAGGTGTGGCGGCGCGGCAGCGTGATCCCGTCATGGCTGCTCGATCTCACCGCGTCCGCGCTCGCGGAAAACCACACGCTGGATAATTATTCGGGGTTTGTGGAAGATTCCGGCGAGGGCCGCTGGACCGTCAATGCCGCCATCGACGAAGCCGTCCCGGCCGAGGTGCTGACCGCGGCGCTGTTTGCGCGCTTCCGCTCGCGCAAGGAGCATACCTTCGCGGAAAAAATTCTCTCCGCGATGCGGGCCGGTTTCGGCGGCCACCGGGAGCCGCCGAAGAAGTCCGGTTCAAAGGCCTGATACACATGACCGTCAGTCAAGCCAAACAAAAAAAGCCCGACCCCTGCTCCATTGTCATCTTCGGCGTGACCGGCGATCTCGCCCACCGGCTGGTGGTCCCTTCGCTCTATAACCTCGCAGCCAACGGCCTTCTGCCGGACGATTTCTGCATCGTCGGCGTCGCCCGCAAGGGCATGTCGAGCGAGGAACTGACCGACAGCCTGACCAAGGGTCTGCACCAGTATGCCACCCGCAAGGTCGACGACGCTATCGCCAGGCGGCTGCTCGCCTGCGTCACATGCATCGAGGCCGATCCGAAAGATCCGGCCTCGTTCGATGCGATGCGCGAGCAGCTCGACAGGCTGGAGGCCGCCCAGAAAACCGGCGGCAACCGGCTGTTCTATCTGGCGACGCCGCCCAGCGGTTTCCTCCCGATCAGCCAGGAGCTCGGCCGCACCGGCATGCTGA
>Ga0302326_10031659_pt1 | contig 10561 bp, 10 predicted proteins | sample Palsa_T0_3_FD_202264 | JGI IMG/M metagenome (GOLD analysis project Ga0302326, IMG submission 202264) | Peat permafrost microbial communities from Stordalen Mire near Abisko, Sweden - Palsa_T0_3 | ecosystem: Environmental > Terrestrial > Soil > Palsa > Peat permafrost | place: Sweden: Abisko...
AGGACCAAGCGATTATCCGCCCAAGGCCGACCACGACTCTCCAGCTTCGGTAAGAGCGGCTCAATACGCCGCCACTGCTCTTCGGTAAGGAATGTGTGTTGCATCCCAAGCTTTTCATCATAAACGCTTTACGTGGTCCACACATTTTTTTCTTTGCCTCAAAAGACTTATGAAACCGCTTCTAGTCTGCTTTTTCTGGTTCCGGGCTGGCTGGCGGATTGCCAAGTCAAGAGACCATGAGAGGTTACATCATAGCGATAAACCCCCATCGCCTAACGAAAGCGAGATCGGTGAACATTTCGGAGAGCCTACTGTGCTAAAGAGACTTGGGATATTCGAGATTGGCGCAGATATTTCCAACCAATGTAACGGGCGCATCGTAAACCCACTTGAGGATGTGGAGTCTCAAAAACTCCTTGCTTCTTTGGGCATCAAGAAAACGTTTAAAGGGGAGATGTTCTATCAGGCAATAACGGGGGATAATTTTCTATATAGAACAGCAAACTTCAGCCTCATCGGCACAATCGAAGATAGAATTTACAAGATATACTTTAAATTTCTCGATGACGACCGTGCTGCCTGTATGTCCTTTCGAGACGAGATACGAGCATATCTTGCCAAGAAGATGCCCTCTCAACAATTTAACAATCCTCAAATCACAAAAATAGAAAATGGTTGTCTTTCGATATGGAGTTGTGATTGGGGCAATATCCTCGTTGAAGAATTCGGGATGCTTACAGAGAGAGGGGCTGTGTGGAACACCGCCATAGCTGCTACCTCAAATACAGTTAAAACCACCAAACGAATCGGCTTCTTCAACTCTTTTGGGAAATGAACATTAAACCAAAGTATCAGCCTGGGAAGCAATGTGTCAGTCCTTCAGTTCTCCATAAATGATGGCAGCACCATAGTACCAGGACTTCCGCACCAAGGGTTCGGGATGCCTGATGTGCGAAATGACGCGGGCTACCGGGTGAAAACCGCTTTCTCCTGAATACGCGCGGCCGCCCGGTCGAATTGGGACCGAAAGGCCGCGGTCAGGGCGGGATCATCCATGATGATCATATCCGTGTCGTGCTGGCGATTGTCGTCGTTTTCCCAGATTTCATTCCACCAGCAGAAACCCGCGATGCGTGGCCAGCGGTTCCCGAAAAGGTCGGAGAGCGCGTCGTTCGCCCATTTGCCGGCGTCCAGGCTGCTGTTCCCGGCGGTGCAGCCGAACTCGGAAACGAGAATCGGCTTGGACGGCGCCAGCGCGGTGATCCGGCCATAAACGCCGTCCATTTGGTCTCGGAACGCCGGGAGATCCTCCCGTTCAAGCGGTGTCCGCGCGCCGTAATCGCTCACGCCGATCCAATCGACGTAACCGTCTCCCGGGTAATAATTCTCGAGCCGGTTCCAGGGCGCTTCGGGATCGTCGCTATTATTGATGTGCCAGACCCACGTGATGTTCGTCGCGCCTTCCTCGCGCATAAGGGTGACGATCCTCCGATACGCCGCCACGAACCGGGCCGGCCCCGTTTTTTCTCCCCCGTACCAATCGCCGTTCCAGGGGAACCACCGGCAGTTGCATTCGACTCCCCATTCAACGATGAGCGGCGCGCCGAAGTCCCGCGCCGCGTCCGCCCACGTTCGAAAAGCCTTGTCGAACTTGCCGTCGATGATCGCGGGTAGCGTGTAATGAGGTTCCCGTTTGGATTCTTCCGCGCGCGACCACGTCATCAGGCGGATGTAAGGGACTTTGCCGAGGCCGTTGATCCAGCGGCAGGTTTCGAGCGGGAACCGCTCCCCTTCAAACCATTGTTGTGAAAAATAAACGTATGCCGCCTTCTCGCCGACAGCCGCTTCGTAGCGGGCGACATCGCTTTCCGTGACGTTATGTTCCAGGGCTTCGTCCCCCTGCCTGCCGTCGTAGAAGAATCCGTTATAAAGTTTCCCGCCGGGCGGGGCGGCCAGCTTTTCGGGCTTGGGCTCGGCGGCTGCTGTGTGAAAAAGGAGAAGGTTCACCGCGAAGCAGAGAACCAAAAGAGGGAGAATCTTTGTGCAGGATTCCTTGATCAGCTCCGCGTATGTCTCCGCGGGCCGGTCGCCCAACTGGTCTTCCGGCAGGCGGTCGCTCCCTTTGGTGTAGTCGATCGAGTAGAGGCCGAAGCGCGGCGTGAGCGAGCCCCATTCGTAGTTATCGAAAAGCGACCAGTGGAGGTAACCCAGCAGCGGGATTCCGTCGTTGAGGATCTTGCAGACTTCATGCACGTGCAGGCGCAGGAACTGGCTGCGCTTGAGGCGATCCGTTCGATGAGTCGCCTGGTTGTCCGCCCGCCGGCGCAACGCCATGCCGTTCTCGGCGATCAATACCGGCCGGGCGAAATCCCGCGAATAGTAGCCGCAAAAAAAGTGCAGTCCGCGCGGCAGGACCCGCCAGTCCCACCATTTGCTGGTGATCGTGTTCATGACCCACGAGCGGAAGGATTTGTTCTTGAACTCGTGGTCCCAAAGCGCCGGAAGCCGAAAGGCGTGAGCCGCGAAAGGATCGTAGTAGTCCAGCCCGATGTAGTCGAAGAGCTTCGGACGCGGCGAATCGTAGATGGCCGCGAGCGCGGGCCCGAAAGCTTCCGGCGTGAACTGGCGGTAGCCCAGCCAGTTGCTGATCCGCTTTACCATGTCTCCAAAATAGAAAGGGATGTCCTTATGCAGCGGGATATGGGCGGCCTGGAACGCGTCTTCGAACTCCTTGATCTTGACGTGGATATATTCCTTCACCTCGTTTCGGGAAATTCGCCGCTCGGCCACGCAGACAAGGTCGAGCAACACTTTGTCAGACCAGTAAAGGTCGCTGCAATAATTGTTGAAGGTGACCCAGGGCGGCGGCCAGCCTTCGGCTTCGTAAAGATTGTGGATCGCGTTATAGGCGAGCACGTGTCCGGTGAGCAGGCCGTTATACGCGCCGATGACGGAGGTGAATCCGAGGCGGCGTTTCGAGGGAAACTGGTTGCCGAGGTAAGTGTTGAGCACCAGCATGTTCGGCTCGTTGATGGTGATGAAATAACGCAGCGGCAGGGCGCCGTGCCGGGTGATGAGCTGCCGGTTCAGGTAGGAGACGGCTTGCTTCACATAAACGGTGAACAGCCCTGGCGTGGCGGCATCGAACCACGGGTCGGGGCCGAGCCATGCCGGATGCACGAAATGGTGCAGTGTGACCACCGGTTCCAGCCCGCATGCGCGGCATTCGGCGAGCATCCCGGCGTAATGGTCAAGCGCCTTGAAATCGAAGGGCGGAGGAGGCCCCGGCGCGTTCTCCAGCGCCGGCTGCACGCGGCTCCATTCGATGCCGAGGCGAAAGGCGTTCAACCCGAGTTCGCGGCAACGGGCGAAGTCCTCCTTGAAACGCGTCCAAAACTCCGCCGCCGCGCCCGTCTTCACGACAGTTCCGCGCGCTTCGGCGGAGGCCCAGTTCGTCTGCGGCTCGCCGACGCCGTTGTAGCCGCCTTCCGATTGGTAAGCCGAAGTCGCGACGCCCCAGAGGAACGGCTCCGGCTTCATGCTCCCGTTGCCGCAAGGGCGATGGCATCGCGCTCTTCCGCGTTGATCTTCAGCGGCGGGCTCAGCTGGTCGTCCAGGAGCGTATCGACGACCGTCTTCGCGGCGTGGGGCCGCGCGAGCCGCAAGGCGTTCTGGCGCATCGCCCCGAGACGCGCCGGATCATCGAGGAGATGGTCTATCTTGAAAGGGATCGTCGTCATCTCGTTGCATTTCACCGCCACGCCATCTTCGAGCAGGTGATCGCTGTTGCGCTCCTCCTGGCCCGGAATCGGGGAGACGATCACCATCGGCAAGCCGCAAGTGAGCGCCTCGGCGGTGGTAAGCCCGCCCGGTTTTCCGATAAAGAGATCGGAGGCTTTCATCAGTTCGTGCATTTTATCCGTGTAACCCAGGATTCGGAATTGCGGCGAATCCCGCGCGATCTCGGCGGCCCGTTCCATCAGCTTCTCGCTGCGGCCGCAGACCACGAGGGCCTGGACGTCGTGGCGCAATTGCAGGAGGCGCTGGAGAACGAACTCAGCCGGCCCGACCCCGAGCGCCCCGGCGGAGAGGAGAAGTGTGGTCTTTTCCGGATCGAGGCCGTGGCCGGCAAGCACCTTCCGGCGGTCAACCGGCTCGCTGAATACCGGGTCGATCGGTATGCCGGAAACGGTGATCCTCTCGCTCGGCAGACCGAGCGTTTCGAGGTGCGCCCTGGTCTCGTCGATGGCCACAAAATAACGGTGGAACGTGCGCGACAGCCACATCGCATGAAAATCGAAGTCCGTCACGACGATGGAAAGATGGGCCTTCAACTCCTGCGTCCGGATCAGGTGGGAGATGATGCCGGCCGGCATGAAATGGGTGCAAACGGTGATGTGCGGATCGAAATCGTGGATGAACTTTACCAGCGGGCCCGTATTCAAGCGATCCATCCGCAGCCGCATCGTATCGGTCTTCCAGGGCTCGTCGCTGGTCTTGTACCACCAGCCCAGGAAATCCGGCGCGCTGCGGACCATGCGCGTGTAGAGCTTCGAGTAGAAATCGCGAAAAAGCTTGTTGGTATATTCCAATGCGTCCTTGTGGACGACTTTCTCGACGCGGCTGTCCTTCTCGAACGTCTTTTCCAGCGCCTGGGCGGCCCGGGTGTGGCCTGTTCCGGCGCTTGCGGAGATGATGAGGACGCGCTTTTTCGCGTCTTCCACCTCACTCATTGTGATGCTCATCCCAAAAAAACGAATGGTAAAACTCGCGATCGTCGTTGGAGACAGCGGGATGCAGCCATCCCTTGTCGAAGAAATCGCGATCTTCGGGATCGGTGGCGCAGCCGTTCAGGAGCAGAAGCAGAAAGAAGAGAGCGCAAAAAGGTTTCATCTTGAGGAGGTTCAGCCGGAGCGAATACCTCGAAATAATCGGCGCTATTCCCGACGTTTGCAACCAAATGGCGCGACAGTCTCTACGGCGCGGCCGCGCGCAGCCAAGCCGCAACGAGGCAGGCAGGCGCCAGGAAGGCGAGCAAACGCTGCACGGTCGCCGGTGTGCGTTCCTTCAGCTTCCACCACGCGGCGCACGCACCCAGGCCGCAACCCGAAACAAATCCCCAGAAGTGCGCCATATAATCGGTCTGTTCGCCTCCGGTTCCGAGAAATGCCAGCAGAGCCAGGCCAGCGCCCAGTGGAAGGATCAATTCCCAAAGCCGTATTTTCCGCGGGCTGGAGAGGGTATCCATCGTCCGGCAGGCGACGAGGATGCCGAGCGAGCCGAACACCGCGGTCGATGCGCCGATGGAAACGCGGGGCTGTTCCCGGTAGAGCCATGCGTCAAGGAGGTTGCCGAGCGCACCGCTCATCAGAATGCCCGTCCATGTCACGCCCGTCCCCAGGACAGGCAGCAGAAAAGCCGCAAACAAAAGGCCGGTGATGAGATTGGCGGCGAAATGGGAGAAATTCGCGTGGAGAGTCAGCGCCGTCATTATCCTCCACCATTGTCCCTGGCGCAGGATCGCGCCGGTCGAAGCGCCTCCGCGTTCAACCCACCAGTCCGGATCGCGCTGTTGCAAAAGGAAGAAAAGCGTCATGACCCAGGAAAAGACGAAGAGAGAAAGCGGCGGGATCAGGAATTCCGCGCGGGCGGAAGGCCAGGGTGAACGGTTTTCCATCTCGAACTTATCGAGTTCCCTTGCGACCGCTGCCTTATGCCTGGACTCCACGCAGAGGACAAATTGAGCGCCGTCCTTGAAGAGCCAGTAACCGTGTCCCATCGACAGGATGACGAGCGCCCGCTCGTTGGCCTCCGCCAGGCGCGCGTAGCGGCCGGCCTCCGCCATGGCTTCGCCGCTCTCGATCCGTGGGGGGTTATCGGAGGATTTAAACATGGAAGTTGTTGGAACAAAACCTGCTTTTTATTGAATTCCCAGTGAATCAAGCGTGTCTAAACCGCAACACCACACAGAAAATAGAGCAGGATGAGCAAGCAACGGATATTGATAGTCGATGACAACCCGATGATAGCAAAGATGGTAGGCACGTGGCTGGAAAGAACCGGCGTCTATGAAACGCGGCGGGAGTGCAGGCCGCTGCTCGCCGTCTCGGCCGCGCGCCGTTTCAAGCCCGACCTCGTCCTGCTCGACGTCGATATGCCGGGGATGGACGGCAGCGCGGTGGCCGAGGCCATCCGGCATGACCGCCTTCTTGAAGATACCCGGATCGTGTTCCTCACGGCGCTCGTGGCGAAACACGAGGCCGAAAGGGGGAGCTGCGGAGGAGCAAAGTTCATCCCGAAACCGATAAGCCCCGCCCAGTTGATCGACCACGTCGCGCACGCGCTGGCGGAGCCGCACGAAGCGGCTTGCAGGTAAGCTCGGGCCTTCTATCGGCCGGCGCGCTCTAGGATCAGGTCGAGAGAATCCAGGCAAAGCTGGGACCACGTTTCCAGGGTCTCGCGCCGCTCGATCAGTTCCTCTTTGGAAAGAAACGCCAGGCTGGTGATCATCGCCTCGCGTTTGCCCACCTGCGCGGTTTCGAGCTTGAAAAGGTGAACGACGCCGAGATGCACCCGCCCCACCTCCGTCGTGTCGTCATTGAGAAGCGCCACGATGTGCTCCGTAAACTCCGTTTCAACCCGGAGTTCTTCGCGGACTTCCCGGCGCACCCCCTCGAGGTAAGCCTCCCGGTCGAGCGCGAACAGCCCTTCGTCCGCATCGTTCATGTGGCCGCCGATGCCGATCGACCCTTTCGCGGCCAGCCGCTGTTCGCCGCTCTTCTTGCCGCGCACGTAATACAGGATTTTCCCATCGTGCGCGAGCAGCGCGTAGGGGATGATCTGCTTGAAACCGGGATCCGTTTCGGCGCGCGAGCGTTCCATGAAAAAATTGTTCTCGCGCGAGAGGAGCGCGGGCAGATAGCGGTCCACCTCGAAATTCAGGCCACGAAAAACGCCGAGCTTTTCCAGCAGCGAGCGCCGGACAACGAGCACCATTTCCTCACTTGATTTCATTCCATCGAGAAATGTCGGGAATCCGCGGAAATGTCGAGCCGAAGGTGGCGCCTGATCCCTTTCCCTTCCCTCTGATCAACCAGCGTCAAGATATTCCGCTTCTTGTGATTTCTGGCAACCTTCTCGTAAGGGTCAGCGCAATCCACAATGGGATGAATCCGACGACTCCAAAGGAGCAGTCTATCAGCCGCCAGTAAATGGGAATGTCTCTTATTGGGCCACAGATAAGCGCAAGAGGGATTACAGCGACGCAGGCTATTAAACCGGCGTAGATTACCCAAATGTTCCTTGCGGGATCGACCAGCGGGCCTATGAAGAAAAGAGCGATAGTCAAATGACCGAATGCAAGCCAATCCGTGCCATATGCGATAAATGGATAAACATCGTGGGTACGATGCAATCCTTCGCGCACCCATAAAAACCACCAGGTCAACCCGGAATAACCGGCTGCTGATTGAACCTTTCCAACCCCCAACATCCCACAAAGGATATTCAGTTCATGCAGTAATGGGAACGCGGTGACACCGCTCAAAATCAGGCCGGCGATGAAAAGCCCGATGCATAACCTGATCTTGTTCCGTTGTTTCATTTCTTGCCCCGCGCTTATTCCTCGAGATATTTTTGCAGGCGCTGGCGCAGGTCGGCGCGGGCGCGGAACAGGACGCTCTTTACCGCCGGCACGGACAATTCCAAAACTTCGCCGATCTCCTCGTAGGAGAGGTCTTCATACCGGCGCAGGATGATCGCCATCCGTTGCGTCTCCGGCAGCGCCTCGATCGCTTCCCGGATCGCCTCCTGCAGTTCCCCCTCGAGCAGGGAGACGTCCGGCGCGGTCGCGCTCGCATCCGGCGTCTGGATGAAGTTTTCTCCCGCTTCCGTTTCGCGTTCCAGGGAGGTCATTGGGTGGCGTTTGCGGCGTCGCATTTCATTGAAGACCAGGTTCCTCGTTATCTTGAAGAGCCATGTCGTGAACTTTGCCGTCGGCTGGTAGCGAGCCGCCGATTTCCAAACCCGGATGAAGACTTGTTGCGCGATGTCTTCGGCGTCGGTCTCGTCGCCCAGCATTTTTGCGACCGTCCCGATGACCCTTAGCTGGTGCGTCTCGATCAATTGCCGCAAAGCGTCGGTATCCCCCCCCTTTATCCGCTCCATCCAGATCAGATCCTGGTCCGAGGCGGAGAGAGACGAATCCGCGGTCGGGTCTTCACTCATCGCACAAATGAGAACGGGCCGAAAAGGGAACGAGGGGTTCACCCATGCCCAAGGTATCGTCTTATTTGCAATTAGTTTCAACACATGGAAAACTGGGGCTTGTGAAATGTTTCACAAGCTGCGTCCATGATCCCGGCTCTACTTCCCACTGACCTCCGTCCCATCCACGAAAAGGTCGCCGGCGGCCGGCGCATCAGCGACGAGGACGCCCTGGTGCTCTATTCCTCGACCGATCTCAACGCCATCGGGGCCATCGCGAGCCTCGTGCGTGAACGCTATAACGGCAACGTCGCAACGTACATCGTCAACCGCTACATCAATTACTCGAACATCTGCGTCCTCTCGTGCCAGTTCTGCGCTTTCGCCGCCCGGAAGCGCGACCCGCATGCCTTCGAGATGGCGATTCCCGAGATCGTCTCCGCCGTCCGCGACGCTCTCGAGGAGGGGATAACGGAAATCCACATGGTCGGCGGGCTGCATCCCACGCTTCCCAAGGAATGGTATCTTGACCTGTTGAGAAGCCTTCGGGAGGTCGATCCGAAGCTGCACCTCAAAGCCTTCACCGCCATCGAAATCCGGCATCTGGCGCATCGCATTTTCAAGACATCCATCCGCGAGACCCTCGAGGTCTTGCGCGAGGCCGGCCTCGGCTCTCTCACGGGCGGCGGCGCCGAGATTTTCGACGCCGAAGTGCGCGACCGCATTTGCCGGGGCAAGGAAACCGGGGAGGAGTGGCTGGACGTTCACCGGGTCTGGCATGCCATGGGCGAACGGAGCACCTGCACGATGCTTTACGGGCACATCGAGACGCACGCGCAACGGGTCAGCCATCTGCGCCAGTTGCGCTATCTCCAGGATGAGACGCACGGCTTTACCGGGTTCATCCCGTTTGCGTTCGTCCCGGAAACGACCTCCCTGGCCCACGTCAAGGCCGTCTCCGGCTTCGAGGAACTGCGCAACCTCGCGGTGAGCCGGATCTATCTCGACAATTTCGAACACATCACAGCGTATTGGATCAGCCTTGGCCTGCCCCTAGCGCAAATTTCGCTCAACTACGGAGTCGATGACCTGCACGGAACCATCATGGAAGAAAAGATCTTCCACATGGCGGGCGCGAAAACCCCGCAGCGGCAAACGGTCGAGAAACTTGAGCGGGCCATCCGCGAATCCGGCCGCGAACCGGCGCAACGCGACAGCTACTACCGGCGCATCGCATCGACCGTGCCGCGCGCGGCCGGCTCCGAACTCGCTTGCGCGTGAGTTCGCATCCCGAGTTGGACGCGGTAAGGGTCGGCTGCGTCAAATATCTCAACGCCCAACCGCTCATCTATCAATGGGACGGCGCCGTCCATTTCGACCATCCGTCGAATCTCGCGCTCGCGCTCTCCCGAGGGGCCCTCGATGTCGCGCTCGTGCCGGTTTACGAACTCTTTTCGCGGCCCGGTTATCGGATCGTGGATGGCGTCTCGATCTCCTCCTTCGGGCCCGTCCTGAGCGTGTTCCTTGCCTATCGGGGTGAACTGCGCGATGTGAAAACCGTCGCGCTCGACCCGGCGTCGCTCACTTCCTCGCATCTCGTGCGGTGCATCCTTGCGGAGTATTACGGAATGACGCCGGCTTATATTGGCGCCTGCGCCGAAACCGGCGCGGCCAGATTGTTGATCGGGAACCAGGCGCTCGATTTCCGGCAGAAGCATGGTCCGGAGTTCCGATACCTTGATCTCGGGGAAGAATGGACGCTGCGGACCGGGCTCCCGTTCGTTTTCGCCCTCTGGCTCATCCGGCCTGAAGTGCCGAATCCCGACGCCGTGGCGCGCGGCTTCCGCTGCATAAAGCGGGAAGGCGTCGCGCACATCCGCGAGATCGCCGAAAGCCAAAGCGGACGCGACCCCGAGTTTTGCGTCCATTACCTGCGGGATTGCGTCCGATACGACTTTGGCGAACCCGAAAGAGCCGGGTTAAGCGAGTTTAACGCGCTGCTTTTCAAGCATGGCTTTGCAAGCTCGCCGGCGGCAGTTTACGACATTGTGTAAAGCGGCTTTCAGGGTGGACTATTGACTGCGTGGACCACCATTTAGTCTGGATCAGAACTTTAATCTACACTTGCAGCTGACAAGACCACGATTCATTGTTATAAGCGGTGGCAGTTGCTTCGTAGGCGCTGTCGCGGGAACTCATACGAAAACAACGAAAAGCGGCCGATGAGCAAATATCAATATGCAAGCGCTGACCCGAATGGCGCTTAGTTAAGGGGGTTTTGGGATGATTTCTCATTGCTTCTTTTCACAACTCCGGGAGCCGATCCGAGGAGAGCTCTTTCGCTCAATTCGCGCAT
>Ga0302326_10031660_pt1 | contig 10561 bp, 11 predicted proteins | sample Palsa_T0_3_FD_202264 | JGI IMG/M metagenome (GOLD analysis project Ga0302326, IMG submission 202264) | Peat permafrost microbial communities from Stordalen Mire near Abisko, Sweden - Palsa_T0_3 | ecosystem: Environmental > Terrestrial > Soil > Palsa > Peat permafrost | place: Sweden: Abisko...
TCTGGGACGCCGGGCTGATCCGCGAGGGGCATCGCCTGCTCGAGCTCTCGGCGCGCGGAACGGAGCTGAGCGAGTTTCACCTCGAGGCCGCCATCGCCGCCGTGCACGCCGATGCCCGGCGCGTCGAGGAGACCTGCTGGCGGCCAGCGTGGCGAGGCCGAGAGTTGCACTCAAGGTCGCCGCCGATCGATGCGTCATGTGCGCTCCATGCCGGGCTATCTGGTGCCGCCCTCAGGGAACAACCTTACGGATGCGAAAGTTGAAGATGTCGGCGACGTAGATGTTGCCCGCCGAATCCACCGCCACACCGTTGGGTTCGTTAAATTCGGCGGAGCCGGTCACTCCAAGCGTGCCGTCGGCGAACCCCTGCATTCCATTGCCGGCCACCGTCGTGACGTCGCCTGAAGGATCAATCTTGCGGATTCGATTGTTGCCGTCGTCGCTCACGTAGAGGTTGCCGCCGGGATCGATCGCGATGCCTCCGGGAAGCGAAAACTCCGCGGCGATGCCGAACCCATCAAGAAAGCCGTTGGAACCGCTGCCAGCCACGATCGTGACGTTGCCGCTCGGACCAATCTTGCAGATCCTATAGTTATCTGCGTCAGCCACGAAGACGTCCCCACGAGAATCGAGCACCAAGCCATTCGGATGATTGAATTCCGCTGTGCCGTCCGGGCCGCCAGTCCCGACGCCGCTTGAGGGCTGCCCATTGCCCGCCACCGTCGTGACGTTGCCGGCCGGATCAATCTTGCGGATGCGGTTGTTTCCCGTGTCGGCGACGAAGATGTTGCCGCTCGCGTCGACGGCCAAGCCCCTCGGACCATCGAACTCCGCCGTGCCCTCCGGCCCGCCTGGGCCATCAGCAAACGCCGCCCCGCCACGTCCGGCCAGCGTTGTAACGTTTCCGTGCAGATCTACTCTGCAGATTCGATTGCCGCCTTCGTCGGACACGTAAAGATTGCCCGCCACGTCGCGAGCGAGACCAAAAGGGTTAACCGGCTGATTGGACCCGGCCGGGTAAATGCCATTTCCGCTGATTGGCCCCTCGCCGCCGCCGACGATCGTCGTGACCTCGCCGTCGGACTCGACCTTGCGGATCCCAAAGACGTCAGCCACATATACGTTGCAATCGGCACCGAACGCTAGCGAAAAGGGCTGGGAGAACTCTGCCGTACCGTTGGGCCCGCCGGTTCCATCTGTGTCAGCGTTCCTTCCGTTGCCCGCGAGAGTCGTGACGCCCGGCGCCAGGTTAGAACCTACCGACGCCATGCATCCCGCGTCTCCGGGGCTGGTCTGCCCGGTCTCGCTCGACGTCATATCGGAAACAACCTCCAGGCAACATGACGCGAGGAGGAGCGCCAGCGCCACACTCGCAACTCCATGTCGTTCCCGAAAGCCCATCTGTGGGGACTTCATATCGAAAATGCGCATGCGCGTAAAATAACCGACACGACCCCATCGTTCAGCGGAATGATCTCGGCGGAGTGAGAGTGCCACCTCCGCCGAGATCATTTCAGAGCTAAGCTAGTTGCAGATGCCGTTCGTCTCCTCGCTACAGGTCGATATTCCACAACATTGGCCAGAGTTACAGGCCTGGCCGCTTCCTCCGCAGCACGTATCATCGATGCAGATGCCCGAGGCGCAATCGATGTCTTGCCCGCAAGGGTCACCGAGCGGAGCCCCTTGACAGACCCCATCGTAGCACGACCAGTAAGAATCCCCTTCGCATTCCGTATAGGTGTCGCAGGTGTTGGTGCCCGTCCCGTTCAGTCCTGCCACGCAGACTCCGGACGTGTTGCATTCCGCCGGATTGCCCCCTTGGTTGCAGCAGTCGAGGGCAGTGGTGCAGGTCACAAGGCTTGGATTATTATTCAGCGGGACGCAGGTTTCACACTCGTTGCTGGCGTTGCAGGCCATGGTCTCGCAACAGCCGGGATAGGTTCCGGTGTCGCAGGACCCTCCGACCGTTCCTTGACATGTGCTCTTGCAGATGCCCGCCGCGACGTCGCAGTAACTCGAGCAGCAGTCACTCGTAGTCTGGCATGTTCCTCCGACGTCGTTGCACGAATTCTCGCTGCACACGCCGTCAAGGCAGTAGCCCGTGCAGCACCCGTCGGTAGCGAAGCAAGGAGAGCCAATGTCGACGCACTCACAGATACCCTCCTCCTCGTGGGGTATCGCGCCGTAGCAGTACTTGCTGTCGCACTCGATCGACGTCCAGCAGTAGTTGCCTTCCCCGGACGGAAGGCCGAGGCATTTCACGTTGCCGCTCGGCGGGGCACTCGTGTAGTTCCCGGAGCAGCAGTAGGCCTCCTGGGAGGCCGTCACGATCTCGCCCGGAACCCCGCAACACAGATTATCCCCGCAGACGTTCTCCCCACACCATGGCAACCAGTCGGCGCAGGTGCCTTCCTTGCAACAATCGCCCGCAATCCCGTCTCCGCAGTACCCGGTCCCCGGGACGCTGTCGCAGGTCGCGAGCGCTTTCCGACCACCAACCAATCCAACGACGACCAGGACCGCGAAGGTCCCCGCCACTGCCCTCATGACTCGTGTTTTCATAGATGCCCTCTCTTGCTCTAGTTCAAGGATCTCACATGCCTCATTGAGCTGAAAAACCGTTGCGGATCGTCACGACACCGCGACCGCGCCACCTCCTTTCTCAGTGGACCACGGGATGCGGGCCTCTATCGTGGCGCATGCTCTCGACGGACGCGAGCAACTCAACATCTCGCCAATCGCGGAGTGAGTCTCCGTCCCCAAGTCCAGCCCGTTGGCTCTATTCCATGGAAAGACCGGCGTGAGCCGGGAAGGAGAACGTGTGATTCTCAGCTCCGACCAGCCGCGGCCTTGGCTCATGACGAGGCTCCGAGGCCGAGGCGATCGGTCGCTGCGCAGAAATCCCCGGCGTCCGGGAGAGTTCGACGCGACGCGTCAAGGCGGGAGAGGATCGCGAGTCGGTAGCGCATGTCTTATGAGTTTGCGCTGAAGGCGAAACCTAACCAGAAAACGACATCGTCCTCCGATCCCCCCCTGAAGAAACCTGTCTCCTTTTGCCGCGCTCGATCGTCCTTGGTGTGAAGTCCCAACCAACGGGCCGGCGGTGGCCGGCATACGGAGACAAACCACGAGCGAATTCCTGTACTTGTATCGAGGCGGCAACCAGCCCAACAATCCCGAGGAGATGTAGAAGATCATGCAGAAGTGGATGGGGTGGTTCAAGGACCTGGGCGAGAAGGGCAACCTGAAGGACGCGGGGCACCCCCTCGACAGGGGCGGCAAGGTCGTTCGGGGCAAGCAGAAGCCCGTCACCGACGGGCCCTTCGCGGAGGCCAAGGACGTGGTCGGCGGCTACTCGGTCGTCATCGCCAAGGACCTCGCGCAGGCCACCGAGCTGTCGCAGGGCTGCCCGATCTTCGACAACGGCGGGTTCGTCGAGGTTCGGCCCGTCATGGCCATGTAGATGGAACCAGCCGAGCACCTCTTCCGGCACGAAGCCGGCCGCCTGGTGGCGGCGCTGACGCGGGTGTTCGGCGTGCACAACCTGGCGCTGGCAGAGGACGTCGTTCAGGACGCCCTCTGCCGTGCGCTGGAAGTCTGGAAGTTCCGCGGGACGCCCGCGGACCCGTCGGCCTGGCTGCTCGCGACCGCCAAGCGCCGTGCCCTCGACGTCCTGCGCCGCGAGCGCACCGCCCGCAAGTTCGACCCCGAGCTGGGCTGGATGCTCGAGAGCGAGTGGACGCTCACGCCGGCGGTCGACGAGGCGCTGGGGCCGGCGGCCATCACCGACGACCAGCTCCGCATGATGTTTTCCTGCTGCGACCCGCGGCTCAAGGAAGAGGCCCAGGTGGGGTTGATCCTGCACCTGCTCTGCGGCTTCAGCATCGCTGAGGTTGCGGCGGCCTTTCTCGACACGCGGGCCGCGACCCAGCGGCGGCTGGCGCGGGCGAAGCAGGTGCTGGCGCGGTCGGGCAAGCTCTTCTCGCTCACCGAGGCCACTCCGCTGCAGGAGCGCCTGCCCGCGGTGCGCCGCGCGCTCTATCTGCTCTTCAACCAGGGCTATCACGGCGCCGGCGCCGAGGAGGTGGTGCAGCGCGATCTCTGCCAGGAGGCCATGCGCCTGTCGGCGCTGCTGGTCGAGCATCCGGTGGCCGGTGATCCCAGCACGCAGGCCCTGGCGGCCTTGATGTGCCTGCACGCCGCGCGGCTCCCGGCGCGGCTGAACGCGGCGGGCGAGCTGACCGGTCTGTTCGACCAGGACCGCAGCCTCTGGGATGTCGGGCTGATCCGCGAGGGGCATCGGCTGCTCGAGCTCTCGGCGCGCGGATCGGAGCTGAGCGAGTTTCACCTCGAGGCCGCCATCGCTGCCGTGCATGCCGACGCCCGGCGCGTCGAGGAGACCTGCTGGCCGGAGATCGTGATCCTCTACGACCGGCTGATGCAGATGCACGCCTCGCCGGTCGTGGCCCTCAACCGCGCCATCGCGCTGGGCCAGAGCGAGGGGGCGGAGCGCGGCCTGGCGGCCATCGCGGCCATCGAGGACCGCGAGCGCCTGAGGGAGTACCCCTTCTACTTCGCGGCGCTGGGCGAGCTCGAGCGGCAGTGCGGCCGGCTCGACCAGGCGCGCGAGTATCTGAAGTCGGCCATCGTGGTGGCGCGCAACCCGATGGAGCGGCGGTATTTGCAGAGCCGGATGCCTTGACAGGGTGGCGTGGGCCCGGCGAAATCGCGGACTTGGACTCCCCTGGCTTCTCACCCCGCGAGCTCGCGGCCGCCTCGCCGCTGGCGCCGCCGCACGAGCATGTGGTGCGCTTCCAGGACGCCGACGCCGCCGGCATCGTCTTCTTCGCGCGCGTGCTCGAGTATTTCCACGACGCCTACGCCGCCTTCCTGCGCGCCGAGGGCATTCCGCTCGAGGAGGCGCTGCGCAACAAGCGCTGGGCGGCCCCCCTGAAGTCGAGCGAGGCCCACTTCCTGCGCCCCATGCGGTTCGGCGATGCGCTGCGCACCGCGCTGGTGCGCGTCGAGCTCAGCGGATCGGATCTCGCGATGGGCTACCAGACGCGCCTACCCAAGGGCGAGGTGGCGGCGGTGGGCGTGCTGCGGGCGGTCTTCGTCGACCTGAGCACCTTCAAGCGGGTCGAGCCGCCGGAGGACGTCCGCCGGGTCTTCACGAGAATTCAAGCGTCGTCAGCCGCTCCGGGCTGAGGCGGGCCAGCGCCCGGCGGTCGAGCTTTCCCGACTCCGACAGGGGCAGGGCGTCGAGGATCGCGAGTCGCCGCGGCCGCTGGTGAGGCGACAGGCGCGAGCGGATGGCCTCTCGCAGCCCGGCCAGATCGAGCGCCTGGTCTTCAAGTACGACCGCGGCCGCCACTAGCTGGCCCCACACCGGATCGGCAATGCCGAACACGCAGACGGCGCGGATGCCGGCGCAGCTCGCCAGCACCCGCTCCACTTCCTGCGGCATCACCTTCTCGCCGCCGGTGACGATCACGTCGTCGCGGCGGCCAAGCACTTCCAGGCGCCCGCGGGCGTCGATCCGTCCCAGGTCCTCCGTCACCAGCCAGCCTCCCAGCAAGCCGCCGGGGGTGCGCGGATCGGCGTGCTGCCCCGGCGGCTGGTAGGCGGTGAGCAGCGTGGGCGAGCGCACCTGGATGCCGTCGTCGACGATGCGCAGCTCGAAGCCGGGGAGCGGTGGGGCGGAGCTGTCGGTGTTGCCCTGCGCGATCTCCTCTGGCGGCTGGGTCGCGATCTGGGAGCAGGTCTCGGTCATTCCGTAGGTGAGCAAGAGCGGCCAGCCGTGCGCGCGTCCGGCCTTCACGAGGGCCGGGTCGGCGGCGGCGCCACCCAGCAGCACCGCGCGCAGGTGGGCCGGTGGCTTCCAGGGTGGCGCGAGCTCGAGGAACTGGCGCAGCTGGGTCGGGACCAGCGAGAGCAGCGTCACGCGATCGCGCTCGATGGCATGCGCGACCTCACGCGGGGAGAATCGGCTCGCCGACACGACCACCGCCGGCCGGCGAGCAGCCAGGCAGCGGGTGATGATGGAGAGCCCACCGATATGGGCGAACGAGAGGCCCAGCAGCCAGCGATCGTCCTCGCGCCAGCCCAGGCGGGCGGCGCTGGCTTCGGCCGCGGCTTCGAAGGCGCGGCGCGAGAGCTCGACACCCTTCGGCTCGCCGCTCGAGCCCGACGTGAAGACGATGGCCAGCGCGCCGGGCGCCAGGCGACAAAGGGAGACTGCGGTGCGCAACATTCGCTCCCGTTCAGAAGCGAGCTTGGGCGAGAGCAGCGCCACCGGGATGTGCGACTCGACGCAGGCGTACAGCTCGAGCAGCGACGCCAGAACCGGCTTGCAAACGAGGGCCCTCGCGACCCCCAGCGGGTGACCGGCCAGGTCGAGCTGCTTCTCGCGCACCCGAGCGGCGAGGGCGGAGAAGGAGAGGGCCTGACCGTCGAGGATCAGCGCGGTCGCGTCCGGAGAGCTGTTGGCGGCCTCGACGACTGAAAGGCTCATGCCCCACTCAAAGCGTCGAGTGCCGGATGGCGGTCGAGGCCATGCCCCAGCACCGGTCCGGGCAGCACGCTGGCCAGGGCCAGCGCGGCGGCCATCGCCACCGGGCCCTCGTAGGCATGCGTGACCGTGAAGCGCGCGCCGCGCGGGAGAAGCTCGGCGACCAGATCGAGGCAGGCCAGCGAGCCCCCGAGGACGGTGGGCTTGAGCACCGCCACCTCGATGCGGCCGCGGCCGAAGGCGCTCAGCAGATCGTCGCGCAGCTCGGCGACCCGCAGCGACTCGTCGGCGGCGAGCGGGATCGGCGGCGGAGCGAGCGCGGCGAAGGCCGCCAGTTGCCCGAGCGGCACGGGCTCCTCGATGTATTCGGGTCGCAGCTCGGCCAGGGCTTTCAGATGACCCGCGGCTTCCGAGACAGGAAAGGCGCCGTTGGCGTCGAGCCGCAGCTGGATCTCCGGGCCCAGCTCGCGCCGGAGCGCACGCAACACCGCGAGCTCTTGCTCGAAGGCTCCGGGCCTGCCGATCTTGATCTTGAGAGTCGTGAGGCCGCGGGCCAGCGCAGCCCGAGCCGCCGGGAGAGGATCCTCGGTCGGCAAGAGCGCCGCCAGCGGCACGGTCTTCGCCGGGCCCGACCCGAGCAGCTCTGCAAAGGGCCGTCCAGAGCGGCGGGCGAATAAGGCAAACAGCGCCGTCTCGGCGGCGAAGCGCGCCGCCGGCGGCAGTGGATGCGCCGCCAGCCAGCCGCGCACCTGGCTCGAGGCGGCGCCGGCCGGGCCCGTGAAGTCCAGCTCCTCGAGCGTGCCATGCTCCAGCTCGGCCAGCGCGGCTTCGCATTCCTCGAGCGTGTCGGGCGAGTAGCCGGGGAGCGGAGAAGCCTCACCCAAGCCTACCGCGCCGTCCTTGGAGGCGAGCTCGAGCAACAGGCCCTCGCGCGTCGTCCAGCTCGCGCCGGAATTGGAGATGGCCGCGGGCAGGCGCCCACCGATGCGCCGCAGCCGAGCGCTCGCGATCCTCATTGGCCTGAAAATGTACCGGCGATCAGTCCCGCCGCGAACAGGCTGGCATGGACCAGCAGGAGCAGGGCGGTGGCCTTCAGCATCGGATTCAGCTCGCGGCCTCGGCGGCTCGCGATCTGCCGGACGAGCCAGAGCGCCCAGGGCGCCGTGGCGACGGGCAGCAGCACCCAGGGTGAGGTCATTTGGTCGAGGGCCAGCCCCAGCGGAACCAGCTCCGCCGCGCACAGCAAGCCCGCATACTCGAGCACCGTCGCGCGCGCGCCGAGCCTCACCGCCAGCGTTCGCTTGCCGGCCCTGGCATCCTGCTCCCGATCGCGCAGGTTGTTCACCACCAGCACCGCGGTGGCGATGGCGCCCACCGGGATGGCGGCCGGCCAGGCGAGGAGCGGCACCTCTCCCGCTTGGACGTAGACCGTGCCGCACACCGCCACGAAGCCGAAGAACAGCATCACGAACAGGTCGCCCAGCCCGTGGTAGCCGAGCGGGTACGGCCCGCCGGTGTAGGCGATGCCCGAGGCGATCGAGAAGACGCCGATGGCGACCACCGGCCAGCCGGCGACGCAGACCAGGTAGGCGCCGGCCAGGGTCGCGAGTCCGAACGCCATCCACATGCCGGTCCGCACCTGCGCCGCGCTGAGGAGCCCGGCCTGCACGGCGCGCACCGGTCCCAGCCGCTCGGCGGTGTCGGCGCCCTTCTCGAAGTCGAAGACGTCGTTCGCGAGGTTGGTGCCGATCTGGATGCACATGGCCCCGAAGAGCGCCGCCAGCGCCGGCCCGGGCGAAAAGCGACCGAGGGCGACCGCGCAGCCGGTGCCCACCAGCACCGGAGCCACCGCGGCGGTCAGCGTCGCGGGCCGGCAAGCCAGGACCCAGGCGCGGGCGCCCGAAACTTTGGCGCTCACGGCAGGCGCTTGAACTTGCGGTAGTTCGGCTTGCGCTTCTCCAGGAAGGCTTGCTTGCCCTCGCGCCCTTCCTCGGTCTGGTAGAAGAGCAGCGTGGCGTTGCCGGCCAGCTCCTGAAGCCCGGCCTGGCCGTCGCAGTCGGCGTTGAGGGCCGCCTTCAGCACGCGGATGGCCATCGGGCTGTTGGCGAGGATCTCGCGGCACCACTTGACGGTCTCGGCTTCGAGCTCGGCCAGCGGCACCACGGCGTTGACGAGACCCATCTCCAGCGCCTGCTGGGCGTCGTATTGCCGGCACAGAAACCAGATCTCGCGGGCCTTCTTCTGTCCGACCATGCGCGCCAGATAGGCCGAGCCGTAGCCGCCGTCGAAGCTGCCGACCCTGGGGCCGGTCTGGCCGAAGCGGGCGTTGTCGGCCGCGATGGTCAGGTCGCAGATCACGTGCAGCACGTGGCCCCCGCCGATGGCGTAGCCCGCCACCATGGCGATGACCGGCTTCGGGAGGGTGCGAATCTGCCGCTGGAAGTCGAGCACGTTCAGGCGCGCCACGCCGTCGTCGCCCACGTAGCCGCCGTCGCCGCGCACGCGCTGGTCGCCGCCGGCGCAGAAGGCCTGGGTGCCGGCGCCGGTGAGGATCACGACCCCGACGTCGGAATCCTCGCGCGCGTCCAGCATTGCGCGCTGCATCTCCTGGACGGTTTGAGGCCGGAAGGCGTTGCGCACCTCGGGCCGGTTGATGGTGATCTTGGCCATGCCTTCGGCCTTGGCGTAGACGATGTCCTGAAACGGCGGAGTGCCGGCGACGGGCTGCCAGCTCGGGAGGGGGGATTCAGCGGCTGCCATGTGCGTGTCTCCAAAGGCTGCTGGGCGGATTCGTTCTAGTACCTCTGCATTGAGGTTTTGACCAACAAGAAGCCGAGTGCGTGCCCGTGCCCGTGCCCGTGCGCGTGCCCACTTTTTAGCTCTCGTGGCACCGGGTCGGACGCGTTGCGCGCGGAATTCCGAAGGCTTGCGTGTAGCGTCGTCCGCTGACGGTTCGCGCACGCTGGCCGCGAACTCACGGCTCGGCACCTCGGTGACGGACGTTCAACATCCGCTCGACTTCGCGCCACCCCCACCCCAAAGCGACCACCTTCATCTCCACGAGCATCGCCAGGCCTCGGAAATCACGGCCCGTCGCGCTCGGCACGTCGCTTGCCTGTGCCCCAGCGGTGGCCCGCATTCCCCGTTGCCTCCTCGTCAATCCCGGCTCGACCAACCACTGCACCTGGCGCAGCCACAACTCCACCCATGTCTTCGAGCTCGATACCGCCAAGCGGTTCTTTCTCGACCTCATCAAGAAGTACGCCAAGCGCCACGGCATTCAGGTTCGCTCCTATTGCCTGATGGGCACCCACCCGCACCTCGTCGTCGTCGCGACCAAGGGCCAAGCCGAGTTCAGCCGCTTCTGGCAAGTCATCAACCACCTCTTCGCGCGCTGGTACAACCGCCAGGAGAAGCCGAGGCGCGGCCAGGTCGTCACCCAGCGAATGAAGTCTCCAATGATTCAGCCCGGCGCGAACGGCCGCCACGTCCTCACCGTCATGCGCTACGGCGACCTCAACCCGGTGCGCGCAGGGATGGTCCGCTCGCCGAAAGACTACAAGTGGTCGAGCTACCGGCACTACGCCTTCGGCAAACCCGACCCGCTCATCGAGGATGAGCCCGAGTACCTCGCACTCGGCCGCACTTCGCGGGAGCGCCGAGAGGCCTACAGACACCTCTTCGCCACTCCACTCACGAGCGCGCTGAGGACGCGGCGACCCGACATCGTCGAAGCGCCGTTCTACGGGGACTCGGGTTGGATCGAACGTCACGCCGCGCGGGCAGCTGGTCCGCCGCGGTGGCGCTGAGCGAGCTTTTTTTGCTCGGCGGCTGAGCCCGCGCTGGAGAGGTGTACCCACTTCCTCGCAGTTTGCTCGTAGCGCTCGAGCTCGCCGGCTCCGGCGTGCGTTTTCGTCCTGACACAGGCGTCCATCACGCGTCATCGAGGCCGGCTAGTCACGACCGATGGCGATGGCGCCCGCGGATGGTGCGCACGGTCCGAGTTTTGTTGGATGTTTAGTCCGTCACCGTACCCCCCCGACCGGACCC
>Ga0302326_10031661_pt1 | contig 10560 bp, 10 predicted proteins | sample Palsa_T0_3_FD_202264 | JGI IMG/M metagenome (GOLD analysis project Ga0302326, IMG submission 202264) | Peat permafrost microbial communities from Stordalen Mire near Abisko, Sweden - Palsa_T0_3 | ecosystem: Environmental > Terrestrial > Soil > Palsa > Peat permafrost | place: Sweden: Abisko...
GCCACCAGCCGCTTCAGCCTGGCGTTCTCCCGCTCCAGCTCCTTGAGACGTTTGGCTTGATCGAGTTTTAATCCGCCGAATTCCTTCCGCCAGCGGTAGTACGTCTGTCCTCCGCGCAAGCCTTTGAATTCTCGATCCGCCATCTCAAACGTGTCGCCGCCATGAAATCCCGCGCCAGCTCAGTCCGCCCGGACTGTGTGAACACGAACCGGATTTGAATCCCTCTTGCACTAAATAATAAAATGGTAAACAGCTCATGCTTTCAGCGAACCACAGGTCGGACACCATCGCTCATCCACCCGAGCCCTTGTATAGCGTGGGCATGCCCGTCAACCCAGCCCTGCCCGCCGTCCGCGGTATTTCGAATTGTCCTCTCTTTCAATCCTCCTGCCCGTTCCCACGACTTCTCAAATCGGTTTTTCCATCGATCTGAATCCCTCCATTTCTAATCGACAATTCGCGCGATTAGAAATCGCGCTTAACTCGCTGAAAACAAAGGCCAAATGCAAATTCTAATCGACAGTATTCCTGGGACTTTTTGTAACATCCCCTCGCCGCCGCCGGGCCCCGATACTCGAAACATTCCGCAAAGGTCTCTCCCCCCCGCGTTGACCCTCCCTCTCGCGTCGCCTACAATGAAATTTGCGCCGCGCGGCCACCACTGCGGTTTTTCACAATTCGCAGCAGCGCCGAAGCTCGAATTTCCATTTTCGAGCTTCGGGAATTGACAAGGCCACCGAAAACCCATGTTTGAAACGCTTACCGACAAGCTCCAACGCGCCTTCAAGAATCTTCGTGGCCAGGGCAAGCTCAGCGAGGAGCATCTCGATGCCGGTCTCGCCGAAATCCGCGAGGCGCTGCTCGAAGGCGACGTGAACGTCGGCGTCGCCGACGAATTCATCGCGCACGTCCGCGCCAAGGCCGTCGGCTCCGAAGTCTTGCTCCAGCTTTCTCCGGATCAGCAAGTTGTCAAAATCGTTCGCGACGAACTCGGCGAGCTTCTCGGCAAGGAAGCCAAACCCGCCTATTCCTCCAAACCGCCTTCCGTCTGGATGATCGTCGGCCTGCAGGGTTCCGGCAAAACCACCTCCACTGGAAAAATGGGCAAGTGGCTGGCCGGGCATGGCCATCGCCCGCTCGTCGTTTCGACCGACGTCTACCGCCCCGCCGCCCGCGAACAGCTCGCGCAAGTCGCTAAAGCCACCGGCACTCCCATCTGGCCCGGCACCGGCACCGACAAGCCTCTCGAAATTGTGCGTGGCGCAATACGCGAAGCAAAAATGTCCGCTTGCGACGTAGTACTCGTCGATACTGCCGGCCGTCTCCACATCGACGACGAACTCATGAAGGAACTCGCCGACCTGAAGAAGGAGCTGAATCCCTCCGAGCTGCTCTTCGTCGCCGACGCCATGATCGGCCAGGATGCCGTCCGCTCCGCCGGAGAATTTCACAAACGCCTGGGCATCACCGGCGTCGTCCTCACCAAGATGGACGGCGACGCGCGCGGCGGCGCGGCGCTTTCCATTCGCAAAGTCACCGGCGCGCCCGTGAAATTTGTGGGCGTCGGCGAAAAATACGATGCCCTCGAGCCATTCCTGCCGGAACGCGTCGTTTCGCGCATTCTCGGCATGGGCGATGTGCTCGGCCTGATCGAGCGCGTTGAGAAAACCGTCGACCTGAAGCAGGCGCGCGAGCTCGAACGCAAGCTCCGCGAGGACGATTTCACTCTCGAAGATTTCCGCGATCAGTTGCGCCAGATCAAGAAAATGGGTTCGATCGAGCAAATCATGGGTATGTTGCCTAAAGTCGGCCCCTTCGCGAATCTTCCCAAAAATCCCGAAATCGACGAAAAACGCCTCGGTTCCGTCGAAGCCATCATCAATTCCATGACCGCCAAGGAACGCGAAAATCACAACCTGCTCGACGGCAAGCGCCGCAAACGCATCGCCTTAGGCAGCGGCACCTCCGTGCAAGAAGTGAACCAGGTCATCAAGCAGTATCAAGACATGAAGAAAATGATGAAGCAATACGGCGCCACGGCCAAAACCAAAATGCGCGGCCTAGGCAAATTCGCCGGCCTGAAGGGTTCATGATGCCGTCTGCCCTAGCCGCGAGGCCCGGAAAGGCGTTGGCGAATAACTCCCCATTCGATATACTTGGGGGCTCTGCTGTTGCCGGAATTGATTCAGGAGGATTGAAGCTTTGTTAACGATTCGTTTGGCCAGGATTGGCAAAAAGAAACGCCCGTTTTATCGCGTGATTGTCACCGAGAAGACTCGTCCGCGAAACGGCCGTTTCGTCGAGATTGTGGGTACCTATGACCCGTTGAAGAAGCCCGCCGCGATCGAACTGAACCGCGAGCGCGTGGATTATTGGATTGGCAAGGGCGCGCAGCCCAGCGACACCGTCCGCAGCTTTTTGCGTAACCGAAAACCCGTCTGACGCGTCCTAACTCCCCAGCCCGGCAAATGCTGTATTTCGCCCGTTTCGCGTTCATGCGAAATTTCATGCTGAGTTATTTCGTCGCTGAGGGGGCCCCATGAAGCAACTGGTCGAAGAGATCGCGAAAGCTCTGGTGGATCATCCAGAGCAGGTGCTGGTGAACGCCGTCGAAGGCGAGCAAGTAACGGTTCTCGAGCTCCGCGTCGCGCCCGATGACCTGGGCAAAGTAATAGGCCGCCAGGGCCGCACCGCCAAGTCCATTCGCACCCTGCTCGGCGCCGCGGGAATGAAGCTGAAGAAACGTTTCACGCTGGAAATCCTGGAGTAGCCGTCACGCAGAAACCGCACGCGGATCGGGATGATAGCGTCACGGTGGCGCTGATCGTCCGCCCCCATGGCGTGCGCGGCGAAGTGGCCGCCGAACTCCTCACCGACTTCCCTGAACGTCTCACTCATTTATCGCAAGTGAAATTGTGGAATGGAATTGCCGCGCCGCGCACCGTCGAAGTTCGCCGGTGCTGGCTTTCGCATAGCCGCGGGGGCCAGGCCATCTTCCATTTCGCTTCGAGCAATTCCGTGGACGACGCCAAGAAGCTTGTGGGGTTCGAAGTGCGCATTCCGCTGGCAGCACGCACGAAATTGCCCGACGGCAGCTACTACATCAGCGATCTCGTGGGCTGCGAAGTCGTCGAGACGACCGGCGCGAAAGTCGGGATCGTGGGCGACGTCGAAATCAATGGCGAAAATGTGCAAGGAACGCCTCTACTGGTAGTCGCGCTCGATCCCGCGCGAACTGGACCTACGAATGACGGCGAGATGCTCATACCACTTGCCCAAGACATTTGCGTGCAAGTCGATCTTGCTGCGCGACGCATTGACGTCATTCTTCCCGACGGTCTTCTGGACATAAACAGCAAGTAGTTCCCGCTCCGACAATATGGTTCGGTTTGCGGTACGATTATTCCCCATGCGCTTCGACATCATCACCATATTCCCGGACTTCTTCACCGGGCCGCTTGACTACGGCATCGTACGCCGCGCGCGCGAAGCCGATCTCATCGAAACGCGGGTCCACGATTTGCGCGGGTTTACGCACGATCGCCATCGCACCGTGGACGATCGCCCGTTTGGCGGCGGCGAGGGCATGGTGATGAAACCCGAGCCGCTGTTTGAAGCTGTCGAGTCGCTGTTTCCTGAAGGACGGCTAGCCGCGGCGCACGGCGAAGCGGCAAACACGGGAGAGCGCACGGCAATCGTATTGCTTTCAGCAGCAGGAAGAATGTTCCGCCAGGAAACTGCGCGCCGGCTCGCCAAGCTGGAACGTATGGTTCTGATTTGCGGGCGATATGAGGGAGTGGACGAGCGCGTCGCCGAGCATTTAGCGACCGACGAGATCTCGATTGGCGACTTTGTGCTGTCTGGCGGAGAACTTGCCGCTGCGTTGATTCTCGACGCGGTTACTCGCCTGATCCCGGGCGCGCTGGGTAACGAGGATTCGATCGTCAACGAGTCGTTCGGCGATCCGGACGCGGAAGATGCGATGAAATCATCGCAGCGGAAACGTTCCACGGGCGCGGCATTGCCATCCGCAATCCAAGAATCACGCGAATCAAGCCGCGGAATCCTCGATTATCCGCATTACACGAGGCCACCTTCGTTCCGCGGCTGGGATGTGCCGGAAGTGCTCCTCGGCGGAAACCACGAAGAGATTCGCAAGTGGCGCAGGGAAAGAGCCCTCGAAAAGACCTTGCGCAACCGTCCAGACCTGCTCGAGCGATAAGGACGCGGAAGTTGTCGCACCCCGCTGCCACCAAATTAGGTGGCACGAAGCGCCATAATCAAGCTACAATTGGGGATTGTGCGTTGAACGCTGGCCCCACCTGAGCGGGTCTGCAGGGAAATAATGTCATGAATCCGATAGTGCATAAGGCGCAGCAGTCGCAACTTCGCAAGGACCATCCAAACTTCCGCCCGGGCGACACGGTCAAGATCAATGTCCGCTTGAAGGAAGGCGAGGGCGACAAAGAGCGCATCCAACCATTTGAAGGCATCGTGATGAGCCGCCGAGGAGAATTGCTGGGCGAATCGTTTACCGTGCGGCGTGTGAGCTTTGGAATTGGCGTCGAGCGCATCTTCCCCGTGCATTCGCCGATGATCAGCTCGATCGTGATCGTGCAGGCGGGCCGCGTGCGACGCGCGAAATTGAACTACCTCCGCAAGCTCACGGGCAAAGCGGCCCGCGTCAAGCGCGCCGAAAGACCCGAGCTGGCCGGGGACAAGAAGGCTGCGGCAGCAACGGAAACGAAGTAGCACAGGTCACCTTAAATTGCGCGACAAGCGCGCAGACGTCAGCCCGCTTCGAGACATCGGGGCGGGTTTTTTGTTTCGCGATGCGATATTTTCTTCCGCACGGGAAACAGGTCACAGGCAAATCCTGGGGGAAATCCACAGATCGCGAAAAGATACACAACCGCGAAATAATCTTGTTCCCCGGCGTGTGCTAAAATTCTCGACCGATGGGAAGACTGTGTTGCTCGCGGTACGAGCGTGAAGCGCGGCAGTGCGGCTGGCTGCGCATCGCCGGATTGGACGAAGCCGGTCGCGGCTCACTCTTTGGTCCGGTCGTCGCGGCGGCCGTAATACTGAATCCCCGCCGCCGCATCGTGGGACTCGATGATTCCAAAAAACTCTCCGCGGACCGGCGCGAGGAATTAGCTTCCCGCATTTGCGAACACGCGCTCGCGTGGGCAACCGCCGAAATCGATTCCACCCGGATTGACGCTTGGAACATTTATCAAGCGAGCCGCCAGGCGATGCTCGCCGCGGTTTCTCAATTGAACCCCCTGCCAGACTATCTACTGTTGGACGCGATAGAAATTGATTTGCCCATCGAACAGAAAGCGTTAATTCACGGCGACGCGCGTTCGGTATCGATTGCAGCGGCTTCGATTTTGGCAAAAACCGAGCGTGACCGCAGGATGCAGGAATTCGATCGCGAATATCCGCAATACGGCCTGGCTCAACACAAAGGTTACGGAACGCCGGATCACCTGGAGGCGCTGCGCGTTCACGGCCCTACTCCGCTGCACCGGTTTTCTTACGCACCGGTTCGTATGTCCGCCTGCTGGTCCACAGGCGCGACACAAAATCCTTTGCCACTCGCGGCCTCGGACGAATCCATCAGCAGCTAGCTGCCGGAACGGTCCTAACGAATGGCCCTTCTCGGCGAATCTCTTGGTACGGTAACACCGGTGGTACGGTAAATTTGGTTCGATGAACAGCCGTCGAAGTTCGAGAGTGCTGCAGGAATATCCAGTCAAACTCTGTACGAAAATCTGCTGAATCTTGGGGGGGCACGTTCGCATGAATATTTTCCGGAAGGAATTTAGTGAGCGCGGAAGGCTGATGGTCTTCTTGGCCTTGGTCGTTCTGCTTTTCTCTCTTAGCAGCCCGTTTGTTCTCGCTCAACAGCAGCCGGACATGTCGCCGATGCAAGATATGCCGGGCATGGATATGCAGCACGGAACGATGGAAGAAACTCCCGCACAACAGGCGAAGAGAGTTAAAGACAAGAAGGAAAGCGAATTTAATCATCATCTAGCCGGTTTTCTGGTGGTCGTCGCCGGTATCTTCCTGCTCGTGCAGGACAAACTGGCGAAGCGCTGGCCCGGTGTTCGTTATGTCTGGCCGTCCTGTTTCCTGCTAGCAGGTGTTTATCTGGCGCTGTTCAGCGACACGGAGATTTGGCCGATCGGGCATGAGACCTTATGGTTTGCGATCCGAGACAATCCGGAAGATCTGCAGCATAAGACGTTTGCGCTCATCCTGCTGTTCCTAGGAACCGTCGAATTGCAGCGAGCCCGGGGGAAATTGAAAAGTATGTGGAGCGTTTGGGCCTTTCCAGTGCTCGGACTCGCGGGCGCGATCCTGCTGCTCTTCCATCATCATTCGGGCGGGATGCATGGCGCGCATCACATGGAAACCATGCACCATATCAAGGCCGAACACCTCGCGTTTGCGATCACCGGGGGCGGTGTCGCGTTGACGAACGGTCTTTCGGCAGTGCGTGGGCGCTGGCAAGGTGTTTTTCGGAAGGTCTGGCCATCGCTGATGATCGTGCTGGGCATCCTCCTGATGTTCTACACGGAATAGCGGCTTCCTCGATTTGGACTCGCGTCGACCGGCCGTCCACCGTCACGAGGCCTATCTGACACTGTTATCGCCTTTGGCACCTCCCGCTGTTCGCTGCGTTGCCCCTTGTTTTTGGCGCGTGCTAACCTTCCTATCTAAGCCGCCGCTGGGGCTTGCTGCACCTGCCTGGGCATGTGAGGCCCGGCAGAAGAACATCATCCATGGCGTTCAACAAAAGCAAAGCGCTGGAAAATGCGCTGAAATTCCTCAACCAGGGCAAGGTTGCCCAGGCTATTGGCGAATATCAGCTCATCCTCCGCAACGATCCCAAGGACCAAGCCACCTTGATGACCGTAGGCGATTTGTTCGCTCGCCAGGGGGACATGCCGCAAGCCGTGGAATATTTCGAGCGGCTCGCCCATGTTTATCTGAACGATGGTTTCAACAGCAAAGCGATCGCGATCTATAAGAAAATCGCGAAGCTGGCCCCGAACGAATTGGCTCCTCTCGAACGCCTGGCCGACCTATACGTTCAACAAGGTGTGCTCAGCGAGGCGCGCCCTCTGTTTCTGCAGATTGCCGAAGCCCACCTGAAAGCCAACCATTCCCAGAAAGCCGTCGAGGTGCTGCATCGCCTGCTGGAGGTTGAGCCGGAGAACCAGCGCGTGCAAATGCGCTTGGCCGAACTGTACGGCATGATGGGCCAGAAGCAGGAAGCGGCGCAAACCTACCTCGGATACGCGCAGCGGCTCTACGAGCGCGGTGAAACGGATGAAGCACAGAAACTGGCCGATCGCGCAATCGAAGTCGACCCCAAGAATGCAGAAGCTATTTCGCTTAAGGGCAAGACTCTCGGAGCGGCAAGCAAGTTCGATGACGCTATCAGCGTCCTAAATCACCATCCCGACACTCAGGCGGGCGGGGACGTAACCGCACTCCTGGTAGATTACGAGCTTCGAGCCGGACACAGCCGCCAGGCTGCGGAGCGGGCGCGGCAGCAACTCGCGCGCGGGATTGAGCACTACACGCTGCTCTACGCAGTGGCTGAAGCCATGATTGAAGGCGGCGATGCGGCAAACGCCCTGCCGCTGCTTAAGGAACTGCGCGCCCCAATGGTGGAAGCGGGCGCGCAGGACAACTTTGTGAAATCGTTGTCAACTCTGTGCGAGAAATTGCCCGGGCAAACCGAGCCACTCGAGATGCTCGTCGATTTCTGCCGTCACGCCAGTGAGCCATTCCGCCTCAACGCCGCGCTGGGGCAACTTTCCGACGCGTACGCCACTCAGGAAAACTATCCACGCGCCGAAGAGTTGCTGGTCGAGTTGGTTGACCGAAATAAGAATGACGAACGGCTGGTCGAGCGCCTGAATCAGCTTCGTGCGCGGAGCGGCGGACAGCCTGTCCCGGTGACCGCTCCCGAGATCGTGCCCACGGACCCGGTGACAAAGCCGGAAGTTGCGCCCGCCGAGCCGGTTGACGACGCCACGGTGAACCTCTCACCGGTGGCGGCCCCAGTCATCGTTGAAGAAACACTGGATGAGGATACGCAACGCTACATCGCTCAAGCGCTGACCGACGTCGATCTGTTCTCGAGTTACGGGCTGACGCAGAAAGCCACGCACCTCCTCGAGAACGTGCTGCAACGGGCTCCCCGGCATACTCCCACGCTCGAGCGCCTACTCGATTTGCATCTCGGCGCCGGGAACGATCGCAGAACAGCCGAACTAGCCGCCCAGCTTGAACAGATTCATCGTGAGCGGAACGATCACGTCAATGCCGACCGTTTCGGAGAATTGCGCCGTCGATATTCGAAAGTGGCCGGGCTTGCCGAAAGTGATTTGCCCGCGGCACCAGCCATGGCTGCACCTGCTTCCGGAGCGGCGATCGTTGAACCGCCAGCAACCGCGGGCTGGTCGCACGAGGCAAACCCGCAAGTCGGTGCGCCGGCAGCGACCGAGCCAGCAGCTTCCACGGTGTCCCCGCCTGCGGCCAACATCGAGCCGCCAACCTTCGAGATCGCGCCAACGCCAGTTACGGAAACCGAAATCCCGGCGAATGCCGCTGAACCCACGGAATTTGAGATTCCTCTCGTGGATCTGGACTCGATCACGCGAGAACCGCAGGAAATTTCGGGGGAAGCGCTGGTTGCCGAAACAGCGGAACCGGCCGCCCTCGAATCCGCGGCGGCTTCCAGCGAGTTGGATCTTTCCGACGAATGGGCGGCGAGTTCGGGAGAGGTGCGCGAGGACGCGGCCCGGGCGGAAACGCCGGAGCAAGTTGCGCCGCTTGAATTCGATCCTATCATCGAGCCCGAAGCAGACGCTCCACCCGCGCAGCCGCCGCCGGCCGCCGCGAACGACGAAACGATTGCGGAAATCCGCCGAGCCGCGAACGAAGCCGTGGCCAAACTCCATTCCGACGTGGAAATCATCGAAGAGGAACCTGATCATGCGACCGGAGTAAAGGCATTCGAGATTGACTCGAATACGGGTCAGGCCGATCTAACCGAAGACGTCTTCGCGGCACAGCCGATCCAACAAGCCACGCCGACAACCGAGGAAGTCAACCCGGAGCCGGTTATCGAACAGCTAGCAGAACCTGAAGCGTCATTCGAAATTGTGGACGAGCAGGCGGAGGCCACTGCCTCCGCTGACACCCTGCCTGCGTCTTTGCTGGAATTCCTGAACGAGCCCGCGCCGGATATCGTCGGATCCCACGACTCCGACCTGGAAATCGAGCTCACGCCGGAGCCGGCCCACGTTCAGAGAAATGGCGAGGCGGCTACGACGGACGACTTTCTCAGCGAACTCGCGGCGGAGGTCGAGGAGTTGGAGGCCCCGGCGGTGGAATCCGTGCACGCCAATGCGAACCAGCCGACGCCGGCACATCGACCCGAAAAAATTCACTCGCAACTGCAGGAAGTTTTCGCAGAAACCGCGGTAGCTCCGCCCGTCGCGTCCGTTGCAGCGCCACCGGCGGCGTTGCGCGTGCCAAGCCATATCGAAACGGCGGACACGGCCGGACCCATCGAAAACCTGAACGAACTGGCCGAGGTCTTCCAGGAGTTCCGCAGCGAGCTCGGCGAAATGGGTGACGAGGACGAAGACCTCGAAACTCACTACAATTTGGGGATTGCCTACCGTGAAATGGGGCTGCTCGACGAAGCAATCGGCGAATTCCAAAAGGTAGCGAAGGCCATTCAAAAGGGAAAACCATTCCGCTACGAAATGAACTGTTCGACGATGCTCGGCCTTTCGTTCATGGACAAGGGCGAGCCGATGGTTGCGTCTCTGTGGTACAAGCGCGCCCTGACCACTCCGGATCTGGAAGAGGATTCGATTTTGGCGCTGAAATATGACCTGGGCCTCGCTCTCGAATCGGCCGGTGAATCCAACGCTGCGCTGGACAGTTTCCGCCAGGTATACGCCGCCAATATCGATTACCGCGATGTAGCCGATCGTATCGCAACTCTTCAAAAGCAATAGCGGCCCGTGAAGGGCTTTTGCCGGGCGTTGGCATCCAGAACGGCAGTTGCCACTCCTTCGATAATCTCCGATAATCGGAACCTAAATGACCAGGCGGGTTCTGCGAGTTGTGCTGCTGCTTTTGTGGTTCGAGCTGGGCGTCGTGCTGATCCTGCTGCCGTGGTCCGACGTGTGGGACGTGAATTATTTTCTATACCAATATCCGTCGCTGGCCTTCTTCCTGAAGAATTCTTACTTGCGCGGAACGATCTCAGGGCTCGGAATCATAAATATAATGTTCGCGCTGGAAGCTTTTCGTCGCAGGACTCCGGTCGTGGTCGCGCGCTCCTGACGCTTCGATTCCAGCTTCGGCGATGATGCCTACTCCGCCTGATCCAAGAATCCTGTGCTACGTCACAGATCGAAAATCACTCACGCGCGGAGCAGGCGTGTTTGGCAAGATCTTCGACGCCATCGCGGCCGGCGTTAACTGGGTTCAGATACGCGGGAAGGACTTGCCGAC
>Ga0302326_10031662_pt1 | contig 10560 bp, 6 predicted proteins | sample Palsa_T0_3_FD_202264 | JGI IMG/M metagenome (GOLD analysis project Ga0302326, IMG submission 202264) | Peat permafrost microbial communities from Stordalen Mire near Abisko, Sweden - Palsa_T0_3 | ecosystem: Environmental > Terrestrial > Soil > Palsa > Peat permafrost | place: Sweden: Abisko...
CAAGCACTCGCCCCGTTGACGGGACCGGGCGTATCAGAACGCGAGCCGGAGTTGTAATTCCAGGCGGCGGTTGCTCGCGTTGCCGGAGAACGCGCCGAAGCCGCCGGCGATCTGGTTGGATTGTCCGAACAACGGCGAATTGATGTTGCCGATAATCGGACCGGGATTGACGTGGTTCAACAGGTTCCGCGCCGAAAGGGACACCGTGAGGTTGAAGCGGTGGCCGGTGTATCCACCACCACCGCCGCCTCCGCCGCCTGCGTTGTCGAATCCACCAATGCCGCCGCGGCCCGCAGGACCCGCTACGGGCGCCGTGAGACCGCCCGCAGGCGCGCCGGATGCATTGCGGCTCGAAGGCTCCGGTGTTCGAGCCCGACCCAATCCCCACGTCTTGGCCAGCCGCAAGTCTACGCTGAACAGCCCCGGGCCTCTCCCAAAATCGCGCGGCAGGATTTTCTCGCCAGGCGATGGATTGGGATCCAGCAAGCCGTAGGACGTGGCGATCACGCCCGGGATATTGGCGCTGGTCGCAATGCCGGGCCGCGCCGTCAGCACCGTGTCGCCGTACACATCCTGACTGGTAATGATGTCGAACGGAGCTCCGGACTGCGCCACGATCAACGGGCTGATACGAAAGTTCCACTTGGTCGTAATTGAGCCGCCGACGGTGGCGCGATTCCGGATGTCGGTGGCCGCGGGCGCATACTCGCCCGCCAGACTGTACTGATTCGCCGGATAAGTGCCGACGCCGTCCGTGTTGCTGTTCACGTAACTGAGCACGTAATATCCGAACAGCGAAATATTCGGATTTATCCGCGAATTGACGTTGGTCACTAACTGATTTTGGTTGTACAGTCCGCCGGATTCCATTTCGTAGATCGGACCGTTGCCGTTGGTGGCATCGTACGGGTACACGCCGCTTCCCTGCCCGCCGGTGTAGGTCCCGGGCAGAGGAGCGTTGATATTGCGCGAAAGCAATTGATGCAAGCCGTGCGAGTTCGTATAAGTGACCGCGATGGTCGTGTTGCCGGGGATCTGACGTTCCACGCCCATTGCGGATTGGACCACATACGGCGCTTGCAGAAGCGGGCTGACCGTGTGGATCGCTTGCGGCGAATTGGACGCCACGAGTTCGGCTTCCGAGGGAATGGCGGGGAACGTATCGGGATTCACCACCACAAATTGTTGCTGGGCGATGCCATTGAATCGTTCCGCGATCAGAATGTTTTGCTCGCTGAATCGGTAGTAAAAGATGCCGAAGCCCCCGCGAATCACGGTTTTCGGGCGCGCCGTCTTGGAAGGACCACCGGGCGCCCAAGCGAATCCCAGGCGTGGCGCGAAATCCAGATTGCCTCGAATGTTGGTCTGGGTTTCATATCGCAGGCCGAGGCTCAGAGTGAAGTTCGGCTTCAGGCGCCAATCGTCGCCCACGAACAAGCCGGCGTCCACTTGGCCAACCCTCACCAGCGGATTGCCGGTGTTGATGGAGAACTGCGTGGGGCCGCCGCCCAGCAACTGGACCTGCGCCGGCGAGAAACCCATTTGCTGAAATAGCAGCGTGCGTTGGTACTGTTGAATGGAACTGATGGTTTCGCATCCCGGATTCGGGATCATCGGGTTGCAAGGAGTGGCGGGCACAACCGGATTGGTGAGATCGATTATGGGAGCGTACGATCCGCCGAAAGTATAGGTGCCATCGAAGTTCGCATGGGATGAATCCTGGATCGCGACGGCGCGCAGCCTTACGCCCATTTTCCAGGAGTGTGCGCCCGAGAAAATGCTGAGGTAGTTTTGAACTTCGTAGTGGTGATGAATGTAGTAATAGGACGGGTTGGTGGGTCCGCCGCCGGTGAAAGCGTTCACTACCACGATGGTTGGATCGTCATCGGTGGAGTCTTGAATATTGTGCTGATGTAAAAACTGGAAGTGCGTTTCATCCACCACCTTGGAGCTCAGGACCGCCGTTTCGGTCGCCTGAAAGGCATGCTCCACCAGATTCTGGTTGTACGCCGTGGAGCCGAGACTGAAACCTCCCGCGCCGGTGTCGGTGCTGATGCTTCTGGTTAAGGCGTAGCGGAACGTCAACGTATTGTTGGCGCCCAACTGATAATCGATCCGCGGACTGATGCGCAACCGCGAGAGCGGACTGGAAAACACGGCCGTATAAGGGTTGATGATGGCCAGCGCGTTGGGGTTCAACGTGATGGCATCCACCACGGTCCCGTTGTTGATATTGCGCTGGTCCACATCCAGGAAAAAGGACGCGTTCTTATTCAACGGGCCGCCAAAAATTCCGCCATACTCCGTCAAATCGAACGGCGACTTCTCTTGCGCATAGGGATTCCGGGAATTGAAGTAAGCGTTGCCGTAGTTGAAGTACGCTTGCCCGCGAAACTTGTCCTTGCCGGGCTTGGTGAGGATTTCGGTGCGCCCGTAACCGATGGCGTCAAATTCGGGAGAGAAGGGATTCTGATTGATGCGGATTTCGCGGATCGCATCCTTGTTCGGAAGCGTTGCGTCCCCCGCGGTGAACCCGTCGATATAAATCTGTCCTGCGTTGGGGCCCGCCGAAGGCCCGGCCAGAGCCTGCAAATCCGCCTGCAGATCGTCGGGATCATCCGACAAAGCGTCCAGGCTGTCGCCGCTTACTGTCAAGGTGGCGGCGCTTTGCGAAGGGTCTGTGCTCACCTGCGGGCCCACGTTTTCCTGAACTGTTACCTCTTGCTTTTCGAGAGTCAAGCGCAGGACCAGATTCAGGGTGGTTGTTCCTTCGCCGATCTCGGCCGTGGCCGCGCCGCCTTGAGTCATGCCGGCGAACGACGCTTCGACGGAATACTTTGCGGGGCTAAGGCCGGTGACATGGTACGAGCCGTCTTCCCCCGAGGTGACGAACTTCACATTTCCGGCGTCGTTCGAAACCTTCACCTGAGCGCCGGGGATGACCGCGCCCGAAGAATCGGACACTACGCCGCTGAGCGAACCGGTGGATTGGCCGACTATGCAAGCGGCGCCTATCAGCACGAGGATAAGTGTTTTTCCGAACATGGGAATCGGCAAACGCCGAACTGCAAGGTTGATTGTCCAGCGTATAGAAGCCACCGGCTGCAAGTCAATACTAGGCAGTACCACGACTAAGGAACATCGGCCTTCTTGGACTCTTCGATTAGCTCCTGGCCATCTTCCGGCGTGATGAATCGCTCAGTCACCAGCGCCGATACATCCTCCGAGACCGCCCGCTCATAGGCGCTATGGGTGGGATAGAGCTGCTTGAGGCGCGTGTGATCAAACGGAACTTCGTGCCCGGCGATCATGCAGAACGATTCTCCGGTGGAGTTGCCGAACCAGGTGCTGGTGGGCACGTCCACGTACGGCGAACGAATGCCACCGGTAACGTTGCCGAACTTGTCGAGGACCGGCGCGTTGTTCTCGACGTGGATGTTCTGGGCTCGAGGCGGCGCAATGCCCTGGCGAACCCACAGGTCGAGATTTTGGAAAATAGCGTTGAACGCGATGCTGTTCGGAAAACGGCTGCGCGGCCCTTCGTTGCAGTTCATGGGCGGAACAGCTCGTCCGGCTTTGAGGATGTCGACCGGAGCGGCTGCGAAGTAGAGTTCGTCCGGCGTCGCATGCGCCGAGCCAGCAATTTCATAATTTCTGTAGAGGTCGGGAGCGGCATCGCTATCGGGCCGTCGGGCGCCGATAGTGCGCAGATAATCCGACCCGCTCATCACTCGAATCACCGGCACACCCACGTTGTTGATCTCGCGGCGAGGGTCGCCCGCGGGAATCGGCGGAGCGCATTGATTGATGGGCGCGGGTCCGCTCGCCATCGCGATCACGTAGCCGTCGAATAAAGGGCGGCCGTTCGCCTGCACATCCAAGGGATGGATGGCATTCACGTAGGTGTAGAGGAACGAGCCGGTTTGAGAATAGCCCCAGGCGTAAAGATGCTGGACGGGAGCGCGGCCGTCGGTCTCGCCATAAGCCAATGGATTGGTGCGGTCGCGGCTCCGAAGCCAGGCCGCGGTCTGGTTGTAAATATCCCAGACCAATCCGTTCTCAGTGAGCCGGTCGCTGTCGCGCGGGACGGCCGGGCAGTTCTTCGGATCGTCGAGCGGCAGCGGATTCACCCACGACAGCGGCGCATACCGCGACGGATTGAAGTTCTTAAGCGCGACCGCGGAAACCGGCTTCGCGGTGATGCCGACCCACGCATCGCCGTGACGCGCGAATTGTTTGCCGGAGATCGTCCATCCGAGATTCAGGTCGAAGAGGTTCGAGGGGTTCAGCATTTCGACCGCCACCGTCCCGCTGAATTGTGCTCGTAAAGCCGGCCGGCGGACCAGGACACGCGTGGTGTAAGGAACGCGGGAAGTCCGTACGACAGCCGGACCGGGCTGCGGCCAGTCATAAATATTGGCCGATCCCGAGATGAGAAACTCCTCTTCCACATAATCGACGGTCCGGAGATCGCCGGCAACGCGCGTGTGATCCGCGGCTCCGAACGGATAAGAATCCGGGGTAACCGGCAAGGGTCCGGTTACGGTCGGAACAGGCGTTGGCGCCGCCTCGGAATCCATCACGAAAATCTGCATCTCGAGACTTACGCGCCCTTCGATGAAATGGCCGCCCTTGGTGCTTCCGTCGGGAAAAGCAACCACGGCGTGGGCATGCAAAAATGGTTTGCCGTTTTCGAGCGCGATGTTGCCGATAAACGAGACGACCTCCACTTCCTCGCTGATGACGATCTTCTTGTAGGCTCTCTTGTCGGGATCGAACCACCCCAAGACGGCCGAGTTGAGAGCGCCTATACCGGTTACCTGAGCCAGCGTCACGTGGTTTTGTTCAGCGAACTCCGTCAAACCCGCCGCCAGCTCGTCGCCCTTGCGCAGCGTCACTTGGAACGTGCGGCCGTTGTTGTTGCCCAGCTGTTTGACTTTCATGCCCGGCGCCAAACCCCGAGCCGCGATCGGCGCGCGCCGTACGTATTCGTCGTTCGGCAATGGAGATTGTGCCAGAAGCGGACTGGCGAGGACGACGACCGCGGTCATTAAGGTCTGATTCCTTCGCATGCTTTGTATTGTAAGGTTTTGTATTCTCTCGTTTCCCGGATAAGATTGGAACGGAATGAGGCCGAAGCGTTCAGAGCAGCCGCGCGCCAAGAACAACTATATTCTTCTGGTCTTCGACAGCTGCCGCTACGATACCTTCGCGGCCGCGCGCCCGAAAACGATCCGAAAGTTGGGGAAGGTGGAGCGGCGTTGGTCTTATGCCTCCTGGACCTCGCCATCGCATTACAACCTGCTCATCGGTTTGATGCCACACCGAAGCCCGCGTCACGTTTTCGCGTCCGAATACTACCAGCGGGATTTACTCAAGTTCAAGGAGCGGCTGGGCGCCCCGTCTCTCGAATTCAAGTCGTTCGTGCCTCGTTTGTATTTACCGGTTTTACTGCAGAGTCTTGGATACCGCACGCACGCGATGGTCTCCCTGCCGGTCCTGAATCCTGCCACCATCCTTAACACAGGGTTCGACAGTTATCGCCTGATGGAGCGGCACAACGACCTGCGCGCAATGCTCCCTCGAATGGAGTTCGCCGATAACGCGCCTTCGTTTCATTTGCTGAACACTGGTGAAACTCACTACCCCTACGCACTACCGGACGAACCGGAGAACGAATGGCCGCGCGTCAGCGGCGTTCACGGTGTTTTCAAGCACCTGGATGACGTGGTGGTGGGCGGCAAGCTTGCGCAATCGCCTGCCAGGCGGTTCGATCGTCGTAAACTTCTGGAGCTCCGCGACCGTCAGATTGAAGCCGTGCGACATCTGGATGGAGTAGTGGAGGAGCTTTTTGACCTGGCGCCCAAGAACACCTTCATCACCATCACTTCCGATCACGGCGAGCTGTTCGGCGAAGGCGGCTATTTCGGCCATGGTCCGATTCAACACCCGAAGGTATTCGAGGTCCCGTTTGTAGAGGGCAAGCTCCGATGATGCACGTGCCCGATCACTTCGCGTACATCGGCCCGGGCGCCGGTTTTGTTTTCCTGGAATCATTTCTTACTCTCGTGGTGTCTCTGCTTGCCGGCCTCTTGTCCGTTTTCCTATGGCCTTTTCGGATGCTTCTTCGGATTGCGCGGCGACGAAGCGGGTTCGGCGCGGCACGCGTCCGGAAGGTAATTTTTTTAGGACTGGACGGCCTGGACCCCGCGCTCACCGAAAAATTCATGCTAGAGGGGAAGCTGCCGAATCTGGCGCGGCTTCGAGACCAGGGATCTTATCGCCGCCTCAGAACCACTTTCCCGGCATTGTCTCCAGTAGCCTGGTCGACGTTTGCGACAGGCGTCAATCCCGCGAAGCACAACATCTTTGATTTTCTGAATCGCGACTTGCGGTCGTACGTGCCGGAGCTATCCTCGTCGCGCGTTCGGCCATCTCAGCGCATTCTGCGCCTGGGGAAATTCCGAATTCCATTGTCGGCTCCCTTGCTGGAGCTCCGCCAGAAGAGCAAGCCTTTTTGGGAAATTCTGGGATCACGCTGGATTCGGAGCACGATTCTGCGAGTCCCGATTACGTTTCCTCCGCAACGTTTCCGCGGCCTGTTGCTTTCGGCGATGTGCACGCCCGACGTGCGCGGAACGCAAGGCACGTTTTCGTGGTTCCAGACGGGCGCCTCGAACGGATCGTGCACCGGCGGGAATCGCTACTCGCTTTCGGCCTGCGAGGATGGCTTCGAGGGCGCCATCACGGGGCCGGATAACAGCCTGGTCGAGGGCGCGGGCCCGATGCGGATTCCCTTTCGCATTCATCGCGCGGGCGGCGCAGGCTACGAGTTACATATTCAGGGCGCGAGCTACCCGTTGCAGCGCGGCGAATACACGCCCTGGGTTCGACTGCGGTTCCAAGCTCACGCCGGCGCATCGGTGCGCGGCATTGCGCGCTTTCTTCTGAACGACGCCGAGCCGGAGCTTTCACTCTACGTTACGCCGATCCAGATCGATCCCGAAGCGCCCGCGCTGCCGATCAGCGAGCCCCGCTACTATGCCACGTATTTATCCAAGCTTCTCGGCACGTTCTCGACGCTGGGCATGGCGGAGGATACCTGGGCTTTGAATGAAGGCGCCATCGACGAAGAGGCCTTTCTCGGACAAGCGCGCTTGATTCAACAAGAGCGCGAGGCAATGTTTCTCAATGCGCTTGAACGTACTCGCCGCGGCGTAGTGGCCTGCGTGTTCGACACCACGGACCGAGTGCAGCATATGTTTTATCGTTACCTTGATCCCGCGCGAGCCGCCGGCCCGTATTCCGGCGTTATCGAGGAACTCTATCGAGACATGGATCGCTTGGTTGGCAAGACTCTCGAGCATGTGGATCGCGATACCGCGCTGTTCGTTCTCTCCGACCACGGCTTTTGCTCGTTCCGGCGCGGCGTCAATCTGAATGCATGGCTGCACCAGAATGGGTATCTGGCGCTGGAGCGCGGCGAGTCGGAGTCGGGCGAAGCATTTAACGGCGTGGACTGGTCGCGGACATCCGCCTACACGTTCGGTTTCGGGGGCATTTACCTCAACTTGCGAGGGCGCGAGGCGCGCGGCATCGTGGACCCCGAGGATGCGGCCGGCTTGGAAACCGAATTGGTGGCTCGTCTCGCAAACCTGCGCGACGAGGAAACAAGCGGCATCGCCATTCGTAGAATTTGCCCGAGCTCCGAGCTCTACCAGGGGCCATATCTTAGAGCCGCGCCGGATGTGCTGGTGGGATACGCGGACGGCTATCGGGCGTCCTGGGATGCGGCATTAGGCAAAGTGAGCGCGCGCGTCTTCGAAGACAATACCAAGGCCTGGAGCGGCGACCACTGCGTCGATCCCGCTCTGGTGCCGGGCGTTCTTTTTTCGAACCGTAAGCTAGATGCCGACGATCCGGGCATCGAAGACATGGCGCCAACCGCGTTGGTCCTGTTCGGTATCGAACCACCTGGTTGGATGGATGGCCGCTCGGTGATTCGCTTTGCGTAAGGGTCGCGCGGCGCTGGCATTGGCGCTCGCGATGGAATTCGGTTGCGGCTCGGACCACTCGGCGGCGCACGGCAGACAAGTGATCGTCATCGGCGTCGACGGCATGGATCCGAATTTTGTCGAGCGGCATTGGGACTCGCTGCCGAACCTGGACCAACTTCGCCGCCGCGGAAGCTTCGCGCGCTTGCAAACCACGACGCCGCCACAGAGCCCGGTGGCATGGTCGACATTCATCACGGGCCTGGATCCCGAAGCGCACGGCATCTTCGATTTCGTCGAGCGCGATCCGGCGACTCTCACTCCGTTTTCCTCGATGAGCCGGACGGAAGAACCCCGGTTCCGGTTTCCACTAGGTCCCTACGAGATCCCGCTCTCGCGCCCTCGCGTGACGTCGCTTCGAAAGGGGCAAGCGTTCTGGCAAATCTTGAGCGAAGCCGGGGTTCCGGTCGTCATCGTCCGGATGCCAACCAATTATCCGCCGCTCCCTTACGGCGAGGCGCTGGCTGGCATGGGCACGCCGGATCTTCGCGGCACGCAAGGCACGTTCAGCTACTTCACCGACGATCCGGAGGACGTCTCGCGCTCGGTGGACGGTGGAGAAATTATCAAAATCTCCGTAAATGGCCGCGCCGAGCTGGCTTTACAAGGTCCGCCGAACTCGCTGCGCAAGGATCGCGCCGCCTCATTCGCGAGGCTAGCGATCGATATCGACCCCACTCAGCCGGTGGCGCGCATCACTCTCGGCGACGAAACCGCAATCGTTAAGCAAGGCGAATGGTCAAACTGGATGGGAGCGGAATTTCAACTGATTCCGCACCTGGCCGCGGTCAGGGGGATGTTCCGCGTCTTCGCCAAGCAGCTTCATCCTCGCTTCGAGCTTTACGTTTCGCCCGTCAATGCCGACCCGCTCTCGCCCGATCTCTCGATTTCCGCGCCGCCTTCGTTTAGTCGCGTGGTCGCGCGCGAAATCGGGCGCTATCCGACACTGGGCATTCCCGAGGACACCGCAGTGTTGCGGCAAGGCGTCTTCGATCTCGCGGAATTCCTGAACGCCGGCCGTATGGTGCTCCAGTCGGAGCGGCGCCTGCTCGATTACTCGCTGCGACACTTCCACGAGGGCTTGTTATTCTTCTACTTTTCGTCGATCGATCAGAATTCGCACATCCTTTGGGGCCAGCACGACGGCGACCTGCTCGATTTCTATCGCTCGGTGGATGCCTCCATCGGCGAAGTAGTCCGACGCGCGCCTTCCGCCGACCTGATAGTGATGTCCGATCACGGTTTCGCCTCCTTCGAGCGGGCAGTCAACTTGAACGCGTGGCTCCGCAATCGCGATCTCCTTGCGGCTAACAGCACGTCCATGATCGACTGGCCGCGCACGAAAGCATACGCGCTGGGCCTCAATGGACTCTATCTCAACCTGGCGGGGCGCGAGGCTCACGGCATCGTGAAAGCGGGAACCGACAGCCGAGCCCTGCTCGACAGCATACGCCAAGAGTTGCTAGGCTGGCGCGATCCCCTGAACCAGCGTCAGGTGGTGGAATCGGTCGAGATCGTTCAAGCCGCTGCTTCCAATGCGCGCGTCGCGCCGGACTTGATTGTCGGCTACGGCGCAGGATATCGCGCGTCCTGGCAGACCGCCCTCGGTGAAGTTCCGCAACCGGAGATCGAAGACAACATCGACGCCTGGATCGCCGATCATTGCATCAACGCCGCGGATGTTCCCGGCGTCCTGTTCACGTCGCGACCGACGGCTCTTTCCGATCCGAGCCTCAAGGATTTGGCGCCTTCGATTTTGAAGTTGTTCGGTGTCGCGCCCGAGCGCGAAATGGGAGGGCGAAGTATATACTGACCGGAGATCGATATGCGCACCAAGACCACGGTTAAGCTCAGCACTCCGCTTTACCAGCGCGCCCGCCGCGCCGCGGACGGATCGGGATACAGCTCCGTCGAGGAGTTCATCGAGCATGCTGTCGAGAAAGAGCTGATGATTTTCGAGAGCGCGGAGACGAAAGATGACGTGATGAAGAAACTCAAGGGCCTGGGCTACATCGATTGAACCAAATCGATCTTGGCGCGGAGGCTCTGTGGACTCTTCTGCCGGTAAGCGCGATCGCGACACTGGTCTCGTTGGCGGTGTTTCGCCGCTTTACCAACCCCGCGCCGCTTCGCCGCGCCGCAAACCGGATTGTCGCTCATCTCTACGAGCTGCGGCTTTTTCTCGATGAGCCGGTGCTGGTGTTCCGTGCGCAGCGCGATCTCTTTCGGGAAAACCTGCGCTTGCTGAGGATAATAGCCCTGCCGTCCGCGATTCTGGCGCTGCCCTTCGCGCTGCTGTTCGTCGAGCTGAACGCATTCTATGGCCACGCGCCGCTGGTGGTCGGGGAGCCCGCGATCGTGACCGTCCAGCTTTCGCGTCGCGAATCCCTGCCGGAAGTACAATTGATAGCGCCCTCCGGTATCGAAATCGAAACACCCGCAGTGCATTCCCATGCGGCGAATGAAGTGAGCTGGCGCGTTCGTCCCACCCGCGCGCTATCGGGCG
>Ga0302326_10031665_pt1 | contig 10560 bp, 3 predicted proteins | sample Palsa_T0_3_FD_202264 | JGI IMG/M metagenome (GOLD analysis project Ga0302326, IMG submission 202264) | Peat permafrost microbial communities from Stordalen Mire near Abisko, Sweden - Palsa_T0_3 | ecosystem: Environmental > Terrestrial > Soil > Palsa > Peat permafrost | place: Sweden: Abisko...
GCTTGCGGTTACAGCGGAAGATATGGCGCATAACCTGGGCAGCGCGGAGGTGCACATTGAAGTGGTTCCGTGAGCGCAGAGGCAGAGAGGAGCCTGCCGCAGGGGCTAAAGCCCACGCAGATTCTGTGGCGTGTGCGGCACGACTGAAGTCGTGCGCTGACACAAAACGTTCTCGTCCTCAAAGTGAGGCGAGCCTCATTACATCATGGAAATTTGGCATTGAGATCGCTCTTGGCGCAGCGGCGGTGGGTGTTTTCTGTGTGACCGCGTCGGCCTCGATGGTTGTGTTTCAAAGCCCTGGATTTTTGCTTGGGGCCGGGAACAGCATTGCGCAGTGGTTAGCAAACGCGGAGTCCGGTTCGGGTGTGGAGAAGGCGCTCTACCGGCTTATGAAGTTGCCCGGTGGTGAGGCGCTCTACCGGCGTTCGCCGCGCGAGAGCAGACCGGAGCTGACTGCTTTGATTGACAGCAGCAAGAACAGCGCGGGGCTCTACTCGTTGCGCGCTTTGGAAGACGAGGAGGCGCTGGACTTTGAGGCTGCAGAAAAGGATTGGAAGAACTGGGCGCAGATGGCGGACGATAAGGCCGCGGCGAACCTGGACCTGGCGGATTTCTATGAGCGGAGATTGAAGCCGCAGGAGGAACTTGCGGCTCTCGAAGCCGTCGGCAGCGCTGCTGCAAGTCCCCAGGAACGATGGACGGCGATTGAGTCGCAGCAATCCTGGAAGGCCTGGGAGCGAACGCAAGCTGTCGTAGTCCGGTTTGCGCTGGGGCGGGCCGTTGCGCAGCGCGAGTATTCAGGATGGGAGCTGCGCTATCCCGAAGTGAAGTCAGTGTACGAGCGCGAGCTTGCCTTCGATCTTGCGGGCAAAGATTTCTCAGCCGCATCCGAATTGATTGCGCGCTATCGAAAAGCATTCCCCGCGGACGCGTCGTTTCCCGTGAGGGCAGAGGCAGATGTTGAAGCCGGGCGCGGCTCCCCACAAGCCGGGCTCGCGGTTTTCGACCGCAGCTTTGAACCGCTGTGGCCGGCCGAGTTAGTAAAGAATTATTACGATTTGCTCGTCAGCAGCCACCTGACGCTCAAGACGCGGGACGCACTGCGAGCAAAGCTTGCGGCAAGTCCCGAGGGCGGAGCCGACGCACTGAAGGATGCGGCAAAGCTCTTCTACATATTTCAACAGCAGGGCCAGGTTGATGCGGGCAAGGCGGTGCTGGCTGAGTATCGCACGCGCAAAGATGCGCGTGGTGCCACTTGGAGTGTGGACGAACTCTATGCTCTTGCGCGGCTCATGGAGGAGGCGCAGGATTTCACCGAGGCTGCGCGCTATTACTATGCGCTGGCAGCGGACCACAAGAATCCTGATGCGGAGGTGAAGGGATTGGCGGGGCTGACGCGCATTCTGCTCACTGCGCCTGACCAGCCACTGCGCGTGGGAGCGGGTAATCTTGCGCTCTACAAGAGCATTGCCACAATGGACCGTGGACCTGGATATTTGAACGGGATCCTGTCGCTATTTCTGAATTCGCAGGAGCCCGACGCCGAGTATGCCAATGAGGACCAGGCCGCGGCGCCCTACTTTCATCGCGCCAAAGCGGCGGAGTTGCTTGCGGAGATCGACCAGCGCTTTCCGAAAGCTGAGGAACGGGCAGAGCTGCACGTCAAGTTGATGGATGTATACGCCGTATACGGTGAAAATGAGGCGGTGATACAAGAGGGCACGGCGTTTCTGGCGCAGTTTCCGGTTGACAAGCGCAGAGTTGAAGTGGCGCTTGCCGTGGGCGATGTATACAGCCGCATGAAGCAGCCGGAGAAGGAATTTGCGCTATACAAGAATCTGCTGAGGGAGCTTGCCGAAAGAGCGGATGGGGTTCCGCTGGGCGTGCCGGGGCCGCAATACAGCAAGCCGGTAGATGGGGAAGCGGCGGGCGGCGTGCGATCGAGCGAGTATGCGCAGGTGCTGGACAGATACCTGTCCCGGCTGGTGGCTCTCGACAGGCTGCCCGATGCGCTGGAGCTGCTGCGCGGTGAACTTGATCGCAATCCGCAGGACCCAGGGCTATATGAAAGGCTGGCGGCGTTTCTCGAGCAGAATCGCCTGGATGCTCGCGAAGAGGCGGTGTATGAGAGAGCGATCGCGCAGTTTCAGAGCACGAGCTTTGGATCGGGATGGTATTGCCAACTGGCGCGTTTCTATCTGCGCCAGAAACGCAATGCGGATTATTCCGCGCTTTCACGCAAGGTTGTTGGAATATTTTCCGGAACGGAGCTGGAGAAGTATCTGCGCCAGGCTCCTGCGCCGGATAGTCGGCTGGCGCTTGAGGTGGAGCTTTATGCGCACGACCGCTTCCCGCACGATCTGACATTTGTAAACGATTTGCTGGCACAGTATCGGTCGCGCAAACAATTCGATGAGGCGGAGAAGCTGCTGTGGGCGCATTGGGCGGAGTCTGCCGATCTGCGCGATGAGCTTTTTTCACTGCTAAGCAGGTCGGGCAGACTCGACGCGCAACTGGATGCGTTGCGGCAACAGTCAACGGAGATCGACAAGGCGGATTGGACGGCGCTGGCGCAAAGCAATCCCGCGGCAGAGCGATTCTGGCTGCAATCTTGCTTGTGGCAATCGAAGTTTGAGCAAGGCGTGGGTGCGGCGGAAGCTTTGGCTGCTGAGTATCCGGCCGATGAAATGCTGGGACGGCAGGCATCGTCGCTGGAACGCTCGCTGGCCTACTTCCATCCTGAAGACACGGACAAGGCGGTCGCAATTGAGAAGCGGCTGCTGAGCGCAAAGCCCGACGACCTGGAAACCATGGCGCGGATTGGGGACATCTACGCAGACCGCGGGCGCATGGCCGAGGCCGCTCCCTACTGGACGCGCATGGCGGAAGTGCATCCCGGTAACGCCGACGGTTATTTGCAGTCGGCAACGGTGTTTTGGGATTACTTTGATTTTGCCTCGGCATCGACCGCGCTGCGCCAGGCGCGTGAACGTCTGGCCGAACCTGCGCTGTTTGGATATCAGGCTGGAGCAATTGACGAGAGTCAGGGCAATTTGCCGGCGGCGGTCGCGGAATATGTGGCCAGTGCGCTGGGTGACAAACCCTCAGAAGAAAGCCGCAGCCGGTTGCTGGCGCTGGCGCGTAGACCGGAGTTACGTGCGGCTATCGAGGCCGCTACGGCAGGATTGCTGAAGCAGGCTGCGCCGACAAGCGCGGCGATTGAGCTGCGCGTGAACGTGCTCGATGCTGAGCATCGAACGGCGGATGTGGCGCAGGAGTTGAAGCAGGCTGTCGCGCAGACGGATTCGTTTGACGTTCTGGATGCGTTGACGCAGGCTGCGCGCGCCCACAGCTTACCTGAAGTCGAGCAACTTGCGCTTGGCAGGCTGATCGCGCTTACAGCCGATCCGGTGCATAGCCTCGAGTTGCGTTATCAACTGGTGGAGTTGCTGCAGCAGCACGATCAGACGAAAGCGGCAACCGAAGTGGACGCGATTTATCGCGAGCACGGCAAGATTCTGGGTGTGGTGCGCGCTACGGTGGACTACGACTGGGGCCATGAGCGCAAACCGCAAGCAGTGATGGTTCTGCTGGAATCGGCTGAGGCCGCTTATCCGGAGTTGAAGCAGCATTTTCAATTGGAGGCCGCGCGAAAGCTGACCGAGCTGGGTGAATATCCGCGCGCGAAGCAACTGCTGGAGCCGCTGCTGAGCGAGAAGCCTCTGGATGCAGGAATCGAGGCGGCGCTCGCGGACAACTACGCGCGCTCTGGCGATGAGGCGGGGTTGGAGGTGTTCTACAAGGCGGAGTTGACCGGGGTCAAAGCTTCGTCTCTTGACCAGGGCGAAAAGACGATGCGGCTGGCACAGTTGCGACGCGGCATGGTCTCCGCAGCTGCAATGCTTGGTCATTGGGACGAAGCGGTGGATCAGTACATCGAGCTGATCAATGCCTACCCCGCGGACGCAGGATTGGCAGAGGAAGCAGCGCTGGCTGCGGGCGCGCACGGGCAGCGCGACAAGCTGCTCGGGTTCTATCGCAAGACGGTGGAGGCTTCGCCGCGGGATGCTCGGTGGAGCATTGTGCTGGCGCGGTTGGAGACGGCGCTCGAAGATTATCCGGCAGCGATCGAGGGTTATGCGAAGGCCATTCACGTGCGACCGGAGCAGAAGGATCTTTACCAGTCGAAGGCGGAGTTGGAAGAACGCCTGCACAAGCTGGACGATGCAGTTATCGATTACGAGCAACTCTACAAGCTGAGCTATCGCGATCCGCAATGGATGGTCAATGTAGCCCAGGCGCGCGCGCGGCAGGGACGTGACGCCGATGCGGTGAAGGCGCTTGAAGAAGCATGGATTAATGGCCGCCCGCAGACGACGGCGAATTATTTCGAAACAGCTACCCGACTGGAGCAGTGGGGACTGCTGGAAGATGCGCGCAAGTTTGCCGAGCAGGGCGTGGAGATTGCAGGTGCGGACCTGCTGGTGGACCCTGAGGATCAATCGGGCGGGGCGATTTATGCGCGCATCATGGCGCGGCTGCGTCAAAGCGATACAGCGTTTACCCGCCTTGCTGCCGCTCGCCAACAGGCGGAAGTCGTACCGCTCGCGGCTGTAGCGCAACAGGTGGTGAAGGACGGCCCTGGGGTGGTGACCAGCGAAGAATGGCGCAGACGGCGAGTGGCGGAGCGCACATCGCGAGCGGCAAGGGGATTTGCGGAAGCATTGAAATCCATGGGCACTGCGGTCGGCGAATTCTATACGCCGGAGGAGAAGGCGCAGTTTGCGGCGTGGCTTCAGAGCAAGAGAGCCATCGCGGCCAACGATATAGAAATGCATGCTGTGTATTTGCCGGCGACGAAGGCGGCGGGCCTTGTCGATATGGAGGCTGAGCTGCGCTGGCAGTTTGCGCAAGGGAGCGGCAGACCCGAAAGCGGCGATCTGAATGCGTGGCTGCAACTGGAGCGGAGCCGGGTGCAGTTGGAAGGAGCTGGCGCGAAGATTGAGGCGTTGGCTGCGTCGCTTCATCCTCGGCAGCAGCGGCCGGTTTGGGAGGGAGCTGCTGGTGTCTATCGCACCATGGGCGATGATGCAGCGGAACTTCGCGTGCTGGATAAGCTAGCGGAGATGGGTCAATTAACTGGGAACGCGCGGCGCTACTACCAGTTGCTGCTGGCGGCGCGGCCGGATGACCTTGTGCGGAGGGCGGGGCAGGACAATGTTGCGCAGTTCCTGGTGGAAAACGCCAAGCCTGATTTGGCAATGGCCGGCATCGCTGCGCGCTCCGGGCGGCCTCCGGTGTGGAAGAAGGCGTATACAGGGCTAACTGGACTTTATCTTGGGGAGCATACGGCCGAGGTGCGCGAGAGCTTTGCCGGCGCGCTTGGTGGGGACGCAGCCATCGGCGAGCGCGTTACGCATGCGGCCGATCGCAGAGAGCAACTGGCGGGCGAGGTTTGGTTTTACTACGGTTCGCGCTACGGCGAGTATCTGGATGAGGAAAAGGACTCGCAAGCTGAGGGCTATCTTGAGGCGGAGCTTGAGCACACTCCGGAGATCGCGAATGCGTATACACTGCTTGCGGATTACTCCGCAGAAGCCGGCAGGGCCGAGGTTGCGTTGGCGGATTACGCGCATTCGCTGGACTTGAATGGCGATCAGCCGGCTGTGCTGGACAGCATGGCAGCTGTGGAGTGGAAACAAGGCAGGCAGGGGGAGGCGCTGGCTGCGTGGCAGTTGGCTGTGAAGCGGCTGGCAAATGAGATGGATGCGCGCAAGGTGCAGGAGAGATTCTGGGGCGACTTTGCGCAGGTACTCGGCGCTGTTGCCGCGCATGGCCAGTACGCAGCCATCAGCGAGCAAGTGGACGCGATGCTGCGCGGCTACCTGGCACGAAACGGCTTGTATCGCGCGGAGCCGCTGCTTGAAGCAGGCTATCACGCCCATGGCGACTCGATGCAGTGGCTGATCGAGATTTGTGCGGCCGCCAATGATCCAGCAGAAGTGTTGCTTGCGATGCAGCGAAGCGATTGGATACTGAAGAGCCAGATGAGCCAGCTTGACGCGCACCTGGTGGAGTTGGAACGCAGCAAGGCTCATGGTAATCCGGCCGAAAGCGATTACGCCCTTGATCAGGCTGAGTCGAACCTGGTGGCCGCGTTGCTCGATGAAAAGAAAATTGTCGAAGCCCGCGTTGAGCTTTCGCGCATTTCTGAAGAGAAACTGAACTCCTCTCAGTGGGTCGGCGCGGAGCTGCGTCTGGCCGAGGCAGACGGCAGCCTGGCTCCGTTGATAGCGCAGTGGAAGAAACACCCCGACAGCGCTCCCGCATCGAGCGACCTCACGAACGCTGTCAACCTGCTGAATGAGGCCTCGAAGCGCTTGGTTATGAGGTTTGTCTACGAGCAGGCTCTCAATCTGCGAGAGCTGACTGCGTCCAATTTTCTTGGTCTCGCCGCGATCGACCTGGACGAAAACGATGTACTGGGTGCGGTCGCGCTGCTCAAGCGCCTGACGCTGATCAGCAGCAATGGTTACGCCGATACGGACTCCGCGGCCAGCCTGCTGGAGACGCGAAGCCGTTTCTCCGAGGCGGTACCGTTTCTTGAGCTGCTGGCGGAGGCATTTCCATGGAATGCGAGCTACAAAATTAGACTGGCTGTTGCCACGCTGGCAGGGAACGCGCAATCGCAGGCCGCCCACAAAGTCCTGGCGGTTGTGGCAGCCGATCCAAAGGCAACGTACGCGGAACGGCTGGCTGCGGCCAAGGCGCTGAAGGGGCGCGGCCCGGCAAACAGTGCGTCTGGCAGCGCGGAACTGGACCAGTTGGCGCGCGCTAAATGTCCAAGCGCGGATGAGGCAAACAAACCCTACTTTGTTGAGACTCGAATGGCCGCCGCGGCTTGCGCGACGGATGACAAGGAACGAGAGCGAATTCTGCGATCGGCGATTGCCACTGCGCCGGACAATACGGAACTTCGACTACAGTATGTGCGGGCGGCCTTCGGTGTTGGGTTGGACGCCCGAGCGTTGCTGGCTTCGGAGCCGATTCTTCAGAGCGGGGGCTTCTATGGAGCGAGATTTGCGCAAAGCGAGAATGAGGCTTTGAGCGAAGGAGATGTTGGCCGGCAGAGACTTCCGGCTCTTCCGGAACTTAAGCCGGCGGATGCGGCAAAGCTCACATGGTTCGCCATCCACGCAAGGGAAAAGCGCCACGAGGCTGGTGAGGCGCTGGCGCTGGTGCGGAACGCTCTGCCAATGGAGCGCGATGATTCTCGGCGGGTTTTATTTGTAGAAGAGCAGAAGCGGCTGGAGATGGATGCGGCTCGCGCAAGGGAAAACGAGGAGCGAGCACCGAAGATCCACAACGATTTGGATCAGGCCGGGGTTGTGCGTCGAAGAATAGCGCTGGGCACGCCGGTCAAACTTAGAAGGCCGGCAAACGGCGAGGAGGATGCGCAATGAAACGTCGCCTCTGGAGCGCGGTTGCTGTCGGTCTGGTGGGCTGTGGCGTGGTGTTTGCCGTTGGCGCGCTGCAGCAAGCCGCAAACCCAAAGCTCGAATTGCCCGCCGTGCTGCCCGAGGGCGCATTGCTTACCATCGAGGCACGGGATTTTAGCGCACTGCTGCGGGATTGGAACACATCAGAAGAGAAACGAGCCTGGCTGGTCAGCGACAACCACGCTGCCTTCAGCAACTCACGGCTCTTTAACCGGCTCTCCCAGGCGCAGGATGAGTTCACTGCTGCCGCAGGTCTTCCGACGGACGAGAGTCTGCTGGAGAAAGTTGCGGGCAAGGAGAGTTGTCTGGGACTCTACGATATTGGCAACCTCGAATTTGTCTATGTAACGCGGCTCGATATGAATGAGATCGAAAGCACTCCCCTGTGGCAGATACGCGACAAGTTTGAGCAGCGCACAGAGGCAGGAACCGCGTTTTACGTGCATAAGGATGCGGATTCTCCGCGCGTTGCTGCCTTTGGTGCGAGGGATGGCTTGCTGATTCTGGGTACCAGGGAAGATCTGGTTGCGGGCGTTCTTGACCGGTTGGCGGGGATCGCTTCACATAATGTATCCAACGACGGATGGTACACGGAAGCGGTGCAACAGGCAGCCGGCGAGCGCGGCGATCTGCGCATGGTGCTCAATCTGGGCAAGCTGGTTCCCAGCCCTTATTTCCGCAGTTACTGGGTGCAGCGCAACATCACAGAGATGAAGCAATATAGCTCTGCGGTAAGTGACCTTTATCGGAGCGGGCAGAGCTATCGCGAGGAGCGAGTGCTGGTGCGCCGCGCTGGGCTGCCTGCCGTTTCTCAGGGCGACGCAACGGCTTTGGCGGCGCTGGCCCCTGCTGATGCGGCCTTTTATGCGGCGCAGGCTTCGCCGGATCCAGAAACCCTGTTGAGGAGTTTGAGGACCAATCTGCTTGAAGCGGGACCGGAGCGACCGGGAGACGAACGCACGAGTGCGCCCCCGGCAGCGGTGGCAGAGAATGCCGGCAGCACCGAACAGCTTGATATTCCCATCGACACGGCGCCGCTGGCGGTGCAACTAGCGGATCCATTCCAGCCCTTGCGCGCGCTGCTCCTGGCCCAGGCCCCTGACGCATCGCTTGAAGTGTTCTCGACGCGCGCGCCGCAGGCGGGTGCTCCTTCGGGTAGCGCTGTTTTTGTTTCATTGCAGGCGGCGATGGTCATCGCGTCTCCGCGAAGCTGGGATGAGGATGCGGTGCGCAAAGCGCTGATTGCGGCTCTGCCGGCCGATTTGACCGCCGGAAGACTCGGCCTGACGTGGGAAAAGCGTTCAACCGCCGGAGAAACCCTGGCTCTCGAAGGTGCTGTGCCTCTTTTTATCGCCGTCAAGGGGCAACGGCTTTTACTCGCCAATGACTCTGCTCTTCTTGAGCATCTGCTCGCACAGGCCCAAAATAATGTCCCTGGCGAAGGCAAGGACAGGGTGACCTATATCGCTCTTTTTCGACACACTCATGAACGAAGCAACTTCCGGCTGCTGATGGCCCAATTGGATCGCGCTGGGAATCGTGGGGCAGCGGACCAGCAAGCGGAGACTGCCGGCGGACAAGGCCCGGCGTTCTTCTCAGGAGATGTGGCGAGTCTCAGCCGCGTCTTCTCACGGGTTGAATCGGAGCGCGTGGAAGAGAAAGACCTCGGCGCCAAAGTGACCCAGACAGTTACTTACGAATGGACGCGATAAATTTACGGACGCGCTGAAACTGCCGCAGCTGGTTCGGCGCGCAGGGAAACCTGCCAATCTTCCGATCTTTGCGAAATGCCTCAGGGGTTAAAACCCCCTCGTCCTTCCCGCCCTTTTCGGCACGCGACCCTGAGGTTACCCCGGTCATGCTCTGACACAAAGCGAATTTGTGAAACATGCTCTGCGAAAAGTCCAATGGGGATCATTCCCGATATGAGCACTGTTGAAGTGTGCTCCTGTTTCGGGCCGCGCAGCGTTGTCCGCAAAACTAATGAATTCCAATGCTGCAAGCCACGTCATAGGCTCGAACCTGGAGCTGATAGACGCATGGGGAACTTTGCGAGTCCACCGCAATTGGTTGCGCAATGCAAGGTCAGCTTTGTCGCCGGAAAACATTTCGACCGGAATGCCGACAATTGTCCACTTCCTGAGTTGAATCTCAGAAGGGAATCCGGTTGCAAGACATTCCTGGATCATTCGCCTTATCGGTCGATGAGGCGGACAGCCCGATTGCGCACGCTGCCGAAGAAGGATCGCGCTCGAAGAGAATGAGGAGGAACGGCGTTGGGATCTTTGGAAAACAACCGCGTAGAAGACCAGGAAATAGTTCGTGAGTTTCTTGTCGAGAGTCACGAGAACCTTTCGCGCCTGGATCAGGATCTGGTTGAACTCGAGAAGCAACCGAAGAATGCGGCGCTGCTGGCGAGCATTTTCCGCACCATTCACACCATCAAAGGTACGTGCGGCTTCTTCGGATTCTCAACACTGGAAAGGATCACCCACCAGGCCGAAAGCCTTCTCAGCCAGTTGCGCGACGGTGAGCGGGAACTCGCTCCAAACCTTGTGTCACTGATCCTGGAGACGGTGGACGCCACTCGCACGGTGCTGGCATCCATTGAGAAGATCGGGGAAGAGGGTCCGCAACGCTTCGAGGAGCTGGCCGAGCGGCTGCGTTTTGCGGCGCAATCGACGGCCGGCGTTGAGAGCGAACCTACTTCTGCCGCAAGCGGTGTGGAGGCACCATCTTTGCCCATAGCGGAACTTCAGGGTGTCAGCAACCCTTCGGCGCTGGACGTAAACCCGCAACCCAGGACAGAGGAGAGTGGAACTGAGAAGAGAAGCGGAGAAGACAGAAGAAAGGGGGAGGGGCGCAGAGAGGAAGAAGTCAAGCAGCACTCTGCCGTTGCGGATGCGAACATCCGGGTAGGAGTCGGGCTGCTGGATAAGCTGATGGACCTGGTGGGAGAACTGGTGCTGACCCGCAACCAGATTCTGCAATTCAACACCGAGCGAGAGGACGCCGCGCTGAACGCGACCTCGCAGCGGCTGAACCTGATTACCACCGAGTT
>Ga0302326_10031667_pt1 | contig 10559 bp, 4 predicted proteins | sample Palsa_T0_3_FD_202264 | JGI IMG/M metagenome (GOLD analysis project Ga0302326, IMG submission 202264) | Peat permafrost microbial communities from Stordalen Mire near Abisko, Sweden - Palsa_T0_3 | ecosystem: Environmental > Terrestrial > Soil > Palsa > Peat permafrost | place: Sweden: Abisko...
CGCGGCGCGCAACCAGTACCATGTCGTGATGGAGGTCTCGCCGCAATTCTGGCAGAGCCCCGACATGCTGAAGCAGATCTATGTCAGTAGCACCGGAGGCTCGGTCAAGGGTACGGCGAGCACCAACGCGGTAGCGGGCACCGTCTCCGCGCCGGTCAGCACCAACAATGCGGCCAGCGTGATGGGCAGCAACGCGGCGAGCGCGACCACCAGCAATGTCGCGTTGTCGGTCACCAACAACGTCGCGACGCCGACTGTCAACAATGCCGCGAGCGCGGTGGTCAGCGCCACGGCGAGCCCGACCGCGTCGTCGATCGCCTCGGACGCGGCGCGCAATCAGGCGACGAACTCGCTCGCCAATACCGGGCACGGCTCGGCCTCGACCGGCGCATCGGTCAGTACCTTTACCGAAACCATGGTGCCGCTCGCCGCATTCTCCCATTACGGACCCAGCACGACGCCGCTCGCGGTCAATCATCAGGGATTGTTCGTCGCCACCACCATCTCGTTCAACCTGAAGCCCGGCGCGTCGCTGAGCCAAGCCACCTCCGAGATCGAGCAGGCTATGACGCGCCTGCACGTGCCAGCGACGATCCACGGCAGCTTCGCCGGCACCGCCCAAGTCTTTCAGCAATCGCTCAACAACGAGCCGGTGCTGATCGCCGCGGCGCTACTCGCCGTCTATATCGTGCTGGGCGTGCTCTACGAGAGCTACGTCCACCCGATCACGATCCTCTCGACGCTGCCATCGGCCGGGGTCGGCGCGGTGCTGGCGTTGATGCTGTTCGGTACGGAATTCAGCATCATCGCGCTGATCGGGGTCATCCTCCTCATCGGCATCGTCAAGAAGAACGCGATCATGATGATCGACTTCGCCCTCGCTGCGGAGCGCGAAGAAGGATTGAGCTCGCGCGACGCGATCTACCGCGCCTCGCTGTTGCGCTTTCGCCCGATCATGATGACCACGCTGGCCGCGCTGCTCGGCGCGCTGCCGCTGGCGATCGGCTTCGGCGAAGGCGCCGAGCTGCGCCGGCCGCTCGGCATCTCGATCGTCGGCGGATTACTGGTTAGTCAGGTACTGACGCTTTATACGACGCCGGTGATCTACCTTTATCTCGATCGTTTCCGGCACTGGGTATTGCGATCTCGAAGAGGTGCCGGCCCGGGCCTCGCGCCGGGTCAATTCCCCGGACACATTCCCGAACCTGGCGAATGATCGCCGTGCGGGAGGGACAGAGGCGACGCCGCATCGAGCGGGACGTCGCGACAGGGATCCTCGTGAGCCTTTTTGGGCTCTGCGGGTGCACGGTCGGCCCCGATTATGAGCGGCCCGACGCGCGGGTTCCGGTCGCGTACAAGGAGGCGTGGAAGCCCGGTCCGACCGCGACGGGCTGGCGCGAGACGCGGCCCGCTGACGGTACCGATCGCGGCGCGTGGTGGTCGATCTACCGCGATCCGGTGCTCGACGGGCTGGAGCGCCAGATCGACATCTCGAACCAGAATCTGAAAGCTGCTGAAGCCGCGTTCCGCGAAGCTGAGGCGACCGTCGCCGCGGCGCGCGCTCAGTTCTTTCCGACCGCGAAGCTTGCCGGATCCGCGACGCGCACGCGCAGCAGCGGCAATTCCGCCCCAACGGCAGGCTTTGGCGGTGGCATCTCGGACCAATTCCTGGCCGAGACCACGGCAAGCTGGGTGCCCGATCTGTGGGGTTCCGTCCGCCGCACCGTCGAAAGCGATGTCGCGAGTGCTCAGGCGAGCGCGGCGACCTTGGCGAATGCGCGGTTGTCGGCGCAAGGCACGCTTGCCACCGCCTATCTCGAATTGCGCACCGCCGATGAGCTTGCCCGGCTGCTCGACGCTTCGGTCAAGGCCTACACCCAGGCGCTGCAGATCACCCGGAACCAGTATCGCAGCGGCACTACCGACGCCTCGGCGGTCGCACAAGCGCAGGCGCAGCTCGATGCCACACGCTCCCAGCTGATCGCGGTCGGGGTAACACGCGGGCAGCTCGAGCACTCGATCGCGGTGCTGATCGGCAAGCCGCCGGCGGAGCTGACAATCACGCCGACCCAGGCGACGATCGCGGTGCCGTTGGTCCCATTCGAGGTGCCGTCGGCACTGCTCGAACGGCGGCCCGATATCGCCGCTGCAGAGCGCGACATGCAGGCGGCTAATGCCTTGATCGGCGTTGATGTGGCCGCGTTCTACCCGACGGTAACGCTGTCTGGCGATACCGGGGTCGAGGCGGCGATGTTGCGGAAATTGTTTACCGTGGCGAGCCGCATCTGGTCGTTCGGCTCGAGCGCCGCCGAGACAATTTTCGACGGCGGCGCGCGCAACGCCCAGGTCTCGCACGATCAGGCCGCGTACGAGGCGAGCGTCGCGACCTATCGCCAGACCGTGCTGAGCGCCTTCCAGCAGGTCGAGGACGAGCTGGTCGCAGAACGGGTGCTGGCGGAGCAGGCGATCGCCGAAGATTCCGCGGTCAAGGCGGCGCGCGCCGCGGAGCGCATCATCAACAACCAGTACCTGGCGGGAACCCAGGCCTACACCGCGGTCATCGTCGCCGAGAACACGGCGCTCGCTGACGCGGAGACCGCGCTCAATATCCGACAGAGCCGGCTCGTCGCCAGCGCGGCGCTGATCGAGGCGCTGGGCGGCAGCTGGGACACCTCGCAACTACCGAACCAGGAAAAGATCGAAAGCGACGTGCCGCTCGACTTCAACCCGCTGCCGCCGATCATCCCACCGGGTAAGTAGCGAAATAGCCGACCAATAGGTTATTGCCGATCAGCTGTTGACGCTGCGTGAGATCGAGAACGCAGCGCGACCCTCCCACGTGTCCCGAGACTTCCCATTCGCTGCCGCGCGCTTTGCGGCGGGCTCCGCTGGTTTAAGCTTTTACACGCGATTAACCAGATTTCTCTATCCATTACACACCAAAGTGTCGGTTTTAATGCCGATGACGAACAGGGCGCCAAGCTAACGCGGATGAGAAACTGGATAAACACCCTCTGGCGTTTGGCTACCCCCGCTTGTCGACTCTACTCGGTGGGGGGCATCCTCATTGCCGCAACGGTGATCGCGGCCAGCCTGATCGTCTGGGAGCGACGCGAGCAGGCAATTTCAAGCTGCGAGCGTGAGACAACGAATCTCAGCGTGGCTCTCGCCGAGCAAACCGCCCGCTCGATGCAAGCCGTCGATCTTGTCATCCAAGAGACGCAGTCGCGGGTGATGGCGGCGGGTATCGACAATCCCGAGCAATTCACTCGCCTGATGGCCACTGCAGGTACCCATCGGTTTCTTGCCGACCGGCTGGCCGCTTTGCCCCAGGCGGACGGCGTAGGCTTGATCGATGCTGACGGCATCATGATCAATGGCGGGCGGGACTGGCCCCTGCCGCGGCGGCTCGACCTTTCCGACCGTGACTATTACCGTCACTTTCGCGATCGCGACGATCCTGGCGCCTTTGTCGGCGCCCCGGTACGCAACCGCATGACCGACGCCTGGAACTTCTATCTGGTTCGTCGCATTAGCGGACCTCATGGCGAATTCCTCGGCATCGCTATCGGCTCGATAAACATCCGCTATTTCGAAGAATTCTACCGGGCGATCAGCTTGCAAGAGGGCGGGTCGGCCAGTGTTGTCCATCGCGACGGTACGCTTCTGGCTCGTTATCCCCACCTCGAAGATATGACCGGGCAGAAATTGTCCACGCAATCGGAGTGGTATTCGGTCGCCGCTCAGGGTGGCGGCACATATCACACCCCAGGTTACGTTGATGGCGTCGCGCGTATCGTGTCCGTGCGTCCCCTGCGCGACTATCCGCTCGCGGTCTCCGTGACCGCATCGCAAGCCGCCGTGTTGGCGGACTGGCGTCACTTTGCCCTGATCGTCACGATCGGCACGGTCTGCATCGTGGTTTGCTTTGGGGGCTTGTTCCACATACTCGCAACCCGCTCGCGCAAGATGGAGCGTCAAACGGCGGCGCTGGCGGATGCGGCTAATGCGCTTCAACACAACGAGGAACGGTTTCGCGCTTTCGCGGTGACGTCATCGGATTGGTTTTGGGAGACCGATAGGAACCATCGCTTTAGCTACGTCTCCGAAGGCGTTAATGCCTTTGGGATTGACGTCAGCGAGATGATCGGACGCAGCCGCGAGGAAATCGCCGCAGCCTCGGGAAACAACACAGTGAAGTGGGACGATCACTTTGCGGTACTGGAGCGTCACGAGCCCTTTCGGGATTTTGTCTACACGTGGAAAAACAACGCGGGCGGGCAGGGCGCTGCCTCGGTAAGCGGCGATCCGTTCTTTGACCCCGACGGTCGGTTCCTGGGGTATCGCGGCACGGGACGTGACATCACTGAACTCAAAGCGACTGAGGCGCAGCTCCATCAAACCCAGGAAGACCTCAATCGTGCCCAGCGGCTAGCCAAGGTGGGGAGCGATATCTGGGACCTGCGAACCGGTCGTGGAATGTGGTCGGAGGAGGTTTATCGGATCTTCGGCGTCGATCCCGACACGTTTATGCCGACAAGCGAAAATTTTCTCAGTCTAGTGGTGCCGGAAGACCGGCCGAACCTTATTGCCCGTCGGAAAGAAATCTTGCGAGGCAAATGCCCGCCGCCATACGAATTTAGCATCCGTCGACCAGACGGTAAGGTTCGCCGCATCTACTCCGAAGGGGAACTCGTCCTGGATGCGAACGGCAAACCTGTCCGCTGGGTCGGAATGCGCCAAGACATTACCGCGCAAAAGCGCGCCGAACGCCGGTTACGCGAGGCGAAGGAGGCGGCCGAGGCGGCGAACCTTGCCAAGTCGCAGTTCCTGGCGAACATGAGTCACGAGCTGCGCACGCCACTCAATGCGATCATCGGTTTTTCCGAGGCGCTCGAACTTGGGTATGCGGGCCCGTTAGAGGCGCGTCCCTTGGAGTACGCCGGCCTGATCCACCAAAGCGGCGAGCATCTGCTGCGCGTCATCAACGATATTCTCGACCTCGCGAAGGTCGATGCCGGCAAATTCGAGCTCCACGAAGAACCGGGTGTCGATCCCCGACGTGTTGTCGAGGGTTGCGTTGTGTTGATGAAAAGCCAAGCGATCGCCGAGGCAATTCACCTGTCGACGGAGATGGAGGAAGGGCTGCCTCCGCTTAGCGCCGACCCCACACGCCTCAAGCAAATTCTGCTGAACCTGATTTCAAACGCGGTGAAGTTTACCGATTCCGGCGGTTCGGTGATCGTCGCGGTAAGTCGCAGCAGCGATGGCGGCATCGCATTTGAAGTTCGCGACACCGGGGAGGGAATGTCCGCAGACGAGGTGGAAATTGCGTTGCAGCCATTCGGCCAGATCGAGACCGCCCACGCGCGTCGCTATCAGGGCACCGGCCTGGGCTTGCCTCTCGCGCAGCGCCTGGCCGAGCTCCACGGCGGCTCGCTGTGCGTCCATAGCGAGAAAGGGAGTGGCACGAGCGTGGTGGTAACGTTGCCCCCGTCCCGGATTATGGAAGCGTCGGTCGCGGCCATCTCCTTAAACCCAGAGCCGATAGCGACCGAGCCTGAAGATCGACGTCGCGGCGAGCTCGCGGGCGCAACCACGACGAGCGAACAATTACAGTTTTAGGCCGCTGATATAGGCGGAGAGCTCCGCGCGCGCCGTGTCCCGCGCATCGGACGCTTTGGCGGTCGCGGCGGAGTTGGCGTCGATCGCCGTTTCGGCCGCTTTGAGCTTCTCGAGCGTCGACTTGCGCATCGCCGGATCGTCCTTCACCGCGGTGTAATTGTTGCGCAGGCGCTCCTCGTCGTCGGTGAGCCGGGTGCGCTCCTCAGTGAGCCGATCGAGCTCGGCTTGCTGTCGCCCGACAGCCTGGCGGCGTTGAGCAAGGCTGGCGAGGACCTGGTGCAATTTTGGATCGATCTCCCGGGCGGCGACATAGACCCCGAGCTGGTCATCATCCAGATCGAGTAGCTTCACCGCCTCCTCGGCGGGCTGTTCTTCGACGACGGTTACCTTGCCGGCGCCCTTCGCGTCGAGCGCGGCCGGGAAGCGATAGGCGTTCGCGGTCCGCTCCGCGTTGTCGGGCGCAGTCAGCTGCCAACCGGAGAGGCGGCCTTGCTCGATGATGATGCCGGGAGGCGCGGCGGTCGCGGTGATCTGATAGACGGTGCTGCGCCGCTGCAGCCGGGTGAGATGCATGATCCCTTCGGCGACGGTCGCCTTGACGATCGACTGGTTTATCCCGGTCGTCTGATCGACCGCCACCTTGTTGTCGACCGCATAATTCAAGAGCCGCTTTTCTCCCGCGGGCGTCGCGGCAAGCCGCGCGTCGCCGAGATAGGAAGCGCCGCTACCGCCCTGCTGATAGAGCGTCAATACCCCGGGCGGCAGGCTGGTATCGGCGGCGTTGGTCAATTCAATCGCGGCAAGCGGGTGATGCCCGGAAACCGTTTGCTGATAGAAGTCGATCCGGCGCGCCGGAAGTTCGCGGTCGATCAGCGGCACGACCAAGCTTTGCCCGGCGTCGACGCTGACCTTGTAGGGTAGCGTGAAGGCGACTTGCGTTGCGTCCTCAGCCGCGGCGGCGGCCTCGACCTGGGCTGGTGGCGGCGGAGGCGGTGGAGCGGCCATTCCGGCCATGGGAGCTACCGTCGCTGGCGCGCCGGCAGGCAGGCGGCGGAGCTGAGCCTTGAGGGTTTCGTCGGCGATGGGGCGTTCCGTCGCCTTTGCCGCGACCCCGCCCATCGCGCCGGTATCCGCCGGCGGCAGCACGTGGCTGCCGGATTCGACCGGCACGATTGGCCGCGTCACGTAGTAGCTTTCGTAGAGCGCCTGGCGAAATGTCACCGGATTGCCGGAAAGCAGGCTCAGCTCGACATCGCGCCAAGGCTGGCCGCTGAAATTCTCCAACACCGCCCAGCCTTGCAGCCGGGCCGTCGCGCTTGTCGCGTCGGCCGGTAGATTGAGGCGATACGACGCCTTCCACAGCGGCATGGCGACGACATAGCCGATGCGCACCGTGCGCTTGCCGCCGCCATGCGTGGCGAGGCTCAATTGCCGGCGCGATTGTGCGCGATACTCGGCGATCCGGCCGAGCGCGCCTTTGACCTTTGCCGAAAGCGCTGGATCGACAAATTCGACAGTGTCGAGATCGCGCAGGATGATTTGCCTCAGGCCGCTATCGGTCAGCACGCCGACACGGGTGCGGGTATCGGTGCTGCCATCCGGATTGCGCACGGTGTCGTCGCTGGCATGGATCAGCCGGCCCGTGACAGGCTTATCGCCGCCGACACGGATGTCCGCTCCCTGCAACGCGTTCAGCAGATCGGCGACCGAAGCGAGCGCCGACGGGTCGAACGGCATGTCGGTAAAACCCTGCGCCAACGGCTCGCGGCCGGGCAGGGTGATCTCGCCGGCGCGGCCGTCGCTGTCGTAGACGACGAGGCTCTTCAGCACGTCGTCGACCTGGTCGAGCGGAACGTCGAGCGCGAGCGTGGTATCGCCATCGACCGTCGCCTCGTATTCGAAGTAACCGACCCCGCCGCTCGACAGCATCACTCGTTTCAGAGTGAGGTCGGCGGCACCGGCAGATGCGGCGGCCACGAGCAAGAGAACGAATGCCAGCGGAAAATCGCGCAACAGTCTCATCGCCGGGGACCTTCCTTCGAGGTTTTGGCGACCCTTGCCGACAAGCATGGCGAATTTCCGGCCGATTTTCGGCCTCGCGGAGGCCCTATTAGGGCAGGGTGGAGGCAGCTAGGCTGCCGTCCCCAATCATCTCGCGGTAGAGGTGCGACAGCAGCCCGGCGGCGACCGCCCCGCCGACGAACGATATCGCGAGCTGCAGCGCCGCGAAGACGATCCAAAACAGCGACGGGAATAGCGCCGCGATCCAGCCGACGATGATCTGCGCGATGATAAAAGGCACGTAGCAGGCCAAGGCGCAGACAAAGAGGCGCCAGAAATTGCCGGCGATCCAATCCCAGGCGGTCCGGAAGCCGACCGGGCGCTCGATCGCCGCCGCCGGGAAGACCAGCGACACGCGCAGCGAGAAAAGCGCCAGCGCGATGCCGCCGATTACCGCCAGCGGGGCAGTAAGAAAACGCGGCGGCATCGCGGCGAGGAACGCAAGCACGACCCAGCCGACGAACACGGCGATGCCGAGCTTGAGCCCAACGATGACAAACGGCGTCCACCCCGGCGGGATCAGTCCGCCGCTGACCCTCTCGCCGACCAGGATGAAACGATGCCACCGCACGATGAACACGGTGCCGAAAATCAGGAGAACGATCGCGTGGATCAGCGTCCCCAGCAGCCCGCCGAAAAACCCACCCGCCACCAGCAAGACGATAAGTTCGCTCGCCAGCACGATCAGATAGGGCAAGAGCGCCATCTCTACGACGAGCTGCACATTGCCGACCACCACCCCATAGGCTCGGCTGACCTGATCGACGACATCGATCTGATGCGATCGGGGCGCCGCCATCGGATAGCTCATGGTCCCCCCTGATGGGCTGCCGATCCGCGGGGGCCGTGCGCTTCACCCGCCATTGCCGACATGTTAGCAGTCTCCGGCTTGCGCGTAAGCCCATGAAAGCAAGGGGCGGTTGACTCGACAGCGCACCGCGCCGAACACTGCGCGTCGATTTCTAAACCCGAGCGAGGCGTGGGGGCGTGGCGAAACAAGGCGAGGCGCGGCCCAATGGCGCAAGGTTGGGGGTCGATATCGGCGGGACATTCACCGATGTCGCGCTGGAAACGAGAGGACAGCGGTTCAGCGCCAAGATACTGACGACGCCGCACGCGCCGGAACACGGCGTTCTGGCGGCGATCCATAGCGTGCTCGAACAGGCGGCGATAAAGCCGGCCGATTTATCGATCATCATCCACGGCACGACGCTCGCGACCAACGCGATCATCGAGCGCAAGGGCGCCAAGACCGCGCTGGTGACCACCGAGGGATTTCGCGACACGATCGAAATTCGTCACGAGAACCGCTTCGAGCAGTACGACGTCAACATCGACCTGCCGCCGCCCTTGGTGCCGCGCCGGCTGCGCTGGGTGGTGAGCGAGCGGATCGACGCAAGCGGCCGCGTCGTCACCCCGCTCGATGAAGTGGCGGTGATGAAGCTCGTCCAGCGGCTCGAAGCCGATGGCGTCGAAAGCGTCGCCATTGGCTTCCTGCACAGCTACGTCAATCCCGCGCACGAGCAGCGCGTGCGCGATCTGTTGCTGCGGCATATTGGCGGCGTGACGATGACGCTGTCCTCCGACGTATCCCCTGAGATGCGCGAATACGAGCGGCTCTCGACGGCCTGCGCCAACGCTTATGTCCAGCCGATGATGGGCCGCTATTTGGTCAATCTTGAAACACTGCTGCATGAGGAGGGCTTCGCCTGCCCCTTGTTCCTGATGACCTCTGGCGGCGGGCTAACGACGGTCGAGACGGCGATCCGCTTTCCGGTGCGGCTCGTCGAATCGGGGCCGGCGGGCGGCGCGATCTTCGCCAGCCACATCGCGCGGCAATGCGCGCTCGACAAGGTGCTCAGCTACGACATGGGCGGGACCACCGCGAAGATATGCCTGATCGACGAGTTCCAACCGCAATCGAGCCGCGCCTTCGAGGTGGCGCGGGTCTATCGCTTCAAAAAAGGAAGCGGGCTGCCGCTGCGCATTCCGGTCATCGAGATGGTCGAGATCGGCGCGGGCGGCGGCTCGATCGCGCGGGTCGATGCGCTGAAGCGGATCACGGTCGGGCCGGATAGCGCCGGGGCCGATCCGGGGCCGGCGTGCTACGGTCGCGGCGGCGAGCTGCCGAGCGTCACCGACGCGGATTTGCTGCTCGGCCGGATCGACCCCGCCGGTTTTTCCGGCGGCCGGATGGCGTTGGATCACGGCGCGGCGGAAACGGCGATGCGCGCCGAGGTCGGCGAGAAGCTCGATTTGGCGCTCGAGCTGGCGGCGCTTGGGGTCAGCGAGATTGTCGACGAGAACATGGCCAACGCCGCGCGGGTGCACGCGATCGAGAGCGGCAAGGACGCGCGTGGCCGCACCTTGGTGGCGTTCGGCGGCGCGGCGCCGCTGCACGCCGCGCGGATGGCCGACAAGCTTGGCCTCGACAGGGTGCTGATCCCGTCCAATGCTGGGGTCGGCTCGGCGGTCGGGTTTCTGCGCGCGCCGATTGCCTACGAGGTCGTGCGTACTCAATTGCAGCGTCTCGACAATTTCGACGCCGATGGCGCCAACACGTTGCTCGCCGCGATGTACCAAGAGGCCGAGGCGATCGTCCGCCGCGGCGAGCCTCGGGCGCCGCTCGCCGAGACCCGTTCGGCGCTGATGCGCTATCGCGGCCAGGGCCACGAGATCGCCGTGCCGCTCGCCGCCGAAACCTATCGCCGCGAAGATGCCGGTGAGATCAGGGCGGCGTTCGAGGACGCCTATCGCCGGCTCTACAGCCGGGTCATCCCCGGTGTCGAGGTCGAGGTCCTGAGCTGGGTCGTGCTGGTCGCGGGGCCACCGCCGGTCGCGGCCGAGATGCCTCCGGCCGTGCCGCCGGCGTT
>Ga0302326_10031668_pt1 | contig 10559 bp, 9 predicted proteins | sample Palsa_T0_3_FD_202264 | JGI IMG/M metagenome (GOLD analysis project Ga0302326, IMG submission 202264) | Peat permafrost microbial communities from Stordalen Mire near Abisko, Sweden - Palsa_T0_3 | ecosystem: Environmental > Terrestrial > Soil > Palsa > Peat permafrost | place: Sweden: Abisko...
CGTCGCGTTCGAGTGGCCTGATCGCTTTAATCTCGACCGGCGATTGGTGATCGGCAGTGCCGTCTTCGGTGTGGGGTGGGGGTTGAGCGGCATTTGTCCCGGCCCGAGCCTCATTTTGCTGACCCGCCCTGGTGTGCATGCCTCGTTGTTCTTCGTTGGCACTGCAATCGGCATGTTGGCGGCTGACAAGTGGCATCGACTCAAATAACTCCTGCAGGAGGCTCCTCCGTGTGCACGCCCGAGCTTGCGCAACCGGCTCAAGTTTGGTTTGCCTGAGTGAGCCGGCAGAAGTTCAAGTTTGCCCAGGTAAGAAGTATGCGGTTCAGCGCCCACCATGACGCTGGACTGGGCTTTCTTATTACTCATTACTTCAGCAGCTTGCAGGCAGCGTAATTGGACCGCCGGCTCATCCTGCGCTGTTCGGCGAGCGAAGAGGGCGGCAATGCACGTATCGCGAACCGTCTGATTGGCAAACGGGAAATTGGTTCTGATCCAGGAATCCCGATCAACCCGCCACGACACCGGGCAGACCTCTAAAATCACACCGAACTTCACGTCTCGGATAAGCAGCAGAAACTTCGCGCGCGGTAACGAATGGCTGTGATGTCCGCAGCGCTGCAGAAGCTCGAGGGCAAGGATGCGCGTGTCGTGCAGCACTGAAAGGATCAATGACCCTCGAAGGGGTTGACTCGGCTTCGCAAAGGAGTAGAAACACCACCTTATTTGGCGCGCCAGCGGCCCCCGACAGCCCATGGGAACGTGCCTCGATATTATGTAAAGAAATTCAGAAACGCGAAACCAACAGGGGTCGTTTTCGATGAAAACTCTTTTTCAGTCTCATTTGATCCTCATCGGCGCACTTGCGGTTGCAGGCGCGGCTTACGGTCAACAGCCATCTGACCCGGTGACAAGCGATCCCCTGGCGAACACCGCGATGGGGACCAACGCGCTCCTCAACGTCAATCTTGACGAGTCAGGCTGCCACAACACCGCGAGCGGCGAAGACGCACTGTATTCAGATATCAGCGGCAGCTACAACACGGCCACCGGATTCAGCTCCCTCTACTCGAACACGACTGGCAACAACAACACGGCAGCGGGGTACGAATCGCTGTATTTTAACTCGACCGGCAATGACAATACGGCCAGCGGATACCAGGCGCTGTATACGAACACGACCGGCTCCTACAACACCGCATCCGGGACTGGCGCGCTCTATGCCAATTCGACGGCTGACTACAGCACCGCATCTGGATACGGCGCGCTCTATAACAACAACGGTGCAAGCAACACCGCCTCCGGATACCAGGCGCTGTATGCGAACACCAACGGCAACAGCAACACTGCAAACGGGGTGCACGCGCTCGCGAGCAATTCCAGCGGCAGCAATAACGTTGCGGTGGGGTGGCACGCCGGCTACAACCTGACGACCGGCAGTAACAACATCGATATCGGCAGTCCCGGCGTGAAGGCGGAGAGCGGAATAATTCGCATCGGGACGATCACGGGCACGACCTCGACGCAGGCGGCCGCCTACGTCGCTGGGATCTACGGAGTTACTACAGGAACCGCGGGCTTGCAGGTGGTTATTGATTCGAGTGGTCAGCTGGGTACGGTGTCATCCTCAATACGGTACAAGGAAGACGTTCAACCGATGGCCGGCGCGACCGAGCGGCTGCTCAAGCTGCGGCCGGTCAAGTTCCGTTACAAGAAGGCTGGTGTCTCGGGTGAGAAGCCGATCCAGTACGGTCTCATCGCTGAGGAAGTGGCCGAAGTGTACCCGGAGCTCGTGGTTCGCGACGCCACGACGGGCCGGATCGACGGAGTGCGCTATGACGAGCTGGCGCCGATGCTGCTCAATGAAGTGCAGCAGCAGCAAAGCAAGATGACGGCACAGGCTGAGAACATGGCGGCTCAAGCGGAGAGAATCGCAGCTCAAGATCAGCACTCTGCAGCTCAAGATGCGCAGATCCACGAACTTAAGCAACAGGTGGCCGAGTTGAAGAATCTCAAGCAAGAAATGGCCGCGATATCCGCGGCGCTACGAAAGATCCAGACCAAGGATGCGCTCGTCGCGCGACGCTGAGCAGATTCATAAAGCGGAAGTTGGGTTGATGCCTGCGGCAACACGCTAATTCTGCTCTGCTGACGGGCGAGCAGGGCGGAATTGCGCGCTTCGCGGGTACCCTGAGTGTCCTTCCCGAGGCTGATGAAAATCCTCAGTGCATCCATGATTGCTGCGGATACCCGTACGCCGCATTGTGAGTCGGATCGCGGGGCACCATAAACCTTTGCTTGCCGCCCGTCTTAGTGCGCTTCCGAGCATCCGGCAGCCGCCCGTTGGCTGACTTTCAATCGTGATTTTACCCATGCGCGTTGGTCGCGAAAAGTTTGTTCATCGCCCCGTAGTTTGCGGACCCGTCGTACATCTCGCTCAGCGTCCCCGCGAGGAAGCGTGACACGAGGCGAGTCGTGCAGCCGAGCGCGGCTTGCGCAATTGAAGAACCCGCGCTCAAGCGTCGCACCCCGCTCCGTTTCAGCGCATCAATCGTTGGCAGATTCGGAACGGCCATTATATTGAGAGGCGTTGGCTCGATGGCCGCTGAGATGGCCCTCATAGTATCAGCGGCCGAAAGGCCGGGTACAAACAGACCGTCACAACCTGCTTCACGGTAGCGCGCGGCTCTGCGTATAGTTTCGTCGGACGCCGCCTCTCCGGAGGCAACGCCTCGAAGATACACATCCGTGCGGGCGTTGATGAACAAGTCGTCACCCGAATGCGCGACATGATCTCGGATGGCAGCAATTTTCCTGCAGAGAAGGTCAGGGGAGCCCGCGCCGTCTTCGAGGTTAATGCCCACGGCACCAACCGCTAGAACACGAACGACAAGCCGTGCTACCTCGTCTGGATCCTCCGAATAGCCCGCCTCAATATCAACCGTGAGTGGCACCTGGATGACACGCGCAATGTCGCGTGTTGCAGCAATGAGGTGCTCTACCGGCAGGGCATTGCCATCCGGATAACCCCGCGACCAAGCGAGTCCGGCGCTCGTCGTCGCAATCGCCTTTGCACCCAAACTCTCAATCATACGTGCGGTGACGCAATCCCATGCGTTGGGCAAGAGAAGTAACCCGGGTGCTCGATGAAGATTCCTGAAACTCTGGTTCGACATTGTCGTCTCCCGACCTTAGCAGCAATTCATAACTCGCAATCCAATGCGCCTTTCTGGTTGGATTCGCTCAAGCGCTCTTCAGGAAAGAAAATGCGGGCGTATTTGGAATCCACACATCTTTTCGTTGCAGGGATTGAACGGCGCTGCCGGACCAGCATCGCCGTAGCCGTAGCCGATGCTTCTGGAAGCCGTTTCAACTTTGCATTGGCAAGCGAACAAGTCTTTGCCGTTCATGATTGCTTCTCCGGAATTGCCTCACGCAGTTTTATTGCGCATTCCTTGCAGCATACTTCAACAATGTGAGCTCCAATTTTTACCTTGATGGCAGTACCATCGAGCGCGCAGTCGCACGCGGCACAGGTTTTTGCAGTGATCACCATATCTCCTTTGTGGCCGATACCGGCCAAGTATCCGAGCGTGCCACTTTCGGCGCTATGAGCGCTAACTCACGTGCTTGCCTGCCTCGGAGGCGTGGAACGCGCTGAGGTTTGTGTTATTAATCTTCTTCACTGTTGTCGCAACGGCGTCCGTTACACAACTGTCGAATTCCATCGGCAGGCGAGTACCGGTGACCTCTCTAAACGGCTCACAGTATGTGGCGGCACCGTGCTGGACGCGCTTGTACAATGCTGAGACGCCGGCAGGAGTAGTTAGATTGAGGTCTCCAAACGTCACGCGAACGATTGGCAGTTCCGTCGTTGCATGCAATGCGGTGATGGGCAGGATGCACGCCAGAACGGCGAGCAAGCAGTACTTGTGAGTGAACATGTCGGCTCCTTGAATGAGAGTCACTGGGGTCAGTGACGAAACATGCGTAGGAGACCATCTCGCCTTTGGGGGCGCTGTCGAAATCTTTAGTCGTTTCGAAGGTCTGGCAGCGCGGATTGCCTGAAGGCCGCGGGCGATCGGCCATAGGCTTGGCGGAAAGCGGCAGCGAAATGGCTATGGCTCGAAAATCCCAGCTCCGCCGCCAAAGCAGACAAATTGTCAGAACCTGCAATTAAGTCCAGGGCTCGCGCGAGGCGCAGCCGCAGCTGATAACGATAGAGAGGAATCCCTTCAACCTGTTGGAATATCTGCGTCAGGTATGCCGGCGAGCCGCCGATCTCCGCGGCGATTTCCGTCAGTGTCCAGCGGCGGGAAAGATCGCTGGCCAGTAGAACCTTGACCCGGTCCGCCAGCCGTCGGCGCGCGTACGTCGCTCGAGGCTCGTGCGACGTGCCTGGTCCCAAGCTACGGTGCACGAGGGTAAGCAACAGGCCCTCGGCCTCTAGTGGCTCAATGCTCCCGTTCTCCAGACTGTGCCGAAGCAGAGCGACCAAGGCTTGTGCGCGAGGGTCAATGCGCTGATGCTGGTGACGAAATCCGAGCTTTCCGCGATGATTCAAAAGAGACCCGGGCACTAGCTCTTGTAGGATAGGTTGCGACAGCGCAAGCGACAGGCTTGCGTCGCCTCCTGCTACGGGATGGCTAATCTGATAGCCCTCGTCAGCGTTAAAGAACAGTACATGGTTGGCATCTGCCACAGCTTGATCGCGGCCGACGTGCCGCATGTAAACGCCGCGATACGGGAATACAAGATGTGTATCAGAAGCACATTCTTCAGCGTTACGATGACGACCAACGCTCCTGCAAAGCACGTTCCGTAGCGTTACGGTTCCCGTATCTAGCAAGTGACTGATTTTGAAGTCGGACATGATTGGTAAGCCTTAACTCAACATACGCCTTGTGATCCGCGCTTGCCACGCCCGATGTGTGAAATGCCTGGTAATTGTCCGGCGGTTGGCGCACGCCGGCGACTATGGTTTCGGGGTCACTGATCGCCTCGGGCAAAGTCGCCGACGAGCGATAAGATGGCAGGGGCATAATGCTGGCAAATTCTACGCTCGGACATATTGGGATGGCGGCTGCTGGGTAAAGCGACAACGACGGACGCGCACGCCGAAAACGGCGCGCGTGGAACCTCAGCTGCGAGTTCATGTATTTGCGCGGACAGACCTAAAGGGAGAGCTGAGCGGCGCCAGTCGGTGCGGCAGCGCACCGATATCGCAACGCTCTCATGTCAGAGTGTTCTTACAATTGGCAGTGCTGTCTTCTGGCTGATCGCGGCATGTCCCAGCTGTAAGATCCGATTTTGGCCGTCCAGCAGCGAGGTCTATTGCAATGACGTCTGAACGCCCTAACGAACCCTCCGAGGTGCCGGTTAACAGAGCCCGGCAAACATCTGTCGACGAGCAAGACAATAAAACTGCTGTCGATCATGAACCCTCCGAAGATGCTGGGCGGAATCAAGCCACGGTCATAGTGCGTGGTGAGACGGTCCGCGATCAGAACTCAAACCAACCTCCCAAGGATTCGTCGGCCAAGGACAAGAAGGAGTCGCCGAAGAAGGAGGTCTCCGAAGCCAAACTTAAAATGCGGAGTCGTTTACCCGCCCTCGATGACGACGCTGATGTCGGGGTCCAGAAAGAACAGCTTGTCACCAGAGATGGCAAAGCGGACCTGGCATTTACCGGAACGCTGCTCGCCTCAGTAGCTCCGCCTTCGGCAGGCCAAGAGCAGTGGGAGGAGTATCGGATTTATGAGACGGATGGGGGAAAGTATGTGTTTTCAAAGGTGACTCGTAGCGTGTTCGCAGAAGAGCAGGACCATCACGAGGCGGAAGTATTTGAGCCTTCTCCGTCTTCGGTGCCATCGCAGCTGTTCAGAAGCGCGCGAGATCTTACCCGCTCGCGTCCGCTGGCATGGACGGATGCAGCGGTCACCTTTTTTGGGTACGACCCACTTGCCAAGGCCCTCTATCGAAAGCTCGGTGATCAGTTCGAGGAACACATCAGTTAAGCAAAAACTGGGATTGAGCAAAGCGTCGATGGATTCCGCGATGACCCCCCGGATGGGTCAACGAGGCAAGCACTTCTCATAGCGCCACACATCGAGTGCGAACGTTCCGCCCGGCACTTCCACGTACTCAGTCACAATTCCAGCGCGGATCCAGCGGCATTTTTCGTAGAACCTCGCGGCGCGATTATTGCCAATCGCGCAGGTAAGCCACGCCGTGTGCACTCCGCTCTGACTAAGACGAGACTCAGCATCGGCGATTAGCGCTGCGGCGACACCCGTACCCCGTGCCGGCTTCGACACAAAGAGTTGATACAACTCTGCGTCCTTCAGTGCATAAAAACCTAAGGTCGCATCGATCGGGCCAGCGACGCGCACACCAGTCGAAGCCGCTCGAGCCTGGCATCGAAACTTTCCCGCGTGCGCAGGAGAACGAGCTCCGGCGGTACATTTCGATCGTGCGCGTCGTGCCATGCCCCGTGCCAGATCTCTGCCAGCTGGCTGATATCGGCCAGGGTCGCATGCCTAATATTGATTCCAATCAAGTCGACCTCGCGTCATCCCCATCAATCGGAGACTCTGTCGCTGAGACTACTGAAGTAATTCAAGCCCACGCGCAACGGGACCTGCCCCGTTCCAGTACACAGTTTATCGTCTCAGTTTCGTGATCTTGTCCCCCTCCGCCATCGCGCTGTCGTATGGATCTCCCTCCGACCGAACCCAGCCCCAGGCCAGAAAAGTGCGCTCGTTCGCAGAATGGGTCCGCAAAATTCCGAATCATCGTAAGCCACCCGGGGCCACTTGGGCCTTTTAGCCTAACGCGAATCAAAGCTTCGAATGACGCGTACCTTATCAAGCACCTGGTTGCAGACCAGGTGCTCGGGAGCTCGAATCTCTCCGGGCGCCAACCGATCGAGCGTTTGCGGTCATCGGAGCTGCTCGATTGCCCGAATGAGTGTAAACGTAACTCCTGAGGCCCCGAACTTATCCCACCAAGTAAGTCCCGTGTCGCAACAGGATTCAGCGACGTATCAGCCACGCCACTACCGATAAGACCATGCTCACAATCAGCATGGTCGTGATCGGAAACATAAACTTGAATCCCGGCCGGTCGATGACGATATCGCCAGGAAGATGGAATAACGGCACCCGCTTAACCCACGGCCACAGAAGACCGGCTACGATGAATACAGTCCCAACGGCGATGAGGAAGCGATTCATTGCGTCCCATATAATACGAGATCGAGCGGCGGACCGCGCTGCGGCGATATCTGGAAGTAATCGAAGGAACCGTACGTGAACAGTAAATGGATGGCCGTCGCCGGGGGCGCACTGAGCCTCGCGCTGTCATTGAGGGCACCGGCACTGGATTCACCGAGCCACCGCCTAACCGATCTTGCCCGGGAACTCATTGACACCACGGCGCACCTGCACCCCATGCAGGCCACCGCGCTGGGGATGGCGCGTATGGACGGTGAACTGGAAACTCCGAGCGAGGCTGCGCGCACTGCTGAAATCGCGCAGGTTCGGACCTGGCAGCGGAAGTTGCAAGCGATTGCCTCTGGGTTTGGCCCCAGCACTTCTCTGACCGATCGTGACGATGCCAAGCTATTGGCCGCGCAGCTCACGGGACAGCTCAACGGGCTACTCGTCTATCAGTTCGATCGCAAGAACTACGCCGCGCCGGCCAACAACGTCGTACAAGCGATCTTCACTCAGTTTTTATACCTGCCAGTCAGCGGCAAGGGCGGCGCTACCGCACAGGACGTTGCCGGCGCATGGCGCGACATCATCTCCCGGCTTGAAAAGTCGCCGAACTACATCGCCGCCGGGGAACGACTGGTGAAGACTCCCGGCCACTTATTCGGAATTGTCGGCAGCCAGGAACTCGCCGGCGCCCCGGATTTCATCAAGGGCGCCCTAACCGACGCGGCGAAGGATCAGCTCGGCGCCGATTCGCAGGAGTTTTCCCGTTTCGTCCGCGCCCGCGACGCGACAGTGAGCTCGATCGAAGAGGCGAAAACCTATATCGATTCGCACGTCGCGTCTTGGCCTGAGAATTTTGCGATGGGTCGGCAGGCGTACGACCGAATGCTGCGCGATGAGCAGCTACTGCCTTTCAATGCCACCGATGTTGAGCGCATGGGCGAAGACGAACTGGCGCACGGGTGGGCCGAGGAGGCGTGGCTCAAGTTGCTCTCACAACGGGATTCGATTCCATTTGGTGCTGCTAGCGGCGGCGGCATGGCCCCGAGCGGGCCAGCGCTCATCGACTACTATCGCGATCGGATCGCCCAATTGCGCAAGTTTGTCGTGGACCACGACGTGGTGACGATTCCGGAGTGGCTCGGCTCGATGGAAGTGATGGCGACACCGTCCTTTCTACAGCCTGTGCTGCCGGGTGCATCGATGTATGCGCCGCGTCTGTTCTCGACCTCCACTACCGGGTTCTATTTCATAACCCCTCCGACGTCGCTCGATGACGCCGCAGCCCGGCTCGACATGAATCAGGACTTCGACCGCGACCGAATTTTGTCGACCGCTGCGCACGAAGCTATGCCTGGCCACTTCTTGCAGCTATCAATTGCCAAGCGTCATCCGGACTTCGTTCGCAAGATTCAGAACAGTGGCGTGTTCGCGGAAGGCTGGGCCTTCTACGGCGAAGAGATGTTCGTACGCCTGGGTCTGTATGGAAGTAACCTCGACGGCCGATTGCACACGGCGCGCTGGGAACGTCTGCGCGGCGCTCGCGCCATTGTCGATCCCAAACTGGCGTCAGGCGAGTGGAGCTACAATCAGGCGGTCGAGTTCTTCGCCACGCAGGCGAGGTACTCAAAGGAAGCCGCCCAAGCCGCCGTCGCCGGTATTGCGACCGGTCCTGGTTACTTCATCGCTTACACAGTTGGGCGGCAGCAACTGGAGCTGTTGCTGGGTCAGTATCTGTTGAAGATGGGCGAGCACGGCTCGCTGCGTGACTTTCACGACCGCCTGCTTAGCTATGGCTCGGTACCATTCTCAGTTCTTGCGCCCGAGCTGCTGGCGGACCTTGATAAACCGGCGAGTGCGGTGCGTGCCGCGGCGAACTACTGACGCTTCGATGCTAAGGTGCCCCTCCTGGGGGTCCGCGGAGGGCAGGCGCGGGCGCCTACTCGCTGTGTGGTCACGAGATAAGCGCGACCTGGAATCAGGTGAACACAAGTAGCCAACCGTATGTAGCAAAATGAGGTAGCGTGAAAATTGCCGGTTCCCAACTGACGCTTGTGTGCGCCGCCGCGCTGCTGTTGCATCCTTCCGGCGCATCCGCCGCAACGCAAGGCGTTACCGCTGACAATTATGAGGGGCGCAGCTTGATTGTCTACGTTCCCTCCCGGCTGCCGGCGCAAGGAACAAGGGCGCTGGTTGTCGTTCTGCATGGCGGGTTGGGTAACGCCCAGCGTATCGTATCCGGGCAGTCGGAAAGCGGACTGAATATGGATAACGTTGCTGAAAAAGCTGGCTTCATCGTCGCGTATCTAAACGGCACACCCGTGACACGGCGGCTTGGGCCCGACAAGTTGGGTTGGAACGCGGGCGGTGGTTGTTGCGGACTACCGGCCGAGAATGCTGTAGATGACATTCGCTACATTCGGAGCGTCGTTGCGCATCTCGCTGCGCAGTATGGCGTCGATCAAAACCGCGTCTATGGAATCGGACATTCCAACGGAGGGATGATGACGCAGCGTGTAATGTGCGAGACTGGTCTTTTCGCTGCGGCCGTATCTATCTCTGGCCCTCTAAATCTCGAGAGCGCGAACTGCAGTGCAGCGCGTGGCAAGCGCGTACTAGCCATCCACGGCGATGAAGACGCCAATGTTCCAATTGCGGGCGGCCGCGGTACCGAAGGGATTTCACATACGATCTATAATTCCGAGGAGCGCACCCGGAACAGCTTTGTGAGCTCCGGGGCCTCTTATGACCTTCTGGTGGTAAAGGGCGCTGATCACAGACTCGATCACATCGAACAGGCGATGCAACAAGCAGAAAGTCAAACGATCGCCGAGAAAGCCACCAAGTTTTTTGCGTTAGCGGGATCTCGGGAGCAATGACCCGTACCCAACAGTTTACCGGTGCCGCCCTATAAGCGCCCCCTTCGGTGGAGCTTAGCGTCGCGTACCGCGTTAAGGACTAGGCAGAGTACTCGTTAGCAGGCCGGCGGCGACTTGTATCGAGCGCCCAGATCGCGCTCCTGATCACGCGCCCCAGGGCGCATTACTACGGCGCGGACCACGGCCGGAGTGGCCCTTCCACGGATAGCTGTTCCTGCAGCCATACAATCGTCGTGCCATCCTCGGGTGCATTGTGCCCGATCGTGTTTAACACCTGTAAGGTTGCGCCCACACTTTCAGCGAAAGCGACGGCGTTGGCCGTGCCGACTCGGTGGTCGTCTTTGCCGACTCGAACTAGAATATGCTTCTCGCGCAGCTCGGGATAGAACTGCTGCAGTCCAAACTCGGCTTCATTAACCTGCCAGCCTGCGAACTCAGATAAGTAGTTGAGATCTGTCAGCGG
>Ga0302326_10031669_pt1 | contig 10559 bp, 9 predicted proteins | sample Palsa_T0_3_FD_202264 | JGI IMG/M metagenome (GOLD analysis project Ga0302326, IMG submission 202264) | Peat permafrost microbial communities from Stordalen Mire near Abisko, Sweden - Palsa_T0_3 | ecosystem: Environmental > Terrestrial > Soil > Palsa > Peat permafrost | place: Sweden: Abisko...
CCGTCGCAGTTTCTGTCGCTCGGGCATCGGCTCGATCGCGAAACGAGCGGCGTCCTCCTCGTCGCCAAGACCGCCGCGTGCGACCGGGCGCTCAAGCACGATCTCGAAGCGCGCACGGGCATCGAGAAGGTCTACGCGGCCATCACGTGGGGGGTGCCGTGCAAGGTCGGCGAAAGGCTGCGCATCGACAGCCCCCTCGAGCTCGACATGTCACACCGCACCAAGGTCAAGATGCGAGTGGGCACCGGCCCCGATGCGCTTGCGGCGACGACGATCTTTCGCGGTGAGCAAGTGGCCCGATCCCAAGGCCGCGACTACGCGCTCGTTCGCTGCGAGCTCTACACGGGGCGACAACACCAGATCCGCGTTCATCTTGCGTCGGTTGGCACACCCATCGTCGGCGACAAGCTCTATGGGCCGGACGAGTCGATCTTCACGCGGGGCGCCGACGGTGTCCTCACGGAAGAAGACCTCGTCCGCCTCGAGCTTCCACGCCACGCGCTTCACGCGCGTGAGCTACGCCTCCCACACCCCATCACACGCAGCGCGCTCGAGATCGTCGCGCCGCTGCCAGACGACATGCGTGTCTTCTGGGAATCTTTGCAGGGCGTTACATCCCGCGAGGAACGCGATCGAGATCCACCTGCTCCAGCGCCGCACGAATGAGCGCGCTGCGATTCGCCTTCGTCAACCCGCGCCCCTTGAGCTCGCTGACGAGCTCGTCGAGGCGCTCGAGGTCCTTCGTGTACATCGAGATGCAGATGACTTTGTAATGCGTGGGCTTGCCTTCGGTTTTGGGCTCGACGTGCGTACCATCTCGATAGAAACGGCCGGAGAGAACGCCTTCGACCTCGTCGGCATCGATACCCGATCTCGCTGCAAAGCTTTCGTCTTGTGCCATGGGTTCCTACGCGGTTGCTGCCATCGGGACTGACGTCGCGGATTGAGCGACGTGACCCGTGATGATGCGGTCGACGACGCGCTCGTAATCGAGCGCGGCGTGAGAGTCGGGGGCGTGCTCGAAGAGCGTCTTCGAGGAGGCCGGGGCTTCTTTCACGCGCGTGGCTTGCCGGATGGGGTCGAGGCAACGGTCGCCGAAGCGCGTCTGGAGCGTCTCGAGCGCGTCACGACAGATGCGGGCGCGGGAGTCGTAGAAGGTCGGCAGCACACCCCAAATCTGCACGGGGTGATGGAGCAACGCGTTGACGTTCTTGACGGTCTTGAGGACCTGCCGCACGCCAACGAGCGACAGGAAGTCGCACGCAACGGGGACGAGAACGCCATCGGCGAAGACGAGCGCGTTTTGATTGAGCAGTGAAAGGGACGGTGAGCAGTCGAGGAGCACCACGTCGTAGTCGGTGGTCTGCTCGAGCCGGTCACGAAGGATGCGATCGCGGTTCTGTCGACCCGCGAGGTAGAGCTCCGCGGCCGCCAGCGTCTCGTTCGCCGCGATGACGTCGAGGTTCGGCCGCACGTTCACGGCCGCCGCGCGCGGGGCAAGCCCCATCACGAGCACGTGGTAGAGGCTCCGCTCGGGCTTGATGCCGAGCGAATGGGCCACGTTGCCTTGCGAGTCCGTGTCGACGACGAGGACACGCAAGCCCCTCGCGGCCAGGCCCGCCGCGACGGTGACGCATGTCGTCGTCTTGCCAGTGCCGCCCTTGTGGTTGAAGACGGCGATGCGCCTGAGCGTCGCCCGTCGCGGACGAAGCACGGGTGGAATCGCGCAGGGCTCATCGAACGCCGGCGTCGGCGCGCGTACTTCGGCAGCGAGCAGTCGCGCGCGACACACCTCACTGCACGCATAGCGGCGCTCCCCCGAGACGCGCACCACCTGTGCGACGAGGTCGACGCGAAAGCGCGTGTTACACACGTCGCATTCGACACCGTCACTCACGCTCGCTGCTTGGCACCTTTGTGAGCAGAAGAACGTGTGCCCGCCATCGCGGGCCTCCATCTGAAAACGAAACTGCATTTCGAACGCAGTCCCGCAGACGCTGCACGACTCGGTCGTCATGGTCCCACCGGTGCCATGACTTATTCAAGTGGGCCAAGTTAAGGGCTAATGCCGGAAGTGCCGCACGCCCGTCATGACCATCGCCATGCCCAACGCATCGGCTGCCGCGATGACCTCGGGATCCTTCACACTTCCGCCGGGTTGAGCGATCGCCGTAATACCCCGCTTGCCGGCGGCTTCGACCCCATCCGGAAACGGAAAGAAGGCATCCGAAGCGAGCACGCTCCCCCGCGCGGCGTCGCCGGCCTTCTCGCAAGCAATTTGCACCGAGATGACGCGAGACATCTGGCCCGCCCCGACGCCGACCGTGCGAAACGACCCGCCCGCACTCCGCGCGAGGACGATGGCGTTCGACTTGACGTGCTTGCAGACACGCCAGGCAAACTCGAGCGTGGCCAACTCGTCCTTCGAAGGCGCCCTCTTGCTCACGATCTTGCCGCCCGTCACCTCGCTTGCCGCTGTCGCGTCGCGCGTTTGCACGACGAGGCCACCGCCCACGCGCTTGTATTGAAGCGCGTCGTGCTTGGCATCGAGCCAGGCACCTGTCGCGAGCAAGCGGAGATTCTTTTTTTGCCTGAGCACGTCGAGCGCATCCTTTGCGAAGCTCGGCGCGACCACGCACTCGAGGAACGTCTCGGCGAGCGTTCTTGCCGTCGCCACATCGACCTCACGATTGAGCGCGACGATGCCGCCAAACGCCGAGAGTGGATCGGCATCACGGGCCCGCAGGTACGCCGTTGCGAGATCCTCAGCGACTGCGACACCGCACGGATTCGTATGCTTGACCACGACCGCAGCGGGTCCCTCGAGCTCACGAACCGCGTCGAGCGCAGCCTCGACATCGACGAGGTTGTTGAACGATAGCTCCTTGCCACCCGCACCAAGGCTCTCGGCGCGCGCGAGCGATCCAGCGGGTGCGTTGCGTTCGACGAAGAAGGCACCCCGCTGATGTGGATTCTCTCCATACCGAAGGCCATAAGCTTTCTCGAACGGCAACGTGAGGTACCGAGGAAGCTCGCCGCGGGTCGGCGCCGAGAGATAGCCGCTGATGGCCGCGTCGTAGGCCGCGGTGTGGGCGAACGCTTTTGCCGCAAGGGCAGCGCGCGTCTTCGCGCTCACGTCGCCGCTCTCGCGGATCTCTGCGAGCACGCGATCGTAGTCGGCCGGATCGCACACGATGGCGACGCGCGCGTGATTCTTCGCGGCCGACCGCACCATCGATGGACCACCAATGTCGATGTTCTCGACGATGTCTTCGTGCGTCGACTGAGGATTCGCCGCGACCGTCTCGAATGGATACAAGTTCACGACGACGAGATCGATCGCCCGCGCCCCGAGCCGTTCGAGATCGCCCTGGTCGCGCTCACCACGGGACAGGATGCCGCCGTGTACGCGTGGGTGAAGCGTCTTGACGCGCCCATCCATCACCTCGGGTGAGCCCGTGTAGCTCTCGACGGTCTCGACCGCGATCCCCTCAGCGGATAGCGCCTTGGCCGTACCGCCGCTCGAAAGGATGGCGATGCCGCGCTCCGTGAGCCCGCGGACGAACGGTATGAGCTTGCTCTTGTCGGAGACGGAAACGAGCGCAGTGCGAACCGGCATGCGCGCGGCGGTACTGGCTCCGCGCGCCTGCGTCAACACTCAGTCGATGATGTCGGCTTCGGCGAACGCCTCAACGTCGAACTCGGCCACGGCTACGGCCACATCCAGTGGAGGAGCGTCGGGGATCTTGACCACGATCGCGAGGTCGTCGTCGTCGTCTTCATCGAGGTCGACCGTCTCGGTCTCTTCGTCATCGTCCGCCACCAGAATCGGTAGGCGACGTTTGCCAATCGGCCCCTCGTCGACGTAGTCGCGCAGCGCGGCCATATCGCGCAGCGCCTGCAGCTTGGCGAGGCCTTTGACCTCGACCTGACGAATACGCTCGCGCGTGAGGTTCATGATCGCGCCCACTTCTTCGAGCGTCGCACCACCACGGTCCGCGACGTCGAGCGCGCACGTCTCGTTCATCTCCCACACTTCGAGATCGGGGAAGTTCAGCTTGATCGCTCCGGTCCGCGCCGACACGTCCAAGTAGAGATGATGTTTGCAAGACACGAACGGGCACGGCCGCTCGCCTCCTTGGCAATCGGCGCGCTCCACGGGCCGCTCGATTCCCTCGACATCGGGGTATAGGAGCCGTCCGAGCTCGAGCTCGCGCTTCGTCATGCGCTTGACGCTGATCGTCCTTGCGCGCACGTCGCGCTTGCGCCGCGAGCGGCGCTGCTCCCTCGTGACGATTTCGCCGCTCTCCTCGACCTCAGGTACGACTGCGAGCGCAAGCGCTCCGTCGGTCTGTGGCTCCGCGTGTCCGATTTCCGCTACGCGGCCCATGCCGTCATCAGCGCCTTGGTTTTCGTCGATTGTTGCCATCGCTGACCTCCCAAGTCGTGCGCGTTTCGAATGGAGCTCTGCCGATCACCGCGTGGGCCCGCCTGGTCCCACACACGGCTACATCGCCCCATCCATGCGAGTCGCGATCGCCGCGACTCGGTCTTCTGTGCGCGCTACCCGACGTCTTTGCGTGATGGCGCTTCTAGCCGTGCACGCATCGTCAACCGGGTCTCCACGCTGGACAGCTTTGCCATGAGCTCTGCTGCCACTGTCCTCGCCTCCGTAAGCTCTCTAAGCACTGCGCGGCTGTGCGCTTCGTGGACGTCGCCTCGTGGTTTCACCGCCGAAGCAAGCGCCGCAAAGACACGCTCGAGGGACCCTTCCAGCTCCTCGATGTCCCCGCGAACGAACAGAAACTCTCTTTGAATCTCTTCGATGGTGTAGTGAACCAGCATCGACTTCAGGTGCTGAATGCGTCTGACGATGGTGGCGGGATAAAGCCCCTGCGACCCTCGCTGCGTCCCAGAAATCGCGACCCGACGGCTTCTCGGCAAAAGACCGAGTTGCACGTACTTGCGAAGGCTGGCCTCTGTGAAGCGGAGGCCTCTTCGCGTGAATAGATCGACGACATACTCCGACGTGACCCCTTCGACGTGCTCGCGCTCGATGCGACCGAGCTCGTCGTCGGTGAACACTTCGGGCCCCTTCTGACGTCCGGAAGCCTCGGGTTTCCCCGAAACCTGGAGCGGCCCAACTTCTCCAACTCCGCCCACTACTGCCGCCTTTCGCCGTCCGCGTTCGCTGCGCATGAAGCCCTCGGCGAACGCGGCTTGCATCACTCACGTCAGCGCACCCAGGTTTGGTTCCGCGAGACTACCGCGGAGGCTTGGGGGCGCTTCGGCCAGCTTTGCAAGACGTTCGCGACTCTATTCTACTCAAAAGATTCTCGTCAATCCATCTGAGCCGTTTATTTTGCGTTGTCCATCGATGGAAGCGTTTCTGAACGGTTAGCTCCATCAGCTGACAATCAATGTCACACAAGAATGGCTCATTCGGCCTTTCCGTGTGTTTCGAGCACGTTTCCATGGCTGAATGGCGTGCGTGTATTCCATTGTGTGTCCATCCGTATGTATTGCGCAAACATTCGTCGGACCGCGGTCAAGGGTGACGGATGCACTCTGCACACACAGAAGCCGCACCCGCGCTCGCTCGCTTCAGGCGAACGTGAAGGACACCCATGCTTGCTTTTTTGGCCGCTCGACGGAGTGCCTGATGCGCTCTAGGCTCGCCCGCCGTGGACTCGATGCCGGACGTGAGGCGCGACGACGCAGCGCCAAGGGCACGGGACGTAGTCTGCAAGAGCGCGCGCATACGTGTCGCCGAGGTCGGCGATGGCCGGCCCATCCTGCTCATCCACGACTTTCTCTCGGACCACGCTGAATGGGCCGCCGTCGAGGGAACCCTCGCCACGCGCTTTCGCGTCCTCTCGGTGGACTTGCCTGGGTTCGGGGAGAGTGAAAAGCCGACCCCGGCACGATTCGGGTATGATTTCGACCGTTTCGCCGATGCGCTCGTCGACGTCGCGGGAGCGTTCGATGCCGCACCTCTTCACGTGTGTGGGCATGGCCTGGGTGCTGCCATCGCCATCGCCCTCGCCGAACGGCATCCTTCGATGGCCCGCAGCGTCGTTCTCGTATCTCCACCCCTATTCGGCAGCCGTCCCATCGCGTTTGCTCGTGCTGCTGCGTTGCCCATCGTCGGCCCGCTCGTGTTCAAGCAGCTCTATGGTCGTCGGGCTCTCGCGTGGCACTTTCGTCGCGACGTGTTTGCGTCGGGAGCCCCAACTGCGGCGCGTCTCGACACGCTCTTCGACGCGTTCAACGCTCCCGCAGCGCGAGAGGCCGCTGGAGCAGCGCTGGGAGCCTTGCTCGACACGCGCACGCTCGAGGCGAGGCTCGGACGCGTTGGGTGCCCTGCGCTCGTCGTTTGGGGACGAAAGGACGTGCTCGCACCCGCAGCCCTCGCCAAGAGGCTCGTTCGCGCTCTGCCGAACGCACGCCTCGAGCTGCTCGATTGCGGGCACTCACCACCCGAAGAAATGCCAGAACGTTTTGGCGCGATGGTGCTCGAGTTCCTGTCCGCGAGGCGCTCTTGATTCGCATCCTCGACGCGCGCGCCAGGCGTCGCTTCTGGAAGAACCGCGGAGCGCGGGTCGGCGTGTGGCTGGTGGTCGTGCTCGTCGTATTCGCCGCGGTCGGGCCATTGTTGGCGCAGCACGATCCATACGTCAGCGACTTCACGACCGGCGCGACCTCGCTCGGAGAGCCCGTGGGCCCGAGCTCCATGTACTGGCTGGGGACCGACCGTGTCTTTCGTGACGTCTTCGTTCGGCTCGCGTATGGCGCGCGACTCTCGCTCGTGATCGCGATCTCCGCCACGGTCATTTCGACCGTTATTGGCGCAGGCGTCGGGCTCGTCGCGGGCTTCTACGAGGGCTCCGAAGGTGCCCGCGTGCCCTATGCGAGCATCGCGCTTGCCAGCGTCGCGCTCGTCGCGACCATCGCCGGGCGCGGACGCGTCGGCGGTGTGCTGCTCGTTCTTGCGTTCGTAGTGGCGGTGACGGCGTGGTTTCTTTCGCGGAGGATACGTCTGCTTGACGGCCCTAGGCTCGACGCCGACACGGGGCTCATGCGCCTCGTCGACATCGGCCTTTCATTCCCCTTCTTGCTGCTCGTGATGGCGCTCGCCGCTGCTTTCGATCGCACGACAGTCTCGACGATTCTCTGGACGCTCGGCTTGACGAGCTGGCTGGGGACCGCGCGTGTCGTGAGAGCGAAGACGCTCTCCGTGCGTAACCTCGACTTCGTCGGGGCAGCGCGCGCTCTCGGGCAACCCGTGTATCGCATCTTGGTCTCGCACGTTCTGCCGAACGTGGCCGGGCCCGTCATCGTGCTCTCGACGGCCCAAGTCGCGTCGATGATCGTCGCAGAGAGCGTGCTCTCGTATCTCGGCGTGGGCATCGCGCCGCCGACGCCCACGTGGGGTCACATGCTCTACGAAGGGCAGGACTCGTACGTGTCGGCTCCGTGGATGCTCGTCGTGCCGGCGTTCGCCATCTTGCTGAGCGTGCTCGGCTTCAACCTCCTTGGAGAAGGGCTGCGCGATGCGCTGGATCCCAAGGAAGACTGAGCTCATCGCGGTGGCGGCTTGTGTGGCGCTTGGATGCCACGAGCCTCCTGCGTCACCGCTTGCTGCGGCCGGTGGGACCACGGCGGTGCGCGGTGGTGAGCTTCACTTGGCTTCGTTTGCCGACATCAAATCGCTCGACCCTGCCGTCGCGAGCGACACGCTCACCGGCGAGGCCATCGAGCTGATTTACGCGGGTCTCGTCGACTTCGACGACCAGGGGCACGTCGTTCCCGATCTCGCCGAGCGCCTCGAGCGCAGTGACGACGGGACCGTGTATCGGTTCTTTCTACGCGAAGGCATCCGCTTCCACGACGGCAGCCTCCTCACGGCGCACGACGCCAAACGGTCCATCGAGCGAGCGCTCAATCCCGATACACCGAACTCGTTCGCGAGCTTCTACGACCGCATCGTCGGCTTCGACGATTATACGCAACGGCACGCCGAGCATCTCGAGGGCGTAATCGTCGAGGGCGAGCGCGTGCTCGCCGTGCACTTGCGTGAAGTCGACGCGAGCTTTCTCGCAGCGTTCGCCATGCAAGTCCTTCGGCCCGTCTGTCCATCGGCGGGTGACCGCTACGACGACACGTGGGCGCCCTGCGGAGCTGGGCCGTTCAAGCTCGACACGTGGGACCGCGGCAGAAGCATCCGTGTCGTTCGCTTCGATCAATGGTGGCAACCCGGCAAGCCCTACCTCGACGCGCTGACCTACACGTACTCGATGAATCAGGTCACACAGCGCTTCAAGCTCGAGCAAGGCGACATGGACATCGACCGAGAGCTCAGCTTGTCCGACATCTTTCGCTATCAGAACGATGCACGGTGGACACCCCTCGGTGCGTACGACGAGATCCCGTCGATCAACGGCGAAGAGATGAACGTCGAGATGCCTCCGTTCGACAACGTCGAGATCAGGCGTGCCGTCGCTACGGCGATCGACCGCCTACAGCTTCAAAAGCTCAAGACGCCGAGCCTCGTTCCTCTCTATCGCACGCTGGTCCCGATCCTCGGGGGCGACGATCCGGCGTTCCCCGCGCAGAGGTACGATTACGACGCGGCGCTCGAGCACATGAAGCGCGCAGGTTATCCGTACGACCCGAAGACTGGGCAGGGCGGCTGGCCCAAGGTCATCACCTATCCGACGTACAAGCAGGGCCTCAACGAGTACACGGCACAAGTGCTCCAGCAGCAGCTCGCCAAGATCGGCATTCGCATCGAGATCAAGGTGGTCAGCTACCCGACGTACTTGATGATGACCAAGACGCGCGGAGCGGTCGCGCTCGCGCCGGTCGGATGGCAGCAAGACTTCCCCGATCCGAGCGACTTCTTCGAGCCGATCTTCGCGACGTCCGCCATCAACGACGAAGATTCGAACAATGGATCGTTCTACTCGAACCCGAAGCTCGACGAGCTGCTGGTGCGTGGACGCAAGGAGCTCGACCCTCTGGTGCGAAAGAAGCTCTACGACGAGGCTGACGCCATCATCTGCGACGAAGCGCCTTGGGCGATGGAGTATCAGTATCGCTACTACGGCATTCACCAGCCTTACGTGCGCGGGATCCGGTGGAACGCCGTGTGGCCGAACTACGTGCGTGACGTGTGGCTCGACAAGCCGCACGCCATCGCGTCGACCAACCGCCACGTGCCGAACGTGCTCGCCTCCATCTGGAAGGTGCTCCAGTGATCCGGCGGGCGATGCGGCGGATGGCCTGGGCGCTCTTCGTCGTGTGGGCGACGACGACCGTGACCTTCTTCATCAACAACGTCTTGCCGAGCGATCCTGCGCGCATGGTCGCAGGGGCGCAGGCCCGACCCAAGGACGTGGAGCGCATTCGGCAGCAGCTCGGCCTCGATCGACCCGTGCTCGAGCAGTATGGCCGCTTCATGCGGCGGCTGGTTCACTTCGGCCCGTCGCAGTTCACGCCGAAGGACCCGGTGCACGGAACGTGCGCCAACGTCTGGCGGCTCCACTTCGATCTCGGCAAGAGCTACCAGCAGCGGCGCGCGGTCACGACGATCCTCGGTGAGCGTCTTCCGCGCACCTTGTTTCTCGCGCTCGCGGCCGTTCTCATCCAGACGCTGCTCGGCGTGATCACGGGTCTCATTGCTGCCGTGAAGCGCAACACGGCGGTCGATCACTTGACCGTCGGCGGGAGCCTCGTCGGTATTTCTGCTCCGACGTTCATCATTGGCCTCGCGCTCCAGTTCGTCCTCGCCCATCGACTACGGCTCCTGCCACTCGATGGGTTCGGCGATACGAACGTGCAGCACGTCGTGTGCTTGATCTTGCCCGCCCTCACGCTCGGCATTTACGGCGCTGCCTATTACACACGCATTGTTCGCGACGAGCTCATCACGTCCATCAAGCAAGACCATGTTCGCACCGCGCGCGCCAAAGGGCTCCCGATGTGGCGCGTCTGGCTCAAACACGCACTGCGCAACGCGCTCGTTCCGCTCGTCACGTTGATAGGCCTCGATCTCGGCGCCCTCGTTGGAGGCGCCATCGTCACGGAGACTCTCTTTCGCTGGCCAGGCCTCGGCGCACTCAGCGTCAGTGCCCTCCTCGATCGGGACGGTCCCGTGATCATGGGGACCGTCATCATCTCATCCGCGGCGATCGTGCTCGCGAATCTCGTCGTCGATCTCTCCTACGCGCTCCTCGACCCGCGCGTTCGCACGTCGAGCTAGGTCGGCACGAATGTCATTGGCCGAGGAGTGCCTTGCACTCCGAGACCCGCGCGCCGGAGCCGTGCGATACGCAGCTTTGGTAGGCGCTCTTCGCCGCGCCTTTGTTGCCGGCCATGTCATACGCGCCGCCGAGGGTGAGCCAGGCTTCGGCATCGCTCGGATTCGCCGCGGTCGCCTGCTGCGCGAGGCTGATCGCTGCCGCGGTTTGCCCATGATCGAGCGCCCGCTGCGCGCGCGCGATGAGCGAGCCTCCGCCCGTGGGAATGGGGACAGCCGTTGCCGTTGCGGTTTCAGT
>Ga0302326_10031670_pt1 | contig 10559 bp, 7 predicted proteins | sample Palsa_T0_3_FD_202264 | JGI IMG/M metagenome (GOLD analysis project Ga0302326, IMG submission 202264) | Peat permafrost microbial communities from Stordalen Mire near Abisko, Sweden - Palsa_T0_3 | ecosystem: Environmental > Terrestrial > Soil > Palsa > Peat permafrost | place: Sweden: Abisko...
CTCAGGCGGCGCCGTCTCTCCTGCAGCAGCCGGCTCGCGAAGCCCAAATCGACATCAGTGGCGACACGCTTTACATTCGTGCGGATAATTCCAGCCTGACCACGATTTTGCACCAGATCGCCAGCACGAGCGGCATGCAGTTCGAGGGCCTGAGCACAGACGAGCGGGTCTTTGGCAGCTTTGGCCCTGGAACACCTCGCGATGTGCTCGCCGATCTTCTCAATGGGACGGCCTACAACCTCGTTCTGCTGGGAGATTTGGGCAATGGCGCGCCACGCCAGCTTATACTTACCCCGGCTACCCGGGCTGGAGTTGCTGCGACGCCCGGGCCCCCGGCACAAGCCAACGCCGACGATGCCGCGAATGATCAGGAAACCGTGGAGCCGCCTCCCCCGGAGGTGCAGCAGCCTCCGACACCACCACCGGGCGCCCCCGGAGTTAAGACTCCACAGCAGCTGTTTGAGCAACTGCAACGCATGCGTCAAGCTCAGCAGCAGGGGCAACAGCAACCAACCAACGATCAGCAGCAGCAACAGCAGCAACCGCCGCCACCGCCGCAGCAACAGTAAGCATGGAAGGGAAAAGACGGAAAGCGGGAGCGTTACGACATCAAACTCAAGGTGACCGGAGGGGGTTCGGTCACCGCGTTAAATCTGAGCGACCTGAGTTTCAGCTTTTGTGCGTTCGCCAGCGGACAATCGAGCATGGAAGCGCAAAACATCGAACAAGGTCTTGCAGCACATGTAGCCCAACAGGACTCCGAGGGCCAGGGCGGCGACCGCCGCGCAGAACACCATCAACATATTTACTTCATTTCCCATAAAGGCCCTTCAGTTCCAAGTTTGGTAATTTGCCCTTCGTGCATCATTTTGCGCACTCTCAATTCTCTTGTCAGTCGTGAGTCATTGTGACAGACGGCAGCCTTGCGTTGACCCTCGTTTCTGTTGCCGAATAAGATACATATAGCCACTACTCGTGCCCCTCGCCTTCATGCCTATTACCCACATCACCGTGCGCGGAGCGCGTCAGCACAATCTACGCGATATCAGTATCCGGATTCCGCGTAATATGCTCACCGTCGTAACCGGCCTCTCAGGTTCCGGCAAATCCTCGCTTGCTTTCGACACTATCTATGCCGAGGGTCAGCGGCGTTATGTAGAAACGCTCTCCGCCTATGCCCGCCAATTCCTTGATCAGATCGAGCGCCCCGACGTTGATTCCATCGAAGGCCTCAGTCCTGCCATCTCCATCGAGCAAAAAACCACCAGCCGCAGCCCGCGATCTACTGTCGGCACCATTACCGAAATCTATGACTACCTGCGTCTGCTCTATGCCTCGATCGGTGTTCCTCACTGCCCCAAGTGCGGCAAACCGATTTCGCGTCAATCCGCCGAGCAGATCGTGGAACGGATTCTTCCCCTCGCACCCGGAGAGCGGGTCATCATCTATGCCCCGGTGGTTCGCGGCCGCAAGGGCGAGTTCAAGGACCTGCTCGACGAATTAGATCAGCAAGGCTTTCGTGCTCGCATCGATGGTGAGATGCGTGATCTGGCCGATTCAATTCGTCTCGAGCGCAATAAAAAACACACGATTGAAGCAGTCATCGACCGTGTGGTACTCAAACCCGGCGTGGAGAAGCGCCTCGAAAGCTCCGTCGCCAAAGCCCTGCAGATGGCCAATGGTCTAGTCCTGGTGGCCGTTGCCGGTGAAGAAGAGCAGCTTTATTCGTCCTCGATGGCTTGCCCGGACTGTGGACTCGACATCCCCAAGTTGGAGCCTAGGAGCTTTTCATTCAATAGCACTTATGGCGCATGCTCCGAATGCCATGGTTTAGGCAGTATTTATGACTTCGATGCAGCCAAAGTGATTACCGATTGGTCAAAGCCGCTGACCGACGGAGCCCTTGGCCCCGGTGGAGGATCGCAATATCTTAGCCGCCTGCTGCACCTGGCCGCACAGCGTTACAAGATCGATCTCAATAGCCCGTTCGAAGACCTCACGGAGCGGCAACAAAAGCTGTTGCTCTATGGTCCAGGGCGAGAGGAAGCGCCGCGCACCGGCTTCCACGGCATTCTGGCTTACTTGCGCGATTCACTCGAAGAATCAAAGTCGGAGAGCTATCGCGATTGGCTGCTGAACTATATGTCGGCAACCGTCTGCCCTGCCTGCCAGGGTAAGCGGCTGCGGCCCGAATCACTGGCGGTGAAGGTCGGCTCGTTCTCGATCGCCGATTTCACCGCCCTTCCGCTGCGTAAGGCTCTGGATGCAGCGCGTAACATCGAATTCTCTCAGCGCGAAGGAATGATCGCGGAGCGGCTCCGGCGCGAGATTGTGGAGCGCCTGGAGTTTCTCAACTCGGTCGGCCTCAGCTACCTTTCGCTGGATCGCAATGCCGCCTCACTCTCCGGAGGCGAAGGCCAGCGCATTCGGCTGGCCACGCAAATCGGTTCCCGTTTGCGCGGAGTTCTCTACGTGCTCGATGAGCCTTCTATCGGCTTGCACCAACGCGACAATCAGCGGTTGATCGAAGCGCTGAAGTCACTGCGTGACCTCGGTAACACGGTGCTCGTGGTGGAACACGATGAAGACACGATTCGCCATGCGGACTACGTGGTCGATCTCGGTCCCGGCGCGGGCAAACTCGGCGGGCATGTCGTCGCCGCCGGAACCCCGCAGGAGGTCATGGAGACGGACATCTCGCTTACCGGGCGCTATCTTTCCGGGGAATTGCAGACCGTCACCCGCGACGTAGCGCGCCCGCTCAAGGGCAACTGGATTACCATCGAAGGCGCCAGCAGCCACAACCTCAAAAATCTCACCGCGCAGTTTCCTCTGAATGTAATGACCGTAGTAACCGGTGTCTCAGGCTCGGGCAAGAGCACGCTCGTCAATGACACGCTGTACCGCGCCCTGGCGCGCGAGCTTTATGGTTCGCGCGAATTGCCCGGCGCCTACAAAGCCATCAAGGGCTTTGAAAATATCGACAAAGCAGTTCGTATCGACCAGTCCCCTATTGGCCGCACCCCGCGCTCCAACCCCGCCACCTACACCGGGGTCTTCACGGCGATCCGCGACTTGTTTGCCCGTCTTCCCGAATCGCGGGAACGCGGCTACAAACCGGGCCGCTTCTCTTTCAACGTATCGGGGGGCCGGTGCGAAGCCTGCCAGGGCGAAGGGCAGCGGCGCATCGAGATGAACTTCCTGCCCGATGTTTATGTACTGTGCGAGGTGTGCAACGGCCGCCGTTACAATCAGGAAACCTTGGCAGTGAAGTTTAACGGCTACTCCATTGCCGACTTGCTCGACCTGGCCATTGAGGACGCGCTACCGGTGCTGGTCGATATCCCCCTGGTGCGGCAAAAACTGGAGACCTTGGTCGACGTGGGTCTGGGCTATATCCACCTGGGCCAGGCGGCAACTACGCTTTCCGGTGGGGAGGCGCAGCGAATGAAGCTGGCGCGCGAACTTTCCAAACGACAGACCGGAAAAACGCTCTACCTGCTGGATGAGCCGACCACCGGGCTACATTTCGATGACGTGCGCAGGTTGCTTGAGGTGCTGCACCGGCTGGCGGACCTGGGCAACACGGTCATTATCATTGAGCACAATCTAGACGTGATTCGCAGCGCGGATTGGATCCTGGACCTGGGTCCCGAGGGGGGCGAGGGCGGGGGCCAGCTGGTGGCCAAGGGCACTCCCGCCGAGGTAGCGGCTACACTCGGTTCGCAGACCGGGGAATTTCTGCGCCGGTATTTTCCCACGGGTGAATTGAGCGCCCCACCTGTACGTGCGGCGCATAGGAAATCAGCCCTTGTCTGATACTCCGGAGGACCTTCCCCTCGTCGTCCCGCCCATCCCCACGCCCGTTCCTGTCCCACGCCGGGTGCCTAACTTCGGCAATACGGTTCTGTTCTTCGCCGTGTCCATCATCGTTTTGCTGCTGACCAGTGTTTCCGTCTTCGCGTTGGCGATGGGCTTGCGACTCTTCGGCCCGGAGAGTACGGAGCAGCTGCTTCGCGAGCCACGTCTGCTGATCCCCAGCATGGCCGTTGGTTACCTGGTCGCTGGAACCATCGTCTGGGCGATTTTCAGTCATGTGTGGCAGCAGCCGTTCCCCCAGGCTTTGCAATGGAACTTCTCTGCCGTCCGCCGCCGCTGGGGGGCTCTGTTGATTGGGGGCGTGGTGTTAAGCCTGGGGGTCCAGTTTCTGTCCAACTTTCTTCCCGTACCCAAGACGCTTCCCATCGACGACTTCTTTCGCACTTCCGCTGATGTGTGGATGGTCGCCCTGTTCGGGACCTTTCTTGCCCCCGTGTTCGAGGAGCTGGCATTTCGCGGATTTCTGTTGCCTTCGCTGGCTTCCGCCTGGGATTGGTTGTCCAGGCGGCCCGATCCTTCGCGCTGGAGCATCTCCGCTTTACTCGTTTCCTGCGGCCTCACCAGCATCGGGTTTGCTTTGGTCCACGCCGATCAGCTGGCCCACGCTTGGGCGCCTCTGGCGGTGCTGTTCGGCGTTAGCCTGGTGCTTTGCCTGGTGCGGTTGTGGACCCAGTCCCTCGCCGCCTGCACCTTGATCCACGCCATTTATAACGGGACTATCTTTACCGTTTTGTTTTTCGGTACCGACGGCTTTCGCCATCTGGATAAAATCAGCTAATGTCTCTTGCCCATCGTGACGCATTGCTCAAGATGTTGGCCCGGATTTCTTTCCGCTTGGGCCAGTTCACGTTGTCTTCGGGTGCCACCAGCGATTACTACATCGATTGCCGAACCACGACGCTCACCGGTGAGGGCGGGCGTCTCACCGGCCTAGCCACTCTCGATCTCATTCGCCAGCATGGATTGCACCCGCGCGCCGTGGGCGGGCTGACTTTGGGCGCCGATCCTGTGGTTTGCAATGTTTCCGCGGCTAGTGCCTGGCATGCTCTGGAAGTTCCGGGCTCACCGGTCTTGGATGGTTTTCTGGTGCGAAAGGTGGAAAAGACTCACGGCACCGGGCGGCGGATCGAGGGATTTCAACAGGCCGATGCTCCGGTGGTTATTGTCGATGATGTTTGCACTACCGGCGCTTCCACCATCACCGCGATCAAAGCTGCGCGTGAAGCTGGGATGCGGGTGGTTGGTGTTGTCTGTCTGGTGGAGCGCGAGGAAGCCAACGGCCGGCCGGCGGTAGAAGCGGCGGCCCAGGGCGCGCCGTTTTACCGGCTTTTCACCGCCAACGATGTACGTGCCGAGCACGTAAAGCACTTAGCCTTGTAGCGGGTTGGTATACCCCACTCAAGCCAAAACCAAGCTTGAGTGGGCCACCCCGAAGGTAATAACAAAGGGAGGGTGGCCCATTCAAGCCCGGTTTTGGCTTGAGTGGGGTACAGCCGCCAGCTAGCGGACTTGGGAGACGGCGGTACCGTTTGACTGCGCTGCGTTGGAGAGGACTTGCACTTCAACCCGCCGATTCTGCGCCCGCCCCGCAGCCGTCCGGTTGGTGGCGACTTCCACATCCTTGCCGATGCCGATCAGGTAGAACTTGTGCGCCGGCACCTTGAACTTGGCCGCAAGGTACTGCACCACCGCTTCGGCGCGGCGCTGGCTCAGCTGGTAGTTGTACTGCGCGTTGCCCACTGAGTCCGTGCCCCCGGTCACTTCAAGGATGTATCCGCGTGCTGAGCCGAGCGTCGCACCCAGGGTATCCAGCTGGGCCTTGTCGTCCTTGGTCAGGTCGCTCTTGTCGAAAGCGAAGGTCACTGACACGTCACCGACCTGCTTGTAGTTGTCGAGGTTGGCAACCACACTGGCCAGCGAGTCGGCACGATTCACCGCCTCCTGTGCACTGCCCTGCGCCTGGGCCGCAGCCTGGCTGGCCGCAGTCGCGTTTTGCGTGGCGGTGTTGGCCGACTGCTGCGCCTGCTGGATGCCGGCTTGGGCACGATCGTTCGTACTTTGGATCGCCCGGTTGTTCGCCGCAGCCGCATCGTCCAACTCGTTCGTCTTTTGCACCAGCGGAGCGGTTTGCGAGCGCACATAATTCTTACTGGAGCAACCAGCGGTAAAAATCAATGACACCGCCCCCAACAGGAATGCTGTATTTTGCGACGTCCTAACGATTCGGTTCATAAAGACTCTGCTCCCCCATACCTGCGGCTTTTTGCCCATCCGCACGTATGTAGCACGGCTGGTGCCAAATCCGCTAAATTCGGTTACTACTTTCGTTGCAACCACTTACGCTGAGAAGTATACAACTTGATATTGCCGGTTAGGGCGGAACCGGGAAACTTTTACCTTACTGCTGACCAATCTTCGCCTGAACTAAACTGAATCATAGGGATATTCATGGATCTGCACGAAAAGATACGCACCCTGCCTGCCCGGCCGGGGGTGTATCTGTACCGCAATGCCCTGGGCGACGTGATCTACGTCGGCAAGGCCAAGAACCTCCGCTCCCGGGTACGTTCCTACATCCTCGATGGCGCCCAAGCCAACGCCAAAACCGGCTCGCTCATGCGCGAAGCCGTGGATGTGGATTACATCCTGGTCGAAAACGAGCAGGAGGCCCTAGCGCTCGAAAATAACCTCATCAAGCAGCGCAAGCCTCGTTTCAATATCCTGCTGCGGGACGACAAGACCTACCCCTACGTCAAGCTGACCCTGGCCGACCGTTACCCCAAGGTGTTTGTGACCCGGCGGCTGCGCAAAGACGGCAGCGCGTACTATGGGCCTTTTTTCCCGGGCAATCTGGCCCATCGGGTGGTTGACCTGATCCATCGCAGTTTTCTTCTGCCCAGCTGCAAAGTCGATCTTTCCCGCTATCACCCCCGCCCCTGCCTGCAGTACTACATCAAGCGCTGCCTGGGGCCGTGCGTTGAAGGCCTGACTACTCCGCCGGAATATCGCGAAGCGGTGCGCGACGCGCAGATGTTTCTGGAGGGCCGGCAGACGGAGCTGAGCACCTCGCTAGAGCAGCGCATGGAAGCGGCGGCGGCGGCAGAGCAGTTCGAGCTGGCGGCCCGGTACCGCGATCTGCTCATCACCATGAGCCAGGTGCAGGAGAGGCAGCGCATGGCCACCACCGACGGCGATGACGCCGATGTTTACGGTTACCATTTCGAAAACGAGATGCTCGCGGTCAACCTGTTCCACATGCGCGGCGGGAAGTTCGTGGATCGCCGGGAGTTCTTCTGGGAAGACCTTCCGGAAGCGGAGGAGAATTTTGACCCTGCGGTCTTTTTCTCCGCCCTGCTGAAGCAGCTCTACATCGACCAGCAATATGTGCCTCGCACCGTGTACATCCCGGTTGATTTTGCCGATCGCGAGAGCCTGGCCGCGCTCCTCAGCGAGCGTACCCAGCACAAGATCGAGCTCTGCGTACCCCAGCGCGGAGAGAAGCGGTCGCTGGTCGACCTGGCGGGGCAGAATGCCAAGCAAAGTTATGATCAGCGCTTCCGGGTGTTGCAGCCCTCACGGCAGATGATCCAGGACTCGCTGCAGGATTTGTTGACGCTGCCGGAGTTGCCTCGCCGCATCGAGTGCTTCGATATCTCCCATATCCAGGGGGCGGAAACGGTCGCCTCGATGGTGGTGTGGGAAGACGGCGATATGAAGAAGTCCGACTACCGCAAGTATCAGATCAAGACGGTGGAAGGCGTGGACGATTTCGCCTCCATGCGGGAGGTCGTGGGTCGCCGCTATCGCCGGTTGCAGGAGGAGCAAAGGGCTATGCCCAGCCTGGTGTTGATCGATGGAGGTCTGGGCCAGTTGCATGCCGCTGCTGAAGCCCTGGAGTTGCTGGGCATCACCACTCAGCCGCTGGCCTCGATCGCCAAGCGGGAGGAGATCATCTACCTCTACGGGCAGGAGGATGAACCCATCGTGCTGGACCGCCGGTCGCCGGTGTTGCACCTGGTGCAGAGAATCCGGGATGAGTCCCACCGTTTTGCGGTTAGCTACCACCGCAAGCGGCGGGAGATTCGTGATCGCGAGTCGGACCTGCTGACGATTCCCGGCGTCGGACCGCAGACGCGCAACCGGCTGGTGGCGCACTTCGGCAGCCTGCGCGGGGTACAGGGAGCCAGCCAGCAGGCTCTCGCCTCGGTCGTTGCTCCTCACCTCGCCGCGGCGATTTACGGCTATTTTCATCCAGCAGACGCTTTGTAGATTTCCCTGACGGTTTCCGGTTGGCCGGTTGAGGCTTCCGCACATGCTAGACTCGCCCGAAGTTGTTGCCTAGGAGCGAAACATAGTGGAGCGACCTTCGGTTTCAGCCGCGCCGGACCTTCCCCGGGTGCTTGGCGTGTGGCACGCCACCGCCATCGTGGTGGGCACCATCATCGGCAGCGGCATCTTTCTCGTGCCCCAGGAAATGATGCGTGCCGTTGGCTCCGCGCGGTTGGTTTACCTGGCCTGGATCGTGGGCGGGATACTCACCTTGTTTGGAGCCATGACCTACGCTGAGCTGGGCGCCATGATGCCGCGGGCGGGCGGGGAGTACGTCTTCCTGCGCAACGCCTACGGCGACCTACCAGCTTTTCTCTACATGTGGACGTGGTTTGCGGTCGCCAAGCCGGCCTCCATCGCCAGCGTCACCACCGGCTTGGCGCGTGTGATGGGTATCTTCCCCGCTTTCGCGTGGCTGGACGGAGTGGTTCTGCAAACGCCTCTGCTCATCACCTGGTCACAGATCTTCGCCATCGCCGCAGCGTGGCTGATCACTGGGCTCAACTACCTGGGCATCAAGAAGGCGGGCGACTTCCAGCTCTTCTTTACCTGGCTCAAAGTGGTTCTCATCCTGGTCATCAGCGGCGTATGCTTCGCCAGTTTCCGTGGGAGCGTGGCCAATTTCCGGACCAGCTTCCCTGGCGCCCAAGGCGGCCTTGCGGGCTTTATGGTCGCCCTGATCGCATCATTGTGGGCCTATGACGGCTGGAATGACCTCACCATGGTGGCCGGCGAAGTCAAGCGCCCGGAGCGCAGTCTTCCCATTGCATTGATCGCCGGCGTGGGCGTGGTTGGCTTGCTCTACATGGCTACCAACGCGGCCATTCAGTACATCCTGCCCGCCGTCACCATCGCCGCATCGCCACGGCCAGCGGTCGTTGCCATGGCGATTGTTTCCGGCCATTGGGGAGCCGCCCTGGTTTCAGTCGCCATGGCCCTGAGCATCCTGGTCGGGCTCAATGGGACTACCATGTCCGGCGCCCGCGTGCCCTTTGCCGCAGCCCGTGACCGGCTCTTCCCAGCCGCCATGGCGCACATTCATCCGCGCTTTCAAAGCCCCTCCACCTCCCTGGTGGCCCAGGGTCTGTTGAGCACGGTTCTGTTGCTGCTGGTGGGACGCTTTCAGCAGCTGTTTGAGCTGGCCATCTTTGCCGAGTGGCTCTTCTACCTGCTTACCACCACGACCATCTTCATTTATCGCCGCCGTGTCCCGGCTGCCGAGCGCCCGTTCCGAAGTTGGGGATATCCGGTCGTACCGGCGCTGTTCATCGTGGCAGCCGCCGTATTGCTCTATTACTCCTTTGCCGCCAACCTGCGCAGTTCCCTCCTGGGAACGCTCATCATTCTGGCCGGCATACCCCTCTTCCTGGCGTTCCGGGCGGCGAGACAAAAGACCTAAGACCTTCGGCGCACGATCTCCTCATAAAGCTGGATGTATTCCTTGGCCGGCTTGGTCCAGGAATAGTCCCGCTCCATGCCGTTGCGCATCAGCTTCCGCCACTGTTCCTTATTGGCAAACGCAGCCAGCGCCGAGCGCAAGGCTTGCAGGAACGCTTCCGGCCGATATTCCTGAAAGCGAAAGCCGGTTCCCGTCTCAGTCGCTGCCGACCACTCCTGCACCGTGTCGTCAAGCCCGCCGGTGGCGCGCACTACCGGGACAGTACCGTACTTCATGCCATAGATCTGGTTTAATCCGCAAGGTTCGGAGCGTGAAGGCATCAGGACCATGTCGGACCCCGCTTCCACCTTGTGCGCCAGGGTTTCGTCATAGGTAATCGCCACTGCGACTTTTAGAGGGAACCGTTCCTGCCACCCGCGCAGCAGGTTCTCGTAGTACGGTTCGCCCGTGCCCAGCACCACCAGGAACATATTCTCCTGTATCAATTGATCGAAAATTTGGGCCAGCAAATCGAGGCCCTTTTGCGTCGCCAGGCGTGAAACCATGCCCAGGACCGGCGTATTCTCCGGCAGGTTGGATACGCCGAACGCGTGCAGCAGATCTTTGCGGCAGGCCAACTTCCCTTCCAGCCGCTCCGGGGTGTAATGACCCGCAATCTTGCTGTCGGTGGCCGGGTTCCACACTTGATAGTCAACCCCGTTCAAAATGCCGTGAAGATCCTGCGCCCGGGCGTGCAACACCCCGTCAAGACCGTTTCCAAATTCCGGGGTCTGAATCTCTTCTGCATATTTGCGGCTCACCGTGGTGATGGCGTCGGAATAGACAATGCCGCCTTTCAAAAAATCAAATGTGCCGTAAAATTCCGCCCGGTCGACGGTGTACACCTCCCACGGCAGCAGCAGCTTTTCCACGGTTTCCCGGGGAAACCACCCCTGCCGATCGGAGTTGTGGA
>Ga0302326_10031674_pt1 | contig 10558 bp, 13 predicted proteins | sample Palsa_T0_3_FD_202264 | JGI IMG/M metagenome (GOLD analysis project Ga0302326, IMG submission 202264) | Peat permafrost microbial communities from Stordalen Mire near Abisko, Sweden - Palsa_T0_3 | ecosystem: Environmental > Terrestrial > Soil > Palsa > Peat permafrost | place: Sweden: Abisko...
GATGGCACCGATGCTGGCCGCGCCGTACAATAAGAAGACGCGCACGCTGATGAAGATCATGGAAAAGTTGCCGTAAGGTCTCGCAATAAAGCGGCGCGTTTTCGGGACCACGGGCGCTCTGGTCCCGATCGTGGGGCAGGGTACGTGGCCGGTTCCGGATCGCGCCGCTCTGCGCCGCGGCATCGAGCTTGGGATGACGCATATCGATACCGCAGAGATGTACGGCGACGGACGCTCGGAGGAAGTCGTGGGCGCGGCGATCGCGGGTCTTTCGCGCGCGTCGCTGTTTCTCGTGACCAAAGTGCTGCCGTCGAATGCGACGCGCAAGGGCGTCTCGCGGGCGTGTGAGGCGTCGCTGCGCCGTCTTGGGACGGACTACGTCGATTGCTATTTGCTGCACTGGCGCGGCGACGTCGCGCTCGAGGAGACGATGGGCGCGCTTGAAGACCTCGTGCGCGATGGTAAGGCGCGCAGCATCGGCGTGAGCAATTTCGATCCGTGGGACCTGCGCGAAGCCGAGACCGCACTTGCGCGCGAACGGATCGCCTGCAATCAAGTGCTGTATAATCTCGGCGAGCGCACGCCGGAAGCGGCCGAACTGCCATGGGCGCGCGACCACGAAAGCGCGTTCGTAGCATATACGCCGCTCGCGCGTCCGCGACGCTCTGCCGCAGAAGCCGTACTCGCCGAGATCGCCGTACGCCACCGGGTCTCAAAGGAAACCGTCGCCCTGGCCTTTCTCTTGCGCGACGAGGTTGCGTTCGCGATTCCCAAAGCGAACCGTTTCGAACACGTGGAGGCCAACGCCGCTGCGGGCGATCTCGAGCTCGACCCCTCCGAGATTGCCTCGATCGAAGCGGCCTATCCGGCCCGCAAGCGCACCGGCCCGCTGCCGATGAACTGACGATTATTTGATGCGTTCGACCTTGATGATCTTCACGGGCGCGATCAGCATTTGGCTCTCTGCCGGCCCCGAGATGATTTTCGCGACCACGTCCATGCCCGAAACGACGTTCCCGAACACGGCGTAGCCGGGCGTACCGGGACCGCCGTCGAGCACGGGCTGCGCGCCCGAATCGATGAAAAATTCCGAGGTGGCGGAGTTTGGATCGGACGTGCGCGCCATGGCGAGCGCGCCGTCGACGTTCTTGAGGCCGGTCGCCTGCGGATCCTCGAGTTCGATCGGAGGGAAGCCGGCCGCTTCCTTGCCTTTGTTGCCGCCCTGAATGACGAAGCCCGGTACCGCGCGGAAGAACGTGCCGCCGTCGAAGAATTTCGTATCGACGTAGCGCAAGAAGTTCGCAACGCTCTTGGGTGCGTGCGCGGGATCGAGCACCGCGACGATCGTGCCGTCGGTTGTGACGATGCGGATGCGCGGCCCCGCGGCCGAGGCCGAGTCCGGCGCAGCGGCCGGCGCCGCGGAGGCCGATGAACCCGCCGAATCCGACGACTTCGCGCAGCCGCCTGAGAACGCTAGGGTCGCACCGATGAGGGTTGCGAGAAACGCCGGTGCGATCTTCATTCTGTCGTTCACCTTTTTAGAGTGCCTTCACCGCGGCCACGAGCTTGTCGACCGACGCCTTCGCGTCGCCGAAGAGCATCGAGGTGTTGTCGAGCGCATAGAGCGGATTGTCGATGCCGGCGAAGCCAGGCTTCATCGAGCGTTTGAGGACGACGACGCGTTCGGCCTTATCGACGTCGAGAATCGGCATGCCGTAAATCGGGCTCGACGTATTCGAACGCGCGTCGGGGTTGGTTACGTCGTTCGCCCCGATGACGAGCGCGACGTTCGTGCGCGGAAATTCCGGATTGATATCTTCCATGTCGATGAGCGCGGGATAGGGCACGTTGGCTTCCGCGAGCAGCACGTTCATGTGGCCCGGCATGCGGCCGGCCACCGGATGGATCGCGTACTTCACGTCGACGCCGCGCCGCTCCAGTTCGTCCGCGAGTTCGCGCACGCTGAATTGGGCTTGCGCGACGGCCATGCCGTAGCCGGGAACCACGACCACGCGCTCGGCGTTCGCGAGCATGTTCGCAACGTCGTCGACCGACGACTCGCGCACGACTGCGTCGGCGGCGACGCTCGATCCGCCGGCACCTTTCGGCTTCACGGAGCCGAACGCGCCGAAGAGGACGTTCGCGACGCTGCGATTCATGGCTTTGCCCATCATGAGGGTCAGCAGCGTCCCCGACGCACCGACGAGCGCGCCCGCGATGATGAGCACGTCGTTGCCGAGCGCGAAACCCGTCAGCGCCGCGGCGAGCCCGGTGAACGAGTTGAGCAGCGAGATGATCACCGGCATGTCCGCGCCGCCGATCGGAAGGACGAAGAGCACCCCGAGCACCGCGGCCGCAACGAGCGCGGCGAAGAATGCGAACAGCGGTTCGTATCCGCTCGCCACGCAGACGACGCCCGCGATGGCGATCAGGGCCAGGAACCCGTTCACGATCTGTTGCCCGGGATACACGATCGGACGGCCCGTCATGACTTCTTGCAGCTTCAAGAACGCGACGATCGACCCCGTGAACGAAATCGAACCGATGATGCACGTGAGCACGGACGCGATCGCGAGATCGAGCGGGACGTCGGCGTGCGTGGGATCGAGCCGCAGATATTCGGCGCTCGCCACCATGGCGGCGGCACCGCCGCCGCAGCCGTTGAAGATGGCGACCATCTGCGGCATCGCCGTCATCTTGACCGCGCGCGCGGAGTAGATGCCCACGGCCGCGCCCGCACCGAGGCCAATGAAACCGATCCACCACGCGGCCGCGAAGTCGAGTTGGAATCCGGTCGCGACGAGCGCGATCGCCATGCCCGCCATCGATACGAGGTTGCCTTGACGCGCGGTGAGCGGCGTGTTCATCAAGCGCAGTCCGACGATGAAGCAAATGCCGGTTACGAGATACGCCACATCGATGAGGAGCTGCGTCATGGAAGCGGTTGTGGCTTCCACGCTTACGGCGTCCAGTCGTCGGTGAGCCGGATCGTCAACGGGTCGTTCGCGGGGGTCTTCCCGTCGCCGGCGGCGGCCGGGCGCGGCTTGAACATCGCAAGCATGCGTCCCGTGACGACGTATCCGCCGAACACGTTGAGCGACGCGAGAAACACGACGACGACCGAGAGCACGGGGCCCAGGCGCGGTTCCGCGACGACCGCGACCAGGAGCGCGCCTACGAGCACGATACCGTGAATGGCGTTGGTCGCCGACATGAGCGGCGTGTGTAACGTCGGCGGAACTTTGGAGATGACTTCGACGCCGACGAAGACGGCGAGAACGAACACGGTCAGTTCCGCGAGCAGATGGTCGAGATTCACGAGTGGCTCCCGGCGAGTGCGGCGTTGGTGGGTTCGTGCACGATCGTTCCGTCGCGCACGAGCGTCGTGCCGCGAACGATTTCGTCGTTCTCGTCAAGGACGAGCGTGCCGTTTTTCACGATGACCTCGAGCAGGGCCGCGACGTTGCGCGAGTAGAGCACGCTCGCATCGTACGGCATCGTGGAAGGCAAGTTCGTCGTGCCGATGATCGTGACGCCGTGCGCGACGATCGTTTCGCCGGATTTCGTCAGCGCGCAGTTGCCCCCGGTTTCCGCGGCGAGATCGACGATGACGCTTCCCGGCCGCATGCCGCGCACGGCGTCCTCGGAAACGAGCAGCGGAGCGCGCCGTCCGGGAACGGCGGCGGTCGTGATCACGATGTCGACCGAGTGAATGTAGCGGCTCAAGATGCGTTGCTGCGCGGCCTGTTCCTCGTCGGTGAGCGCGCGCGCGTACCCGCCCGTGCCTTCGCCCGCGATGCCGAGATCGATCTCGACGAACGCGGCGCCGAGCGACTGCACCTGTTCTTTGACGGCCGCGCGCGTGTCGTACCCCGAGACCGTGGCGCCGAGACGCTTGGCCGTCGCGATGGCGCGCAGGCCCGCCACGCCCGCACCGATCACGAAGACCTTCTGCGCTTTGATCGTTCCGGCCGAGGTCGTGAGCATCGGCAGGAAGCGCGGCGACGCGTCCGCGGCGAGCAGCACGGCTTTGTATCCCCCGATGTTTGCCTGCGAGGAGAGCGCGTCCATGCTCTGCGCGCGCGTCGTGCGCGGGATCGCGTCCATGCTCAGCGCCGTGATCTTTTTCGCGGCGTACTTTTCGACCGACTGCGGGTCGCCGAGCGGAGCAAGAAAGGCGAGCAGCGTTTGCCCGGGCCGAAATAGCTCGAGCTCGGCATCGGTCGGGCGCGCGACCTTCGCGATGAAATCGGCTTTCGCAAACACCTCGGCGGCGTCGGCCGCGATCGTGGCGCCCGCGGTTTCATAGGCTTCGTCGGTGAATGCCGCCGAAAGGCCGGCTCCGCGCTGCACGAGGACCGTCGACCCGGCCTTAGCCAGACGCGCGACCGTCTCCGGGACGAGGGCAACGCGCCGTTCCCCCGGCGCAGTCTCGGTCGGAACGCCGATATGCATACTTTAACAAGCTCCTCTAAAATCGGGCGGACCGCGTCTATCCCCAGCCCATGGGCCCGGGAGTCCGGGCCCGGGGGCATCGGGGGCACGCCGCCCCGATCTTAAACGAACTACCGCTTGGGGGCGCCGGGGTCCTCGGGCGGCCCGGAAGATCGGGCGCATTTGGGGGGCACGACGGACGGATCTTACAAATATGCGCGGTGTGGGCGATGGGCGGATCGTTATCGTAGGGTGTGATGCGCTTGCGCTGCGGGTATGCGCCGAGCTGTCGGGTTCGGGGCGGCGTCCGGTCGTCGTGCTGTGGCACGAAGAGGACGACCTGGAGACGCGGGTTGGGAAGTGTGGCGGGTCGTTCGTGCGGCGGACGGGCGACGAGCGCGAATCGTTGCTGGCGGCGGGGATCCTCGAGGCGAGCGTGGTTATCGCGGTCACCGAGGACGACGACCTGAACCTCAAAGTAGCGCTGTCGGCGCGCGACGAGAACCCCGGGATTCGAATCGTGTTGCGGCAGTTCAATCGCACGCTGGGGCGCAAAATCGAAGAGAATCTCACGAACAGCGCCGTGATTTCTCTTTCCTCGCACGCGGCCGCCACGTACGCGGCTGCGGCGATGGATCGCACGTGCTACCGCGGGGTACAGTTCCCGGATATCGACGGACCGCTCGCGGGGTTCTTCGAGTTAACCGCCGGAGCCGCCGGCATCGCCGGCGTGGCGGCGCGCGACGTGCGGGTCCGGCTCGGACGCCTGCTTCTGGCCGTGGACGGCGAGGTGCGCTACGACGGCGCGCGCGTGCTCTCGAGAGACGACCACGTGACGCTGTTCGGGCCCGTGCTGCCGCGCCGCTCGGCTCCACATCGCAGAACCGTAGTACCCGAGCGGGAACTCCGGCGGGCAGCGCGCGTGCTCCGGCAACTCGACCCCGTCGCGCGCGGTGCCTTGGTCTTGGCGCTGCTGATCTTCACCTGCGGCGCCGCCTACTTCGCGCGCGCGCTGCGCCTCGATACGCTCACCGCCGCGTACTTTGCGGTTACGACCATGACGACCACCGGCTACGGCGACGTCTCGCCGCGCGATGCGGGCGCGGGGGGGCTCATCGCCGCAATGTGCTTGATGCTCGGCGGCCTCGTCTTGAGCGGAATCTTCATCGCGATGCTCAGCGCCATGTTCACGCAAGCGCGCTACGACGCAGTGCAGGGGCTGCGCCGTCTTTCCGAGAGCGGGCACGTGATCGTGTGCGGCGCCGGCAACGTCGGTTCGCGCGTGCTCGAGTTTCTGGTACGCCTCGGCTGCAACGTCGTTGTGGTGGAACCGAATCCGCGGCCGGAAATCGTCGAGGGTTCGCGCGATCGGCGCTATCGGCTGCTGACGGGCGATGCGTCCCGCGATGCCACGCTCGACCTCTGCAACATCGAAGAAGCCGTCGCGGTCGTCGCCGTGACCCAGAGCGACACGCTGAACCTCGAGGTTGCGCTCGGCGCTCGCGCTCGCAACAAGACAGTGCCCGTCGTCTTGCGCGTTCAAGCGGAAACCTTCGAACGCTCGCTACGCGCGCACTTCGGTTTCCGCCTCACGTTCGGGACGGCGACGCTTGCGGCGCCGGCCATCGCCGGCGTCGCGCTCTCGGCGAGCGCGCGCGGCTGTGTCGGCATCGGTTCGGGGGCGTACGACATCGCCGAGCTCGAGCTCACCCAGAGCGTTGCAGCGGCGGACCTGCCCGGAAATATTGCCCTCGCAACGTGGCGTGGCGGGGCCATCCATCTCTTGGAGCGATTCGAAGATGCGCGTCCGCACGAGCGCGTCATGTACCTGTTGCCGCAGGGGGCGGCCCGAGCCGGCGTGCGTTCCTCTAATGAGTTCGTAATGTAAACAGCCGGGCGGCGGGAATCGTCGTCCGGCGTGACGATTTCACCATCTGTCGCGTTTCTATTGCGGAACCGGTACCAACCGCCATCATCAACTCCCCCGCAACTCCCGGCTCCGTACTATCACTGCACCGTTTTTTTGGAGGTTTACCATGACCACGTTTGCCCGTAGAATCACGATCCCCGTCATGCTCATGTTCGCCGTGTTGTTCGGCGCATCCGTATCCGGTATCGCCGTCGCTGCGCTTGGCGAAGCACACATGAACCATGCGCAGAATTTCCTCAATAGCGCACTCGTCGAACTCAATGCCGCCAGACACGACAAGGCCGGGCACCGCGAAGCCGCGATCAGGCTCGTAAACCAGGCGATCTCCCAAGTTCAGGCCGGCATCGCCGCCAGCGACCAGCCCGGCGACCACTAGTTCTTTCCCGCGACCGAACCCGCGCCGCGGCGCGGGTTCTTTTTTTGCCCTCGCGGAAATTTCTGGATGACCCGCGAACCTCTGCCGCGATGGTCCTTGCGAAATTCACGATTTTCGATCTGATCAATTCGCTGTCGCAACTCGGCACGCTGCTCGTCGTCATCGCGACGGCCGTGGCCGGCATCGCACAGCTGCGCCACCTCCGCGCCAGCAACGAACTCGAGGCGCTCTTGCGTCTCACGGAACAGTTGCGCGAACCGCATATGCAGGTGGCCCTTGGGTTCGTGCAACGCGAGCTCGAGGGCAAGTTGCGCGATCCCGCGTACCGCGCGGAGTTGGCGCATATCGGCTTCATCGATGCGCACGCCCACCCGGAAATGGACGCGTGCAATTGGTTCAACGAGGTCGGCGCGCTCGTGAAAGGCCGTTTGATCGACGAGCACGTGTTCCTCGATCTCTTCGCGCGACTCGTCACCTATTACTGGAAGCAGCTGTTGCCGGTCATCGCGATTCTGCGGCGAGAGCGAGGTGCATCGCAATACGAGGATTTCGAATTCTTGGCGCGTCTCGCCCAAACGTGGACGGCCGCGCATCCCGGCGGAGCCTTTCCCAAGCGGGTCGCGCGCATGCCGGTCGAAGATCTCTACGCAGCGATCGACGCGCCGGCTAACTAGCCGGCGAAATCTCGATCGTGTTGCGCAGGATGCCGATCTTCGCGATCTCGACTTCCATCCGTGCGCCGTCGCGTAAGAATTCGGGCGGCGTGCGCGCGAAGCCGACGCCGTCCGGCGTGCCGGTAGCGATCGTGTCGCCGGGCTCGAGCGTCATGCCGGCCGAAAGGGACGCGATGATCTGCGCGACGTTGAAAATCATCTGCGCCGTGTTTGAGGATTGTTTGGTGACGCCGTCGATGCGCAGTGCGATGTCGAGCGTTTGCGGATCGCCGATCTCATCGGCCGAGACGATCCACGGTCCGATCGGGCACGTTTCGTCGAGGCTCTTGCCTTTGAACCACTGCTGGTGCGCCTTTTGCAGGTCGCGTGCCGTCACGTCGTTGAGGCACGTGTACCCGAAGACGACGCCCAGAGCATCGCGTTCGCTGACGTCGCGGCAGCGCTTGCCGATCACGACCGCGAGTTCGGCCTCGTAATCGTATTCTTGCGAAACTGCGCCCGAGAGATGCAGCGTCGCGCCCGGCCCGGCGATCGCGGTCGGAGCTTTGGTGAAAAACGTCGGGACCGACGGCAGGCGCAGCTCGGTGCCGCGGGCGCGCGCGATCTCTTCGGCATGGCCCATGTAGTTGCGCCCGACGCAAAACACGTTCTTGCGCGGGGCGACCGGCGCGACGAGCTGCACTGCGCTCACCGGCCCGATCGCGTGAGTCGGGAGCGCTTCGCGCTCGGTCGCATCGATCGCGAGATAAGCGGCCAGCGTCGCGACGGAATCCGGAAACGCGTGCACGACCTCCTCTCGAATCACGCCGAAGCGCGACGATCCGTCTTGTGAAAAGCAAACGAAGCGCATAGTTTTGCGAGGCTTCGGCACGCCGTAAGCGCGAATCCCTCCACATGCGCGTGGCGATCGTCGGAGCGACGGGGGGAGTCGGCCGCTGGCTGATGGCGATCGCCCGGGAGAACGGCGATCACGTCAAGATTCTCGTACGAGATGCGAGCAAGCTGCCGCGGGATCTCGGCGCGATCGGCGTGGTGCGCGGCGACGTTCTCGATCGCGAAGCGGTCGAGACGGTGATCGGCGGCTGCGACGTGGTGTTCTCGGCGCTCGGAGCGCACGGCGGCGGTACGACGACCGTGTATTCCCTCGGGATCGCAAACGTGATCGCGGCGATGAGGGGTGCCGCCATCACGCGCCTGCTCGCGATCAGTTGTTCCGGCGTCGAGGACGATCCGAAGAAGAGTTCGTTCGCGCGGGTCTTGGCAATGCCGTTCGGACGCGGTAACGCGCTCGCGGACATGCGCGCGATGGAGCGCATCGTCACCGAGAGCGGTCTCGTCTGGACGATCGTTCGGCCGGGGCGACTCACGGACGGGCCGCGCACGGGTCTCTATCGCGCCGGCGACCGCTTCTTACCCGAAGGCGGCCGCGAAATCTCCCGCGCCGACATCGCGGATTTCATGGTGCGCGTCGTCGTCGACGAGCGCACGATCACAAAGATCGTCGCACTCGCGTACTAGCGGTTCCAAAAATAGATCGCGACGATCGCCGTGCCGAGCACGAATGCGCCTGAGAAGAGTTCGGATCGCAATCCGAGCGCGAGCGAAGGAGCGGCGCCGCCGGCCGGCGCTCCGCGCCATGGCAGCGGGCGCGGAAGCATCGCCGGCACGGCGGCCGCATATGCCTCGAACGCCGCCCCGTAGCGCGTGCGCAGTAGCGTTTCTTCGACCGACATGAGAGCGAAACCGATGGCCACGTTTCCAATGACGATCAGCACCGCGCCGAGCGGCGTCGCGTAGACGCCCATCGCGAGCGCGAGCAAGACGTTTCCGAGATAGAGTGGATTGCGCACGAAGCGAAAGGGGCCCGCGATGATGAGGCGGTCGTTCAGCGCGTCGGGATTCCAAACCGTCGAGGGCCGTAGGTAGGCGCCGCCCCACGCGCGCAGACCCCAGCACGCGGCAGCGAGCACGACGGCGGCGATCAGGAACGGGCGGTCCCCGAACGCTCCGAAATGTCTACCCAGTACGATGAACGTCGGGTCGACCGGCAGGTTCACGAACCCCGAGATGAGCGGTCCGAAAAAGAAGCCGGCAAGATAAATGGCGCCGATGGTGAGGGCACGCCTGCGATACCACCAGGGCGACGGGGTCACGTCTCGCGCCGCGTGAGATGCCAGAAGTCGCAGTACGTGCAGTGATACGTGAACAAGGAGCCCGACATCGCGTTCATCGCGGCATGCGCGCGCGCTTCGGCTTCCGAGCGGTAGCCGTCTTTCGAGCCGCAACTTCGCGCGATGTCGCGATCTTGTGCGGCATCGACGCCGTCGCGGCTACGTAGCCACCATTTCATGACGTCGAACGTCTCGGACGAGCGCTTGGTCTTCTTCGGCGCCATGCAAGTACCTAATGCCGGTGCCCGGTGATCGCTTTGAAATCGGGCAACGGACTGCCCGGCGGCGAGGGCGTCTCGATCGGGCCGCGATGTTTCTTGGCGAGCGCCGCCATCTCATCGACCGCGCTGATCCGGTCGGGATCCACCCCGCCGGCGCTGATCAGCTCGACGGAACGGCGCACGAGTTTTGTCTTCGGACTGAAATCATACGAGAGGCGATAGGTGCCCGGGATCGCGCGGCCGTCGGGCGTGCGAATGAATGCTTGCAGCGCGTTGCCGTAGGTCATCGCGTTAAACGCTAGATCCGGACACTCTTTGCCGGAACGAACGCGCGTGACTTGACCCTTGCGGTTGATCTCGACCATGAATTCCGTGTGGACCGCGGTGCTCGGGGTGTGCGGTGCGAACGCCATAGGATGGGGCGAAGCCGCCGGCGTGGCGTGCGCCGTGACCGGCGCGAAGACCAAGAGTGCGACCAAAGCAGCAAGCGCCGCGCGGTGCCGGCGTGACACGGTTAATTGCGCGACAGGACGACGTACGACGTTCCGCACGACGAGCACGCGACGATCACTTGGTAGGTTTTTCCCAAACGCTGTACGGGACGCCGCGGCGAGTCGTTCTCACTTCCACAGTAACGACAGCGTAGCGATGCTCGGTTCCCAGATTCGCGGTTCACTCCGCACTCGGGCTTACGCACGCGCGCGGGGGATGCCTGCGTGGACCGCCGAAAGGCCAGCGGAGTGAAACGCTCG
>Ga0302326_10031675_pt1 | contig 10558 bp, 8 predicted proteins | sample Palsa_T0_3_FD_202264 | JGI IMG/M metagenome (GOLD analysis project Ga0302326, IMG submission 202264) | Peat permafrost microbial communities from Stordalen Mire near Abisko, Sweden - Palsa_T0_3 | ecosystem: Environmental > Terrestrial > Soil > Palsa > Peat permafrost | place: Sweden: Abisko...
GCCATCGTTCACGGGCAGGCGCCGCAATCGATACAGGTCATCGCCCGGCGCCGCGCAGCCGATTTGCGTCGTGACACAGGCCGCGTAGCCCGCGCCCAGCAGCGCGGCCCGGAGGCGCCCGCAAAACCGATCATCGGCCTGCGGGAAGGCGAACGGATAGGAAAAACTGGTGACCGCGCAGTCGAGCCGGCGCTCGATCTCGGACTTGGAAAGGACCAGCTCGGACTCGACTGCGGGCCAGGGCAGGCCGGCCAGCTGGGGATGATGGGCGGTGTGCGAACCCAATTCGATCCCGTCGCGATGCAGCCGGCGAACTTCCGCCCAGGTCAGGCAGTCGCGGCCGCGAAACCGGCGCGGCGGCCCGTCTTCGGAGATGAAGGACGTCGGGAGAAACATCGTGGCCCCAAAGCCGGATTCCCGCAGCACCGGGAGCGCGGCGGAAAGAAAATCGCGCAAGCCGTCGTCGAAGGTCAGCGCCACAAGTTTCTCCCGGGATGAATTCGAGAAGGCCTGGATGCCATCGCGCAGGCCGACGGCGCGCCAGCCGCGAAGCTGGAGGAAGCGCATGTGTTCGGCGAAGCGCCGGGGCGTGACGGCGGTGCGGAAATAGGCCCCGACCCGCGGTTCGGGATCCTCGGAGACGCTGTGATACATCAGGATCGGCAGGGACCGGCGGCCGGCGGCCGGCCGCAGTCCCCAGGAGGGAACGAGGGAGGAAGCCCGGCGCAGGGGATTTACGACGCCCAGGGTGACGAGTCGATCGAGTCGCATCAGAGGGAGGGGCAGAGCCGGTCGACCAGGTCGAGATAATCCGCCTTGCGGCTTTCCCAGGTGTTGCGGGCGGCATGTTCGCCGGCGCGCGCGGCCATCTGCCGGCCGGATTCGGGATTGCGCAGGATTTCCACGATCGCGGACGCGAGGTCCCCGGCATTGCCCGATTCGAAAAAACGCACGACCGAGTCGTTGAAATAATAGCGGTCGACTTTCGTGCTGGAGGCGACCACGGGGATTCCGAGCGACATCAGCTCCCAGATCTTGGTGCTGAACGCCTCGTTGCCAAAGGAATCGGCCCGCTTGGGCACCACGCCCAGATCGGCCTCGGCCATGATCCCGGCGATTTCCCGCGTGGAGCGCGAATCGAAAAACTGGACGTGGCCGTCCAGCCCCAGTTTCGCGGCCAGATCGATCAGGGCGGGCCGGGCGGGACCTTCGCCGTAAAGGTGGAGCTCCGCCTCCGGGACTTCCGCGACCACCCGGGGAAATGCGGTGATCGCCACATCCAGGCCCTGGTGGATTTGCATGCTGCCGGGAAAAATGACGATTTTTCGCTTGTCCCGGCGGAGGCGGGGGCGGGGAAAAAAGACCCGGGTGTCGACATAGTTGAGCAGGACCGAAACTTTTTCCGGGGAGGCGGAGCGCCGGGTGTACGCCTCCCGCCAAAGGTCATTGGCGAGAATCACGTGGTTGGAAACAGCCGCGGAGGCGCGCTCCATCCCCTTCAGCATCCGCATGGTGGGGGAATTCGGGCCGAACCCGAACTTGCTCGCGAACAGCTCGGGAACGATGTCGTGGATGTCGAGGATGATCTTCGTTTCACCGAAGGTTGGCAGCCATCCCGCGAAGGCGAGGAAGTCGGGCACGTTATTGATGTGGAGCACGTCGAAGGGCTGCCGCGCGTGGCTGCGCGCGATCAACCAGGACGAGCGGCAAAAAAAAAGGAGGAGACGCCACAGGTAGCGCGCCGGCGACTTTTCGTTGACGGTCCGATATTGCAGGCGGATCACCCGGCACCCGTTGACGATTTCCTCCCGGGGCTGGTCCGGGGATTTCCGCAGCGAGAAGGCCTCCACGGCGTCGCCCCGCTCGGCGAGCGCCTCGCCGTAGCGAAATACCCGCGAGTCACTCTCGTAGAACGAATAGGTGACAATCCCCACTTTCTTTTTTCGCGCGGACCGGCGCGCCGGCCGCAGGCGGGCGACCTCGCGGGCCAGGGTGATGGGCAGCGGGTTCCAAAATTCGCCGGCATGGCGGTCCCGGACGTGTTCGAGCAGCCGGATGTAATGTTCCACCGGGAATGTCCTCGGGGTGGCCGGCTCGCCCGGAAACCGCAGGTAGTCGGGATGGACATTGATCAACGCCATGCCCTGCCGGTCCGCGATCCAATCCAGCTTGCGGATCCAGATGTCGGGCGAGACCTCTCCGAGGAGCAGGAACAGGGTGGAGTCCTGGGGCAGGGTGTAGGGCAGCTCGAGATAACCGGGACGCGCCGCTCCCTGGTTGGCCGCGGGAACCCAGAACGGAAAGATGGTTGTGACCGCGTCCGGCTGGGGTTCGAAGGGATCGGTGTCGAAGGTCGAGGAGTCGTACTCGATCTCCAGGTCGTGAATCCAGTCCAATTCGTGAAGCATGAAACCGGAGCGGAAGCCCGTGGCGCCCCAATCGGAGACGTAATGGTTGATCCGCCGGGCGTTTTTGCGAAACGCCTCGCGGGAAGCGTAGAGTCCGCCGTCATGGCGCAGATCGTGGATGCCGACTTCGAAGCCGCGCTCCGTCAGGCGGGAGCGAAGCGCGGGCGGGACGGCATAGGAGCCCTCGGGGACGAGGTTGAAGGAGGAACGAAACCCGAGCGCCATTTCGAGCTCCGCGAGCCGGTCGCACTTGGCGAGACCGTCCGGTCCCTCCACGTCGTGGGTGAGGACGAAGGCGAATTTTTTTCCCCCGGGCCAGCCGCGCCAGCCCAGGGGAGGCTGCCCGGCAGCCTCATTGATCGGCCAGACGGCCCGGGATGCCTCCCGCTTCTTCCGCGCCGCCACCCGGCGGGCGGCGATGCGAATGCGCCAGGGCAGGCACGGCTTGAGAAAGTAATAAAGACGGCGCAGCAGCATCGCTGTGACGGGGGGACGGCGGTCTCAGGCGCTGCCGAGAAATTCGTGATGGGTCTTCGAAGGCAGGTAATTCCGGGTTTTGTTCAGCACCGCGCCGACGTGGGCGCGCGACTCGGCGAGCAGCGCCACGGCCTGCCGGACGATGTCCTTGTCGGTCTGCTCCGATTCGACGACCAGGAGCACCATATCCATGAATCCCGCCAGACGCGGAGTGATGCTGATCTGGTTGATCACGGGCATGTCGAAGATGATGTAATCGAAGTCGCTCGCCTTGAGCTTCGGCACCAGCTCACGGAAGCGGTTGGGGAGGGCGCGCGAAAGCTTGTCGCTGTTGGGTTCCTCGCCGACCACATAGAGGTTGCTCTGGACCTGGGCCGTGGTCCGGGTGTCGAGGAGTTCATCCAGTCCGCAAACGGCGCTGCCCTTGTAGAATTGCTGCGCCGAGCCCTGGCCAAGCGTCATGTCGACCAGGAGGACGTTGCCCTCTCCCGTCTCGGACAGGCACTGCGCCAGTCCGGCCGCGGTCGAGGTCACGCCGGCGCGGTGCGCCACGCCGGTGACGGCCACCAGCTTCGGCTTGTGAGTCAGGTTTTTGCTCTCGAAGTAACCGATCAATCGATCCCGCAGGGTCTCGTGAAAGATATGGCGGTTGTGTCCGTTGCGGCCGAAGTCCGGGATGGAGAGGAAAAGCGGGATCCGCATGTCACGCTCGATGTCGGCGGGCCGCCGGACGGTGTGGTCGAAGTACGACTCGATCAGGAGGGCCCAGGCGACGCCCAGGACCAGTCCCCCGATGGCGATCGTTCCCAGGGTCTCCCACGTCTTGATCCAATCGGTGCGCGGCGGGGTCGGAGTCTGGATCGTCGCGATGTTATAGGCGCGTCCGGCGCCGAGCGCCTCGTCGATCCGGGCGGCCTCCAGGTGGACGGAATAATACCGGTAATTGGCCTCCTCCAGGTCCCGTTGGCGCTGCAATTCCGTGATGGGACCCTCGAGTTGACCGACATTCTTCTCCTCCGACCGCACCTGGGCCAGTTCGGAATTCAGGATCGTGATTTTGGACTGGAGACCCACCAGGAGGGCCGATTGGGTCGCGAGATCGATGCTGCCGTTGGCCGGGACCGCCGCCGGGGCGCCGACCCGGGCGAGGGTCGGATATTTTTCCTCAAGTTTTTGCCTTTGGCTTTCGGCGTCGGCGATCTGGGCGCGGACGTCCACCACCCGCTGATTTTTGTCGGTGAATTGCGCGAGCAGCTGTTGCTCGGTCTTTTGCAGCCGGTCCAGGCGGGCGCGGAGGTCCCGATACGCGTCGAGCTGCGCGGCGGGCAGCTCGGGCGCGGAGGCGCCCGGCGCACCAGCGGACCGCGGTGGCGCGGGCGCGCTTTTGTCCAACGCCTGAAGCGTCGCCGAGCGCTCGGCCAGCTCCGCCTCGGCGCTGAAAATGTCCTGCTGGATGCGCGCGACCTGCTCGGTGTAAGCTTTCGTGGTGTCGTCGAGGGACATGATCCCCGCCTTGTCCTTCGTCTTCCGGAGATCGTCCTCGGTCTGGGAGAGGCGCGAGCGCAACTGGTCGGTTTCCTGCGAGAGAAAGTCCCCGGCAACCTCGATCCCGCGGTGAACCTCGACGTGCTTCTTGAGATAGGCGTCGATCACCGCGGTGAGGACGGGTTGGACGATCGCGGGATCCGCGCTCTGGAACACCAGCTTGATCACGCTGCTCTTGGGCAGCGGCAGGATGATGAGGTTTTTCCGGATCATGACGGCGGCCCGGTCGCGATCCTTGGGGCCGCGCTCCTTGCTCAGGATTTTCTCCGGCCCGACGGCGTCGGCCACCTGGTAGGCGATGTCCAGGCTCCCGAGGATCTCCGCCTCGGTCGCGAGGATGGTTTCGCCCCTCTGGTCCGGGGAGATCGCCTTGGAGTCGTTTCCGGGCAATCCCGGGGCGCTGTTCTCCATGACATAGCGGATGAACAGCAGGGCCTCGGACTGGAACGGCGGCGGGTTGAAGACGTAGAGGGAGAGCGCCACGAGCAGGCCGGCCGCCGTGGAGGTCAGAATTTTCCATTTATGGCGGAAGATGGCGTAATAAACGCCGTCGATCGTCATGCCGGTGGTGCGGGGCACCAGGGAGGGGGCATTGTTCATGTTGGTTAAGCTGCGTGTTTATAAAATGCGGCGCCGATCAACTGGAGGAGCGGATCCGGCAGGGTTTTAAAAAAGCGCGCTTGCCATCCGTGCGCGGCGTCGGCGACGGCGGCGAATCGGCCCCGGCGCGGGTCGTAGCGCACGTAGTCGATCCGGTGCTCGACGGCGCCCCAGCCGAGCTTGAACTTCCTCAACCCCTCGTTTTCGAGGGAGGTCCGGCCGAAATCCAGCGTCGCAAAGCCCTCCTGCGCGTGGCGCCGGATCGCCTCCCACATGACCAGGTTATTGGCCCGCAGGTGCTGGAAGGCTTCGTCGGAAGCTCCGTATTTGTAGGTCACAGTCCGGCCCCAATGGAAGTAGACCGCGCCTGCCACCGGGATTCCCGCCTGCCGCGCGAGGACCACCCAGCCTTGATCCTGCGCCAGGATGTGGCGATGAATGTTGGCGAAAAAATCAAAGGGCTGCGGCGGCACGCCATGGCGTTTGCGCGTCTTGCGGAGCAGGGCGTGAAAGGCGCGCACCGCCGCCAAATCCCGGGAAAACTCGACGGTCAGGCCGCTTTGCCCGGCTTTTCGAACCGCCCGCCTGACCGAGCTGTCGAACCGGGCGAACAGCGCGGCGTCGCCGCCGCGCAGATCAAGGCGGTGGCCGAAAAACGAGGACGAAGGGGGCGCGTCGCCGAAGTGGGGCCGTCCGCCCCGGATTTCCAGATATTTCCAGCCCCGAAGTTTCGCGCAATCCAGCGCCGCCCGATAAAGGCCGCGGAACGAATCGGAATCGGCGCACAAGGGGGCGCATTCGTCGGTGAAGGGCAGGGAAATCGCCCGCCTTCCGGTCAGCCAGCTGTCGACCTCCATCAGCGGCAGCACGGACTGGAGGCATCCCGCGGCGCGCGCGGTGAAATACGCCGGCTTGAACCCGTAGGCGCCCTGCAAGACCCGGGCCCAGGCCGCGCCATGGAAAAACGATGCGGCCGGACAGGCCGCCAGGCTGCTGTCCCAGCGGGCGCCGTCGAGCAGCGGATCGGCGCGCTCAATGACGGTCCCGCCGGAGCAAATCGCCCGATCGGGAGGAGCGTCCATCGCACCCCGGCCGCCTTCAGGCACGACGGGCCTCCATGGGCTCGGCCAGCGGCAGGAGAGAGATGAGCTCCGTGGCGACCGTTTCGATCTGGGCGGCGGTCAGCTCCGGAAACATGGGGAGGGAAAGGATCTCCCGGGCGCAGCGTTCGGCGACGGGAAACGAGCCCGGTTTCAGCCCGAGGTGCTCGTAGGCTTTTTGGAGGTGAATCGGGGTGGGGTAGTGGACGCCGCAGGCTATTTCCCGCCGGGCCATCGCTTCCAGGATGCGGTCCCGGCCGGCGACGCGGACGACGAAGAGATGATAGACGGAAGTCCCATAGTCCGCCGGGGGTTCGACGACGAGGCCCGCGACCGCCGCCAAATGCCCGCGATAGAGTTGCGCATTGGCCCGGCGGGCCGCGTTGCCCCGGTCCAAATCCCTCAGCTTCACCCGCAGCACGGCCGCCTGGATGCCGTCAATCCGGCCGTTCCAGCCGATGACGGAATGATGATATTTCGTCTCCTGGCCGTGGTCGCGCAACACCCTGATTTTTTTTGCGAGATGAAGGTCATTGGTCACGACCGCGCCCGCTTCGCCCCAGGCGCCCAGATTCTTGCCGGGATAGAAGCTGAAGCAACCCAGGTGCCCGATCGATCCGGCTCTTCGGCCCTTGTATTCGGCCCCGTGCGCCTGGCAGGCGTCCTCAATCACCCAAAGGCCGTGCCGGCGGGCGATTTTCATGATCGGATCCATGTCGGCCATCTGGCCGTAGAGATGCACGGGGATGACGGCCTTGGTCCGGGGCGTGATCGCCTGTTCGAGCAGGGTGGGATCGAGGGTGTAGGTGCGCTCGTCGATATCGACGAAAACGGGCGTGGCGCCGCAGAAGCTGATCGCCTCGGCGGTGGCGATGAAGGAGTTGGGCGCCGTGATCACCTCATCGCCGCGGCCGATGCCCAGGGCGAGCAGGGCGAACCAGAGGGCGTCCGTGCCGTTGCCGACTCCGATCGCATGGCCGGTGCGGCAAAACGAGGCGAAGTCCTCCTCGAATTTTTCCACAAACGGGCCGCCGGCGAACGCGCACCGATCCACCACGTCGCCGATCGAGGCGAGAATTTCCGCCCGCCGGGACTCGTGCTGGGCCTTGAGATCAAGAAAAGGTATTGGCAAATTTTTCCGTTCGATGGGAAACTTTCAACACGCGAGCCGGGTTTCCGGCCACGACCGCGCCCGCGGGCACGTCCCTGGTCACCACGCTGCCCGCGCCGACCAGGCAGCCTTCGCCCAGGGTGATTCCGCAGAGCAGGGTGGCACCGGATCCGATTGACGCTCCGCGCCTGACCAGCGTCCTGACGCAGCTCCAGTCGGAGTCGGTTTGCAGGCTCCCATCGGCGTTGGTCGCCCGGGGGCGGCGGTCGTTCGTGAACATGACGCCGTGCCCGACGAACACTTCGTCCTCCAGGGTCACGCCCTCGCAAATGAACGTGTGACTCGAGATCTTGCAGCGGTCGCCGATCTTCGCCCCTTTTTGAATTTCGACAAAGGAGCCGATTTTGACATCGTCGCCGATTTCGCAGCCGTAGAGATTGGCAAACCCGTAGATGCGGACGTTGCGCCCCAGTTTCACGTCCGGAGCCACCAGCTGGGTGGTGGCCGGAGGACTCATGGCTGCCAGGCCCCGTTTTGCTGCGTGCGGGCCATCTTGACGGGCTGCCGGACCGGAACGGCCGGGCTTCCGTCCCGGGCTGGCTGGACGAGGGGGGGGGCTTTGTCGGGTGCGGCGGCGGCCACGGGCTTCGGCCGTGCGGCATTGCGCCCCTGGGTCAGGGCCACGGCATTGCCATTTTGACTCGCCGACTCGGACGACGCTTCCAGGATCCGAACGACATCCAGGCCTTCCTGTCCCGCCGTCAGCGGGACCCGCCCCTGCCGGATGCAGTCGACGAAATGCTGGCATTCGGTCTTCAACGGCTCGTCCAGCTTGATGTGAGGGCTGTACATGTCCCCGTAGTGATAGGCGTAATGAAACTCGGCCAGCGTGTCGTAATGCGGCGGCCGCTCGACCCGCGAGTCGAAGATCTTGATCTTCTCCTGGAACGCGACGTCGTCATACACGATCATCCGCTCGCTCCCGACGATGGTCATGTCCCTGATTTTTCTGGGGTCGAGCCAGCTGCTCTGGATGATGGCCGACCGGTCCTTGGTGAATTGCAGCGTCATCGACGTGACGTCATCAATCCCGGGCGTGATGTGGGAGTTGCCCCGGCAGTTGATGCTGCTGGGCATTTCCCCCATGATATGGAGGACGATCGAGATGTCGTGCGGAGCCAGGTCCCAGGTGACATTGATGTCCTTCTGGAACAGCCCGAGGTTGAGCCGGCGCGCCGAGATATAGCGGATTTCTCCGATGTCGTGGTGGTCGATGATGTCCTTGATCTTCCGCACCGCCGCCGAGTAGAGAAAGGTGTGGCCGACCATCAGCGTCACGCCTTTGCGCTGGGCAATGTCGATCAGCTCCTCGCATTCGGCGGCGGAGGATGCCAGCGGCTTTTCGACCAGGGTGTGCTTGCCCGCCAGCAGGCTGGCCTTGGCCATCGCGAAATGGTGCCTGACCGAGGTGGCGACGACGATCGCGTCGAGATTGGGCAGCTCCAGCAGGCGCTCGAAACGGGTTTCCGCCTTCACCTCCGGGTACAGGGTTTGGAGATGCCGCAGGCGGTCCTCATTGATGTCGCAGATCCATTTTAAATGGCAGTCCGCCACGGAGCGCAAGTTGCGCACCAGATTGGGGCCCCAATAGCCGCATCCGATGACACCGATGTTGGTTGGTTTTAGCATTTAGATTATATGATCTTGGTCAGGATGGATGCGGCGGGGGAGTCCAGCTCGGCCCGCAGCGGGACAACGACGGCGAGCGGCCGCGTCGAATGGTCCCGGGCGATGCGGGTGTCGCGGATCTGCGCCGCCAGGGCCGGGAGGGTCCGCAGCACGATCCTCAGGTCCAGCCAGAAGGTCCGGATTTGGAGATATTCGATATCGAGCCGGATCATCTCCTCAAACGTGGTCCGGTTCTTGCCCGAAACCTGCCAGAGACCCGTCAGGCCGGGAGTGGCGTTGACGCGCAGGCGCTGCGCCGGAAGGTAGGCGGCGAACTCCGCGGGCAGGCAGGGACGCGGCCCCACCAGGCTCATGTCTCCCCGGAGCACGTTGATCAGTTGGGGCAGCTCATCCAGGCCGGAGGCGCGCAGCAGCCAGCCACCGGGAATGAGGCGTGAGTCGCCCTGCGAGTCCAATTTTTCCATCGGGGCGTTCGAGCCGATCAGTTGCTGGAAGTAGGCCTGGTGGTCCTGCGTGTCCGCTCCGCAGCCCATCGTGCGAAATTTGCAGATCTTGAACCGCCGGCCCTGGTATCCGACGCGCTCCTGCAGGAAGAAAAGCGGCCCGGGGGAGAAGATCCGGTGCATGATTGCCACCAGCAGGGCGCAGACGCCGAGGAGCGGCGCCGCGGCGAGGCCGAAGGCGATATCGATGGTGCGTTTCCAGATTGGCATGGGCGCGTTTCAGCCGACCGGGGTGAGCTGCCAGCGGTTGATCATGATCTGGACGTTGCGCTCCAGGATCGAAAGGACCACCGCCACCCGCTCGCGACCCGTGCTCTGGTTCACGAGCACGGCCTGCAATCCGCGCAGGGGCCCGTCGGTGATCTCCACCCGGTCGCCGGGATTGAGCCGGGGCTGGAGGGTGATGACGTCGACCACCTCGCCGGCCCAGCTTTTCAGGCCGTCGATCAGGGCGTCATCCACCGGCGCGGGGATCGCGCCAAAACTGACGAGATCGATGACATCCGGCGCATACCGAACGGCCCGATACGTCTGCGCGAAGTCGAAACGGCAAAAAACATACCGCGGGAAGAGGGGCTCGGTCACCACCCGTTTCACCCGGCGAATGGTCTTTTGCCTCCGCAAGCGGGGGAAATAGGTGTCCAGGCCGAGGTTGTCCCGCAGATAACGGGCGATGCGCGGCTCTTTCTTGGGCTTGGCATGAATGCAGTACCAGGTCATGAAAAATGTTTTGATTCCCTATCCGGCGCCGGGCACACTGCCGTCATTTCGGTGCCGCACGGTCCCGTATGGTTCGCCCGGCTCCATGACGTTAGTCACCGCCATGGGGGCAGAGTAGCGGATACCCCTCCCGGATTCTATGGGGTCTTCAACGCATAGGGAAAACGGGCTCGCGCGGCGGGAAAATGGGAAAGGCTCTCCCGCAAAGCGGGAGAGCCTTTCCGATCAAACTGCCCCAACCCCGAGGGGGTGGTTCAGGGCATCGCGTAGATCTCGACCAGGGCGACGCCGGTGCAGCCGCCGACGCCGGAGACCTGGGCGGTGTACTGGCCGGGCTGAAGGGTGACGATCATCGCGGCGTCCTGGGGGCTGGTGAGGGGAAACGCGCCGACCTGGGCAAACGCG
>Ga0302326_10031676_pt1 | contig 10558 bp, 4 predicted proteins | sample Palsa_T0_3_FD_202264 | JGI IMG/M metagenome (GOLD analysis project Ga0302326, IMG submission 202264) | Peat permafrost microbial communities from Stordalen Mire near Abisko, Sweden - Palsa_T0_3 | ecosystem: Environmental > Terrestrial > Soil > Palsa > Peat permafrost | place: Sweden: Abisko...
ACGGAAGGTCGAGTTCCCCACGCGGACTTACCGGCGTTTGCTGGTGGACACGCACGTGCCCGACTGGGACGACCGGCTGATGGCCAGCTTCGATGCGGCCGATTACGTTTCTACCATCGCGGGGGCGGGCTTTCAATCGTTGATGCAGTACGCGAATTCGCACGTGGGCCTTTGCCTGTGGCGCACGAAGATCGGCCAGATGCATCGCAACATGAAGGGGCGCGACTACTTTGGCGAGGTGATGGAGCAGTGCGACAAGCATGGATTGCATCGCGTGGCCTATTACAGCCTGGTGTTCGACGATTGGGCTTATCGAACGCATCCGGAATGGCGGATTCTGCCTGCCGCCGAACCAGATCCGCAACGCCATGAGCGCGCGGGAGCCGTGTGCATCAATTCGCCCTACCCCGAGCATGCGCTGGCCTGCATCAAGGAGCTGGTGGCCAACTACGACTTCGAAGCTATCTTCTTCGATATGACGTTCTGGCCTTCAGTCTGCTATTGCCCGCATTGTGTCGCTCGTTATTGGAAAGAGGAGGGCGCGGAACCGCCTCGGGTGGTGGACTGGAAAGACCCGAACTGGCGCGCCTTCCAAAAAGCCCGTGAGCGCTGGATGCGCGAGTTTACGTTGACGGTTACCAAGGCGGTGAAGGAGACCAGGCCCATCCTGTCGTACCACCAGTTCGGCACGTTCTTTGCGCCGTGGGGGGTGGCTGTTTCGCTGGAGCAAAATGAAGCCTCGGACTATTGCGCCGGCGACTTTTACGGCGGCGCGGCTCAGTTCTCCTTTGTTTGCAAGGCATTCCTGAGCATGACGCGGCAACGTCCCTATGAATTCCACACTTCGCGCACGCTGAACCTGAACGATTTTGAGACCACCAAGCCTTTCGAGCAGTTGGCGCTTGAATCCATGATCCCGATGATTCACTCTTCCGCCTGCCTTTTGATCGATGCCATCAAGCCGACCGGGGTGCTGAATCATCGCGCGTACGAATACCTGTCCCAGATCAATGCCGTGCACGATGGCTACGAGCCGTTTCTGGGCGGCGAGATGCTGACCGACGTGGCTATTTATTACGACAAGAATTCCATGTACGATCTTTCTTCGAATGGCCTGAAGGTGCAGGACGCGACGAAGAATATCTGGGATCATCCGCAGCATTTGAACTCCGCCGTGGGAGCGGCGCACTTTCTTCGCGAGGCGCACATCCCCTTCGGGATCGTCACCAATGTTTCACTTGATCAGCTGAGCCGATTCCGCGCGGTGATTCTGCCCGATGTGGTGGAGATGACGCAGGAGGAAGCCGGGATATTCCGCGAATTTGTCCGCAACGGCGGCGTTATCTATGCAAGCGGCACATCCTCGTTGAGCACGCCGGGAGACGGCGAAGAGAGATTCCTGCTGGAGGATGTGCTGGGCGTGAAGCATGTGGGCAAGCTCGGTGGGCACACCACGTATTTGTCAACGACAGACAAGGAGCTGACCGAGGCAATCTGGCCGCAGGAGAACATGGGCTTCAGCGTATCGATGGTCAAAGCGGAGGCCGCCGCGGATGCGCAGGTGCTGGCCACGGTGACGCTGCCGTTTGTCGATCCTGACGCGGGCAATCCCATCAATACACGCTTTGCGCAGATCTGGAGCAATCCGCCCGCCCCCGAGCCGGGCACCGATCCGGGAATTGTTACGCACGCATTCGGCAAGGGCAAAGCCATTTGGGTGGCGGCGCCGCTGGAGTTGCAGCCCAACGAGGTTAACGCCAGGATATTCCATATTTTGCTGAAGCGCGCCTTGCAGCCGCCTTACAAATTCGAGGCCGACACCGACCCGGCGGTCGAAGTTACGCTTTTTCATCAGGAAGATCGCCGCAGGCTGGTCCTGGGAATGCTGAATCTGCAGGCGCAGGTTCCGACCATTCCGGTGACAGCCACAATTCGCATTCAAGTGCCGACTGGGCGCCAGGCGCGCAAAGTGTCGCTGCTTCCAGAACAGAAGAGCATTCCTTTCTCGCACGAGGGACCGTACATCAGCTTCAAGGTTCCGTCCTTCAACCTGGTGAGCATGGCAATGGTCGATTACACGTAATGTCGTGTTGAAGCAGTTGAGAGGATTCGGATTCAGCGTCGAATGAGCGGGAGTCCGGACCTCTTAACTGGGCCAGGTCTTTGCGGCCTGCTTTTTTTCGGCCGGCAATTTTTCCATGCCATTTTGGCAGAGCGGTCCCCTCGGCAGTCCATTGCGTGTATGCGGTTAAGATGCGGGGAGTCGGCGATTCCGCCGGCTTTGATTATTTCAGCGCCTTATGGCAACCAATCTGGCCATCCGGCATTCCTACTCATATGTCAATCAGAATCTTCACCTGAGCAGGATTGTGCAGACTCCAATTTCTTGATAGCAATACTATTCAAGAATTCCGGGAGGCGGCGTGACCGAAAAGTGTCATGGAACGAGGGCCACCGCAGGTTATACTCCTGCCTAACCGGCGTCTAATGCCACTGGAATCACGGATGGCCAGGGTACGAGCCATCGAACTGGTAATGCTCGACTCAACCGCGGCCATTTTGCCGGCGGGCGGCAGCAAACAATTCAGAGGATCGCGTTCGGAGTTGCTCATGAACCGCATTGCAGTTCAAGTAGCCAGTGGAGAGAAGCGCAGACGGAATTTGCCCGGAACTGCAATAGCCGCGACCGATTGCGCACCGCGAAGGGCAAGTCGCCGCAAGTGCGATCGGGGTTGGGCAATGGCAGCCGTCGCGGCGCGGATGGCGCGCAGGCAGAGCTTGGCCTGGGCGTTTCTACTGGCATTTCTGCTTGCGGCGACGGGGGCGCGAGCGCAAGCCGTCTTCGGCCTACAAACGGTGGGCACCACATCCGGCGCACAGACTATAACTGTGACGGCGCAGGCCGCGGGCGCGGTGAGCCAGGTGGAAGTGCTCACACTTGGGGTGAGCGGACTTGACTTCGCAGCCGGCGGCGGCGCATCCACGTGCGGGTCGGCAAACCTGGCGGTCAATGGAACCTGTACGGAATCCGTTACTTTCACTCCGGCGGCGCCCGGCATTCGCGTTGGCGCCGTTGTCTTGCTGGACGGCTCCGGAGATGTTCTGGCCACGGCGTATCTTACCGGAACGGGATCGGGCGGATTGGGAGTTCTGATTCCCCCGAATGAGATTATCGTTGCCGGGGTCTATCGGACCTGGAAGTCGTCGGAAGAGGGAATCCCAGCTACGACGGCAAACCTTGACCAGCCCGCCAGTGTCGCGATCGACGGCGCGGGCAACCTGTACATCGCCGATAGCGTGCATAATCTGATTCGCAAAGTAACGGCCAGCACGGGGCTTATCTCACTGGTTGCGGGAAACGGCTCCGCGGCCTATACGGGTGATGGCAAGCTTGCCGTGGATGCGGCACTGAGCGATCCCTCCGGGGTGGCCATCGACGGCGCGGGCAACTTGTACATTGCGGACACCACGAACAACGTAATTCGCAAGATTACGGCCGCGACGGGAATTATTAGCACGGTGGCGGGCAACGGAGTTCCCGGGTATGGGGGCGATGGCCTGGCGGCCACATCGTCGACGGTGGAGCTGAATGGGCCCCTGGGCATTACCGTCGACGCCAGCGGCAACCTGTATATAGCCGACACGGCCAACGAGCGCATACGCAGGGTGGACGCCGCCACGGGCATCATTGCTACGGTGGCGGGCAATGGCGCCGCGAGTCCGAGCGGAAACGGCGAAGGAACCTTTTCGGGAGACGGAAAGCCCGCCATCGACGCGGGGCTGAGCCTCCCTTATGCAGTCGCCTTCGACTCCGCCGGCGATATGTACATTCCCGACTCGGCCAACAATCGCATACGTAAAGTGACGGCCATCGGCGGCAGCATTACGGCAAGCTCGCTCATTTCCACAATTGCCGGAACCGGTGTTGGGGCCGATTCAGGCGACGACGGCCCGGCCACCGCGGCAGATCTCTATTCGCCCTCTGGCGTTGCCGTCGATGCTGCCGGCAATGTTTACATCGCCGACACACAAAATAGCGCCATCCGGAAGGTCAGTTCGGCGACACAAGTGATTATGACCATCGCCGTGAACGGCACAGGGGTGATCCTGGCCAATCCTGCTGCGATGCTGGGCACGGTGGCCCTCTATGCGCCCATCGGCATCGCCCTGGATAGCAACGGGAATCTCTTTGTGGCCGATTTCTACTACATGTTGATTTTGGAATTCCAGAGCAACGTAGCGGTTTTGGATTTCACCGCGACCCCGATTCGGGTGGGCGCGGTTTCAGCACCTCAGGACCAGGTTGTGGAGAATGACGGCAACCTCGCGCTGGATCTGACAAAGATTACCCCGGACGCGAACGCGGCGGTGGATGATGCGGCGACCACTTGCGGTCCTCTGGGAACCGCCTTCCTGACCGTGGATGCGGAGTGCGTGATCGGCGCCGAGTTTGCGCCCAGCGTTCCTGGAGATCCGCTGCTGGCAAATATCGACGTAGCGGGGCTTACCCCCAACTCGCCCCTGGACATCGAATTGCTGGGGATTGCAACCTCCCCCAATTCGACGACGATCGTGGTCACCTCCAGTCTCAATCCTTCCGCATTCGGAAAGAGCGTTACCTTCACCGCAACCGTCACCACGGGAGCCACAACCGGGAATCTGACAGGAACGGTCAGCTTCTTCGACGGCGCAACGACTTTGGCGGCAAATGTCCCCTTGGCCGCCCCAGGCACGACGGCCACGGCCACCTTCGCCATATCGACGCTGGCGGTGGGAGTGCATTCGATTACCGCGACCTACAACAATACCGACGATCCGGCTCACTCTGCCGCTACGTCGCCGGTGCTGGCGCAAACGGTGCTTGAGGCCACGGCCACCAGCCTCACTTCCAGCCTGAATCCATCGGCGGTCGGCCAGGACGTCACATTTACTGCGACGATTACAGCATCCGGCGGCGGAGGGCTAACGCCCGATGGGACAGTTACCTTCACGGACGGCGCGACGACCCTGATCACGATGCCGTTGCCCGCGAACGGTGTCGTCACTTATACAACCGCTGCGCTGCCGCAGGGAAACAACCCCATCACCGCAACCTACGGCGGGGACCTGACCAACCAGATTGAAGGCAGCGCCTCGGCGGTACTGAACCAGAGCGTGCTGTCGTCGTCAACTACGGTGGTCACCTCGTCTCTGAACCCGTCGACATATGGAACGTCCGTCACCTTTACGGCGACGGTGACGCCCGGCACTGGAACCGTTGCTCCCACAGGGAAGGTGAACTTTGTGGATGGGGCAACGGTGATTGGAACGGGGACCCTGGCGGGCAATCCGGGCGCAGCCACGTTCACGACATCGGCGCTCATTGCCGGCTCGCATACCATCACGGCGGCGTACGCCGGCGACCAGAATTTCGGTCCCAGCACCTCCCTGCCCATCACCCAGGTGGTGAACCTGGTGCAGACTGCAACCACCGTTGCCGCGGTTCCGAATCCGGGGATCGCCGGCTTGCCTGTGGCCATTACGGCCACAGTAAAGGCGGCCTCGGGTGCGGCGACGCCAACGGGGACAGTCACTTTCGCGGACACATTCAACGGCACGACGACAACCCTGGGAACTGCGACTCTGAGCGCAGCCGGGACGGGGACCATCAACCCAACTCTGGCGCCGGGGACTCACTCGATCGTGGCCACCTATGCGGGTGATGCGAACAACGATGGAAGCGCTTCCGCCCCGTATTCGTTGACGGTGAATCTGGCCAAAACTTCGACGGTGGTTACTTCCACACCGAATCCCTCGGTGGTGGAATCCGCAGTGACCTTTACGGCGACGGTGACCGGTAACGGCGGAACGCCCACCGGCACCGTGACCTTCAACGCGAACGGGACCTCGATCGGCACCGGGACACTGAACGGAAGCGGAGTCGCGACCCTTTCCTACTCCGGGCTGGTGGCGGGAAGCTATCAAATTACGGCGGTTTATGGCGGGGATACGAACGACTCGCCCAGCACATCGGCCGCAATTACGCAGGTGGTGAACAAAATTCCCACGCTCACCGACCTGGGTTCCGCGACGACGACTGGCGCCAATCCGCAGGCGATACTGGTGGCGACGGTGATCAACGATGCCGGCGGGTTGACTCCTACGCCCACCGGCACGGTTACGTTCAACAATGGATCGACGGTGGTAGGATCAGCCCCGCTGGATTCGAGTGGAATCGCGGACCTGGTCCCGAATCTGGCTGCCGGCACATACAGCATCGTAGCGGTCTACAGCGGGGATGCTCTGCACAGCCCATCCACCTCGGCGCCGGTTATGATCACCGTCCCGCCTTCCGGGTTCAATCTCACGGTAACCCCGGCTACAGTGACGATTCCGACGACGGAGAACGCCACGATTACCGTGACACTGACCTCATTGAACGGTTTCACCGACAACATTGGGTTGGGCTGCGCATCGCTTCCGGCGGGGGTAACCTGCCACTTCACGGTTGCGGCGAACCTGCTGTGCTCAGGGGCCACGACGGCGCCCTGCGTGAGCCTTGCGGCCAACGCCTCGCCGACCGCGCAGTTGACGATCGACACCAACTACCCGCTGACCGGGGGGGCGGCGGCCATGAATTCCCATGCCATGAACGCGCGGACTAAACTGGCGGGCTTGTTGCTGCCCTTCAGCCTGGTGTTCGGCTGGATTTTCTGGCGCTTCCGGAAGCGGCACGCGAAGGTCTTTACCCTGGTGCTGGTGATTCTTCTCTCCGGAGCAGCAATGTTTGTGAGCGGATGCGCTGGAATCAGCTCCAGCAACGCGACGCCGGGAACCTACGTGATCCAGGTAACCGGCACGGGCGCCAACAGCAACGTGATCCACTATCAAAACGTGACGCTGGACATCACGCAGTAGGGCGAACTCATGAAGCAACGCGCAGGAGAGAGATGAAGAGCTTCCATGGTTTCGATAGATTGCGGCGTGAGTCGAAGGCGATGCGGCCGGGCGCAGTTGTGGTCTTGCTGCTGGCGATTTGCTTTGGACTGGCGCGCCCGGCTCTGGCCCAGGTAATTCCGGAAGGGGATGAAGGCGGCCTGAAGATCTGGGCGGGAGGCACGGCTTCAGGCTATGACCTGCAATATGGCGAGCGGAAGATGCTGGGGATTGCGGCCTTTGCGGACGTGTCGACAAATCGCCGTTTTGGCGTTGAAGGCGAGGCGCGCTGGCTGGTTTTCAACCAGACCGCAAATGTGAAGACCACCACCTATATGATTGGTCCGACTTACCACAGGGATTTTGGAAGGTTTCAGCCCTATGTGAAAGGGTTGGTGGGGTTCGGCGACTTCAATTTCCCCTATAACCTGGCGCACGGGAGTTACCTGGTGATTGCGCCGGGCGGAGGAGTGGACTACCGCATCAGCCGCCGCATCCGCATTAGGGCGGCGGACTTTGAGTACCAGATCTGGCCGGAGTTCACCTACGGCTCCATGTCTTCCTACGGCATCAGCACGGGCCTTCGCATTCGCGTTTTCTGATCGCGCGCCGGTTCAGCCTCAAAGCCGGATTCCGCTCAGTCTATTTTGCCGCATCCGCACTGTCGGAGTTGTGAGTGAAGCACCAGTGGATGGTGTCGAGTGGGGCATTGGACCATTTGGAACGCACCAAATCCGTTTCGCTCAGTTGGTGAAGGGCAAAGCCGATGGAGCCGTCGGCGTGGACGGTCCCTTGCAGGTAGCCGTAGATATCAGTTCTTGATGCCTTGTCGGCCCCTTCGGGAAGCTTGTAGCGATGGGCGCCGGCGCTGCCGATGATGATGCCCGGCACCACTTTGCTATAGTGCTCCCAATAAGGAGTATTGAAGATGTTGGGCGAGTAGTAGTGGGAGTGGCTGGCCAGGATGTAGACATGCTTGCCGGCCGATTGCGCGTCGAAGAGCCAGCCATAAACTTGCTCACCGGTGCGGATTCCCAACTCCCAGTCGTCCATGGCGTGGTTGGAACTGGTGGAGTGGGGCAGCGCCTCGTGCATGCCGGCGACGATGGTGTGGATGCCGGAACTGGGAGCCAGATCGCGGTCCAAGACCGAGCGCAGCCAGTGCAATTGCGCGCCGGAAAACTCGTCCTTGCCGGCGTTATCCAAAGTGATGAAATCCACGCCGTTGCGGGTCCAGTGATACCACGGCTGCCCGGCATCGGAGGCATCGCTGTCGGCCTTGCGCTGGGCCTCAATCTCAGGACGGTTCAAGAAGCTGGAAAACTTTGCGACGTAGCCATCGCGGGTCATGGGCTTGACCGCCTCGTGATTGCCGCGGCCGAGAAACACCGGAAGCGAGCCAAACGATGCCATCTGATGTTCGATGAAGTCGTCCCAGGCGTGCGCAAGATAGGCGGATTGCGAAAGCTGGCTGCCGGCGGGCTGCATGGACTGCAAATCCTCATCGGGCGACGATATCCAGCGAAAGTCGCCCAGATGCCAGTAGAAGGCGTCTTTTTCGGCTATGACCTTGGACGCGATGGCGGGCATGACAAAATCGCCGCAGTTACGGCTGTCACCGGAGACGGCAAAGGTCCACGTGGGATCGGCGGCTTGCGCGCGGGCCAATGAGGAGACGAGCAAGAGCGAAGCCATGGTTGCAAGCGCGGAGAGGGGAAGGGAAAGGCGCGGTGTGACCATGCTTCAGCATAGCGCGGACCGCGGCCGCGGAGGGAAGTTTCCGTTTCGGGCGGGGCAGATTTCCGGGTTCCGCAGTTCTTCAGATTTCTTCCATGGTGTGATTCGAGTCACGGAGGCTGGGGGCCGTGGCCGGATAGCTTTGAAGTGACGCCGCAAAGCTCAAAATCTGGCGCGGCGAATGAGGAGAGTCTTCATGGCTTATGTAATTACCGATGCCTGCACCAAGGACTTTGTCTGCGCCTCGGAGTGTTCCACGGCGGCGATTGCGCCCACGGCGGACGATGCGGCCGCTGGGACCGTTTCCCAGTTGTTCATCAACCCGGATGAGTGCATCGACTGCGGTAACTGCGCCGACATCTGCGCGCAGCACGCGATCTTCTCAGCGGACGATCTGCCGGCGGACAAGGCGCACTTTGCCGCGAGGAATCAGGAATATTTCCAGTAGCGCTATTTTTTCAGCTTGGGGTCGGCTGGCGGCGCAGGGGGCTCGGCGGCCGGCGCGGAAGCGGGCTGCGTTTGGGCCGGGACCGCCTGCGTGACTGGGGCGGCAGCGGGCCTGGCTTGCGGGGTAGCCGTCTGAGGATTTGCCTGGATGACCGGCGTCACCGGCAAGGTAAGCGTCTGCACTGTATCCGGGTCGTCACGCAGCTTGAGATAGAGAACTCCCCCGGCGGTGTGGGGCACGCTAAGTTGGGTTCCGGTAAAGTCCGGCGGCACATCGGTGGCATTGTCGAAGTCCTGCGCGGCGGCGATGGAGGCGGCCAGAAATAGATTCGTTCCTATAAGTGTGCAGGGCTTGGCCGCGGCGCGCGGGCAGCGGAGTTCTTTGAATCCGGGGAGACGCACGAGCGTTCCCAGGGGAATCCAGTCGCCAGTGACCCCTTCGGCGGACATGACCCGCGCCCGTATCGGCCCAAAAGCGGAGGAGCCGAAGCGGGCGAGCGGTTCCACAGTTCCAATCGCGGTTCTGGCGTCTTCCAGTACCAGACTGTTGTCGGGAAGTTGCAGCACGGTGCGGAAACTGCCATCCACCGCGGCTACCTCCACCTTCTCAGTGCGGGGAAACCGGAGCGGAACACTGGATTTGAGGAAGAAGACCAGCCGGTCCTCGACGGGCAGATCGTCCAAAGAGCCAAGGCGCACCGGATTTGGCGCCGCGAGCGAGGAGTCGTCCTGCGTGCCTTTGCTGAGTAAAACGGCTTGCGGCCGCGGCGAATCCACTGTTACCGGCGACTTGAGTTGCCGGCCGTCGCGCAGTTGCACCTTGGCAACGTATTGCTTTCCCGGGTCCAGACTGGAGGTGGAGCCGGCGGCTCTCATTTCCAACTGGTCGAAATCCTGGACACGGTTGAGAGCGGATGGGGTGAACGCAATTCCATCCACTTCCGCGGTTGCCACTTCGTCCAGCCGGGTGCCTTTCAACAAGGCCTCCTCATCGCCGGCGCTCAGCGTCAGCCGGTCCAGCGACGCAGCCTCGGCATAGGCCGTGAGGGGCAGCCTGTCCGGCTCCTTCAGCCCAAACTGGAAGATCTCAAAGCTCACCGGGCCGGGAGCGGCATCCTTCATGGGCACAGCTACCTCCAGCATCTCCGGTTTGGGCGACTTCCAGGCAAGCTTTGTCGGACTGGCGTCACCAACCTTCTCTTCAACGCGGTCCACACAAAGCGTACTGTCGTCCTCAAGATGCAGAGTGTCCTCGCGTCCCACCACGAGGGCAGACTGGTCGCCAGCCGCCATGATCCACTTGCCGGGCTCGGCGGCGCGGAGGTGGAAGCGCGGCCCTATCCAGTCGTCAAATCCCCACTTGCCACGCACTTCGCCGACCAGGTTGCCTCCTGCCATGGGCGGTGCGGGATGATCAAGAACTAGCCCGCCCAGGGAAGCGTCGGCTTTCAGCGGTAGA
>Ga0302326_10031677_pt1 | contig 10558 bp, 10 predicted proteins | sample Palsa_T0_3_FD_202264 | JGI IMG/M metagenome (GOLD analysis project Ga0302326, IMG submission 202264) | Peat permafrost microbial communities from Stordalen Mire near Abisko, Sweden - Palsa_T0_3 | ecosystem: Environmental > Terrestrial > Soil > Palsa > Peat permafrost | place: Sweden: Abisko...
GACAGCCTGCGCTCGGCGAGCCGCGTGCGCAAACGGCCGAGCTGGATGCCCACGATCACCGCGAGGTCCTCTTCGGAGAGCGGACGGAAACGCACGATCTCGTCGACCCGGTTGATGAACTCGGGCCGGAAGGTATGTTTGACCTCCTCGAGCACCTTGCTCTTCATTTTCTCGTAGTTCTTCTCAGACGAATCCGCGCTGTCTTTTTGCGGCCGGAAACCGATGTCGATCGAAGACGTCATGCCGGTCGCGCCAACATTGGACGTCATGATGATCACGGCGTTCTTGAAGTCGACGACGCGGCCTTGCGAGTCGGTCAAGCGGCCATCTTCGAGCACTTGCAACAGCAGGTTGAACACATCCGGGTGCGCCTTTTCGATCTCGTCGAGCAGCACGACGCAATACGGACGACGCCGCACGGCTTCGGTGAGCTGACCGCCCTCTTCGTAGCCGACGTATCCCGGCGGTGCGCCGACCAGCCGCGAAACCGCATATTTCTCCATGTACTCCGACATGTCGATGCGGATCATCGATTCGGCGTCGTCGAACAAGAACTCCGCCACACTGCGCGCGACTTCGGTTTTGCCCACGCCCGTCGGACCAAGGAAGACGAACGACCCGATCGGACGTTTGGGATTCTTGAGACCGGCACGCGACCGGCGGATCGCCCGGGTGACGACCTCGATCGCCTGGTTCTGTCCGACGACGCGCTTGTGCAGCTGATCCATCATTCCGAGCAGCTTGGCGGTCTCGGCCTGGGCCAGCTTGGCGACCGGGATCTTCGTCCACGCGCTCACGATGTACGCGACGTCTTCTTCGGTGACTTTTATCGTCTTGTCGGATAGCGCTTTTTTGTCGGCCCATTCGGCTTCCAGGCGCTGCTTTTCAAGCCGCAGCTTTTCCTCGCGGTCGCGGATCGAAGCTGCTTTCTCGAACTCCTGCGACTTGACGACCGACTCTTTTTCGGTCTTGACCTTGCGGATCTCGTTTTCGATATCGCGAATCTCTTGCGGCGGCAGCGTCGCCTGGAGGCGCACGCGCGATGCCGCCTCGTCGATGAGGTCGACGGCTTTGTCGGGCAAGAAGCGGTCGCTGATATAGCGGTCGCCCAGTTTCGCTGCCGCGACGAGCGCCTCGTCGGTGATCGTTACCTTATGGTGCGCTTCATAGCGGTCGCGCAGACCTTTGAGGATTTCGACCGTCTCTTCAACCGACGGTTCGCCGACCATGACGGGCTGGAACCGGCGCTCGAGTGCCGAGTCCTTCTCAATATGCTTGCGGAACTCGTTAAGCGTCGTCGCACCGATGCACTGCAATTCGCCGCGGGCCAGCGCGGGCTTGATAATGTTGGAAGCATCGATCGCGCCTTCGGCGGCGCCCGCACCGACGAGCGTGTGCAACTCGTCGATGAACAGGATGATCTCGCCGGCGGCGCCGCGGATTTCGTCCATCACGCGCTTCATACGCTCTTCGAACTCGCCGCGGTACTTCGTGCCGGCAACCAAGCCGGCCAGATCGAGCGTAATGACGCGCCGGTCGCGCAAGGGTTCGGGAACTTCACCTTTGATGACACGCTGGGCGAGGCCCTCGGCAATCGCGGTCTTCCCGACGCCCGGTTCGCCGATGAGCGCCGGATTGTTCTTGGTCCGACGCGACAGGATTTGAATGACCCGCTCGATCTCGCTGGCGCGCCCGATCACCGGATCGAGCTTGTTCTCGCGGGCCAGGGTCGTGAGGTCGCGGCCGTATGCGTCGAGCGTCGGCGTTTTGGACTTGCCCTTGGGCGCCGGGGGCTGACCCTCAGCACCGAGCAACGACGTGGTCTGCACGCGCACTTTGGCCGGGTCGACGCCCAAGTTCGTCAGCACGCGGGCAGCAACGCCTTCACCTTCGCGGATGAGGCCGAGCAGCAAGTGTTCCGTCCCGATGTAGTTGTGATTGAGCTGGCGCGCTTCTTCGAACGCGAGTTCAATGACGCGCTTCGCACGCGGCGTGAAGACCATCTCTTGCTGGACCGTCTGGCCGCCTCGACCGACGATCGCTTCGACTTCTTGCCGGACCTTGGCGAGATTGACGCCCAGCGTTTCGAGGACTTTGGCGGCCAGGCTCTCGCCTTCAGAGATGATGCCGAGCAAGATGTGCTCGGTGCCGATATAATTATTGCCGAGGCGCTGGGCTTCTTCTTGCGCGAGCACAATCGAGCGCCGCGCGCGTTCGGTAAACGGTTCCCACATTGACATGACGGTGATTTGACTCCCTGAGCGACTCGTCGCTCCTGCCGCCGATTCCGGCGCACGGATTCGGTTGTCTCTATAACCATCGGCGAAAACGCCTAGTTTCAGAGCGGACTTGCGCCAATTCGTCTAGCCTCCTGCGGCCCATGGAGCGAAGCGATTCTCCATCTGTACAGATTCGTCGCAGAAGCTATTGCCAGCCAGCAGCTAAGCAATGTATGCCTTCGAACGACGCTACACGTTGGGGGCCGGTCCCTTAGCCGCTCGCGCGACCGCGGCGCTGCATCTCCTCGCAGGTCTCGTGTGGTTCGTCGGTAACGGAGGTTGCAATGGTTACCGAAGAACGCGTCCGCGAGGCCCTCAGCGACGTGCAAGACCCCGAACTGCACATGGGAATCCTCGAGCTGGGTCTGGTGTATGATGTCGACGTCGATGGTCCAGACGGCGAAGACGTCAATGTCGTTATGACCCTGACGTCGCCGATGTGTCCCGTTGGGCCAATGTTCAAGCAATCCGTGCAGTCAAAAGTCGAATCGATCGAGGGCGTGAAGAACGTCCGCGTCGACATCACGTTTACGCCGCCGTGGGATCCGCGGACGATGGCTTCCGACGACGTCAAGGTCGCCCTCGGCATCTGGTAGTTCGGCCGAGCGAGCGACGCGCGGTCTCGATCCCCTCGCCGTTCGCCCGTGTGAACCGGCGCTCGCTCCTCGTCCTCTTGGGCGGCCTGGCACTAACGTCGCCGGTCGGAGCTCAGGCGCCGAGCGCCGCCCCGTCAGCTGCTGTTTCCGCGCAGCCGGAGGCGATCGCCATCTACGACCGCGCACGCGCCACCGTCGCGGCGCGCAGCTTGCCTGCATTCATCGCATACACCGAATATGCGGCTCTGCTTCGGCATGGGAAGGTCCAGGCCAAGCACACGCGGGTCATGATCCGGACCGCCGACGGCAAGGTGAACGCCACACCCATCCCCGATTCACCGCTTGACCGGATCGACACGACGCCCAAAGTCGAAGCTCGTCCGCTCGTCTACCCAACGACAACCTTTGGCCTGGTGAAACGGCGAGCCGGCGAGGCACCGTCGACCTACGAGAGCGCTTCGACGCCGCAGCCTTCGCCCGAACCGAGCGGACCGCCCGTGATCGGGCGCGTCGTTTCAACCGACCGCGACTACGATCCGACACTCGTCGGCATCGAGCAACTCGACGGGTCCAGGGTCTATCATCTCAAACTGGCACCCCGCTACGACCCCCAGCACCATCCGATTCGAGATTTGTGGGTCGACACCGCGACCTACGATCCACGCCGGATCGCCGTCGAGGTGTGGGCAGAAGCCGGCCCGGTGCGGTCGCGTCCCACGGTCGTCGTCGACTACGCTCCGATCGACGGCACCTGGCTCATCGCTCATGCGTCGACGGATTTCGTGCTGCGGTTCGGATTCCTCAGCTACGGCGGCAGCGGGGAGTTCCGCATCACCGACGTCACTTTTCCGGACAGCGAGCCCGACTGGATGTTCGATGCCCCAGCCCTGAAGCAGCATCTCGCGCAGCCTGCGCCGGGAGATTCCGCTCCATCCCCGTCGCCGTGAAGCGGGTGACTCGCTATTGCTCCGCAACGCGAACAGGTACGTGTGCGCAAGCAGCGTTACCGATCCTGCGCCAGACGTAAACCTGAGCGTCGTTCCGCTGAGCGTTCCCGGGTTGATGCCGATTGCCACATTCGTGGTTTCGTCATAGGCGTAGATCGCGAAGGTATGGCCGCCGAAGTCCGGTGGGATCGCCACTGAGGCCGCAAACAAACATGTCTACAGACCAGCCGACGACAATTCGCCGTGCGGCAATCACTTCGCACAGGAAAATATACTTTAAACAGCTGCACGATATCGGCGGTCCGCAGGCCATGGCTCCACGTCGAGAACGATGAGAGCGGTGAGAATTCGATGTCCGTTCTTAGTCTAATGGCCGTGTGGCTAAGCACATACAGCGCAATATCGATCAGATAAGCTGCCGCTACAATGAAAGCCGTTGTTTGCCAAGTAAATTTTCCCGCAAAAACTGGCTTTATGCTTTGCGGTCCCAAACGATCACGAGAACCGCAAAGGAGGCGTAGACGACCACTACGATTATCTCGAGTACAAGACCCAAGAAGCCGCCGGCCAGGGAAGCCGGCGGCAACGGCCATGCTGGATTGATAACGACCGCCGGGATGAACTGCTGGACGCTGGCGCGAGATGCCCCACGGCATCGACCGAAAATTTTTCGCTCGCGAGAGCGACCCGGTACCCGACATCGAACTTCGGGGGCCACCGCAGTCCCGGAGCCCGAAGTGACCCCACTCTGGGTCAAACGCGCTCCGGCCCGCCCGGGACGGGCCTTACGGAAAGCGGGGCGAAAAGCGCGCCGCATGCCGTCTCACGATAAGGCCTATGCGCGCTTGCAGTCGATGCGCGCCGAATCGCTCGCTCCTGCTGGCGAGGCGGCCAACGCGAAACAGCGCGCGCGCGGGAAACGAACGGCGCGGGAGCGCATCGAGGCCCTCGTGGACGCGAGCTCGTTCGTCGAGCTCGACCGCTTCGCCGTCCATCGCACGACCGCGTTCGGCCTCGACGAGCGGTCGTTTCTCGGCGACGGGGTCTACACCGGCCATGCCACCATCGACAGCCGGCCGGTCTTCCTCTTCTCGCAGGACTTCACCGTGCTGGGCGGGAGCCTGGGGGAAGTCTTCGCCGAGAAGATCTGCAAGGTGATGGACCTGGCCGTGCGCACCGGTGCGCCGATGATCGGCATCAACGATTCGGGTGGCGCGCGCATCCAGGAAGGCGTCGTCAGCCTCGGCGGCTATGCGGAAATCTTCTGGCGCAACGTTCAGGCCTCGGGCGTCATCCCGCAGATCAGCCTGATCGCCGGACCCTGCGCGGGCGGCGCCGTCTACTCGCCGGCAATCACCGATTTCACGATCATGGTCGAGGGCATCTCCCAGATGTTCATCACCGGTCCTGAGATCATCAAGACGGTCACCGGCGAGGACGTGACCTTCGAGCAGCTCGGCGGCGCGAACACCCATGCCACCCGCTCGGGCGTCGCCAGCCTCACCGCCGCCGACGAGGACGAGATGAACGACCAGACCCGCCGGCTGCTCTCCTTTCTCCCGCAAAACAACCTGGACGACCCCCCGACGGTCCCCACCGACGACGATCCGTTGCGCAGCACGCCCGAACTCGACGGCGTGATTCCCGATTCGCCCAACAAACCGTACGATATCCTCGACGCGGTCGTCCCCGTCCTCGACGACGGCGACTTCTTCGAGATCAATCCGCTCTTCGCACCCAACATTGTGGTCGGCTTCGGCCGCATCGGCGCACGCTCGATCGGCGTTGTCGCCAACCAACCCAAGTACCTCGCGGGCGTGCTCGACATCAATTCCTCGGTCAAAGCGGCACGCTTCGTGCGTTTTTGCGATGCCTTCAACATCCCGCTGCTGACCTTCGTCGACGTCCCCGGCTTCCTGCCCGGGACGGCGCAAGAATACGGCGGCATCATCAAACACGGTGCGAAGCTCTTATATGCCTTCGCCGAAGCCACGGTTCCCAAGATTACCGTCATCACGCGCAAGGCCTACGGCGGCGCCTACGACGTCATGGCCTCAAAGCACATCCGGGCCGACGTCAACCTCGCCTGGCCGACCGCCGAAATCGCGGTGATGGGCCCGGCCGGAGCGGTGCGGACGATCTTCCGCCGCGAGATCGCCGAGGCCGCGGACCCCCAGGAACGCTCCACGGAGCTGATCGCTGAATACACGGAACGCTTCGCAAATCCGTTTATCGCTGCGCAGCGCGGCTACGTTGACGATGTCATCGAAGCGTCGGCGACGCGGCGCGCCGTCTCGCGCGCACTCGACATGCTAGCCGGTAAGCGCGTCGAACGGCCGCAACGCAAACATGGTAATATTCCGCTGTAATGGGCGCGCTCGCACGCATGGCGTCCCCTAGGAGCCTGGGTTTACCCGACCGCGGCTCCGCCGCTGTCGGTTTACCTGACATTGGTCCCAAGCCCCCGTGACGCGTGTCGCGACAAGGGGCTCCTTTTTCGGGAATCGAAGTATCGGGTTCCCCCGCCACCATCATTGGTTTTCTTGAGGAGGATGTTTTTTATGGCCGAAGTGCAGCGCGAAACCTGGGATACGCCGCAGATCGAGGAAGTCAGCCTCGGTTTCGAGATCACTGCCTATGTAAACGACAGCGAGTTCAGCCGCTAATCCCAGGAGTTTAATCGTTGCGGCCACGCCCTGGTGCGTGGCCGTTGGCGACTCATCATGATCGTTTCCGACCCCAGCGCCGAGCTCGTCGCCCGCCTTCGGGCCGTCGGCGACGAACGGTACCACGACAAGCACCCATTTCATCGCCGGCTCGTCAGCGGCGAGTTGACGCCCGATCAAGTCCGAGGCTGGGTCGCAAACCGTTATTATTATCAGAAGGCGATTCCGATCAAGGATGCCTTCATTCTGGCAAATCTGCCGAGCCGTGAATACCGGCGCGCGTGGATCAAACGCATCACCGATCACGACGGAACCCAAGCCAACGAAGGCGGAACGCATTCGTGGCTGGCGCTGTGCCGCGCAGTCGGACTCGACGATGCCGACGTTGTGTCCGAGCGCGGTGTCGCCCCGGGTACGCGCTTTGCGGTCGATGCGTACGTCGATTTCGCGCGGCGTCAGCCGTGGCTTGAATCGGTCGCGTCGTCGCTGACCGAATTGTTCGGGCCGCCGGTGATGGCGGCGCGCGTCGCCGCGATCGTCAAACAATATCCGTGGATCGACCGCAGCGGTCTGCGTTATTTCGAGAGCCGAATTCCGCTCGCGCAGGAAGATGCCGCGCTCGCGCTCGGATGGGTGCAAGAGCACGCCGTCGATACCCCGACGCAAGATCGCTGCGTCGCAGCGCTGCGTTTCAAGTGCGATGTTCTCTGGTCGATCTTCGACGCGACGGCGCTGAGCTGCGGCGTCTTCGCGTGAACTCCATAGCGCGCCCAGCGTTCGAGCGCGGGGTGCGCTTGCGCACCGAAGACGACGGGACGGCGATGTTGCTCGTCCCCGAAGGCGCGATCAAATTGAATGCCAGTGCGGCCGCCGCGCTCGCGCTTGTCGACGGTCAGCGCACGGTCGACGAAATCGTCGCGGCGCTGTGCGCTCGTTTCGATGTCGGCGAGGCCCGCGCGCGCGACGACGTGACGGCATTGCTCGAACGCTTGTGCATGCGGCGCATGCTGGTGCTCTCATGACCGACGTGCGACCGCTCTCACTCTTATGCGAACTCACCTATCGGTGCAATTTACAGTGTCCGTACTGCTACAATCCGCTCGACCTCGACGGTTATCGCGACGAACTCGACACTGCGACGTGGCAGCGCGTGATCGGCGAAGCGGCTGACATGGGGATCGTACAGCTCGGATTTTCGGGTGGCGAACCGACGCTGCGCCGCGATCTCCCGACGCTCATCAGCAGCGCGGCACGGCGCGGCCTGTATACGAACCTCATCACGCAGGGCACGTTTCTGGACGATGGGCGGATCGCCGAACTCGCCGCCGCCGGACTCGATCACATTCAGATCAGCCTGCAGGCGCCCGAACGGGAACTGGCCGATGAAATCGCCGGCACCGTCGTGCACGACCGCAAACTCGACGCGATTGCGCGCGTGCAGAAAAGTGCGATCGCGCTGACGCTCAACTGCGTACTGCATCGCAACAACCACGATTCGATGGCCGCTGTCATCGAACTTGCAGCGGCCTTCGGCGTGCGCAAACTCGAGCTTGCCAACGTCCAGTTTTACGGCTGGGCATACCGCAATCGCGGCGGCTTGATGCCGACGCGCGAACAAGTCGCGCACGGCTTGCAGGTCGCCACCGACGCCAAACGCCGCTTTGCAGGGCAGATGGAGATTGTCTACGTTCTGCCGGATTACTTCGAGGACCGGCCCAAAGCGTGCATGCACGGCTGGGGCCGCGCATTCATGACCGTCGCGCCGAACGGCAAGACGATGCCCTGCCCGGGCGCGGCCGCAATCTCGAGCCTGACCTTCGACAACGTGCGCGAGCGCGGACTTGCCCAGATCTGGTCCCAGTCGTCGGCCTTCACGACCTACCGCGGGACGGACTGGATGCCCGACCCGTGTCGCTCGTGCGAACGGCGTGAAATCGATTGGGGCGGCTGCCGGTGTCAGGCCTTCGCGCTCACCGGCAACGCGGCGGCCGTCGATCCGGCGTGCGCTCTGAGCCCCGACCACGACATCATCCTCGCGCTGCGCGAAACGGGCGATCGCCATCCGACCCTGGTTCCGCGCCGTATGCGTGAAGTCGCCGCGCCCGCCGTCGGTGTCGGGCGCAGCGCAATCCCCGAAATGTGATCGTTCGCGTCCTCGGCTCGGCCGCCGGCGGCGGCGTTCCGCAATGGAATTGCGCATGCCCGAATTGTGCCGCCGCCCGGCGGGGCGATCAACCGCGTCGACTGCAGTCGTCAGTCGCCGTCTCCGCCGACGGCGACCGCTGGCTGCTGCTCAACGTCTCACCCGACATTGCCGGTCAGATCGAAGATTATCCGCCATTGCAGCCACGTGGCATCCGCGGAACGCCGATCGCCGGAATGCTCTTCACCGATGCCAACGTCGACCACATCGGGGGCCTGGTGACCCTCCGCCAGGCCGGCGAGCACCGCTTCACGCTTCGCTCGAGCTCCGTCGTCCGCGACATTGCGACGACCCAGCGGGCGTTCGCCCCGTTTGCCGAGGCACCGCATCGCTGGCTGGCCGCCGACGAGGGTGCCCTCGAAAGCATTGACGGCGATCCAATCGGCGCCGACCTTCAGGTGCGGGCGATTCCGGTCCCGGGCCTGACCCCCGGATTCGCGGGGCGCGAGGCTAAGCGCGGAGCGGTCACGGCCTATGCGATCCGCAGCGCCGGCGGCCGAACTCTGCTGTTCGCTCCCGTCTTTGCGGCTGTCGACGCCGTCCTTGCCGCCGAAATTCGGGCGGCCGACGTCTGCTTCCTCGACGGTTCGTTCTTTTCTGACGACGAGATGCTGACGACCGGTGCCGGAACGAAGCCGGCGACGGCGCTCGGACACGCGCCGCTCACTGGATCCGGCGGAACCCTCTCGGCCATCGGAACCGACCATCGGCGCTGTTTTGCCACCCACGTCAACAACACGAATCCGATCCTCGATCCCGGTTCGGAGGCGGCCGCGACGCTGGCCCGCCACAACGTCGAGGTCGCGGTCGACGGATTGATTCTGGAGCTGTAGACGAGAGCGCGGGGTCGGCAGAAATTCTGCAACGTTAGCTTCGCCGCATGGCGGACATTTGAACACGTATCGAAAATCGTCGCTTCGTGAAGCTGCTCGAAGGGAAGACGCTGCTCGTTACCGGTGTAACAAACCGGTGGTCGATCGCCACCGGTATCGCGAGCGCGCTTTACGCGCACGGCGCGACGATCGCTCTGACCTATCAAGGCGAACGCGTCAAGAGCGAAGTGGAGAAACTCGCGGCGGAATTAGGCGGTGCGGCCGTCTTCGCGTGTGACGTCACCGCCGACGAAACGCTGCGCGCACTCGCCGCCGGGGTCGGGAACATCGACGGTTTCGTCCACTCGATTGCTTTCGTGAACAAAGAGGATTTGGTGGGCAAAGTCTACGACACGTCGCGCGGCGGCTTCGCACTCGCGCTGGACATCTCGTCCTTTTCGCTCATCGCGCTCACCTCGGCGCTGCGCGGGAATCTCAACCCCGGTGCGAGCATCATGGCGCTGACGTATTACGGCGCGACGGCGATCGTACCAAACTACAACATCGCTGGAATCGCCAAGGCTGCGCTCGAATCGATCGTGCGCTATCTGGCGTTCGACCTCGGCGAGCACGGCATTCGCGTCAACGCAATCTCGGCGGGACCGATCAAGACGGCGAGTTCGCGGCAAGTCGCGGGGTTCTCGCGAATGCTGACCAAAGTTGCCGCGGCCGCACCGCTGCGGCGCAACATCTCGGCGGCCGACGTCGGTAACTGCGCGGTGTTCCTGGCCTCCGACTTGTCGTCGGCGATAACGGCCGGCGTGCATTTCGTGGACGCGGGCTATCACGCAATGGGGATGTATCCCGATCCGGCCCAGCTCGACGGCTGAGCGCTTTATGCTGATCGCGCAGCCGGTGTCGGACTTGCGTTTCGGCTTCGCCCCCTTGCCGGCGGCGGCGCCCGGTTATTATCCGGCCGGCGACGCGCAGGCGCTGATGTTCCCGGGACTGGCCTCGCCCGCGGTCCACCCCGTCCCCGGCGTCCAATACGTCGG
>Ga0302326_10031678_pt1 | contig 10558 bp, 10 predicted proteins | sample Palsa_T0_3_FD_202264 | JGI IMG/M metagenome (GOLD analysis project Ga0302326, IMG submission 202264) | Peat permafrost microbial communities from Stordalen Mire near Abisko, Sweden - Palsa_T0_3 | ecosystem: Environmental > Terrestrial > Soil > Palsa > Peat permafrost | place: Sweden: Abisko...
CGAACGCCCAGCCCCCTAACGTGGCGATGCCCGACAAAGTGGAGCTGTTTCCATTGGGCACGTCTATGTTCATGAGAATCGCGCTGGCAGCATTGGCGGTGGCGTTGGCAACGGTAAACGAGGTGCTGGCGACGGCATGAGTCAAGTTGTTGGAAACGGCGATCGCCGCGAAGGCATGCAGTCCGTCCGCCAACGCTGAGGTGTCTAACGAGTAAGTCCAGCCGACGCTGGGGCAGCCTGGCGAGGTGGAATAGACAGCGCATACGTCGGGACGGCTATTGCCATAGGTAGCTAGACCCACAAACTGACCATCCACCTGGATACTTATGGTATTGATGGAGGCTGCGTTGTCAACCGCCCAGCCGGTTGCGGCGTAGGTTCCGGTCGCTTGCACGTTGGCGTTGGGCAAATCGATGTTGGCGCGTGTCTTCTCGGTGGTCGGAGGAACCGGCGGCGTAGCCAGGAAGCCGTGCTCAGTTCCAAAACTGTCGAGATAGCGGCCCACCAGTTGGCCTGAGGCGTTGATCGCATAAAAACCCGTGGTGACCGGTGCTGCAGCGGGGACATCGCTAAGTAGCGTTACAACGCCGTCCGAAGAGAGCAAAAATTTTGAAGGGTAATTTGCCTGTTGCGCGATAATTTGGTTCGAGGGGCCAATTTGGGCGGCATAATAACCGGCAGGCAGTGCCAGCGCCGAGTACGTTCCATTTGTGTAAAGGTAGCTTTCGAACGGAGCTCCGCTTCCAACGTATCCAACCACGAAGCCTTCCGCGTTGACAGCGTCGGGGGAGAAATTGGCAACAAGGCCTGTCCCAAAGACAGTAGTTTTTCCACCCGAATAAAGGATATACTCGGGTGAAGCCACTGGTGACGCTGTTTCAATAACTACGTCCCCGGTGGGACTAATTGCTGCGACGATCGCATAAAAACCAGGAATTTGCGGAGTGACAACGCTGGTCGTCAAGGCGCCGGTCTTGAGATTATATTGAAATAGGCCTGAGCCGGGGTTAAGCGTTGACGCGAAGTAATTGCCGAATACCAAACCTGAATCGCTGATGGCGTCGGCCTGGGCGTAGGAAGCGCCGGGCACGTCAATTGTCGTGTAGACTCCGTTACTATAGACAAACCCTTCGGCGAGGCCGGTTTCGTAGTCGAAGTAGTATCCGGCGATCTGTCCCGACGCATTGATTGCTTGAGGGTAGGTGGCGGAACTGCCTGGAACGTCTATTGTTGTGTACGTATAGTTTTGGGCGGGACTGGCGATTGCCAGCCCCGCTAAAAGAACCGCGGTTAAGCTTAGGGTGCGCATCGTTTCTCCTCGGGCTGTCGTTTCGACTTCCCCGATGATGTGCGCGTAACCGCGTTTACGTTTAACAGCCAAACCGAAATAAGTACTATTTGTGAATCATTTGTACTGTTGCGCGACCAAGCGTACGTTTCAGCTCACAGCCTATTGATCAAACTGGCTACATATCCGGCGCCGAAGCCATTATCGATATTCACGACAGTCACATTGCTCGCGCAACTGTTCAGCATCCCAAGCAGCGCGGCCAATCCATGAAAGCTGGCGCCATAGCCGATGCTGGTCGGCACGGCGATGACGGGGCATCCAACCAGTCCTCCCACCACGCTCGGCAGCGCCCCTTCCATGCCGGCGCATACAATGGCCACGCGCGCGTCCACCAATTTGTCGCGTTGGTTTAACAAACGATGAATGCCGGCAACACCCACGTCGGAGATCACATCGACGCTATTGCCCATCACTTCGGCGGTGAGACGGGCCTCTTCGAGCACGGGCAGGTCACTCGTCCCGGCGCAGATGGCGGCAATTTTGCCTTTGCCGTAGATGGTGCGGTCGCGCCATACTCGCACCACGCCCGAGGCTGGGAAATGTTCGGCCTGGGTCGCAATGGCGGAAACGCGCTCGGCCATTTCCTGCGTGGCGCGCGTGAGCAACAGGTTGGGCGACTTGGCCAGCAGCGCGGCGGCAATGCCCGCCACTTGATCGGGGCTCTTGCCTTGACCGAGAATCACTTCCGGCATGCCGTGGCGGACGGCGCGATGGTGATCTACTTTTGCGAAGCCCAAATCCTCAAAGGGCAGGTAGCGCAGAGTTTCCAGCGCGGACGAAACGCTGGTTTGGCCGCTGTGCACCTGTTGAAGGAGTTGTTCAATCTGCTGAATATCCATAATTGTGAGCCGTTTGCATCCACGGCGGCATCCCCTAGAATGGTAGCGTTAGCGCTTTATGAACCATTTCTGGACACGCTTGCGGCTGACGCTTGACATGATCAAGTTTGAGCACTCGGTGTTCGCTTTGCCGTTTGCCTTAACGGGGGCGCTGCTGGCGTGGCGCGATAGCGGGTTTCGGATCGCTGGTTTGGCATGGCGATTTGGCTGGATTCTAGTGGCCATGGTGGCGGCGCGGTCGGCGGCGATGGCGTTTAATCGTATTCTGGACGCCGATATGGATGCGCGCAACCGCCGTACGGCCGGGCGCCATTTGCCGGCGGGCTTGTTGTCGGCGCGCTTTGCGTGGGGGTTCACGTTCGCCGCTTCGCTCCTGTTCATTTGGGCGGCGCGGCAGCTTGGGTTGCTGTGTTTTTTGCTGTCTCCGGTGGCGCTGGCGGTTCTGTTCGTTTATTCTTTTGCCAAACGATTCACCATGTTCGCGCACTTGTTGCTGGGCTTCTGCCTGGGGATTGCGCCCGCCGCCGCTTGGATCGCCATGCGCGGCTCACTGGACGCGCGGATTTGCTGGCTCACGGCCGCGGTGATGTTCTGGACCGCCGGCTTCGATGTCATTTACGCTTGCCAGGATTTTGAATTCGATACCGCCGAAGGGTTATTCAGTATTCCCCGGAAGTTTGGTATCGCACGCGCGCTGCTGATGGCGCGGGTTTTGCATTTGGCGATGATCGGCTGCCTGGTGGCGCTGGTGATGGTGTTTCAGCTCGGCGCGCTCAGCGTCGCCGGCATACTAGCGGTGGTGATTCTGCTGGTTTATGAACACGGGTTGGTCAAGCCAGACGATTTGTCGCGGGTGAACGCGGCGTTCTTCACGGTAAACGGCTACGTCAGCGTGCTCTTTTTTGCGTTTTGGGCCGCCGATATTCTGCTGGATCGAAAATATCTCTAATTCTCATGCCAACTCTAGCGCACCAACTCTTGAAGAAACCGGCCATCGAAGACCGCCGCTTGCAAGCGATTTACGAAAAGGTTGAAGCGAACGAGCGGCTGTCGTTTGACGACGGCGCGGCGATGTTCCGCAGCGGCGACATTCTAGCCCTCGGCTATATGGCGAACCTGGTGCGCGAGCGCTTGCATGGCGATACAACTTATTTCAACGTAAACCGCCATATCAATCCCACCGATGTTTGCGTAGCAAGCTGCCGGCTGTGCGCGTTTGGCAAGCGCGCTAAAGATCCCAAGGCGTACACCATGTCGCTGGAGCAGGTTTGGGAGATAGCGGGCAAAGGATACGCCGAAGCCGTCACCGAATTCCACATCGTGGGCGGCCTGCATCCGGAATTGTCACTCGATTGGTTTTGCCAGATGATTGCCGGTTTGAAGGAGCGCTATGCCGGCGTGCATTTGAAGGCATTCACCATGGTGGAAATCGCATACTTGGCAAAGCGCGCGAAGATTTCCGTCCGTGAAACGCTGGAACGGTTGAAGGCGGCCGGTGTGGACTCGCTTCCGGGCGGCGGCGCCGAGGTTTTCTCAGAGCGCGTGCGGCGCATTATCTGCGATCACAAGATTGACGGCCATGAATGGCTCGAGACCGCGCGCCAGGCGCACCAGATTGGATTGAAGAGCAATTGCACCATGCTGTACGGTCACTTGGAAACGTCGGAAGACTTAACCGACCATTTGGTGAAGCTGCGCGGCGTTCAGGATGAAACCGGAGGCTTTGTCACTTATATTCCGCTGGCGTTCCATCCGGATAACACCGCTCTTAGCCATCTGCCGAAGACGAGCGGGTTTAACGATCTGAAACAGATCGCGATTGCCCGTTTGATGCTCGACAATATTCCGCATATCAAGGCGTATTGGATTATGCTCACTCCCAGCATGGCGCAGATTGCGCAACGCTTTGGGGCTAACGATATTGACGGGACTGTGGTTGAGGAAAAGATCTATCACGACGCGGGCGCAACCACCGAACAACATTTGCGTCGCAAGGATTTGTTGAGGCTGATTCGAGAAGCCGGGCGGGAACCCGTTGAGCGCGATACGTCCTATAGGCCGGTTACGCGGACAGAGTCGGCATTTACGGTTTTGGTTTGAAGATGGCAAGCGTTCGGGCCACCAGCCCAAGCGTCACGCTATCCGACATCCGCAGCCTTGGGGCTGAAGCGCCCAATTCAAAGTACTCGGCGGGGAGAAAGGCAGCGCCGGCATCTTTAATCTTCAACAGCCACCGTCTGCCGGCTTCGTCAACGCTGGCTAAATGGCATAGGTCTAGTACCAGCCGGCGAAACTTCAGCGTGGTTTGAGCAGTCTCCCATGAACCGTTCAACTCCGTAACATCCGCATACCTTAAATCGCCTATAAGCTGGAATCTCAGGGTGGCAACGCTATCGTGAATGTAATACTTGAAAGAGGTCGAAGGAACAGGGTTGGCGAGGCGATTCGCCGGCGTCTCTTCCGTTCGGTTCTCTTTGAGTTCGACGTTTTGTGTCAAGACAGCCATTTGAAACTAGTTGGATACCAAACAAGCAACATAGGTTCCAGCATTCTGGCGGCGGCAAAGCGAAAACTGGAACGGACTGATTTCCTCCGCATCAAAGAAACGGCTAGTTCGTTCAAAACGTTTACTTAATCAAGGACTTAATGATATTTTCTCCGCGATCGTATCTCCTCTTTATGGTTTGCTGTGGCGCGCTGACACAAGTGGTGGCGGGGCAGCAGGCACAACCCGCAGCCAATCCAGATCCTCCGCCCGTGGTACAGGCGCCTCCCGACAAACGCGTGTTTGGCGTGCTGCCCAATTACCGCACTGCCAATATGACCGCCGAATACCATCCCATTACCGCCGAGCAGAAGATGACCATCGCGCTGAAGGATTCGTTCGATTATCCATTGATTGGTTTGGGTGCCGCGTATGCCGGGCTGTATCAGTTGGATGACAGCCATCCGCAGTTCGGGCAAGGGGTGAAGGGGTACTTGCGACGGTTTGGAACATCCTATTGTGATCAGGTCGTAGGCAATATGCTGACTGAAGGGCTGTTGCCCATTGCTTTTCACGAAGACCCACGCTACTTCCGCATCGGCGAGGGGACAAAACGGCATCGGGCTGTGTACGCCTTGACGCGGATTTTCGTAACCAAAACCGACACGGGGGCCAGAAGCTTTAACTATGCCGAAGTGATCGGCAACGGCACAGCCACGCTTATTGGTTGGTCTTACTATACCGACACGCGCGACGCGCCCGATTATTTTCAGGCGTTCGGCACGCAGTTAGCCACCGATGCTATTTCTCAAGTGCTAAAAGAGTTTTGGCCTGACGTCAAGCGGCGCTACTTCCACCACCACAAAACAGCCGACGCCAACTAGCCGCCAACGCCGACTTCGGCGGGAATCGCGCGTTCCGGCGCCTCGGCATGCAAGTTCGTTAGGAACGACGTATCGAACTGGCCTGCCACGAAGCGCTCATCCTGGAGAATCTGTTCGTGCAGCGGAATGGTGGTGTGAATCCCCTCGACCACAAACATGCTTAAAGCGCGGCGCATGCGCTGAATGGCCTCCTCACGATCTTGGCCGTGCGTGATCAGCTTAGCCACCAGCGAATCGTAGTAAGGCGGGATGACGCTATCCGTATACGCGGCCGTATCCACGCGCACGCCTATGCCGCCGGGCAGGTTGAGGCCGTTGATACGGCCTGGCGAGGGTGCGAACGTCTTCGGATGTTCGGCATTGATGCGGCATTCAATGGCATGGCCGTTAAAGTCGACCGGGCCGGTAATAATGCTGTCGAGCCGTTCGCCCGCGGCGATGCGGATTTGCGCCTTCACCAGATCGATGCCCGTGACCATCTCAGTCACCGGATGTTCCACCTGGATGCGCGCGTTCACCTCAATGAAATACAGATTGCGATCCTGATCCATCAGGAACTCGACAGTACCGGCGTTGCTATAGCCGATACTCTTCATGGCGACGCGCAGACTTTCGGAAATGCGTTTGCGCAAGGCCGGGGTTACCGACGGCGAGGGCGCTTCTTCGAGCAATTTCTGATGGCGGCGCTGGATGGAACATTCGCGTTCGCCCAAGATTTCCACGTTACCGTATTCATCGCCCAGGACCTGAAATTCGATGTGGCGGGGCGCTTCCACCAATTTTTCCATGTAGACATCGCCATTGGAGAATGCCGCGGCGGCTTCGCCTTGCGCTTGCGCGAGCAGGGCGGGCAGCTCGTTCTCCGCACGCACGATGCGCATGCCGCGCCCGCCGCCGCCGGCTGAAGCTTTCAGCATAATGGGATAACCGATGTCTTTGGCGAGGCTCAGGGCTTCATCGACGCTACCCAGGACGCCCTGGGAACCAGGCAAAATAGGCACGCCAGCCTGCTCCATAATGGCGCGCGCCCGCTGCTTCAACCCCATTTCGCGAATGATCTCGGGCTTTGGACCAATGAACTTGATGCGCGACGTTTCGCACACCTCCGCGAAGCTCGGGTTTTCGCTCAGAAATCCATAACCCGGGTGAATGGCTTCGACATTGGTAATCTCAGCCGCGCTGATGACCGCGGGGATGTTGAGATAACTGACCGAACTTTTGGCGGGGCCGATGCAAACGGCTTCATCGGCAAAGCGCACGTGCAGGCCGTGCCGGTCGGCTTCGGAATAAACGGCAACGGTCTTGATCCCGAGATCTTTGGCCGCACAAATGACGCGCAGGGCGATCTCCCCACGATTGGCAATTAGTATTTTTCGAAACATTCTTTAAACCGGCTGAATCGTAAACAGCGATTCGCCATATTCGACAGGGCGGCCATTTTCTAAATGCTTGGCGACCACAATACCCTGGATTTCCGCCTCAATCTCGTTCATCAGCTTCATGGATTCGATAATGCATAGGACGGTTTTGGGTTCGACCCGGTCTCCCGGTTTCACAAAGGCGGCGGTGCCCGGAGACGGCGAATCGTAGTAGGTGCCGACGATGGGCGATTTCACGACGATATTGGTATCGTCTTCTTTCTTGGCGGCGGGCGGAAGCTCGGGCGGGCTGTTTGCGAGTGGAGGGGCAAGCACGCCGTTGGCGGCCAGCTGAGCGAGGGGAACCGGCGGCGTGGCTGTGACTTCGAGTGCCGCGTAAGCCCCCTTGATGCGCACCCGGTTTTCGCCGCGCTGAACTTCCAACTCGGCAATCCCGGTATCGCGCACTACCTGAATCAATTCTTTGATTTCGTCAATCGTCATTCATTCACTCGTGGAATGGGGGCCACGGCCCTTTAAAGAACAACTAAGTCTTTCCTGGTCGGGGTCAGAACTTCGCAGCCCTGCTCCGTTATTAATACTGTGTCTTCGATTCGTATCCCGCCCGTGCGCTCTTCATAGACGCCCGGCTCTATGGTAACGGTCATTCCAGCTTCCAGCCTTATAGTTTCCTTTCGGCCGATACGCGGGCGTTCATGAATTTCCAGCCCCAGGCCGTGCCCCGTCGAATGCATGAACAGTTTATCGAAGCCATAGCCGCGCAGCACGTTCCGCACGGCTCGATCTACCTTACCGCACGCCATACCCGGCTTCAATAGGGCCAAGGCGGTTAACTGGCTATCCAGGACGGCTTTATACATTCGCCGTATCTTCGTTCCGGCCTTACCAACAACGTAAGTACGAGTCATGTCGCTGGCGTAGCCAGCAACGGTTGAACCCATGTCTATTAATAATAGTTCATTGCAATTAATGGGGTGAGCGGTTGGGTGAGCATGAGGCAGCGCCGCGCGCTTGCCGGAGGCAACGATTGTGTCGAAAGCGTTACCGTCGGCGCCGAGCAGACGCATGCGGTAATCGATTTCAGCCGCCAGATCGATTTCGCTCATGTTGGGTTTGAAATGTTTGAGGGCTTGTTCGAGGGCTGCGGAATTGAGCAGGACGGAGGCGCGGATGGTGGCGATTTCATCGGGCGATTTCAGCATGCGTAGCGTTTCGACTAAGCCGCCGACCGCCTTTAGCTGGACGCCGGGCAGCAGTTCCACGAGTTGTTGATGATCTTCAAAGCTAAGCCGGTTTAGCTCGATGGCGACGGATTTGAGTTGCAGCCGCTTCAGTTTGGAAGAGATATCTTTTGCCAGCGGCCCCCTGGCGATGCGGACTTCGCAATCGGCCTGCTGGGCGGATTGCGCGGCATAGCGTGGGTCGGTAAACAGGATGGCGCGCAGGGGTGTGATGAGGAGCGCGCCGTTGCTGCCGGTAAAGCCAGTGAGATAGCGGACGTTGGGAAGGGCGGTGGTGAGGAACGCCTCGGCCGCTGCGTCTTCGTACTCCCGGAGCAAGGGCAGCACCCGGTTACGGCGCAAGGCGAAGACGGTTTGTTCTTTCAGTCGCATTACCTTCTAAGGCTTCAACAGGAGCTTGCCAGTAGTTTTGCGGCTTTCTAAATCGCGGTGGGCTTCGGCGGCGTCGGCCAGCGGGTAGACCTTATAGATGCGAAGTTTGAGGCGGCCGTCGGCGAGCCACTGGAAAAGGTCGGAGGATCGCCAGCGCAACTCGGCGGGGTCGCTGATGTAGTTTCCCAGGCTTGGACGTGTCAGGAAGAGCGAGCCTTTCTGGCTCAAAACGAGCGGGTCGATTTCGCCGACGCCGCCGCTGGATTGGCCGAAGCTGGCCATGAGTCCGCGCGGGCGCAGACAATCGAGGCTTTTGTGGAAGGTGGTCTTGCCAACGGAATCATAGACAACGTTTACGCCTCGGCCGTTGGTGAGGCGCTTCACTTCGGCCACGAAATCCTGCTCGGTGTAAAAGACGATGTGGTCCGCGCCGTGTTCCTGGGCGAGTAGCGCTTTTTCTTTGGTGGAGGCTGTGCCGATCACGGTGGCGCCCGCAATTTTGGCGATTTGGACCAGCATCAAACCCGCTCCGCCGGCGGCGGCGTGAATCAGGCAGGTATCGCCGGCTTTGAGGGGATAGGTGGAGTGCGTGAGATAGTGGGCGGTCATCCCTTGCAGCATCACGGCGGCGCCGTCTTCAAAGCTGACGGCCTGCGGCAGCTCGACCAGGAATTGCTGCGGAACCACAGCATATTCGGCATACGATCCGCGGGCCATGGCATAGGCGACGCGCTGACCCACTTGCCAGTTCGAGCCTCGACCGGCTTTCACCACCTGGCCGGCGGCTTCGTTACCGAGTTTCACGGGACTCTCCGGAGCCTTGTAAAAGCCGGCTCGGAAATAGGTATCGATGTAGTTGACGCCGGTGGCTTCAATTTTTACCAGCACCTCGCCTTCGCCTGGCTCGGGGACCGGCACATCGACATACTTAAGATTCTCAGGCCCACCAACGGGGTCGGCGACGATTGCTTTCATGTAGCTGATTCTACGACGGGCTTGCCTCCCGGTGCGGAGACACTCATGGCGTGGGGCTCGGCGATCAGGCTGGCTTGTATCCGTTTGCGGTCTGTTGGGCTCGGTCTTGATTTATGCGGCGGCCTCCAAATTTTGGGCAATTTCGTCAGCATGGGTGGGTTCGGGAGGGGGAACGGAGAGAGTTGAAAATTCGAACCCATTTTCCTGGTGGGCTGGGCCGGGTTGGGATTGTGGCTTAAGAGATTCTTTCTTTACTTCCGGGCACGGTTCGGAAGCTTGGCGTTCCTCTTGCAGGCGGCGGAGTTGGGCGGTGTCTTCTTTGAGTTGGTTGCGGAGGCGGCGTTCTTGCAGGGCGAGATTGCGGAGATCCTTTTGATACGTGCGGAAGATGTGGGCTTCGAGCATGGAGGCGCGGAGAGTGGGGTCGGGTTCATGGGCGCAGTCGGCGGCGAGTTCGTGACGGCCGAGGGCGTAGAGGCCGGATTCGAGGGTGGGGATGCGGAGGAGACGCCACTCGGTGTCGGCGATAGTTTGGACGAGATGTTTTTCGATGTCGTTGGCGGGGGTGAATTTTTGGTTGATGAGAGAGACGAGGGTTTCGTAGGCGGCGATGTCGTCGGTGGGGAGGACAATGGTGCGACCGGTGAGGCCGGTTTTGAGGGCGTTGTGGGAAGAGACGAGTTTTCCTTGCTCGGACTTGGGGCCGGAGGAGAGTTGGGCATTGGCTCGGTTGGCAGCGAGTTGGGCTTCGGAGATGTTTGATTGGGTTTGGTGCGCGGCGGCACGGCGGGCGGCTCGGTTAGACATGTTGATTGCTCCCAGAAATGAAATGGCCCGCCAACGAGATGGGAAATCCCGGGCGAGCCTGATTCATTTCTAGCATGGCACCCCCGGTGAAACGAACTCCTACTACGGATGTAGCAGTAAAAAATGGGCGGTAAGTTGTTGTGGGGGTGAGAGATAAAAATATTTTCGATTTTTTTCGAAATCTGTGACTGAGATTTTCAGGGAGGGGTAGATTTGGCAATCGCA
>Ga0302326_10031682_pt1 | contig 10557 bp, 8 predicted proteins | sample Palsa_T0_3_FD_202264 | JGI IMG/M metagenome (GOLD analysis project Ga0302326, IMG submission 202264) | Peat permafrost microbial communities from Stordalen Mire near Abisko, Sweden - Palsa_T0_3 | ecosystem: Environmental > Terrestrial > Soil > Palsa > Peat permafrost | place: Sweden: Abisko...
CGGTTTGTCGACGGCGGTGATCTGATTGTATCGCATGGCGAAACTGTTGTCGTTGGAGAATCCGTTATAGCCACGCAGGACATTGGGAATTCCCTCGACGGTGGTCCACGGCTGGCCGGAGGGATCGCAGGTCATTAGTTGTCCGTCGAATCCGGCGGCGACGAAATCGTCCTTGAGCGCCCTGAGATAATCGTCGATGCGATGCAATTCGTTTTCCACCTGTACCATGATGATCGGCCCGCCGTGACCGACCTGCATGTCGGCAAGCTGGCCGCCGATCTGCTGGATGTAGGTTTTGCAGTACCCCATGTATTGCGGCTCATTGGTGCGGATTTGCAGGCCGGGATGTTTGAGCATCCACGCGGGGAATCCGCCAAATTCGATCTCGGCACACACATACGGCCCGGCGCGGACGATCAGCCACATGCCGTTGTCCTGGCAGAGCTGGGCAAAATGGCGGATGTCGGTCTGATCTTTGAAAACGAAATTGCCCTCTGTCGGCTCGATCTGATTCCAGAAGAGATAGATGCTGATGGTGTTGAGGCCCATCGCCTTGGCCTGCTTGATGCGCTGGTCCCAGAATTCGGGACGGATTCGGCCGGGGTGCATCTCGCCGGCGAGAATCCGGATGGGTGTGCCATCGACCCAGAACTGCCCATCATGCAGCGTGAATTGATGCGGCTTACCGTCCGGAACGGGCGCATTGTCGGCCAGGACCGGCGCGGCAAAAATCAAAAGCGACGCGATGAATGCGAGGAACTTCATGGATGGGTCTCCAAATCAGATGTGCCAACGATCAGAATCCCCCGTTCCGCGGGCGGGGGTGGGAGCAGGATAACTCGCAGAGGTCCGGCTTTCCAATAAAATGGGGTGTATCTCTCGCCCCAGGGGGAAACTCTTTGTTCGACTGGAAAATGCCGCCGCGGATTTCAACAGGCCAGCCAGCACTTCTCGCAGCGGCAACGCCTTCCCCTATTCGAGTTCAGGCCCGTTCGTCGGCACCCAAATCTCAACCGATATATCTTCCCTTCCAAAGCATTCTTCAATCCGCCGTTAAGATTATTCAATAGCTCTTGCCAATCGCATTCTTATCCGCATGATGTTTCTGAGGCATGATCATCACCATCGACGGTCCGGCTGGAACGGGCAAATCGACGGTTGCCCAGCTTGTCGCCCACGCCCTGGGGTTCGATTTTCTTGACACCGGGGCGATGTACCGCGCCGTCGGCTTGGCGGCCCTCCGTCGTCACACCAATCTGGAAGACCAACGCGAACTCGCCTTCGTCGCTCGATCCTGCAAAATCGTTTTCGATTTCACCCGTCATCCGCCGACCGTGCTGCTCAATGGGGAGCCGGTGAATCATCTGCTGCGTGCCGGCGATGCCACGCGGGCGGCGTCGTTTGTGGCGCAGGTGCCGGCGGTGCGGGAATTGCTCGTTCGCCAGCAGCAGGAGATCGGCGCTGGGCGGGAGAATCTGGTGACGGAAGGCCGGGATCAGGGGACGGTGGTGTTTCCGCATGCCGATCTGAAATTTTATCTGGATGCAACACCCGCCGAGCGCGCGCGGCGAAGGGCTGATCAATTGCGGGCGCGGGGGGAGACGGTGGATGCGCTGGCGTTGCAGCGGCAGATCATGGAGCGGGACTCGCGGGATGCCTCCCGGGCGGTTGGGCCGCTTTCGGTGCCACCGGATGCGCAGGTGATCGACACCACCAAACTCACCGAGCAGCAGGTGGTGGACCGCATTGTCGATCAGGTCCTTTCGCTTCAGAAAAAATAACCAAAATGGAGCGATCGTTCCTCTGGAAGAATTTGCAGGTCATCGCGCGAATCGGCACGACGCTGTTGTTCGATTTCAAAACCTACGGCCATGAAAATGTTCCCGAGACCGGCGGCGTGCTGCTGGCCGCCAATCACCAGAGTTATCTCGATCCGGTGCTGGTTTCCGTGCATCTGCATCGGCCGGTGAGTTTTCTGGCCAAGAGCGATTTGTTTGAGAATCCGTATTTCGGCTGGCTCATCCGTTCGTTGCACGCCTTTCCGGTGCGTCTTGGCGAAGGGGACGTCGGCGCGGTGCGGGAAATAATTCGGCGACTGAACGAAGGGCACGTGCTGAACATGTATCCCGAAGGTTCGCGCACCGAGACCGGCGAAATCGCGCCGCTGGAAAAGGGAATCGCGCTGGTCATCCGCAAATCCGGCGTGCCCGTGGTGCCGGTGGCGATTGATGGATCATTTGAGGCATGGCCGAAGGGAAAGAAGATTTTCCATCCGCATCCGATCCGGGTGAAATATGGCAAGCCGATGCGACTGGAGGGGCTGAAGGGTGATGAGATCGTGCGACGACTGGAGGCGGAGATGCGAAAGCTGTTTGAGGAGCTGCGGGAAATGCGGAATGACCGCCAAGACGCCAAGACGCCAGGGTAGGAAAATACGCCAAGAAGATTTCGCCAGGGCCGAGGTTCTCGCACGATCGGAAATCAATTCAATCCAATTATTTAAATTAATTCTTGGCGTATTTTCTTCCTTGGCGTTCTCGGCGTCTTGGCGGTCCATTCTCTTCCGTGGCTTGCGAGGATACCCTTTCTTCGTGCCGAGCTTTTCGCAGCGATTGCTTCCGGTCCTTCAGCTGACGCGCATGGCGCTGGTGTTCACCGCGCTGGCGGACAGCGGGTGTGCGATGCTGCTCAGCGCGCATTTCGATGCGCTGAGCAACGGGCATTCGCTGTGGAAACAGTTGTATGTCATCCGCTGCATAGGGCTCATGATGATTTCCATCGGGCTCTACGGTTTTGGCATGAGCCTCAACGACATCATCGACCGCCGGCGGGATCGGCAGATTTCGCCGACGCGGCCGCTGCCCAGCGGGAGCATTGGACTGGCGACGGCCCATGTCGTCTGCACGCTGCTGGTGATGATCGCGCTGTTGGGGGCGGAACTTTATTCCAACGTCGGCAACGGCTCGCGCATCAGTTTGGTGCTCACCGTGCTGACGATGGCGCTGATTGCCTTCTACGATTTTGCTGCCAGATATTTTGTTCCGGTCGGGCTGCTGTCGCTCGGTTTCATTCGATTTTTTCATGCGATGATCGCCGAGCCGACGATGCCGGTCGTCTGGCATCCGCTGCTGCTGCTCAATCACGTGACGATCGTCTCGGCCATCGCGCACCATCTGGAACAAAAACGGCCGCGCATTCGGCGTATGCATTTCCGGTGGGTAATGGCAGGATTGGGCGCGATCGATCTGGCGACCGTTGTGATCGTCACCCTCTGGAAACATCAGATCGAACCGCGCGCGTCGGTGGCGCAAATTTTGGCGCTTCAACCGGCGTTGTTGGGTCCATTTGCGGCGGTGCTGGCATTCGTGGTGTTTGCCGTCTGGAGCGGCCGACGCAGCACCAATCGACGCGATGCTGGCCAGGCGCTGAATCTGGCGGGATTGCTCTGGCTGATCGTTTACGATGCGGCGTTTTCGGTGGGATTTGCCGGAGTTCTAGCGGGGTCGCTCATTCTGCTGCTTCTTCCGGTTGCATATCTCGCCGTTTGGGTTGTCGGATGGTGGGGGAAGCTGATTCAACTGTCGCAGCGGCCGACTTTTCGGCGAGTGGAAACCTGATCAATTTCCAACGGTGGGCAGAAGCTGGCTATGCAGGTCGGTCAAGGCCAAGGATCGATCGATCGGATTGCCGCCGGTGTCGAAACTGAAGCTCTGATCGCTGACCGCATGCAACGCCTTGAGCGCGGCGATCCGAATCGGCTCCTCATCGCTGGCCAATGCCATCAGCAGAAACTTCACATCCTTCCGCTTCGCCTGGATTTCATCCGGCGTCAGCGGCTTGAAGTCGCGGCAGATGCCGTCCACGCGGGCTGTCTGTTCCGGCGAGAGAGTGGAGCGATCCAGCTTCGTCAGCGCCAGGATCGCGTCGCCCTGCATGACCTTCAGTTTCTCAGTCGCCGCATCGCGATCATCCGAGGAATCGGCGTCGAGCTGCGCGACGAGATCGTTGATCTGCTTGGCCTTTTGTGGATCAGGAGGTAAATCGTCCGCGAAAACCTGCAACGCTTCGAGATTCGCCGGCGGAAGCAAATCCTCCTGGTGCAGTTCGCGCAGCATCGGGCGGAGATATTGTTCCCGTTCCTGTGGGTAGTTGGTGATCAATTCGTCGAACGAGGATGCCCGAATCTGCGGCCCACCACCCCAGCGCCGCATCTGCTGCCGGAGGCTCAGGCTCAGCGGCGGCTGCAATCCGGGAGGTTTGGCGCCGAACATGAACATATTTTGGCCCAGCGAAATAAAGCGTTCCGATCCAATCGCACTGGTCGCGGTCGCATCGTATTGCATGCGAAGCTGGTTGCCCTGCACCATCAGCCCAACGGCCAGTTCGTATTCGCTGGTTTGGCGATTGAGTTGGAGGTCAAAGGTATTGAGCGCGTCCGTGCCGCCGCGGGTGATGTCCAATGTATAGCTGCCGTCGGGGGACTTCGGGGCGTCGACGATATTGACATTGGCGGGCACGTCGCTGTCCAGTTGCAGCAGACCTTTCACGACATGGAGTCGGCAAACATCCGCGAGTTTGGCGGTGGGTGCGGGAGGAGCGGTCGTCTGGCCGAATGCGGCGGCGCAAGACGCCCAGAGCAAAAGTTGCGAGAGAATCCCGCATCGCAATGCCATCGGCATGTCCTCCGGAGCGGGTAGGGTGCCTTAGAATGGGAGGAGATGCAAGGGAAAATGATGTGAGGGGGGAATGCACTGTTTCCCCTCGCAGACCGTCAAGATTGCTTATTAAACCCTTTTCGCCGCTGTTTGCTGTAGCGGGCTAGGGCGTCTTCGATGATTGGGTACGCCGCCTTGGCGGGGAGGATGTCGTCCACCTCGACCGCTTTGCCTTCCAGTTGTTTGTAGTCCTGGAAGAATCGCTTGAGCATGCTCAGACGATGCGGGGGCATTTCGCTGGCTTCTCGATAGACATTAAATTCCGGATCATCCGTCGCGACGGCGATGATCTTGTGGTCCTTTTTTCCACCATCGATCATGGTCATCAGTCCGATGGTCCGAACGCGCGGGATCAGCGTCAGCGGCACCACCGTCTCCTGGCACAGCACCAGCACGTCCAGCGGATCATCATCCTCCGCCAACGTCTGTGGAATGAAGCCATAATTGGCCGGATAATACACCGCGGAATAGAGCACGCGATCGAGCTTGATCAGCCCGCTTTGTTTATCCAGCTCATACTTCACGCTGGACCCAAAGGGGATTTCAATGATAGCGGCGAACTCCTGCGGAATGTTCTCGCCGGGGGTGACATCGTGCCAGGAATGGATCATAGAAGTATTGTAGCCTCGGCTGGATGAAAAATCGGCTGATTCGGACTGCCCCTTGATTGTTAAATATTAAAGGACGTTCCAGACGGCATAAACGGATGGGGCGGAACATTTCTCGCATGTTAGTGACGGCGGGGGTGCTTTGGGTCGGAATTATGCCTTGTCGCCCGACCTGAGCGACTGGCATGGGGTATATGCACTTCAAGCCCGCGGGGAACCGGCGGGCCACTCGCCATACCAAGAGGCTATCGGTACTGCCATGATCAACGCAGCAAATTCAGGGCCTAATCGGCCTGCAGCGCCCCCGGCGTTTACGCCGTCCGCGTTGACATCCTCAAATTTCGCCGGCTTGCCGGCAGCCATTGCCGAACAGCCGATTGCCCGGATGATCTGGCGTCGTCGCCGGCTGGTCGGCAAAGCTGTCGCGGCTGTCGTCGCCGTGGCCCTGGGCTATTGTGTCGTGGCGCCCCGCTCTTACACCAGCACCGCTGAACTTTACATCGATTCCGACGGTCCGCGCGTTGTGGCCGATGGGCCGACCAATGCCGATCGCAGCGACAATTATCTCGCCACGCAGTGTCAGATTATCGACTCAACTTCCATCGCCTCGCTCGCCCTGGCCCAGCCCGGCATCAAAGACCTGCGCTATTTCCACGGCGTCAGCGATCCGGTGCAATATCTCCGCAAAAATCTGGACGTCGAAGTCGGCAAGAAAGTCGATCTCATTGATGTCTCCCTCGAAACCCACAGCCGGGATGAATCCGCCAAGATCGTCAACGCCGTCGTCAGCGCTTTCACCGCGTATCAGAATGATCTGCAACACGACACCTCGTCGCAGGTTCTGGACATTCTCGACAAGCAGAAAGCCAAAGACGAAACCGAACTTGCCGCGCGCCAGATCGAATTGGCGGACATGCGTGAAAAATACGGCGGCTCCGCATTCGACGATGACAAGCAGAATCCCCTCCTCCAGCAAGAAGCGGCGCTCTCGGATGCCCTGAGCAATGCGAAAGTTCAGACCGTAAACGCCCTGGCCACGTTTGAGGAAGCGGTGGCGATGCTCGGCAACGATCCGGCGAAGCTCCATGAAGCGGAACTGCCCGATCCCAAGGCGATCGGCATGGATGATGCGAATCAACAGACCGAATCCATCCGCACTGAGATTTTCCGATTGCAGGAATCTCTCAAGGATATGCAGCGCGAATATTTGCCGAATCACCCGGCGGTCCAGCAGGCGCAGGCCCGTTTGGATCAGCTCACGATTTCCTATGCCCGCGGGGCGCACGCCCAATGGATCGCCGCCCAGGAACGGCAGGATGAGCTGACCGATTCGTTTAGCAAGGCGCATCAGTTGGTGCTGGAGCAGATGAATCACACCAGCGATTTCGCCCGGTTGGATGCCGAGGTCGATCACATCACCAAGGACTTGGAAGTGATCGACGGGCGCGAGAAGGAGGTGTCGGTGAATCAGGACGCCGGGGCGCTGGGGATCAGTGTGATCGAACCCGCCGTTCCACCGGATTCGGCGACGGGCCCGCAGAAGACCCGAATTCTCTTCGGCGCGCTGGTGCTCGGATTGCTCAGCGGCGCTGGCGCGGCCGTCGGCCAGGAATTTCTCACGCTCCGCAAATGGAATGGCCGGCCGCTGGTGATCGAATTGGATCTCCCGGTTCTGGGCGAGATGCCGGCGATGGATCGTATTCCATCCTCCACCATGCGGGCGCTGCAAGCGCACGCCGAGCCGAACGGCCCGATCTCCGAAGCTTCCCGCGTCATCAGTTGTGCGCTGTCCGAAGTTGGATTGAACGAATTGAACCGCACGCTGCTGGTCACCAGTTCAAATCCGCTGGAAGGCCGCACGACCATCGCGGTCAACATCGCAATCTCCATGGCCCAGACCGGCCTGCGGGTGCTGCTGATCGACGGCAACACCGATGCCCCGCGGCTGCACCGCATCTTCGGCGTGGAAAACGAACAGGGATTGCATGAAGTTCTGAGCGGCCGGCTGGCTCCGACGGACGCGGTGCTCAATACCACCGTCGAAAATCTCGACCTGCTGCTTTGCGGCAATCGGGAAGATCAAGGCGCCGACCCGCTGAACAACGAAACACTGTCCGATGTCCTTGGCCAGCTTGCGGAGGAATATGACCGCGTGATCGTCGATTCGCCGGCCATCACCGGGCGCGGCAAAGCGACGCTGCTTGCCGCCAACTGCGATGCCACCGTGCTCGTGCTGCCGACGCGTCCCAAAGCGGTGGCTGCCGCCGAGCAATCGGTGCGGGCACTGCGGGGAGCGGGCGCGAACATGCTCGGCGTCATCATGAACACGGTCAGCACCTCGCCGACCATTACGCAGATTATGACCCCGGCCGATCAGACGCGGCGGACGATGACGGGTGAATCCTCGCGGCTTCGCAAGCAACTGCCGCTGGAAGTTTGAAGATCGAAATTCGCCGTGAAGAGCGCGAGATGTTTTCGCACTCCGCGGCCACGAGTCGCCGAACGCCGGTGGCGGCCCGGATCCCCAGCGGGTCCGGGCCCCTCCGGGTCGGTTGCGAATCATGAGGAAACTGCAGCCGCAAAGTTTTAGGAAGGTCAGGTTGTTGTCATGATTATGTCCAGCGCCCAAACAGAGCGCATTACTGAAACGCCCGCCGACGATTTGATGCGGCCGCCTCCGCATCATCGGCCCAAGCCGCGCCGCCGGCCGCATTCTCTTAAGCACCTGCACAACCGCGCCGATATCGACGCTATCCTGCATCGGGAATGCGCCCGCTGCGAACGCAACGGCCACGAGGTGTCACTGGTGATCGTCTCCACAGCCCCCGGCGCGCCGCCCAAGCAATTGCAGCGGCTGGCCAATCTCCTTTGCCGCCGCGCCCGCGCCACCGACGAAATCGGCTGGTTCGACTCCAAGTGCGTCTGTATTGTGCTTCCCGATACTTCCGCTGCCGGCGCTTCTGAATTTCTTGAACAATTCGTCGAGGCCGCGTATTTCCATGCCCTCTCGCCGCAAGGCCGGTCGATGACTTATCCCAGCCAATGGCAAGCCGAATCGCTCGAAGAAGATGCTGATCTGGGTGACGATCATCGCGATGTGTCCGTGCTGCTCATCAAGCCGCTGCCGCTTTGGAAACGGGCGATCGATTTGGCTTTGGCCGGCTTCGCCCTGACATTGGCCTCGCCGATTCTGGCCATCGCGGCCCTGGCCATCCGGCTTTCCAGCCCCGGCCCGATTCTGTTCCGCCAAAAGCGAGCCGGTCTCGGCGGCAAGCCATTTACGATTTTCAAATTCCGCACCATGTGTATCGATGCCGAGCAGAAAAAGGCCGCGCTTCGCCATCGCAGCGAACAGGATGGACCGGCATTCAAAATTCGTCACGATCCTCGCATCACGCGCGTTGGGCGCTTCCTTCGTGAAACGAGCCTGGATGAATTGCCGCAGCTTTGGAATGTGATCCGAGGCGACATGTCGCTGGTCGGCCCGCGCCCGTTGCCGCTGGATGAAAGCCAGCAATGCGATGTGTGGCACCGCCGCCGCCTGGATGTGACTCCCGGTCTCACCTGCATCTGGCAGGTCAAGGGCCGATCGCGCGTCACGTTCACCGAATGGATTCGCATGGATCGCACCTACATCGGCCGTCGCTCGCTCTGGAATGATCTGAAATTGATTCTGATGACCGTCCCCTCGGTGCTGTTGCGCCGGGGCGCCAAGTAACAGGGTCGGGATATGATTATGAGCAACCTGCTTCCTATCGTTTGGCCGAAAAAGAGCAATCTCTTCGGCGTGAAGGTGAGCGCCACCGATTATCACGAGGTGGTGCGAACCGTTATCGCCGCGGGGCTGCGAAGGCAGAGCGCTGTCGTCACGTTCCTGCCGGTGCATGGCATCGTCACGGCCGCCCAAGACCAGGAGTATCGCAAGCTCATTAATGATTTTGAGATCGTCGCTCCCGACGGCCAGCCGGTGCGATGGGCATTGAATCTTTTTCACGGTGCCGGCCTCGAAGATCGTGTTTACGGCCCGCACGCCATGCGGCGAATCTGCCTGCGAGCGGCCCAGAGCGGCATCGGAATTTATCTCTACGGCAGCACACCGGATGTTCTCAAGAATCTCAGCGATCGGCTGACCGATTGGTTTCCCACGTTAAAGATTGTGGGAATGGAAGCGCCGCCGTTTCGGCCGCTGACCCCGGAAGAAAACGACGCCGCCTGCCAGCGCATCAACGCCAGCGGTGCGGGGATCGTGTTCATCGGCCTGGGTTGCCCGCGGCAGGACGAATTTGCCCACGCCAATCGCGACAAAATTCAGGCCGTGCAATGCTGCGTCGGGGCGGCGTTCGATTTCCACGCCGGAAATAAAAAGATGGCCCCGGAATTCTTGCAGCGCCACGGATTGGAATGGCTATTCCGCCTGATTCAGGAACCGCGCCGATTGTGGAAACGATATTTCGTGACCAATTCACTCTTCATCGGCCTTTGCCTCGCCAGCGTTTTCCGGCTTGACGCACAGTTTGCCAAATTCATTACGCCCGCCGAGGGACAAGGCGCATGACCACCGCATTGGGAGATCTGAGCCTGGCGATACCCGCCGAATCCGCGCCCCGCGCGCGGCGTGGGGGCATGCTCCGCAAGGGTTTCTGGGCGGTCATGGACCAGGGGCTTTTCGCCGGGTCCAACTTCATCGTCAACATCATGCTGGCCAACTGGCTGACGCCCGCTCAATACGGGGCGTTCTCCACGGCGTTTGCGGCATTTCTATTCCTCGGCGTCGTACACACCGCGTTGCTCACCGAACCGATGCTCGTGTTTGCCCCGGATCGATACAAATCACAGATGGGCAAATATTTTGCCGCCCTGATTCGGGGGCATGTAATTGTTTCCCTCGCCGCCAGCGCATGTCTTGCGATTGCCGGGCTGTATCTTCGCGCTCATGCGCAAATTGATTTGGCTAACGCCCTCTTCTGGTTCGCCGCCACCGGGCCGTTCACGCTGTTCCTCTGGTTCATGCGTCGGACGAGCTACGCCCAATTCAATCCCCGCCGCGCGGCCATGGCGGGATTTGTTTACCTCTTCCTGATCGTCGCCGGCCTGCTGGTGTTTCATCACATCGGCGTCATGGGCGTCGGCGTGAGCCTGGTGCTCATGGGCGCATGCAGCTTGGTCGCGGGCCTTTGGCTGGTGGTGGGACATGTGCATTTTGGATCGCTCGATAGCGCGTTGCTGAAAGATGT
>Ga0302326_10031683_pt1 | contig 10557 bp, 10 predicted proteins | sample Palsa_T0_3_FD_202264 | JGI IMG/M metagenome (GOLD analysis project Ga0302326, IMG submission 202264) | Peat permafrost microbial communities from Stordalen Mire near Abisko, Sweden - Palsa_T0_3 | ecosystem: Environmental > Terrestrial > Soil > Palsa > Peat permafrost | place: Sweden: Abisko...
GTGCGCATCGAGCGGACGGCGCACCCGGTTCCGCGAGGCGACGTTTCCGCAGGTCAGAGACACTGTGTGGTCAGGGACAGGATCGAACTGTCGACCTTCCGCTTTTCAGTAGCTCTATCACCCCGAAAGCGCTTACCTGGAAAATGCTCCAACAGCCCAGCTCACGCGCATCGACGCTGCTGACCGGCTGTCCTCCGTGCCTTTAACACGCATAACAAGCATACCGGAGTGTGCCGTTTCGTCCGCTGACACCTGTGGGGATCAGCCGCCGTGTCGCCGACTTGTGGGGGTTCTGTGGGGCTCCCAGAAGCCCCTGACTGTCCCTGGCCGACCAGACACAGACACCAGTTACTGCCACTAGCGGAGGCTGATGATCGCCTTCCGAGTAACCTAGCGTCACCGCTGCGTCCTGCCCGCCGGAGGTCATTCCGCGCCTCCCTGCCGACTATTTGCTGTTCTTTGATGCTGTCGGAGCGGCCGAGAGACATACAGGTGATCCTGTTCTGTGTCAGGCAGCTGGCCCGTGCCAGCAGGGTGTGCCCGGACGATGTATTCGCCGGCATACGTCGCTGCCGGGATCGGATGCAGCTGCCGTGCGTATCGCCAGGCCCGGGCGGGGCGATGCGGGCGTAGATATCCGCGCCGTTCTCGATGGTGGCGGCGAGGGCGCGGTATCGGTGTGGGAGGTCAGGCTAGATCGCTGCGCCGGCGCTGGGCGTGCTTGCCGGCAGCGGCGATGCTGCCGGCCTCCGTCGCCCTGATCGCCGGACAGTCGCCAGGCCTTGACATCGGTGATCCCACGGCGGAAACTACTGGATCAAATCACTAGTGATTAACGCTAGTGATTTGCTACAAGGAGCAGGAGGCCGGTTGTCATGGTGGTGCTGGAAAACTCGGCCGATATCGCAGTGCCGCCCCAGCAGGTCTTCGACTATCTCAGTGACCTGCGCAACGAGGCAGAGTGGAACCCGAAGATTCGGTCGGTTCACCTGCTGACCGGGGACCCGGTCGGAAGCGGGTCGCAGTACCGGGCCCGCTGGGCGGGCAGCCCCGATGTCATCGTCGAGTACACGCGGTATGAGCGGCCGGGCCAGTGGGCGTCGGTCGCAGATTCGAAGATGATGACCATCCGCTTCACGGCGCGGGTGACCCCGGTCCCGTCCGGCTCACATCTGACGGTGCGCATGGAACTGATCCCGCGCGGCCCGGTCAGGCTGCTGCAGCCACTGCTCCGGAGACGGATGCAAGGCCGGGAGCTGGACAACATGCGCGCTATCAAGAACACGATGGAATCGCTGCCGGCACGATAAGAAGCCCGCCGCCGGCCTGGCAGGCACATGTATTGCGATGACCCGCGGGCGCCGCCGTCTGCATAGGGTGCCGACTGCTGATGCTGTCGGCATGCGGGTTACCGAGCTGGCGGGCTGGCTAGCGGGCCTGCCGGCGGGAACCGGGTCCGGCGTCGGGGGCGAAGAGCTGCTGGCCGAGCGTGTTCGCGAGCCAGTCGACGAACCGGTCGTGGGACCAGCCGCAGTCGACGACCAGGGCACGGTAGGTCGCGGGGCCGCCCAGGGTGAGCAGGATATCCACGGCATCGGGCGGATCCAGGCCGGGGCGGAGCCCGAACCGGCCAGCCAGGTGCGCGACGATGCGGGCGTACCCGTCGCGGCGCAGCTGCTCGTTGCGGGCCCGGACCTGGGCCGCGTCGGGTTCGTGGGCCGCGGAGCGCGCGACGTCGTCCAGCACGGCGACCCGGGCCGCGATCGCCGAGAAGCCCTCGGCGAAGCGCCGCATCGCGGTGAGCCCGTCGCGGGCGTCGAGCATCGCGGCGTACCACGGCTGGGCGGGCGGGGGCCGGGGGTCATCCTCGCCCAGCACAGCCAGCTCATAGCAGGCCTGCAAGAGCTCGGCCTTGGTGTGGAAGGTGAAGTACACGGTCTGCACGGCGACCCCGGCTTCCGCGGCGATGTCGGTCATCCGAGCCCCGGCGTACCCGCGGCCGGTGAAGACCCGCTGTGCGGCGCGGATCACCCGCAGCCGGGTCGCGCGGGCCCGGTCACGCCGGCTGGGGCGGGTGCTGCTGACATCGGCCATGGCAGTCACGAATATTAGCAGAGACATTCACTAGTGTTGATCACTAGTAGACTACGATGCTGGCTGAGAACACCGCCCTACCTCACCGGGCTGACCGGACCGCCCATCATCGCCATTAACATGACAAACGGCGTCACGGCCGCGGACGGCACCCCGCTCATCTAGCACCGTAGTCCGCCGGAGCCACCCCACGCGTCCCGAGCGCTCCCCGTCGACGACCAGCCGCCGGTCCAGCTCACCGGCCAGACGGACACGTGCACATACCACCCCACATCGGCACACTGCGATCAGCCATACCAGGCGACTGGGACCTGCGACAGATCGGCGGATCCGGCGTCCCTGGAAGCGGGCCTGCCTGGCAGGACCGCGACGCTCGGTGACAGGCCGCTTGCCGTCGGGCGTAAGTTCCGCGGCGTGGACGCCCTTGACCATGGCCCGTATTCGCTGCTGCCAGGTGCCGGCCGTGCGGCGACGATAGCCGTCTGGTCCCGCCGCCTGCCGGCCAACCATTGGCTTGCGATCCGGACCTGTCAGCACACGCCGTGAGCGAGGTGCCGGACAGCATCGCTGGGTATCCTGGTAGGATGGCCCGGGACGCCGTCGGCAGGCCGCAGGTGGCCACGCCTGGACTTTCCGCTGGGGCTTACATCCGGGTGTGCGGGAACTCGGCGGAGCGCCGCTGGAACGAAAGAATCTTCGGATTGCGGATCACGCCGTTGCGGATCTCGATCGCCCGGCGGATGGTCTGGGCGCGGTCCCAGCGCCGGGCCCGTCCATCACGGTACGCAGGTGCGGGATCAGCGCCTCGCTGATCTCCCAGGTGGCGGAGTTCCACAGGTAGGACGGGCTGTGGTCGATTCCGTAATAGTGCATTGCCTCGCCGACGGCGGGCTGCCGTATCCACCACCTCCGGAATCCTACGGGCAGGAACAACGGTCAGGGACTGTGGATTGACGTGCCATGGGACTTGAGCCTCAACGCTCACCTCCTTTGCCGGACCGGGTTCAGTACTGCCGACAGGGCTTCCAGGGCCGAGGGCATCAGGGCGTAGTAGACCCAGATGCCGCGCTTGTCACGGGTGAGGATCCCCGGCGTCGACTAGCACCTTGAGATGGTGCGAGATGCTCGGCTGGGTCGGGCCGAGAGGTTCGGTCAGCTCGCATACGCAGGCCTCGCGGCCGTCGTGCGCGGCCACCATGGAGACCAGCCGCTGCCGCACCGGATCGGCCAGGGCCTTCAGGATGCGGGCCAGCTCGGCTGCCTGGCTCGCGCTGGCTCTCAGCCCGCCAGCCAGCTCAACCCCGCCGTCGTCCAGGCCAGGGCCGAAATCGGCCACCCAATGCCATGGCTGCGGCCGGAACCGGCACGTTGCGGTGCGGAAGCTCAGCGACGGGCCTGCCGCTGAAGCCCGGCCTGTCATCCTTCGCCACGGGCTCGAGCAGGACCTCGACGGCCTCCCCCCGGGCGTGGCCGGCGTCGCTGCAGCACGGTGGGCAGCCGTTGTCGTGGAAGTCCTGGCTGTCGGCCAGGACGGTGTAGCTTTCTCAGCCTCGCCATCGGGCGTGCCCTGAACCAGAACTTGTCCTGCCGGGCGTGGCAGCAGGGTGCGCCATAAGAGGCGGAGCGTGGCTACGGCCGGGGCTTGTCGGGGTTGGCGGCAAGGCCGGCCTGCCGGGCAAGGAGGATTGCCTGGGCGCGGTCTTCGACGTGAAGCTTGACGAAGATCGCCGAGAGATAGTTAGCCACGGTCTTCTGGCTGATCCCGAGGCGTTGAGCGACGGCGTGGTTGCGCATGCCGTTACCCACGAGTTCGAGGACTTGGCGTTCCCGTACGGTGAGTTCTGGGAACGGCGGAACAACGTCGGGGCTTTCGGGCTCCTGGGAGAGCTGGGCTAGGAGGTGCCGGGCCGCGTGGGGCGAGAACAGCGCACCTCCCGAGGCGACGGTTTCGATGGCGGTCAGGATCTCTTGCTGGCGTGCTCCTTTCAAGAGGTAGCCTCTTGCCCCAGCGCGTATCGCGTCGCGGATGGACTGGTCGTCTTCGGACATGGTGAGCACCAGCACGGCGGTGCCGGGGAGTGCCTGGGTGATGCGACGGGTGGCATAGATTCCGCTGGCTCCAGGCAGGTTGAGGTCCATTAGGACGACGTCGGGCCGGAGGGCCTGCGCGGCCCGGATGGCGCGCTCCGCAGTGTCAGCCTGGGCTACGACAGCGACGTTGCCGACGGTATCGATCAGCGCGGCGAGGCCGTCCCGTACCACGGGATGGTCATCGACTATCAGGAGGGTGATCACATCGAGCTCCCCTGGATGGCCGGGCATAGGGGAAGTTCCGCGCAGACCCGTCCGCCTGCCGAGGTTGGGCCGGCCTTGAGGGTGCCGCCAGCTCCGGCGGCTCGGTCCCGCATGCTTGCTATGCCGAAGCCTTCGGTCCATCCGCTAGCGGCGGGAGTGCCGTTGTCGAGTATCTCGATGTGCAGCGACCGGTCGATATACACCCGGAGGACCGCGGCGGTCGCATCGGAGTGCCGGGCGATGTTGGTCAGCGCCTCCGCCGCGATCTGAAATGCCCCGTCCTCCACCTCCGCGCTCAGCGGCGGCACGGTCTCAGGGAATTCCGTGGTCACGACCAGTGCCCCGCCGTTCAGGCGGCTTCCGAAGCGGCCGGCTTCCCGGGCGAGCGCGTCCAGCAGGCCGAGCCGTTCCAGGCCGCGCGGACGTAGGTCGTGGGAGATCCGGCGGACCTCATCGATCGCCTGACGGGCTTGGTCTGCCACTTCGCTGATGAGCGTGTGAGCTTTGGCCTGGTCCGTCCGGGACACGTTGCCCGCCGCGTCGGCGCGCAGGGCGATGGCGGTCAGTACCGGCCCGAGACCGTCGTGGAGATCGCGGTGCAGTCGGCGGCGCTCCTCTTCCTGGGCGCGCTGGAGCTGCTCGGTGAGGCGGAGGGCATAGACGGCGGCGGCGATCGGGGCGGCGACCAGTTCCAAGGCCGCGAGGTCGCTCGCGTCGAGCGCCGCCTGGCCGCGCCGGGGCTTGACCATCAGCTGCCCGACCGCCTCGGACCGGTAACGCAACGGGATCACCGTTTCGGTCCCGTTCCCTGATACCGGGGGCCCGATGCGCCGGCCGCCGCTCACCAGGGCGAGCCCGGGAAGCCGCAGGCTGTTGCTGACGGCACGGAGCGACGCCTCGACTTCATCGTCGGTATCAGACAGGAGCTGGGCAGTGACCTGGCTGAGAGCCTGGGAGGGATCACGGCGGTACCCGAAGATGAGGGTATCGACGCGGCGCTGGAGGAACTGTCTCACCGGCGAGAAGGCGACCGCGACGACCGCCGCCCCGGCCAGAGATCCGCCGAGGCCCGCGTCGTGGCCGACGATCACGCTGGCGAGCTCCACGACAGCCAGGAAACAGGCGAGCAGAATCGCGCTCAACCCGACGTAGACCAAGGTCCGGTTGATCACCACGTCGATCCCGAGCAGCCGGTGGCGCAGCACAGCGACGGCGGCGGCCGCGGGCAGGACCGGCACTCCGACCAGGAGCGCCGTGCTCCACACCGTGCCCACGCCGACCGCGGTGGGAGCGAACAGGCCCACGGCGATCGTCGCTCCGACCGCCAGCCAGGAAAGCTGGGCTCGCTGGCTTCCCGTCGAGCGCTGCCAACGCCACATCAGCACCGCCAGGCAGGCCAGGGCGACCGACTCGACGAGGATGTTGCCAACGTAATCCGCCGTATGGGCGAGGCGCCCCCAGGCGCCCGACAGCACTACCGTCCGGTACGTCACGAACGGCATGCCGCTGACCGCGTCAGGGTCGAAGGCACCGCCTAGCAGCCACACCACGCCATTGGCGAGGGCCAAGCCGGCGAGCCACCTCCAGCGCCGCCCGGGAAGGTGACCGTCGGGGAACAGCAGGACAATCAACGGGAAGAACACCGCTACCGCCGGGGTCCAGATGAACACCCCGAGCCATCCGAGCGTGGAACTCCAGTGGTTCGGGCCTCCCGCGGTGGCCTGCCACATCGCCAGTGAGATACAAGCCGCCGACAATCCGTAACACAGCGCGAACCCGCAGAACAGCCAGCCAACCGCCAGTCGGGGCCGGCGCAGCGCGACCAGCGCCCCGAACGGCGCGAACGTCGCGGCCATCCACCCGTTGGTGACCGCATAACTGGTCAGCAGCAGTTGCCAGGGCAACCCGCACGCCACGAGCGCCCATCCCGCGACCGCCACACAGGCCTCGGTGACGGCCAGCATTCCCCACGCACCCAGCCGCGCCCCGGCCGGCGGCGCTGCGGAGATCCCGGCCTCCGCGGCCTCGGTCAAGTCCTCGTCGTGGGGCACGGAGCCATCATCCCCCCCAAACCGGCCGGGATCTACAGGAAGAACTCCCAGCCCCCGGGAAAACCTCCCGACTATGACTGGGAAGCTTGCCCTTCTATCCGGGATGCAGCCCGGATTAGCCTGACGCCCAGTTAGGCAAGATCCATCCGGCCGACAAGGAGACAGACGTGAAATTCAGCAAAACCATGACAGGCGTCGCGCTAATTGCAGCCATTTCGTGCGCGGCTTGCGGAGGTGGCGCAGCGCGCGCCGCGGACACCGCCAGTACATCCACCAGCGGGCAGATAAAGCTCTTCGTGAACACCTTCAGCAACGGCACGGGAAACATCATCGTCACCGGCGCGATCGGCGATTACGGGACCACCGCCGCCGACGGCAACTATGTCAAGGTCACCTTGCGCCACGGCGCCTTCGAGCTGAATGTCGCCAAGCTCATCGCCAAGGAGGGCGGATCGGCTCCCATGGTGGACCCGGCGACCTGCTCTGGGGTGTCCTCGGTAACGGCCCCAGCCCCGGTGCTCGACGGCAAGGGTACCTATGGGGGAATCACAGGGACGGTGAATGTCACCGAAACCATCGCCTTCATCTTGCCCCGCTATGCAAGCGGACCGCATAAGAACCAATGCGACAACAACACCCAGCCAATTGACGCTTACTCGCCGATTACCGGATCGGGCAAGGTCAAGTTCTAGTAATCCAGGCTGACTTTGGCCGCTGCCGAGCTCATGACCTATCAACCGCCAGTCATTACTCCGGCCAGCCTTACGGTACCGTTAACGAGCAGACTCTCCCAAGGGGGATTGTCCGTGGACCTCGTTAGGCCGGACGATCCGCGCTACGACGAGACTCGTTCAGTTTCAAACGGCATGCCTGACAAGCGGCCGGCGGTGATCACGCAATGCGCCTCAGCGGCCGACGTGATCCAGGCTCTCCAGCTGGCACAGGCCGGGCATCTGGACGTCAAGGTGCGCCGGCAGCCATCCAGCGGCCGGCATGTGCTTGGACGACGACGGGCTCGTCATCGAGGGTACGCCCGCTGAAGCATTCAGATGAATTGCCCCCCGGCTGACCTGATCATTTATGTGCTGTCTGCGATCTTCTGGCGAATGCGGGGCGAAGTTCAGCAGCCGGGCACATAGCAGCAGGTCAAGGCAGGTACGGCAGTAGGGTGGGCCGCCCGGCGAGGTCCCGCGTTCATGTTGCGTGAACCCGGGCCTTTTCCGGGCGGCCCTCCCGGCGCGTGGCTCTGACTGCGACCCCGCGAACCGAGATCGGCGGTTCAGCGCGGGAGCGTGGGTCGCACCGTCCTGACATTACCGGAGCGTGACATGGCTGGCGGTCAGCCGGGCCGTCGCTTTGACCCGCTCTGGCGTGCCGGGCCGCGGCGCGGGCGCTAGCTGCTGGTCCATCTGGCCGTATCTGCAGTGGCGGCCGGGCCCCCGTCGCCTCGGCCGGCCTGGTCAGCCCTGCAGGAGCCTGAGCCGCTCAGGCGGCACTGGCTCGGGTAAGATCATCCAGCCGTGCTGGCCGCTTTCCACCCACAGCCCGTCAACGCGGACCGCCCATATGTCGGCTGGCAGGCGGGACATCCTGGTGAAGAAGCCGGTCTCCTCGCGTCTCTCGCACAAGAAGACGGCTGGGCAGCTCAGGCTCCCGGCTTCCGGCAATGCCGGGCACCGTCCCCATCTGACGCCAGTCAAGACCGTGCCGCAGGATCGACTGCCGGTTCTCCGTCGCGGTGGCATGGAACATCTCACCGCTGGCTTCCTTCACGACGAGCATCGAGCGCCGTCCCCCGCGCGTCCAGGTCCGCTCGCGCGTCAGGGCAGCACACACTTCGGCGACCCACCGGTCATCTACGGCGAGACCGCTGGCTGCGGCCAGAGCCTTGGCGGCGCTTCCGAAACCATACGTTCCGGCTCCCTGACACCGGGCACCGCAGACGGTGCGCCAGGATCGAGTTCTTCGAATTCGATCCACTGGTCATCGCCTGGCAGCTCAACCACGCACTCATACGCGGGCTCGCATTCTGCCAGTTCAGGCACGTGCCCCAAAAGCCAGCCCAGGCGAGCATACTCATACCCATCTCGCGCCTCGCTATCTGCGCGCGCAGCCGCGGCCGCCGCCTCATAGGCGGCATCGACCGCCCGTCGTTCCGCGGCTGACGGCGGCCAGCCGCGCAGCCCGCCCTCCAGGTCGTAGTCCCTCCAGTCTGACGGCCGGTCCCCGGCCCAGTACAAGACGGAGCCGACAGTACGGACGATGGACCGTCCGCGCACGCTCACGACCCCAGCTGACGGCGTCGTCCAGATTCTCGAAACCCGGCGCGGAAGCGCCATCCCAGTGGCAGAACCAGCGCGGACCCGTTGGCGGCGGATCGTCTTCGAACACGAACAACGTCCCGCGGCGCCTGTCAGCCGCCCCTCCTGGCGCCGGCCCGGCCGGGCTAACGCGCTCGGTTCGTTCCCCACGGCTAGCACCCCCCATGACCTCAGCCTAGCCACCGTTCGCGCCACGCCAGCCGGCCTCGGCTGGACGCCGCTGCCGTCACGCTCACCGGCCGCCGCCGCCAAGGCAGCCACGGATGCCAGCGATTCATGCCGCTAGCAAAAGCGCGGCCACCACCGTCGGGGACTATCTCACCGCCGGAAACACCATTGAAATTACAGTCCCTGACGTGGCTGCGTAGCGAGGTCAGCCGGTTCGACCAACCGGGTCGGCCCTCTTGGCATCTGGACCAGGTAGACCCGAGCGACCCCGCCCGTCATCCACGACCAGGCTCAGCACGGCGGACTCGCCGACGACCTCGATCCGCCCCCTGCGGGCGCGCGACCGAGCCACAGGTCGCCGACGCGAACGAGGATCAACTCGCGCGCGAGCGCCGTATCGGTCCTGATGATGCTGAGCCGACGGGAGGACCGAGGCACCGATCCCCGGGCCGTCCGGGATGGCGGACTCTCAGCGCGGGCGGTTCATGATGCGGTCGTAGTTACGGCGAGCGCGGGCGCCCGCCGCGCTGGCGCCGTACCAGGTGAGCATCTGCGGGGAGGACCAGCCGTTGAGCTGCATCAGGTCGCCCGGGGCGCCACCGCGGTCGAGCCAGGTGTGGCTGAAGTGGTGCCGGAACCGCTGCGGGTGCACCGCCATCCCGGCCTGGTCCCCTCTTTTCGCGACGAGCTGGTAGATCCCAGCCGCCGTCAGCGGCCCGCGCCCGTTCACCCCGAGCCACAGCTCCGGGCGACCCGCCAGCGGATGTTTCGCCCGCGCCCGCAGGTACCGGTCCAGGCTCCGGGCGGCCTCGTAGCTGATCGTGACGACCCTGGGCTTGCCGCCCTTACCGAAGACTCGGATCTCCCGCCCGTACAAGTTCAGGTCACCGCGCTCCGGGTCGTACCGGATCCCGGCCAGTTCCGACAGCCGGATGCCGGTCGCCTCGAACACGGTCAAGATCGCGGTGTCGCGCCGGTCCGCGAAGCTCCGGCCCTGGCAAGTGCACCGCAAGGCGGATAGTTCTTCGCTGGTGAAGACCGGCACCAGGCTGACCTTCACCGTCGGCGCGCGCAGCCCTCTCACCGGGTCGGGCCGGTCGTCCTCGATGGCGAGCCAGCGCAGGAACCGCCGGATCGCACGGAACTGATTGCCGCCATACGCTGTGCTGTACTCCCCCAGCAGCCGCACCACCCACCGCCGCAGATCGGCCTTATCCACCTCCTCCCACCTGCGCTTACCTGTCTGGGGCAGGACATAGGCGGCGGCGAACCAGCGGACCGCCTCGGTGTAGTTGCGGATCGTCCGCGGGGCCTTGCCCTCGGCGGCCATGTGCAGCGCGAAGGACCCGACCTCCGCCTCCAGCGGTCCCGCGTCCAGGTCCTTCGGCACCCGTGGACGCCGTCGCGGCGGGACCATAGTTTTACTCTGATCCCCAGTTTCCGGCACTACGACCGTGTCCGGAATGCAGGGTTTGCGCAGGTACGCGGACAGGTATGGATCGGTTTGAACAGCCATTTGGAAATCACTCTCTTCCTGCGGTCTACGCAGGCCAGAGGGCTGTCAGGACCGCAGCGTCTGGGTGGTCAGGGACAGGATCGAACTGTCGACCTTCCGCTTTTCAGGCGGA
>Ga0302326_10031684_pt1 | contig 10556 bp, 8 predicted proteins | sample Palsa_T0_3_FD_202264 | JGI IMG/M metagenome (GOLD analysis project Ga0302326, IMG submission 202264) | Peat permafrost microbial communities from Stordalen Mire near Abisko, Sweden - Palsa_T0_3 | ecosystem: Environmental > Terrestrial > Soil > Palsa > Peat permafrost | place: Sweden: Abisko...
GGATCTAGCCATCGGCAGCCTGGTGATCTATGTAGCCTCTTTCGCGGTGGGCCTCGGGCCGATCTTCTGGCTGTTGATCTCTGAAATCTATCCCTTAAAGGTGCGGGGCGCCGCCATGAGCGCCGTAACTGTTACCAACTGGGGAATGAACCTGGTGGTATCGGTAACGTTCCTGAGCCTGGTCGCCGTTCTGGGAGAAGCAGGAACCTTTTGGTTGTACGGTGTCATCGCGGTCGCTGCCTGGATCTTCTTTTATCGTCTGGTGCCGGAAACCAATGGTAAAACGCTGGAACAGATAGAAGCGTACATGCGATCGGGCAAGCACCCACGGGGGTTATGAAAAGCGTGAGACTGAACCCATGGCAACCCTTCTTAAACTGACAGGCTTGAGTTGGCCAGAGTTGATTCGCGCTATCTGGCGGGGGTCAGTTGAGACCAATGTCACGAACCGCGCCGCTGAACTGGCGTTCTGGTTCCTGCTGGGCTTTTTCCCCATGCTTTTGTCCGTTACCGGCATGGTTTCGATGATTGGGTCAGCACCGGGTTCGCAAGGTACCCTGATGACCTACATGGGCGAAGTCCTTCCTTCCGGTGCTTCGAGTCTGGTAAGACAGGTGCTTGCGCAGACGACGGGCAGCGGAAGAGCCTGGTTTTCACTCCTCTTCGCGTTGTGGTCATCTTCGTCGGCAACCTCCGGGCTTATCGACACTCTCAACGCAATCTATGGACTGAAAGGGAGCCGACCCTGGTGGAAGTCCCGCCTGATTGCGGTGGGGCTGGCCATTGCCATGGGTGTGCTGCTGACAGCAGCGTTGATCATTGTCGTCTACGGTCCGCTCGTCCTGGACAAGATTTCACCTGGCTCAGCAGCTCTCCTTATTTGGAAGATTGCGCAGTGGCCGGCCGCTGCGCTGCTACTGATTATTGCGCTCCTGGGGCTCTACCGCTTCGCGCCGAATCTTCAGGAACAAAAGTGGAAGTGGTTGCTGCCCGGCAGCATGGTTGCGGCTGTAACCTGGATGGCGGTTTCAGTGCTGTTTAAACTGTACGTCCGTCACTTCAGCCATTTTGGGCTGCTTTACGGCTCCCTCGGCACATTGATCATCCTGATGTTCTGGTTCTACCTGAGCGGAGCTGCAATTCTGGTCGGCGGAGTGATCAATGCCATCCTGGAAGATGCTGCAGCCGAACACAGCGTCCCTGGAGCGAATAGGCACAGCCAGCGTCTTCCTTCAACGACGCAACTTCGAGCCTCTGAGCCACATTAAAGCCGAGACTCTTGGTAGCTCCGCGACCGGTCTTAGCCTCGACCGGTCGCGAGTGAGCAAACTTGAACAGCATTGAGAGCTGGTTCAGTGACATAGTTCGAGAGGAAAGCAGGATCGAAGTACGCATCCAACTAACATGACACAGCCTACCCCCACTGCCGACGATCGCAAGCATCCGAACTTCCTTCTAGTAGTGATCCTTAGCGGAGTAACGCTTCTCTTATTGCTCCTGGTCGCGTATGTCCTGCTCAGCGACAAGGGAAAGAAGCTCCTACCCGGCCTGCATCACGACCCGCAGCCCACTTCGTATTTTCTGCCGCCGGCTTCGGACACCGTAGAGGCTTGAGGTTTTGCCGGCGCATACGGGGACTGCCTCCTGAGACTTATTTTTAATGAATTGCGGCATGGCCTTTGGTTGCATCGTCGTAATGCAACATGACGATGGACCGCGGATTGACGAGGTAGTTAGCACCCGAAACAATTGACTCTTTGCCCTCTTCAGAAATGTCGTCCGGAGACGGTAGCGAGGTGTCGATGAGGCGAAGCCAAGCGCCACCTGAGTTCCCGTTAACCGGAGGAAGTGCAAACGCGAGCGGCTGCCAATAGGCGTTGATCGCAATGTAGCGCACCTGGCTCACGGCGATATTATGCAGAGTGAGCGCGACACTGTGGGAGTTTCTTCCCCAGTCGGGCTTACCGAGCTGGACCCCATGCCATTCGATTCGGGCCTTGCTGAGATAGTCTTCCAGGGTGATGTGGCTGGCTTTGGTTGCTTGATTGAAGTTGAGGCGAAGCCGGATCATATTGCGCACGAATCGCAGCAGGTCTCGATTGCGGTGGCAAAGATCCCAATCAAACCAGCTGATTTCGTTGTCCTGGCAGTATGCGTTGTTATTTCCTTGCTGCGTTCGCCGAACTTCATCTCCCATCAGCAGCATCGGTGTCCCCAAGGACAGTAGGGTAAGTGCAAAGAAATTCCTGATCTGCCGGGCTCGTAAAAGCTCGACGCCTGAATCGGCTTCCGCGCCCTCTACGCCACAGTTCCAACTCAGATTGGAATTCGATCCGTCCGTGTTCAGCTCGTGGTTCGCCTCGTTGTGCTTGTGATCGAAGGAGACAAGATCGTTGAGGGTGAAGCCGTCATGGCAGGTGACGAAGTTAATGCTCTGCCCTGCTGGGCGCCCCCCCTCTTTATATAAATCAAAACTGCCGGTCACGCGCTCTCGAAGTCTCCAAACAGTATTTGCATCCCCTTTGATAAAGCCACGGATTTCATCACGAAATTTCCCGTTCCATTCCTTCCACTTATCCTGCCCAAAGCTGCCGACCTGGTACAAACCGCCCGCGTCCCAGGGTTCGGCTATCAGTTTGGTGCCCGCCAGCACAGGATCAGAATCGATTTCCCAAAGGATCGGCGGGTTCATCATCGGCTTACCGGAGTCGTTGCGCGAAAAGATGGACGCGAGATCGAAACGAAAGCCGTCGACGTGCATCTCCGAGGTCCAATAACGCAAGCTGTCCGTGATCAGCCTCTTCACCACGGAGTGGTTTGCCTTGAGAGTATTGCCGGCCCCGCTATAGTTCGCGTAGGTAGCCTGGTCCTCGTTCAGAATGTAGTAAAAGCTGTTTTCGAGCCCCCGGAAGCAGAGTGTCGGACCCTTTTCGTCTCCTTCAGCGGTGTGGTTGTAGACCACGTCGAGAATCACCTCGATTCCTGCACCATGCAGCTCTTTCACCATGGTTCGAAACTCATCCAGGCAACCAAGCGGATCCCTGGAGGCGCTGTAGGCAAGATGGGGAGCGAAAAAGGATATTGGATCATATCCCCAGTAGTTACTGACTTGAGCGGGAGCGTCCCCGGCATCGAACTGATACACGGGCAAAAGTTCGACCGCTGTGACGCCCAATTCCTGAAGGTACGGAATCTTCTCGACCACGCCGAGATAGGTACCTCGGTTGGCAGGAGTTACGCCGGAGTTGGGATGGCGCGTGAACCCCGCTACATGCATTTCATAGATGACGCTTCTACGAAAAGGTCGATAGAGCGGCTGATCTCCCTCCCAATCGAACGTGCTTAAATCGGCCAATACACTTTTCATGCACGTCGCGGCGTTGTCTCCCGGCTTACAGGCAGCAGCTCGATCATAGTTCCGGCCAACGGATACACTTTTCCCATAAGGATCGATCAGGACCTTCTGCCTGTCAAAACGCTGCCCGTTCGCCGGATCGTCGGGGCCATCGGCGCGATAACCGTAAAGTTGCCCCGGCTTCATTCCAGGTAAGAAGATGTGCCAGTAGTGGGACGTACGATGGAGGACCGGATCGAGAGCGATTACCTGGGATGGCCGCGGATCGTCGGCGTGATCGAAGAGAACGAACTCCATTCCAGTGGCACTTGCCGAAAACACACTAAAGTTTGTTCCTTCGGAGGTGGTTGTCGGGCCGAGAGGATACGGAGGGGTGACATGAGTCTGCTCTACGGCGGGATCGTGAAACTCGACGGACTTCTGATGTAACTCCATGGTCTCTACCCAAGACAGTGTCGGTAACGGGACAATCGCTTAATCCGGTTGCTGGAATAGTTGCCGGCCGATAGAGAACGCCTCATTGAGTCGAAGTGTGCGAGGCGTTTCGCCCACCTGCCGCCTTATTGGCAGCCCCCCATCATCGCGAGATATAACAGCGAGATGACGATGGACCCGGCAACGCCGTAGGCTAAGGGGGGCACCCGGCTCGTGGGAGCCGCTTCGGACCGGCTATTCTGTTTCGGATTCAATGGATTGTAAAAGACCGGAAATGTTTCGCCAGTCCCCATGGCAACGGGCGAAGTGAATTCATCACAGAACGTTTTGGCGTGGGCGTAATAGCTAAACGAGACCATGAATTGGTTGGGGCTGGTAGCAATGCCGAGGGAAAGGGTATTCATCCTGGCGAACTCGTAGCGGCATGCGGTGACTGCTGCTTGCGTTTCCAGCCAGGGGACTGAGGCGTCGAACGGTTGGCTGGGTGTCGACACAATAGACTTTGTCGTGTTCATCACGCCGTCCTCCTTTTGTATTTTCTGATTCATCAAGCAAGCGCACCTATGCGACACATGAGCGGCTCGTTCCCACACCCTGTTTTCCGATCAGCGTTGCCACAGAACGTGCTCTGCTGCAGGCAGCCACCAAGCCTCCGGTATTCCTCGATTCCTGCTGGTCGGACTTCCTGCTTAAGCTTTCAGTTCCCGTGCGCTCTCCTGAGAGCCCCGCGGCAGCAGCCAAACGTTATTTCTTCTGTAGCTGTTTGCGGATCGACTGCAATTCCGCTTTTCGCTTGGCGGTGGTTTTGGGATAAGCCATCTTCAGGCCTTCGAGCCCATCAAGAACAATACGCGAAACGATCAGCCGGGCGTTCTCCTTATCGTCGGCAGGAACAACGTACCAGGGCGCGTGATGCGTACTTGTGGCACGCAGGCAGGCTTCATATGCCTTCACGTATTGCTTCCAATACTTTCGTTCGTGAATATCCGCTAGGCTGAATTTCCAGTTCTTGTCCGGCTCATCGATGCGTTCCAGGAATCGCTTTCGTTGCTCCTCCTTAGAGAGGTGGAGAAATATTTTGACGATCTTCGTGCCATTGCGATGAAGGTGGCCTTCCATATCCACGATGGAGCGATACCGCCCCTCCCACAAGGCTTTATCGTTGAGCAATTCTTCCGCAAGCCCCTGGCTGCGGAGAATTTCCGGATGCACGCGAACCACCAACACCTCCTCGTAATAGGAACGGTTGAACATACCGATCCGTCCACGCTCGGGAAGGCGGCAGGTGGTGCGCCACAGAAAATCATGTTCCAGCTCTTCGGCGCTCGGCTGTTTGAAACTGAAGACCTCGCAACCTTGCGGATTGACACCTGACATGACGTGCCGGATCGCACCGTCTTTGCCGGCAGCGTCCATGCCCTGAAAGATCAGCAGCAACGCATAGCGGTTGGAGGCGTAATGGAGGTGCTGAAGAGAACTCAGTTCCTCAACATGCTCTTTTAGGAGTTCCTGATATTCTTGCTGCGACTTGCAAAAGGGTTCGACAATGGTTGGCCACTCGGAAAGGTCGACCTTTTTCGCGGGCGTCACACGGAAGTTCTTCGAGCTAAGCTTCATTTTCGTTACTTCTCTGTCGCCTGGATTTTGCTTGGCGTACTCGAATCATGAGGATGTTTACGCAACCTTCGGCTGTCCCGGCTGATCCTTTCGAGTCTCTCGCTCCGCCTCGAGCCAGTCCTGATCCTGCTGGCTCTCGCCATGGACTCGCTCCTGATAGAGCTCATAAGCGCGTGCGGCGATTTGTGACGAAAGGTCGACCGCTGGAGTCTTCGCTAACAGAGGCGCCTTCACGGGGTCAAAAATGCGGTAAGCGAGCAGTTTGACTCGGTCGTTGACCAGGGCCCACACGATCGCATACCCCCAAACGAATCCTGCCCACTTCCAGCCGAGAGGCGTCATAAACAACCCGTAGACCGCTATCAACGTTGCTACGGTTTGCGTGCCCACTACGGCCATCCACAAGATCTTGGCGGGGCGTATGGACCAGAACGGACCGCGCGTTCGTGTCAGAAAGATGGTCAGATGTCCGGCCACAGACAGCTTCAGATACATCAGCGTTTGGATGCGCCCACGGTCCAGATGAAAGACGCGCTCGCCAAGGTAGAACAGTCCGAACGCGGCAATGACCCCGATAAAACCCAGCACGGTGGAGATTGCGAGCACCAGTCGCATGTTCCAGGCTTCGGGCTTGTCCTTATAGTGGACATTGTCATATGCGATGGAAAGGATAGCTCCGTCGTTGAGCAGCGCGATCATCACAATCATCACCGCGGTCAATGGATAGAAGTTAAACACCAGGATCGCCAGCGTCATGAAGAACAATACCCGTAGCGTCTCCGCGATGCGGTAGATGGCATAGCTGTTCATTCGCTGGAAGATACGACGGCTCTCCTTGATTGCGTCGATGATCACCGACAAACCGGGTGCGAGCAACACGATGGAGGCGGCCGCGCGCGCCGCGTCCGTGGCGCCGGAAACGGCGATGCCGCAGTCAGCCTTCTTTAGCGCCGGGGCATCGTTCACTCCGTCGCCTGTCATCCCGACAATGTGGCCGCGCTGCTGCAGCACATCCACAATATGGAACTTATGTTCGGGGAACACCTGAGCGAAACCGTCCGCCTTTTCGATAGCCTCGGCCGCTTGTGCTGTCTCGTGGTGCTTGATGTCGCCTAATCCGCTGGCGTCAAGGATGTTGGTGCCCAATCCCAAAGCCCGCGAGGTTTCTCGAGCGATAGCGATCTGGTCGCCGGTAACCATCTTGACGTCGACGCCCATTTTGCGTGCGCTGGCGATGGTCGCTTTGGCCTGCTCGCGCGGCGGATCGAACAAAGGCAACACGCCCGCAAACTGCCACTTACCTTCCTCATCGGCCCTGGCGACGCCCAGGGAGCGAAAGCCGCGCCCGGCAAATTCATTGACGGCTTTTTCCACAGCGGCCTTTACCTCACCGGCGTTGGTCGACATCTCAAGAATGATCTGCGGTGCTCCCTTGGCCACAAAAAACTGCTTCCCGTCCGCGCCCTTGACCGTGGCTTCGGTACGCTTATGCACCGGATCAAATGGCTGGAAGTGTGTTACCTGATAAGCCTTTAAACTCTTATCATCCTTTACGCCGCCGATCACGGCCAGATCGATGGTGTCTTTGTCTTCCGCGCGCGAGGCCAGTGCGGCCCAGAGAATAACCTGATCTCCGGGAATGTTATTTACGCTGAACGGATCGCCCAGGGTCAGCTTGTTCTGCGTGAGGGTGCCGGTCTTATCCGAGCACAGCACATCGACGCCGGCCAGTTCCTCGATCGCCGATAACCTGGTCACAATCGCTTCTTTTTTCGCCAGCAAGCGCGCGCCTACCGCCATGGTTACTGAGAGCACCGTGGGCATGGCCACGGGGATCGCAGCCACCAAAAGCACCAGGCAGAATTCTAATGTGGTAAGTACCTTATCGCCGCGAAAGAGTGCGACCACGAGTATCACCAGAACCAGGGCCACCGCGAGGACGATCAGGTAATCGCCAATCTTCAGCACAGCACGCTGGAAATGGCTTGTAGTATGAGCCTCCTGCACGAGTTGGGCCGTCTTGCCAAAATAGGTGTTGGTCCCGGTGGCGTACACGATGGCGTCGATTTCGCCCTGACGGACAATTGACCCTGAAAACACAGCCCCGCCGGGTTTGCACGTCACGGGTAACGATTCGCCCGTCAGGGCCGACTGATCCACCTCGATAGGATCGCCCGCCAGCAAACGAGCATCCGCCGGCACGATATCGCCTAACCGGAGCCGTACCACATCGCCAGGCACCACTTCTGACGCGTTCGGATTTGTCCATTTTCCATCTCTCAGGACTTTTGCCTTGACTGCCAGCCTGGCTTTCAAAGCGGCAATGGCGTTGCCCGCCTGATGCTCTTCCCAGAATCCAACCACCGCGTTAGAAGCCAGCAGAAGCAGGATGATGAAGAAATCGAGCCAATGCCGGACAACCCCCGACAAGATAACAGCCGCCTCGATCATCCACGGGATAGGGCCCCAGAAATAGCTGAGGAACTTCAGCAGCTCATTTGTTTTTTTTACCGTGATCTCGTTCCGCCCGTATTGGGTCAGCCGTTTCTGAGCCTCGGCCTCGCTGAGGCCGGCCGGCGTTGCTCCCAGCTTTTTCTGGAGCTCCGGCATGGGAAGCGACTTCAAATCATCCTTGGCTTCGGGCTTGGCCTCAACCTTCGCTTCGGGCTTGGCTCCCGGCGCAGACACCGGCTTCTCTGTTTCCGTTTTCACGATGACTTTCCTTCGCTGTTTCTGTTAACTCCGCCGGCGTTGAGTTCGGAGGAGGCTTAAGCAATCAACCGGAAGGCTCGGTCGGAAGATTTGGCCGGTTCGAAGGGCTTGAACCCCGGGAAATGGTCCGTCTGGAAAACCGTACCATCCGGTGCGCTTGAAGCAGCCTTCTTTGAGCCCTTCCCAGCTTCAGTGGCTTAGGGCTTTAGGTCGATCTTGCTTATGCGGCCTCTCGCATCGACTTAACCCGCACAGCGAATGCCTGTTTCGCGACCAAGCACCCGGAGCAGACTTTTAGTTCTGGGTGCCAGCGACGAAAAACCTTATGCGTCAGTGTGCTCGCGCAGATGTAAGAAATCTGTTCAGTTTTGCTCACTCATGACCAAAACGCGATCTTAAGACGGAGGCAAGAGACCACCAGAGCGTGTCTCAAAAACCGACAGCGATTTGTTCCCCCCGCCAGCAGGAGAGCATCCAAGCGATCTGACAAGAATGTGCGATATCCAGTAAGAGAGTTCCTGTTTGCACTCACGCTTGGCCGAATTTCCCGATATATGATCCTGGCTTACTTCTCCGCCCGTTATGGAAAGAAGATAATCGCGTTCATCGTGGAGCACGGACATCTCGTCCTCGTGACAATCATTGTGGTTGTAATCGCCGCTGCTGCTGTGAGTCTTTACTTCTGGGGAAAAGCAAGAGCAAGTGTAAGACATGAACTTTAGCAAGCTCTATACCAGTATTTCAGCAACAAAGAGACCTTCGATACCCCGGGAAGAGCCTGCCTCGGTAGCGCGCGTAAGCCGGTCTCTGCCCACTCCGCGCGACGAACTCACTTAGCGAAGATAAACAAAGCGGTCTGAGTTCCCTGAGCCGAGGCGGCGGTCACCCGCACTTGATCGCGTTTCTGAGGATCGAATTTACGTCCGTCAACAGCTCCCACAGCGGTCTCAACGACTGTCGTAGGGTCGATGTGGAACGACTGAACGCCCCCCGGAGTGCTCTCAACCGTCATGACGCGCTGATGTCTGTCGAACTTGACCACTGTTCCAATAGTCCTTTTGAGTGGCGCTGAGGGCAGGCCCTGCAAAGCAACCGCGGTCATCGGGTCACCCTCGCCAAAATAGTACACAATCACGTGAGTTCCCTTGGTGTTGAAGTGATCGGCTGAGGTTGCCTGAGCACGAAGATCCTTAGAGAATTCGAGGGATATGTTCGACTTCGTCAAATCCTTAAAATCCACCTCGGCGCCATCGTCGGTGTCAACCTGAATGGTTTTTCCCGGATTCATCGAAGTGACGGTGCCGGTCAAGGCATGAACCACCTCTTGAGCGCTTGCGATGAAGGTGCATAGCGAAAGATATCCTACGAGCAGGCAGAATGTACCAAGCCGTCCGAACATGGGCACGCTTCCCCTTTCCAATGCGGAATTTAGATTAAAGACGTCTGTTGAGGCCCCGGTAGAGATGGAGCAGTACAACTCTAGTCTCGGGCTTGGAAGAGTGCATGTGCTGTTTTATACAGATTCGAATGTCGAGAGTGTGATTTCATCAGTCCAGGGCTTCTCCCCTACACAGTTTAATGAGCCTCCGTCAAACAGAGAGAAGAAGGTGCTGCGCCGGTCGCTGACGGAATGCATTCACAACTGAGCGCTTGATGTGAAGCGGGCGAGCCGGAGCCATCGATAGCTCGCATGCTGCGGTTGACAATCGGGATGATCGGCAACATGCGGCCCCGTCCAGGTTCTTCATGAATCGTTGGCTCTATGGTGATTTGCCCATTTTGAGTAGTGCTTCGGGACGTCACTCCTGGCCAGATTGTCCCGCTCTCTCGCCCGGGACCGATAGCGGTGGGTGCCGCAAGACTTCTCGGCTGCGACCTGAGCAGAGGAAAATCGCTCGCGGGAGATCGTTTTGACTAGTGACCGCACGGCACCCGCGCGAACGGTCGGACCCGCGGTATTATGGGCGTTATCGCTGCTGGTAGGGATCGTGGCGGGCCTTGGCGCTGTGGTATTTCGTGCCCTCATTGGGTTCTTTCACAATCTCTTCTTCTTGGGCAAACTCTCCGCGGCGTACAACGCGAACATTCATACACCCGCGGGCCCCTGGGGGCCATTCGTGATTCTGGTCCCCGTCGTCGGCGCTTTCGGGGTGGCCTTTCTGGTCAAGAACTTCGCTCCTGAGGCGAAGGGTCACGGCGTACCGGAAGTGATCCAGGCTGTTTATTACCGCAAGGGAGTTATCCGCCCGGTGGTGTCAGTGGTCAAAGCACTGGCATCCGCGCTTTCGATCGGGAGTGGCGGGTCCATTGGCCGCGAGGGGCCCATCATTCAGATCGGTTCCTCTTTTGGTTCGACCATGGGACAGCTCTTGCGTCTGCCCTCCTGGCAAAAGGTCACGCTCATCGCAGCCGGCGCAGGTGGGGGCATTGCAGCTAC
>Ga0302326_10031686_pt1 | contig 10556 bp, 11 predicted proteins | sample Palsa_T0_3_FD_202264 | JGI IMG/M metagenome (GOLD analysis project Ga0302326, IMG submission 202264) | Peat permafrost microbial communities from Stordalen Mire near Abisko, Sweden - Palsa_T0_3 | ecosystem: Environmental > Terrestrial > Soil > Palsa > Peat permafrost | place: Sweden: Abisko...
ACCACGGCACTGGCTGTTGGCACTGTGGCAGCACAAACGCCGCCTACATGCCACAGACACCTTTCAGTCGAACTCACGCCCGACGTCCCCAATCCGCGCGACCTCGCATTTTTAAGTTCCCTTTTGGCACAGCCGGGATTCCAGCTGTCCTGGACGGGCCAGAACGGCTCCGTCGTCGAGCTCGATCTCAGCGGCCCCGGGCCAGATGATCAGTGCAGGGCGGTGATCGCGGCCATGCGAAAAGACGGCCGCGTTCAGTCGATTACCGTGAGTCGGAATTGAAGTCGCTGCGTGCAAGAGCGCGCGTCCGGTTCGCGTGAGCAGCGGCAATAGCTGCGACGGCCTGCGATGACTTGGGGAGGGTAAGCAGGCGCCGCGCCCTCTACTGTGCTGTGAGCGCTTTGATGTAGCGGTAGAAGAATTCGTTGCCGCGATAAAATGACTCGATCCCTACGCGTTCATCCTGGCCGTGCGCGCGCTCATCGCCGTGCTCAACGGCAATACCGGTCAGATTATAGGTGGGTAAGCCCGCACCACTCGTAAAGAAGCCGTCGGATGCGCCGGCGGACATGGTCGGGATGATCGGTATGCCGGGCCAGAAGTGTGCAACCAAGCTCTCGAGCGGCCGCATGACATCCGCACGCAGCGGCGGAGCTGGATAGGCGTGTTTGTCGGGTGCCGTGTCGTGAATGGTCTTACCGTCATCATCGATGTACTGCACCGCAAGCTTCGGATCCGCGAGCACCTGGATGAGGACCTTGCGTACTTCCTCTAAGGGATGGCCGGGCAGGATCCGGCAGTTCACGGTCGCTTGGGCGCGCTGCGGCAACGCGTTATTGGCATGCCCGCCGGCGAGTCGCGTTGCAACGCAAGTCGTGTGCATGATCGAACGGTCATTGGGATCTTGCGATAGGCGCGCAATGGCTGCGGGATCCGGCGGAACCTTGAGCATCAACTGCAAGTCACGCGCACGCTCGCCGGTTGCGATCTTGGCCAGCTGCTCGAAGTAAGCGCGTGTCACGGTATTAAGCTCAAACGGAAAGTCGTACTTGGCGAGCCTCGCCAGACCGTTCATGAGTTCGTAGATCGCATTGTCCGGGCGCGGCAGGGAGCTGTGGCCGCCGCGATTGGTGGCGGTAACGAGATAGTCGGCGTACACCTTTTCCGTCGCGTCGAGCTCGTAGAACACCGGTTTGCCCTGCTTGGTGTCGATCGAATAACCGTCGTGGTTCAGGACAAATTCCGCATCGATGAGTTCACGATGATTCTTCAGGAGCCAGTCGACGCCATTCGCGCTGCCGCCTTCCTCATCGGCGGTGAGCGCGAGAATGAGGTCGCGGCTCGGCCGAAAGCCCTCTTTCTTCAGGCGCAGGAGAGTCGTGACCATGATGGCATCGCCATCCTTCATATCCTCCGCCCCACGGCCGTAGAAATAGCCATCCTTCTCGACGAACTTGAAGGGATCCGTGCTCCAGTCCTCACGGTTCGCTTCAACTACGTCGAGATGCCCGATCATGAGCACGGGCTTGTGCGCACCGGTGCCCTTCAGCCGCACGACGAGATTGCGCTTGCGCGCATTTGGACCCAATAGCTGCATATCGGCGCTGGCGAAGCCGCCCGCGCGCAGCCGCTGCGCCATGGCCTCGGCCGCAGTCGTGACGTTACCGACCGAATCGGTCGTATTGATTTCAATGAGTTCCTTGAAGACATCGTGCGCGAGAATATTGGCGGCGGGGTCAGTGTCGCCGGGCGCGGGGAAGCCCACCGCCGGCAGCAATGCGGCTAATGCGAGGGCGAGCGAGCGAATGCGCATGAGTGTGCCTTGGCGAAAGCGGCAAGCAGAACTCATGAGGCTACACAGGGCAGGCAGCGGCCACAAGCGCAGCGATGCGCCAGCCAGCGCTCCTCAGGCCTCAATGAGCGCCTCGCGGATCGCAATCAGCGTGAGCTCCGATTGATTGGTGACGCGCAGTTTTTGTTTGATGTTGTACAGATGCGTGCCGACGGTTGAGGGGGAGAGCTTCAGATCCTCGGCGATGCGCTGCACGCTCGCGCCGCGCGCGAGGCGGATGAATACCTCGAACTCGCGCTCCGATAATCGTTCGACCACGGACTTGCCGGCGCCATCGATTTCGTCGAGCGCCAGTTTCTGCGCAAGACTCGTGTCGATGTAGCGCTGGCCGGCGGCGACCGCGGTCACGGCATCGATCAGCGCTTCGGGCGCGCTGCGCTTGGACAGAAATCCGAGCGCGCCTTCGCGCAGCGCGCGCCGCGCATGCATTGGGTCATCCTGTGCTGAGAGCGTGAGCACGCGCGCCTGCGGATGGTGCGCGCGGATGCGGCGCAGGGCCTCAAGACCTCCCATGCCCGGCATGGCAAGGTCCATCACGACGATATCGGGCAATAGCTCAAGATAGCGCTGACAGGCGGCTTCCCCCGATTCTGCCTCTGCGACCACCGACATTTCGGGTTGCGATTGCAGCAATAGACGAAATCCCGTGCGCACCACGGCGTGGTCGTCGACGAGGAGGACACGAATCATGCGCTCGACGTCAACGGGATCTGCGCGATGAGGCGCACCCCGTGCGGCTCGCAGGCGTCCACGGTGAAGGCCCCACCCAGATGCGCGACGCGCTCGGACAGGCCGCGCAGCCCGAAATGCCCCGGCTGCGAGCCCTGCGAGGGCATGCCGACGCCGTCGTCGGCCACCATCACGACGATGCGCTGCGTATCGGATCGCACATTGATATCCACGCGCGCAGCGTGGGCATGCCGCAGGGCATTGATCAAGCCTTCCTGGACCACGCGGTAGATGACGAGGGTGACGCTCGGACCCAACGGGGCGGACAGATCGTGCTCGAGAGACAGCGTGACCGCCGGATTGCGGCGCTGCCAATCTCTGACGAGATTCTCCAACGTGTCGGCAAGTCCCAGCGTGTCAAGCGAGAGGGGCATCAGGCGCGGAATGAGTCCGTGCATCGCATCGTACAGGCGCGCGGCCTCCTGCGAGATCAGTAGTGCCGCCTCGCCCGTGGGCGGATCGCGCGCGCCGCCCTGGGCCGCAATGGCCATCGCCAGACTGCGAATTGCCGTGACGGACTGGCCAAATTCGTCGTGCAGCTCATGCGCGATGAGGCGCCGCTCCTCTTCCACGCGCTGCTCAACCAGCAAGGCCATCTCGCGTCGCTCATCGAGCCGCGTCTCCGCCTCGTGCGCTTTTTTCTCGGCCTGTACTTTGTCCTGCACCGCCTGCGCCATGCGATTGAAGGCAGCGCCGATGGCGCTCGCTTCGAAGCCCCTTAAGAGCGGCAAGCGAAACGCGAGGTCGCCTTGCTGCACGCGCCGCAATCCGTCGGTGATCACGGGAAATGGGGCGAGCGCGCGCTCGACGGACCAGAAGGCGAGAGCGTTGAAGACGATGAGCATGCACGCCGCGAGAATCAGAAGGTGTGTCAGGTCATCCCAGGCATCGAGCACTGCCCGTGAAGGGTTGGCCACGACGGAGAGTTCCACGCCCCCAGGAAGCGTGAACGTGTACTTGGCAGGAGCGGGAGACATCAGCCTGACGAACCAGGCGGGCGCCTCTTGGCCCGCCTTGTAGGTGGGTGGCGGCGAACGATACAGAACCTGTCCATCCATGCGGCGCAAGAGAAGATCATTCGCCCGCACGTGGCCGAGTTGCTGCAGGAATGGCAGGACCAGCTGCGGTCCGCCCTCGCTCGAATAAATGAGCGCCAGGCGGCCGAGAAGCTGTGCGGCGACGCGGTTTGCCGCCTCGATTTCCTCGCGAATGGATGAACGGGTGGCCTGGATCTCAGCCGATATCAGCACGATCACGAAGGCGGCCGTCAGACCGGCGACCACGAGATTAAGTCGAGTGCGCAGCTTCATCGGTGGCTTCGATGTTAACAGCGCCCATCGGCTTTGAATGCAGGGCCGCTTGACTCATGAAAATCATGAGGCGAGTTTCATGATGATCCCCTTTGCCTTTGCCGTGCCGCAGCACAGGATGTGCCCTGGCGGAGATCTGTTGCCGCCGTTGTTTACTGACGTTAAGGACATTTCTATGAAATGGGAAACCCCGCAAGCAGTTGATTTCCGGTTCGGCATGGAAATCACGATGTACATCGCTAATCGTTGATCGTCCGTAGGGCGTCGGCCCGCGCAAGCGGGCTGCGCCCGTTTCCGTCTTTAAAGAGTCGACTGCGCTGCTGCGCACCCGCACAGCGCGCGCCGTAGACATGAATACCCTCTCCGCCACCGCCAAACCCGTCATCGGCCGGGGTTTGCGGTTGCAATGGGAGCCTGCGCAAAACGCGCATGTGCTCCTCTATCCTGAAGGCATGATCAAGCTCAACGGCAGCGCCGGTGAGATCATGAAGCGTTGCGACGGCGTGCGTACTTTGAGCGAAATCACCGCGGATCTCGAGCGTTCATTTGCCACCACGGGACTTGGCGATGATGTCGCGGCCTTCATCGCGATGGCGCTGCAGAATAAATGGCTCGAGGTGCGCGCGTGAGCGTGCCGCAGCCGCAGATGCGACCGCAGCCGGGGCCGCCACTTTGGCTTCTGTGCGAACTCACCTACCGCTGTCCGCTGCACTGCGTGTTCTGCTACAACCCCGTCGACTTCTCGCGCACCGGTACGGAGCTCACCACTGACGAGTGGCTGCGCGTGCTGCGCGAGGCGCGCGCCGCCGGGGCAGTACAGCTCGGGCTCTCCGGTGGCGAGCCGTTGGTGCGTGATGACGTGGAGACGATCGTCGCCGCCGCGCATGACCTCGGCTTCTACATCAACCTCATCACCTCCGGTGTCGGACTTACCGAGGCGCGGCTCGAGGCCCTGAAACGCGCGGGCCTTGATCATATCCAGCTCTCCTTCCAGGACAGCACCCGGAAGATGAATGATTTCCTAAGCAGTACCCGCACCTTTGAACTCAAATCGAAGGTCGCGGCGCTCATCAAGAAGTACGACTATCCGATGGTGCTCAATGTCGTCCTGCACCGGCTCAACATCGACCACGTCGAGGAAATCCTCGCCATGGCAAAGACGATGCAAGCGGATTACGTCGAGCTCGCCAATACCCAGTATTACGGCTGGGCGTTCAAGAATCGCGAGCAGCTATTGCCGAGCCGCGCACAGCTTGCGCGCGCGGAAGCCGTCACGCAGCGCTTTCGCGCCGAGAACGGCCAGCACATGCGTATTTTTTTCGTGGTGCCCGACTACTTTGAGCGCCGCCCCAAGCCGTGCATGAATGGCTTGGGCTCGCTCTTCCTCACGATCGCGCCCGACGGGTGCGCGCTGCCGTGCCAGGCGGCGCGCATGCTGCCGGGACTCAGTTTCCCCAATGTGCGCGACGCGAGCATCGAGTCGATCTGGCGCGACTCGGCCGCCTTCAATCATTTTCGCGGCGATGCATGGATGAAGGAGCCCTGCAGGAGCTGCCCCGAGAAGACCAAGGATTTCGGCGGCTGCCGCTGCCAGGCGTATCTCCTGACGGGCGATGCGGCCAATACCGACCCCGTGTGCGATCTCTCGCCGCACCACCATCTCGTCACCGAGGCGGTGGCGCGCGCGGATCTGCCCTTCGTTGCCGAGAAGCCGCTCGTCTTTCGCGACCATCGGTAGCAGCGAGCCGGTGTCGTCGCTCGGGGAGATCTTATCCCGCTTGAGCTGCGTCAGCACGGCCGGCTTGCGCCTGGACTCGAAGACCGGCAGTCAAACTTCCAGAATGACCTTGCCCGTGTGCGCTCCACTGTCGAAGTACTCGTGTGCTTCCCTGACTTTCTCAAATTGGAACGTTTTATTAATGATGACCTTGACCGCGCCACTCTCAAGCAGCGGCCAGACACGCGCCTTGAGCTCCTGCGCGATCGACGCCTTTTCTTCGATGCTGCGCGGGCGCAGTGTCGAGCCCGTGATGACGAGGCGCTTTTGCATGATCTTCGCAAGATTCACGGTGCCATTGGCGCCCTTCTGGACCGCGATCTGCACCAGGCGGCCGCGCATGGCGAGGCTGTTGATGTTCTCCTGCGCATAGTCGCCGCCGACCATATCGAGAATCACATCGACGCCGCGGCCCTCGGTGATGCGCTTGATCTCCTCGGCAAAGTTCTGCGTCCTGTAGTTGATGGCATGATCCGCGCCGAGTGCGACGCAGGCCGCGCACTTTTCATCCGTGCCGGCGGTGGTGAACACCTGCGCGCCGCTCGCATGCGCCAGCTGAATGGCGGTGTTGCCGATGCCGCCCGCGCCGCCGTGCACGAGGAAAAGATCGCCGCGCTTCAATCCCGCGATCTGAAAAACATTGGCCCACACGGTAAAGAAAGTCTCGGGGATGCCGCCGGCTTGCAGCATCGAAAGCCCACGCGGAATACTCAGACAGTGGGCGGCCGGCACGAGACAGTATTCGGCATAGCCCCCGCCCGGCACGAGCGCACACACCGCGTCCCCCACTTTGAGCATGGCGTCTTTGCCTGCTGCCGCGACGACTCCCGCGACTTCCAGGCCGAGAATCGGCGAGGCGCCGGGCGGCGGCGGATACTTGCCTTGCCGCTGCGATATGTCCGGTCGATTGATGCCGGCAGCGGCAACTTTGATCACGACCTCGTGCGCGCCGGGCACCGGCGTTGGCATCGTGCGAATCTCGAGGACTTCGGGGCCTCCAGGACCCGTCAAGCCGACAAAGCGCATGTTTTCGGGCAGCCCACTCGGCATCGGAATTTCCCCTCTCAAACTCTGGCACGCACCGCTTGCGTTCTCGCTGTGGCCTGCGGCCTGGCAGGCGGGCGCCGCCGTTTTGTAGCGCATCAAGTAGTATCATACTGCGTCGGCCGATGGGTCCTGGGTGAGCGGAGCAATTTTCATGATTAAGTGGTTTGGAGTCATTGCGGCCGCTGCGTTGTCGCTGGCGGCGGTTGGCGCACCGCTACCGTATGATGAACACGCGAATGCCCACGCCACTTTGCAGCAGGGCCTTGACGCCGCGCGGGCGTCGGGCAAGGACGTACTGGTCGTCTTTGGCGCGAACTGGTGCAAGGATTGCCGCGAGCTCGACAAAGCCCTGCATGGACGCACGGCGGGTGTGATTGATGCGCGCTTCGTCGTCGTCAAAATCGATGTCGGCAACTTCGATAAGAATCTGGATGTCGCAAAGCGCTACGGCTATCCGATCGGCAAGGGCATTCCCGCGGCGGTCGTTCTGAGCGCCGACGACAAGGTGCTCTATGCCACGCGCGCCGGCGAGCTTGCCGACGCGCGTCACATGGGCGACGACGGAATTTATGATTTCTTCGCCAAGGTTGTGCCCCAGGGCCATTGAAAAATCCGGCGGCCGCGCCATGCACACGGGGCCCCGCTTAATATATTGAGGATTAGTGTATGCAGTACGAGTACCGCCAGTTCTACATCGATGGGCGCTGGGTTGATCCCGTTGCCGCGCGTGAATTTAAGGTCATCAATCCGGCAACGGAGGAGGTGGCGGGCGTCATCTCGATGGGCAGCGCCGCGGACGTCGACCGCGCCGTTGCCGCGGCGCGCCGCGCATTTGAGAGTTTCTCGCACACCACGGCGCAGGAGCGGCGCGCGCTCTTGGAGAAGATTCTCGCCGGCTACAAGGCGCACTACGAGGAGATTGCGACCGCCATCAGCGATGAAATGGGTGCGCCGATGAAGCTTGCGCGCGAATCGCAGGCGGCGGTCGGGGTGGGCCACCTCACCGCCATGATCGATGTGCTGCAGCACTTCAAGTTCGAGGAAAAGCACGGCGTTGCGCGTCTGCTGCTCGAGCCGGTGGGCGTGTGCGCGCTCATCACGCCGTGGAACTGGCCGATCAATCAGATTGCCGCGAAAGTAGTTCCGGCGCTTGCGGCCGGCTGCACCATGGTCTTGAAACCCTCCGAGTTCTCGCCCTTCAGCGCCATCCTTTGGGCCAGGGTGCTGGACGAGGCCGGCGTGCCGCCGGGAGTCTTCAACCTCATCAACGGCGACGGTCCGACGGTGGGTGCTGCACTCGCCACGCATCCCGACGTCGATATGGTGTCTTTCACTGGTTCGACGCGCGCGGGGACTGAAGTGGCCAAGGGCGCCGCGGCGACGGTGAAGCGTGTGCATCAGGAACTTGGTGGCAAGTCCCCGAATGTGCTGCTCGATGACGTCGACTTCGAGCGCGCGGTGAAGGCAAGCGTGCTGCACGTGTTTCAGAATTCCGGCCAGTCGTGCAACGCGCCGACGCGCATGCTCGTGCCCGCAGCGCAGCTTGCGGCGGTGGAGGCGATCGCGAAGAAGGTGGCCGAGTCCGTGATCGTCGGGGATCCCAAGACTGAAGGCACGGCGGTTGGGCCGGTCGTGTCAAAAATCCAATTTGATCGGGTCGAGGGCTTCATCGCGCAGGGAATTGCCGAGGGCGCGAAGGTCGTGATTGGCGGATCAGGACGGCCCGCGGGATTGCCGAAGGGCTATTTCGTCAAACCGACAATTTTCTCGAATGTCACCAACGACATGGTCATCGCTCGCGAGGAGATCTTCGGGCCGGTGCTGTGCATCCTGCCGTACTCGAGCGAAGAGGAGGCGATTCGAATCGCCAACGACACGCCCTACGGGCTCGCCGCATACGTCTGGTCCAAGGATCCGGCGCGCGCGCGGCGCATTGGCGCACGCATTCGCGCCGGGCAGGTCATTCTGAATGGGGCTCGCGGCGACATGAATACGCCATTTGGCGGGTTCAAGCGCTCGGGCAACGGGCGCGAATGGGGCGAACACGGACTGCGCGACTTCCTCGAGATCAAGGCGATGCTGGGAGCCGACGCGGCCTGAGTGCGAACGTCTTAGCGATCAACCATCGGGCGATAGGTGTTGCGCGCGCTACGCTGCAAGAGGTAGTCGATCGAGACCGGTCCCGCTCCGGCGATGGCAAGCCACAGGAAGAGCGCCAGATACTCGAACTCATCGAAGCCGAGAAGAGTTTCGAGCGAATCCACGTCGCCCCATTTCGCCGCCCGAATGGCGACGATCATGGTGACGCCCAGCGCGCCTGCGGATATGCGGGTGAGAAAGCCCGCCAATAGAAAGAGGCCGCCAAAGAACTCAATCCCGGCGGTGACCGGAGTCAGGACGTGGGGAAAGGGAATGCCCCAAGCGATGAATTTCTCAGTGATGTCGGGCAGCGCGTTGAGCTTCCCCCAGCCGCTCCACAGAAATACCCACCCGACGGTGATGCGCGCAAAGAGCGGCGCAAGCCAAGCCAAGTGCTGCGCGGTGCGTTGCGGCCAGCCAATGAGCCAATCAAGGAGGAGGCGCATCGTTTCCCCGCCGTGCAAAGGGTGACGCCGCTGACGACAACACGCAGCTGGCGGGCCGCCGAGGTGGCGGGCTCCTGCCAAAGCCTACTCCTAATGCGAAGCGGGCTGCAGGGAAATCCTCTTCCCGTGCAGCCCGCGCTCGATCAATTGGCTTTCTTTCTAGCGGACGCTGTAGCCGCGTCCTTCCATGCATGCCGTCACCGCGCGACGGTAGTTGTCCTGGCCCGCATTCGCGGCGCCGTTGCGAGTCGGATCGTAACCGCTCTGGCTCACGGCCCACTGATGGCACTGATAGCGATCGCTCGCCTGCTGCTCATCCGTTTGACCGTTCTTTGGATAGTTGTAGGTTTGTCCGGCGGGCGGCGGAGGCGTCGCGTCGTTGGCATCAGGAGCGGCGCCAGCATCAGGAGTGGCGTCCGCCGGCGGGTTGGTCGCCACATAGCCGTTGTAATCCGGGCTCCAGGTGTAATACGCATCGTTGGCGTAGTAGTACGGAATGCCGCCAAACCAGTAGGTGGCGTAGAAGGCGGGCAGCACGGGCAGGAACCAGCCAAAGCCAGGTCCGTAGAAGCGTCCGCCGTACCAGCCGCCGCGGCCGTAGTAGCCACCGTAGTAGCCGTGGCCGTAGTAGCCGCCGTGCCCATAGTAGGCCCCGCCGCGATAACCGCCGGCGTAGTGGGACCCGGCATAGCCGCCGCGGCCGCCCGCTGCGTAGTGCGCGTGAGCGCCGCCGCCTCCACTACTGTGGCCGCCACCGCCGCCGCTATGCCCCTGCGCGAACGCAGGAGAAAGGGCGACAGCCAGACATGTGAGCGCTCCGACGGCGATGATCCGAGCGAGCTTACGATAGGCGTTCATCAGTGATTCTCCAGGGCCTGCCGCATACCAAAGTGTTGCACATCTTTTAGACCTTTGTCGCAGCATCGTGTTCCAGTTTATGTAGACCTTAAAGCGCTTAAATAACAATCACTTGGACGAGGCTGATTTACAGTACGCGACGCAGCCAGCTGGCCACGTGCGTGAGTTCCTCCGGCGAGACCGAATGCGGAATCGGGTAGCGGTGCCAGGTGACCGAATAACCTGTCTCTTCGAGCATCCGTCGGGTCTCCTCGCCCAAGCGCACGTCCACAACCGGATCGCGCGTACCGTGTCCAACGAAGATGGGTGTGGTTTGGTTGACCGTGCTGCGTTCGGCAGCAAGCGTCGAGCCCAAAAGCATGTAGCAGGAAAGCCCGATGATTCCGGCAAGCTTTTCC
>Ga0302326_10031687_pt1 | contig 10555 bp, 15 predicted proteins | sample Palsa_T0_3_FD_202264 | JGI IMG/M metagenome (GOLD analysis project Ga0302326, IMG submission 202264) | Peat permafrost microbial communities from Stordalen Mire near Abisko, Sweden - Palsa_T0_3 | ecosystem: Environmental > Terrestrial > Soil > Palsa > Peat permafrost | place: Sweden: Abisko...
GTGTCGCGGCAAAGTGAGAAATTCCTATTTTGGCAAATTAGAACGTTCCTCTTGACGGCCGCCAGGCTGGAGGGATGGAACGGATTGCGATGAGCCAAGAGGAACGAGACTGGCTGGATTGGTTAAAGCGTGCCAGGGATGGACATGTGACGCAGAGGAAGGCGGCCGAGCAGATGGGAATTAGCGATCGCTGGGTGCGAGCGTTGCTGGCAGAAATGAAGAAGAAAGGCGATGCCGTGGTGGTCCACGGATTACGTGGGCATCCCTCGAACCGGCGCGTCGACGAGAAGATTCGGGGGCGGGCGATGGAGATCGTGAAGTCGGCGGACTGGCATGATTTCAAGCCGACGTTCGCCGCGGAGCAATTGGCCAAGCGGCATCAGATCCGAGTCAGCAAGGAGACGGTCCGCCAGTGGATGATCGCCGAGGGCATCTGGCAAAGCCAGGGGCGCAAGGTGAAAGAGGTGCACCCGTGGCGGCCGCGGCGGAGCCACTACGGGGAGTTGGTGCAGTGGGACACTTCCGACCACGACTGGTTGGAAGGACGAGGGGAGCCAGTGCCCCACTTGGTGCGGATGATCGACGATGCCACCAGCCGGAGTTGGGGGCGTTTTGTGGCCCGTGACAGCACGCGCGAGAACATGGGCGTGCTGTGGGAATATGTGGAGCGGTTTGGGCGCGCGGTGGATTACTATACCGACCGCGATTCCATGTTCACGGTGGCGCCGCGGCCTGGGGAGAGCAAGGAACAACAGCGCGCGGCGGACCGTCTGACGCAGATCGGCCGGGCGCTGCGGGAGTTGGGGATCGGCTGGATTGCCGCCTATTCGCCGCAAGCCAAAGGGCGCGTGGAGCGGAGCTTTCTGACCGACCAGGACCGGCTGATCAAGGAGCTGCGCCTGGCGAAGGTGAAGACCATGCAAGCGGCCAACGACTTTTTGGAGAAGGAATATTGGCCGGAATGGAACGTCAAATTCACGCGACCGGCCAGCGGCCAGGAAGACCTGCATCGCCCGCTGGCAGAGGGTATCGAATTGGGCTCCGCGCTCGGCCACGTCGAGCAGCGGGTCATCACCAATAACTACACCTTTCCCTATTACGGCAAGCACTATCAGATTGCCCGCGAGGATGTGCAAGCGGGGATGAAGCGGCAGAATCTGCGTGTGGAACTATGGCTGAATGGCGAGTTGAAAGGCCGCTATCAGGGCCGCTACGTGCGAATTCAGGAGTGCGGCGCTCAACCGCCAGCGGCGCCCAAAACCGTACAGTATAAAGAGGTCCGAAAGGATCATAATGCCGGAGGCCAGAGCCACTGGATGGATGATTTCTGGAACAAGCCGACTCCGCCGCTGTGGCAGGTGATCGACTAATGCGCGTGACGCACACACTTCCGCCAGGCTCGCCGACCAAACGGCAGGCTATCAGATGGGGTAGATGGCGGGAAGGCAAAGTTCGCCCTAAACCGGGAAACTCTCCGCACGACCGGCCGGTAAGCCGGGGGACTCTTTCATCGTTAGAGGAGAATTTGCGACGATTCCTTCCACGCCATCTGGCTGCTAAACTGCGAAGCATCATACTGAGATCTCAATATGCGTTTTTAAAGGCATGGCGGAATCTATCTGGTCCGATGTGGTCGGAAAACCAAACCCCGGGGCGAGACCGAACCGCCTCCCGCTGGTCGGCCCCGAGCCCAGGTAGAAGAACGCGTCGGGAGGACCACGCCCTTGCTCATCGTCCGCAGATGAGTTCCGGCCGGCTATTCCTCGATCAGGTTGGTCGCCACCAGAGCCCGTCTCCGCTTCACCGGCACGCCCAGATTACCATGCCCCTCCCGCGGGGCCATTCAAAACCGGAACGTTCTACTTTGCTGGGAAGCGGAAGTTTCTACTTTGCCTTGACAGACGTGTCGTCCATACGCGGTGGACGGTTTTGTGTTCTGCTACAATCGGGTAGCACGAATGTCCACTGAGAACGGCCAGCAGCGGCTGACAGTCGCGGAGCTGGCCACCCGCTGTCGCGGCCAATTCATTCCACTCACGAAAACCTTCTCCTATTTCTGCACCCCCTCCATGGCGGACGAGGATCTGCGGCAGTATTTGCACGATCCTATCGCGGCGCTATCGCCGTCGATTTGCGCCGACCTTGGGACAGTTGGGCTGGTGCTGGTGCCGTACCTGGAAAAAGGCAATGGCCGCACTGGCGATATCGTCAGATTCGACAAACCGGCGGAAGGACGCCAGTTGACCGCCTCGCGCGCGGCCGCTGGCGATATGACGATCCTGGTGCTGGCGACCAAGGAAGAAGACATCGCCAATTATCACTACACCTTTTACAACGCGCTGGCCGCGCTGGTGGCGGATACCTGGCAGTCCGGAGGACGGGACAGCTTCTACCAGCAACTGCGCGAGGAACTGAACGCGGAAGTCCACGGCGAGGTGGACGAGCGGAGCTGGCATCTGAAGCAGTCTCTAGTGCGGCGCCAGGCCAACATCCGCAAGGAGACCAAGCTGTTTCGCGACTACGCGCGGCAGGCTTTTGAGGATACGCTGACCCTGTACCTGCATGGCACCTGCTGCGATATTGACGTGGAGACTGGTCCGCGCCAGATGCCTAGCCGGTACCTGCGCAAGCGCCTGGAACTGTTGTTTTCGCTGTACCCGCCGCCGGAAGGCTACGCCGTTTTTCCGGAGCAGTTGAAGAAAAAGTAGGTAGCAGCGCCTGTCTAGCTCTAGCCGATTCCTAACTCGTCGATCCGCTCCAGTACGGTGCCGCACCGGCGGCAGATGAGAGCATGGCAATCCCCACAGACCAGCGGATCGGGTACAGCCTTGGCACAGGCCGGGCAATAGAAATCGATTTGCGGGCTGGGTTCGGGCACGCCGTCAGCATTATCTCACGCCAGGGCGGTCACAGCACGGCGGTCTCCTCCAGCATACGGCCTTCGGCGAAGCGCTCCAACCCCAGATCGCGCGCGTCGAGCAGGCTGCTTGCGCCGTGCAGAATCAGGTCGGCAGTGATGCGTCCTGTAGCGGGCGAATGCATGACGCCGTGGCCGCTAAAGCCATTCGCAAAGAAGAGCCCCGGCAACCCCGGAGCGGGACCGATGATGGCGTGACGATCGGGCGTAACCGCATACAAGCCCGCCCACGCGCGGTGCGGATTCACTTGCAGAGCCTCGAAGCAAGGCACGCGATTGACGGCGTGGGTCAGAATCTTCTCGATGAATGCGGGGTCGAAGGCCGTTTTGAAGCCAGGCGTTTCTTCCGGATCGTTCCAGGCCATCAACAGGCCCAACCCTTCCGGACGGAAGTGGAAGCCAGTGGACATATCGATTACCATGGGCAGGCGGTCCGGCAAGCCTGAGAATGCTTCGGTGGGAACCAGCATGCGGCGTAAGGGCACTATGGGAAGATCCACGCCCGCCATGCGCGCCACTTCGGCAGCCCAAGGCCCGGCCGCGTTCACCACGGTGCGCGCCGCCACGTATCCATTGGTTGTGCGCACGCCCGCGACGCCGCGCGCGTCCACGTCGATCCCGGTGACTTGGACGCCGCGCCATAGTCGGGCGCCCTGTTCTTCGGCCGCGGCCATAAAACCTTTCATCACGCTGTAGGGGTCCACGAAGCCGTCGGTCGCGCAGAAACTGCCACCCAGGATGTCGTCGGAACGCAGTTGCGGTACCCTGTGCATGATCTCCTGGCGATCGAGCATCTCGACGCGCTGCAAGCCCAGTGCGGTCTGGCGTTCGAAGTTGCGGCGCAGGTATGCGAGATGTTGCGGCACGGAGGCCACGAATAGATATCCGTGCGACTTGTACTCGGACGGCCTTCCCGTGATCTCCTCAAAAGCGGCGAAGACCGGGATGGAGTACAACGACATGCGGATGTTCACGGCGGTCGCGAATTGCGCCCGCACGCCGCCCATGCTCTTGCCGGTGGATCCCAGTCCTTGCTGGCTTTCGCGTTCGATCGCCAACACGTTTCGGCATCCGGCCTGTGTAAGATGCCAGGCGACGCTCGACCCCACGATGCCGCCGCCGATGATGACTACGTCTGCCGTTTCGGACATGCGGCTACTATTTTGCCACCTTTTGCCACGCGGGTGGACGCGAAGATTGTGAACCTTTTGGCCCGCTCAATCGTCTAATTAATGAAACGTTTTGATTGGTCCGATGCACTACCAAATAGAGCGTAAGTTGCCGGAGTGTATATGCGGTTGGAATCTCAAATTCATGAAGGCGTCTGCATCCTGCGTCTCCAAGGCCGGTTCGTGACCGGCTCCGACGTCGAACTAGGGTCCGCTCGAGATTTGCTGCAAGAAATCGGGATCGCCAAGGCAGTTCTCGATTTGAGCGCTGTTCCGTATCTCGATTCGACGGGGTTGGCTTTTGTCGTGGAACTGCACAAATCCCTCGCCAGCCGCGGGGGCCAACTGTTCCTGGCAAACGCGAACCGGCGCGTTCGTGAAGTCTTGCAGATCACCCGGATCGCCGAAATCGTCCCTCTGTTCCAGGACGTGGAGGACGCGGAAGCCGCACTCCGCGCTGAAGTGCTGTGCTGACGTTCCTGTTGTGGTGCGTGGTGCTGTTCTTCTGTTGGCCGTTAGCGCTGGTCGCGCTGATCTTGTATCCGCTGATCTGGCTGCTTCTGTTGCCTTTCCGCATCGTAGGCATCGCGGTCGGCGGAGCGCTGGAGTTGGTGTGGGCTATCGTCACTTTGCCGGCGCGGATGTTGCGGCGAGTTTAGGGCTCTTCGGCATCCAGCACGGTACGGTCTTGCAGTACTGCACGTAATGTTCGCCGAATTTGCGGCGAAGCGCGGGCTCTTCGTAGAAGACCACGAACAAGTGGAATATCAGCGCGACCCCCAGCGCATACCATAAATTCACGGCAGACCCGAACCACAGCGCTTGACCGAAGATCCCGAGCAGTACACCCACATACATCGGATTGCGCACGAAACGGTAGAGGCCCCGGACCACCAATCGCATAGCGCGTCTAAGGGAAGCGGTGTACCGCGGCCGAACGTGGCAAAATCCCAGGCACACCACAGATACGCGTCGACGCCAACCGCCATAGGCGCCAGCCCTACCCACCCCAGCGAAGAAACGACCTGCGGGCCGTGCCCGCGCAGGAGGTCGGGGATGTAAACGGCAACCGTACCAGGCAGGAGAATTGTGAATATCAGCGTCTTGACGATATTCCGGATCACGCGGCCACAGCTTACCATAACCCTACACGTCGGGTGTCCGGCTCTCAACCTACCGAACCCCGGAGGGCGACAAGTATCTCAGCGGTGGGGTTATGGGGTTTCCCACGGATTGAGTAGCGGCACGCCGGATGGCTCGAAGTCCGCGGTGTTCCGGGTCATGATATACAGGCCGTGGCGCCGGGCGGAAGCCGCGATCAGGCCGTCGCTGGCCGGTATGGTCCGGCCTCGTTCCTGCGCCGCGGCCGTGAGTTCGCCCCACATCCGGCCGGTTTCCAGGTCGACGGGAAGAAGCCGGTCGCCATAGTGCCGTTCGAGCGCGTGTAACCAGCCTTGAAGGATGCGCTTTTTCCGGCCGTCTTTCAGCAGAGCCACACCCTTTGCGATCTCGCCGAACGAGATCACACTGACAAACAAATCTTCGCTGTCGAGCTCCTGGATGGCGCTCGCCACACCCGCGTCCGGGTTCGGGAGGCGCAGTTCGGTCAAGACGCAGGTGTCCAGCAACACTCTCACAGTTTCACGCCCCGCATGGGAGACCGGTCGCGCGCAAGGTCTACGCCCTCCAGGCTGGGCCCCTTGGCGGTGAGAAACTCCTTAAAGCCCGGGCGCTTGCCGGTCAGCTTTTCGTATTCCTGCCAGGCCACGATGACCACCGTATCGTTGCGCCTGCGCACGAGTTGAGGTCCTTCGCCGAGAGCCCGGTTCACGACTTCGCTGAAGCGATTCTTGGCGTCTGCAAGTTGCCATTCCATATATTCCCGCCTATCTAGCTAATCTAGCTAAATAGATTATGCCACACGGAAGCGGCGCTGCGCAAGCCTGCCGCTTTCATTCAGAAGAGCAAGTGGGAACCAGGCCGTAGCCTAAGGCCGATAGGCGCATGCCTCATTGTTTCGCGGACGGCGGGGGTGCGTACCTCAGCACCGTGGTCAGATCGATCCCGCGAATGACCCCGACGGCGTTGTAGGTCAAACCCCATGAATCGATAGAGGACATATCGGGGAAGATGCAAGCCTCCAACACCGCATCTTCGGAGCCTTCGCCAAACCAGCCGCCGCCGGCGGCGTTCACCCCGCCGAACAGGTCCGACCCGCCCAACTGCGTGCAATAGTAGGAAGCCGGATTGCCTGGGCCAGGCGTACCCGGTGTAACCTTGGCATAGTAGGCCAGTACCGCCAGGCTGGGAGCTGTGGCGTACAAATCCTGCACCAGTATGTGAATGCGCGAGCCGTCCGTCGCTGAAGTGAACTGGCAAAATTTTCGAATACTCGTGAGCTGCAGCCAGCTCGACGATGGACCGTTGGTGCCATACATCGGAACGCGGTTGATTACCTTCCCACCGCTCTGTGTACAATATGCGATCGCTGCGCCCTCGTCGGGATCTGCGGCTTTCATGCTAACTGCCGCAAATAACATGCCCACGGCGGTTGTCGCTATCACAAACGAATGTTTCAAATTGTCCCTCCTTTAGGGTCACATCAGTTTATCATCTTTGACCCGCGTACTTGGCTCGATAGACTGGCTCACTTGGGCGGCAGCCCGACGCCCAGCCGCGCTGCTGTTTCCGCCAGACACTCCCATGTCCCGTCGCCCATCGGAATGCCGTTTTGCCTTCGTTCCGCCTCGGCGCGCCATTCCGGATCGCCCGCCACCATCACGTCGTGAAAACCTTTCGCGGGCGCGGCGGATTTCACCATATTCGCCAGCCACTCGACTCGCCGGCGGAATTCTTCCACGGGCATGAAACGGCCGGCATCGATGGCGATGAAAGTCTGGCTCACGCGCGTAGGCTTGCCCTGGATGCGTATGCCGCCCACATCCACGCTCATGGCCCCGCCGCTCAGCACACCGCACAGCATCTCGACCATCATCGCTAGGCCGCTGCCCTTGTAGCCGCCGAGCGGCATGGGCATGCCCCGGATCGCCGCATCGGTATCGGTGGTCGGCACGCCTTCGGAATCCACGGCCCAACCGGCTGGAATGGTTTGCTCGCCATTCATCAGGGCCTTGAAGATACGGTTATTCGCTACAGTAGTGGTGGCCATATCCAGCAGCCACGGTCCCGGCACGGACATGCAGATGGGGTTAGTACCGAGGCGCGGCTCTTTGCCCTGCCAGGGCGCCACGATGGGCGAGGCGTTGCACATGACGACGCCGACCAGCCCGGCAGCGGAGATCTTCCGGCCCCAATATGCCGCCGCCCCGAAATGGTTCGATTCGCGCGCGACGACGATCGCGATGCCATGCTTGTGCGCCAGCCGTACGGCATGTTCACAACAGACGCTCGCAATTTGCTGTCCGGCTCCGTTCGCGCCGTCGTACAGCAGGCATGCACCGGATTCCGACGCGACGCGGCCTTCCGCGCCTGCGTTCATATCGCCGCGCTCGACTTGTTCCACGTAATAGGGCAGCAATTGCACGCCGTGCGAATCCACGCCGCGCAGATTGGCCGCCACCAGCGATTCGGCGACCAGGCGCGCCGTGGCCTGCGGGAAGGTTGCGGCCTCGAGCAGCGCGGCCGACCAGGAAGTGAGATCTTCGGCTGAAACGATAGGCAAGATACTAGAATAAACCTGTGCCCGCATTTACTTTCGAGGCAGCGCGGCGTTGTGTGGTGGACACGGTCCGTGGTGCGCGTGCGGTGCCGCAGGCGGGAAGCGTGGCGCTGGAAGCCGCGGCTGGGCGCGTGCTGGCCGAGTCTATCGCGGCGGACCGCGACTACCCGGCTCTGGCCCGCTCGGTGCGCGACGGATACGCGGTGCGCACCGTGGATCTGCCCGGCGAATTGGACGTAATCGGCGAAGTGCGCGCCGGTGAAAGCTTCGGCGGCGAAGTCAGGGCGCACCAGGCCGTCGAGGTCATGACCGGCGCTCCGGTGCCGCGCGGCGCCGACGCGGTGGTGATGCTTGAATACGTGCGGCGCGAGGGCGCGCGCGTGACCGTGGACCAGACTGCCAAAGCGGGGCAATTCATCAATCCGCAGGCGTCCGAGGCGCGCGCGGGCGATACGCTACTGGCGCCAGGCAAGCGGTTGGACTATACCGATGTCGCGCTGCTCGCTGCGGCGGGACGGGAACGCGTGCAGGTGTGCGCCAAGCCGCGCGTCGCCATCATCGCGACCGGCGATGAGATCGTGCCGGTCGCCGAAACGCCGCGCGATTTCCAGATCCGCAATTCCAACGTCTACTCGCTGGCCGCACAGTCGGCGCGCGCCGGCGGCGTGCCGATAATTCTGCCGGTGGCGCGTGACGAGATGGCGCACACCCGCGAGTTGATCGAGCGCGGCTTGTCGGCCGATCTGCTGTTGCTCTCCGGCGGAGTCTCAGCCGGCAAGTACGATATCGTCGAGCCCGTGCTGGAGGGGCTGGGAGCGGAGTTCTTCTTCGACCGCGTCCTGATTCAGCCCGGCCAGCCGCTGGTATTCGGCAAAGCGCGCGGCAAGTTCTTCTTCGGGCTGCCCGGCAATCCGTCGTCCACCATGGTAACCTTCGAGATCTTCGCTCGTGCGGCGCTGGAACTGCTGGGCGGCCAGGCGGAAATCGCGCTGCATATGCCATTTGCCCGCCTCACGGAGGATTTCAATCACCGGGTAGGGCTGACCCGCTTCTTGCCCGCGCGCCTGAGCCCCGACGGCGCAGAGGTGACGCCTATCGCCTGGCGCGGTTCAAGCGATGTGCCCGCGCTAACCCGCGCCAACGCATTTATGGTGGTGGATGCCGATCGGCCCGCCTGGCAGGCCGGCGACTGGATTCGCGTGCTGCTGAAGTGAAGAGGCTCAAGTGAAAAAACTCTCGCATTTCGACCGCGCCGGCAGCCCGCGCATGGTGGACGTTTCCGCCAAGCCGGAAACCCGCCGCACCGCGCGCGCGCACGCTTTTGTACGCATGCGGCCGGCAGTGCTGCGCAGCCTGCCCGAGAGTCCCAAGGGCAATCCGCTGGAGATCGCACGCATCGCGGGCATCGCCGCCGCCAAGAAGACCGCGGACCTGATCCCGCTATGCCATCCGTTGATGCTGTCCCACGCCGACGTGGAGGTGCGCGTGGAAAGAAACGGCGTGCGCATTATCGCCAGCGCGGCCACTACCGCGCAAACCGGCGTCGAGATGGAAGCGCTCACGGCCGCGGCCATCGCCGCGCTGACCGTGTACGACATGACCAAGGCGCTCGACAAATCGATTGAGATTCAGGACATTTATCTGCTCGAAAAGACCGGCGGCAAGAGCGGGGAGTACAGGAGGGGGGGACGAGGCATCAGGTGACGCCCTACCTGGCGGGCTTGCTGACCTTGAAAGAGCGATCAAGGCATATTCGTTTCCATCCGGCGATCCCGGCAGTCTGAAGGATGCACTATCCAACATCTTGTACTGGGGAATTTATCGCATGGGCACCAGGGATCACCACGTCGAGCGCTTCCGATCTAGCGTCACAGTCGAGCAGATGGAACGGGCGGCATCGCTCCTTCCCCAACTTTCTAAACCCGGCATTCTGGAATTGCGAAGACTGCGCCTGCCGGAATTCGGCATGCTCACTTTCCTCTCGAAACTGCGTACCTTCCTTGATCCTGAGAAGTACTGCGTCCTCGACCGGAAACTGCTGAGGATTCCGGCCCTCAAAAGCGACTTCAAGGTGAGCGGAAAGGCCATTCCTGTGACGGTCGGCAACGAGAGAGCGTACCAGCGATGGGTTGACCTTTGCGGCCGAATTGCAGACACCTTAACCCCGCCCAGGAGACCGGTAGACGTTGAGAGAGGTTTCTTTCACTTGGTAGACACCGGGCAGATCGCCGTCGCAGATTCCATCCTCCGCAAGGCGGCTGATATCTAACGGGAGCATTTTACGCCGTATGCATCAATGGTCTATACTGATGCATATGAGAACCACGCTCAATCTGGATGACGATTTGGTGCTTAAAGCCCGCGAGTATACCGGGATCGAGGAGAAGACAGCCCTGATCCACGAGGCCCTGCGACACCTGATCGCCAGGGAAGCCGGGAGAAGGCTGGCGACTCTCGGGGGCACTATGCCCGATTTCAAACTCCCGCGGCGGAGGCGTAGCGCCTTAGGAACGAAGGGATGATCCTGGTAGATTCTTCCGTGTGGATTAATCACTTCCGGCACGCAGAGCCGCGCCTGGAGGCGCTTCTGGTTCACGAGCTTGTTTCGTTGCACCCCTTTGTCCTGGGTGAGTTGGCTTGCGGCAATCTGCATAAACGCGCCGAGACCATCGCCCGCTTGGAAGAACTACCCGCGGCGGCGGTTGCCCCGGAAGCGCAAGTCCGTCATCTGTTGGAATCCCGCCGCCTTTGGGGTACCGGCCTCGGTTGGATCGACCTGCACCTGCTCGC
>Ga0302326_10031691_pt1 | contig 10555 bp, 5 predicted proteins | sample Palsa_T0_3_FD_202264 | JGI IMG/M metagenome (GOLD analysis project Ga0302326, IMG submission 202264) | Peat permafrost microbial communities from Stordalen Mire near Abisko, Sweden - Palsa_T0_3 | ecosystem: Environmental > Terrestrial > Soil > Palsa > Peat permafrost | place: Sweden: Abisko...
GACGGTGCGGACGCGGGTTTTTGGACTGGCGCTAGGCGTGTTGGTGGCGGGAGTGGCGCAGGCCCTTTTCCAGATGCCCGCCATGCGCGCCGAAGGATTCCGCTACCGCTGGATTTCGCCCTGGCGCGACCCGACCACGCGCGAAGTGGTGGTGAAAATGATCCCCAGCGCGGTCGGCGTGGCGGCGTTTCAACTCAATGTCATGCTGACACAGTCGCTGGCCTTCGGAGAAAACAAGGACATCGTGGCCGAATTCTTTTACGCCGTTCGCCTGATGGAACTGCCCCAGGGAGTTTTTGGGTTGTCACTGGCCACCTTTCTCTTGCCGACGCTGTCGGCGCTGGCCGTGGAAAAGAATTTCCACCAATTCCGCGTGCATTTGCGCCAGGGTTTCAGCCACTTGATTTTCGTCAATTTGCTCTCGGCGGTGCTGTTGTTCACGCTGGCCGAACCGATCATCCGCCTGCTCTTTGAACGCGGAAAATTTGACGCCAACTCCACCAGCCATGTCAGTTTTGGCCTGGTCTGTCTGGCGCCGGGGCTGATTTCCTTTTCGCTGGTCAATATTCTGGCCAGAGCTTTTTACGCGCTCAACGACATCAGAACGCCCATGCGCATCAGCGTTTTTTGTTTGACCGTCAATTTGCTCTTTACGGCTTTTTTTCTGTTTGGGGTCAAATTGGGAGCGGGCGCGCTGGGCGTGGCCAACAGCCTCAGTTCATTTTTTAATTTGGGGCTGCTCCTGTTTGCATTGCGCAAAAAAATGAAAACGCTGGAAATGTCCGAATGCACCGCCCAACTGCCGCGATTGGCCGTCGCCGGGTTGGTGGCCGGACTGCTGGCTTGGACTCTTCGCTGGTTGTGGCAGGAACATTTGGGTCATGCCACGTTGTCGCTGAAACTGGGCGAAGTTTTTGTGCCCATGACCGCCGCCACGGTGATTTATTTCGCGCTAACTTGGTGGATGAACATTCCCTCCGCGCATGAGATGATCGGGTTGATCTCGGCGCGCGTGAGACGATAGAGGGCACTCTTGCCTCAGGCGGGTCGGAAGATCTCAGGCAAACAAATCCATGATGGGCTGGCCGACGCCGTCGCGCGTGACGTAGAAGGGACGCTTTTCGATTTCGTATGACAACCGCGGCGAGATGCCCAGCGCATGGTAAATGCTCGCGTGCAAATCTTCGATGACCACCCTGTCCTTAATCGTTTTGCACGGACGCGCATCGGCTGTCACGCCATGCAAATGCCCGCGTTTCATCCCGCCGCCAAAAAGCAGGACGCTGCCGGCGTCGGTGAAATGCCGGTGCATGCCGTAAAACTTGAGGTCGTCCAACGTGTCCGGTTGATCCACCACCTGGTCTTTGACCGGCTTGCTGGGCTTGCCTTCCACCAGCGCGTCGCGGCTGAATTCGCTGGCCAGCACGATGAGCGTGCGGTCGAGCAAACCTCGTTGCTCCAGGTCCAGCACCAATTGCGCGACCGGGCCATCCACCGTTTTCTTCAAATCCACCATGCGCGTGTGGCCGTTTTCGTGCGTGTCGAAATACTCAAACGGAATGTACTCCGAGGTCACTTCGATGAAGCGCGCACCGGCTTCAGTCAGGCGCCGGGCCAGCAGGCAACCCTGCCCGAAACGCCCCGTGTTATACTTGTCGTAGCTTTCCTTCGGCTCGAGCGAGAGGTCGAACGCCTTGGCCGCCGGCGAACTGAGCAGCCGGTGGGCGTTGTCCATCGAACGCAGCAATGATTCCTTTTGATAATCGCTGCCGAATTGACCCGTCGTAGTCTGGCCCACCAGCGCCTTGTAAAATTTCTCCCGATTCTCGAAGCGCGACGGGCTCATCCCTTCAGGCGGGCGGACGCTTTCGACGGCTTCGAACGGATTGGCGATAAGAAACGGGCCGAATTCACCGCCCAGAAAACCCGCCGTGTGGAAGGACTTGAGTTCCTCGCCTTCGCCCACGTCAAAGCGCTGGCCGATGTCAATAAAAGCGGGCATGGCGGGATTTTTCGGGCCGAGCGTGCGCGCGATGACCGCGCCAATGTGCGGACAGGCGACCGTCTGGGGCGGGGCGTAACCTGTGTGCCATTGGTATTGGTGCCGGGTGTGGAGGATGAATCCCAGATCGCCCGCAGTGTAGGATCGAATCAACGTTCCTCGGTCCATCACGCCGGCGACTTTTTCCAGCCCTTGCGAAATCTTGATGTTATCAACCGCTGTGTCGATCTGCGGAAAGGTGCTCAACATCCGCGAGGTGGACATGCCTTTCTTGAATGGATAGTAACTCTTCGGATCAAACGTCTCCGTGCTCGCCATGCCGCCGGCCATCCACAGCAAAATGACCGTGTCCGCCGTGGGCCGAATGGGTGGCTGGTCCGCGGCCAGAATCTGCCGAGGCGCGCCCGCGGCCAGGGCGCCGAGAGTGGCCGCGCTGGCGGTTTTCAAAAAGTCCCGCCGATTCCAATTGCGCTTCATCATATTCATATTATTGACTTAATAAATCAGTTGAAATTCCGGCAGCATTACCACGGCCCACAAAAAATCCTCCACGCCCTCCCTGGTGGGCTTGTCCCCCACCAAGGTTTTCGCCAGCTTCAATTCCTGGGAGGTCGGACGCCTTCCAACCGCTTCCTCGTAAAAAGAGCGGACCAGAATCGGGCCGCTGGGGCTTTGTTGGATCAAATTGGCGGCGCCGTTGTGAAGGACTGTGGCCAGCGTTTTGCCGTTGGTCAACTCAAGGGCTTGCAAAGTCGTGGCGTCCGTCGGCCGGGTGGTGACGACCTGTTCGCGGTTGGGCCGGCCCAGGGCCACCGTCAACGGGTCCGCCACGACGAGCGCCGCGCGCACGCCTCCTTCCGATCGTCCGGCGAATTCGCGCGCAATAGTGTCGCCCGGCAATCTCCAGGGCGCCATGCTGCCCGCTCCCAACTCGCTGGCCGGTCTCCAATCCTGCGCGACAAAATCAGGCTTTTCCCACCCGTCGGTCTGCTTCTCGTCCGTAAGCCATGATTCATCGCTCACGAAGTCCATCACCTGTTCCTTTTCCTTGCCATGCGGACGGGCCCGAATCCGCGCATAGACATATAATCCGGCAGGATTTTGCGTGGGGGAGGGAGCATTCATCGCTTCCACGGCGATCATGTTGTCGCCTGGCTGCAACCATGGCTTGAGATCCACCATGAAAGGCTTGGAGTAATCGGCCCCGGAACCTGCTCTGTGACCGTTGACGAACAATTCAAAAGCGTTGTCGCAGACGACCATCGCGTCCGCTTGATCGGGCAACAGAGGAAGGCGGAGCGATTTGCGCAGGTAGATGCTGCCGGCTTTGGCGTTGGTGGCCGCGCCGGGGTCGTTCCAAATCCACATGGCTTTGAGCTTGGGGCCAAATTTCTGTTTGACGCTTTCCCCCATATCCACCTGCGCGTCGGCCGCCGCGTAACCGACTCCGGTCAAGGAGGCCAAGGCGTCCCTGAATTGCTCCGCCGTCATGCGCCGGACATCCGGGCCGAGAAAGACATAGTTGGTGTTTTGCCGTTCACCCAAGTCCACCGCCGGCAATTGATAGGCGCGCGAGGTCAGTATTCGTTCCATCGTCTCCTTCAAATCGTAGCCATGCGCGACGAAATCCTGCGCCAGCCAATCCAGCAGGTCCGGGTCCCAGGCTGTTTGTTGCATGTCGTCCACCGGTTCGACCAGTCCGCGCCCAAGGAATTTGGCCCACAAACGGTTGACCATCGTGCGCGAGAGACGTCCGTCCTTGGGGCAGGTGATGAGGGTGGCCAGCGATTGCAGGCGCTGCTGTTTGTTGGTGGAGGCCGGCAAATCGCCCAGTTGCGGGAAAATGAATTTGGTCGGCGCTTGCTGGCCGGTCGGCTGGTCGCAACGGTAAATTTCCAGCGGATGATCGCTGAAAACGTTGGCCAGGCCGTAGGCATCGGACAATTGCCAGTCATTGATGAAGCTGTCGTGGCAGGAAGCGCATTTGAGATTCACTCCCATGAAAACCTGCGAAACATTCTGGGCCGTCTGCATTTGCGGCATCTGGCTCGCATTGACGAAGCCCCGCCAGACAATGCCCTTGCTGAATCCCTCCGAGCCTTTGGTGGGATTGATCAATTCGGCCACGAACCGGTCGTAGGGCATGTTGGTTCGCAAGGCCGTATAAAGCCATTGGGTAATCTGCTCGCGACCGCCGTCAATAAAACCGGTCCCCTTGTAGTCATTGCGCAGCAGGTCGTTCCAGAACGTCATCCAACTCTGCGCGTAGGCGTCCTCGCGCGAGAGGAGCGATTTGACCAGCGCCGTTCGCTTATCCGATTTATGACTGCCAACGAAGGCCTCCAACTCGTCTGCCGGCGGCAGCAAGCCGATGGTGTCCAGGTACACTCGGCGCGCAAAAGTCCGGTCATCGACCGGATGCGGTGGCTTGATGTGATGCCGCTCGAAATAGACATCCAGAAAGCGATCGGCGGGATTGATTTGGTGATGCGCCACCGGCAGGGCGGGGGAACGAGGCTCCAGATTTTGCGGCGGTATTGGTCCAAAGGTTATTTGCGGGTCCCACGGCAAACCCTGATCGATCCAGGCCCGCAATGCTCCAACCTCCTGCGGGGTCAGTTTCTTGCCCTTTTTCGGCATGACCTCCTCCGTATTCAACCCCGAAATCAACTCAATGATTAAACTGTCCGCGCTGTTGCCCGGAACCGCGCTCGGCCCCGTATCACCGCCTTTGAGCAAGGATTGCCTAGAGTCGATTTGGAATCCGCCTCGACTGCGGCCCCGGCCATGGCACGTCACGCAACTTGCCTCAAAAATCGGTTTTATTTCCGTCTTGAAATTGATGGGATGACTGGCTGGCGGCGGCAGAGCCTTGACCTGCTCGGGCGTGAGCACGCCGGGGCTGGCGGGCGCCACGAGCAAGCAGACGGCAAAACATGCGGCTAATGTGCGGTTCATCTAGTGTGACCTTATCATGGTTCAGACGAAAAAACAGGCACTTTTTATCAAACGATTTGGGCGGTTGAATTACGGTTGACGCCACCGAGTGAATTGAATAGGTTCTGCGCCGCAGGACAGGCTCACGTGAAGGTTGAGTTCGTTGCATGAATCGACCAAACAACAGGGACTAAAATATGGTTTTTTCAGAAGAACATCTGAAGCCTGCTCTCTTGATTTCCCTTGTAAGCGTTGCGGTGCTGGTGGGGGTGTTCCATTATCTCAATACCTATACGCGGCGCCGGTATTTCGCCATTTGGACGACGGCCTGGCTGTTCTACGCGTTGTGGCTGACGCTTCTTTATTGGAAGCAATCGTCCTCGGGCGGCGCTCTATGGCAGGTTTGGCTCAAAGATTGGTGCCTGTGTGTTTCGGCCGTCTTTTTGCTATGGGGTACCTTGCGATTCCTGGGTCAGCGAGTCCGTCAACGGCGCATCGCCCTCACTCTGGCTTTCCTGGTGTTGTGGAGTTACGCGGGCAGCAAATACCTGGGCGCCGCCCACGCGCAGATTCATTGGTCGGTTTTCGTTTTTATCGGCCTGGCCAGCCTGCTGACTGCGGCGGCCTTTTTTCACTACCGCCGGATTCGGAAATTTTTGGGCGCGGCGCTTCTGTCCATCGGCTTTTTCTTTTGGGGAGCCTATTTGGTGGCGTACCCGCTCTTTGAAACACCGGCTCTGGCCGCCACCGGCTTCCTCATTTCGGCGGTCCTGCAATTACTCATTGCCGTGAGCATGAGCATCCTGGTGCTGGAGCAAGTGCGCTACAATCATCAACGGCGCGACCTCTTTGAGCGGGAAAGATTGCAGAGCAAAGTCTGGTTCACCGAGGAGCGCTACCAACGCCTCTTTCAACAAGCCCGGGAATCCATCGTCATTGCCGCGCGCACCGATCTGCGCATTCTGGAACTGAACCGCGCCGCCGAAAACCTCCTGGGCATCAGCGTCCGCCAGGCCACCAGCCAATGTTTGACAAGCTTTTGTCAGATCAAGACCAGCCCGGAGCGGGCGCCGAACTCGGGGCATCAATGGTTTGAGCTCATCTGCTCGCAACGACCGCTGAATCTGGTGCATAAAAACGGCACGCTCATTCCCGCCGACACCATCGGCGCCCCGGTTGAATTTGCCGGGCAGAGCGCCTACCAGTTTTTTTTCCGGGAAATCACCGATCGCCTGCGCATGGATCAGCAGTTGCGCCAGGTCGAGAAACTCTCTGCGCTGGGGCAGATGATTTCAGGCGTGGCGCACGAATTGAACAATCCGCTGGCCGTCATCGGCGGCTATGTGGAGATCATCCTGGCCAGCCACAACCTGCCGGCCAAAACACGCCAGGATCTGGAAAGTGTCGCCCAGGAAAGCAACCGCGCCGCCCGGTTGGTGCGCAATTTTCTGGCCTTTGCCCGTTCGCAGCCGGCCCAGCGCCAAATGGTCAACATCAACGAGTTAGTCACCGGAGTGGTCGAATTGCGCAAATTCGATTTATCCCTGGCCCATGTCAAAATCGAGGTCTTGTTGGATAGTGTCATCCCCGCCACCAGCGCCGAATCGGACCAGATCCAACAAATCCTGGTCATCTTGATCAATAACTCAATGCAGGCCATGGCCAAAACGCCCGAGCCGCGCTGCATCCGGTTAAGCACCGTGCTCAAAGAAGGAGAAATCTGGATCACGGTCGAGGACAACGGGCCGGGTGTGCCGCCGGAAATCGAGTCGCGAATTTTTGAGCCGTTTTTCACCACCAAGGAAGTGGGCGTTGGCACGGGTTTGGGGCTTTCCATTGCCCACAGCATCATGACCGAACACGGCGGCCATATTCACTACGAACGCGCGGCCCTCGGCGGCGCGGCCTTTGTGCTGGACCTGCCTCTCGCTTCGGTCGAAGTTCCGCCAGACTCCCGCACGCAACTCACGGCCGTTCCAGCCTTAACTTCCGGGCCGGCTGCGGCGCGTTCAGAAAGGATTTTGGTGGTGGATGATGAAAAGGCGATTGTCGAGATGCTGGGGGAGATGCTCGGATTGCTGGGTTTTGCGCCTGCGCTCTGTAATTCGGCCCTCGAGGGGCTTAAAATGATCGGCGAAACCAAGTTCGATCTGGTGCTGTCGGACCTGCGCATGCCTGAGATCGACGGTCCCCAGTTTTACCGGAGGGCGTTGGCGATTGACACGCGCCTGGCGCGTCGTTTTATATTCCTGACTGGAGACACGGTCAACGAGGAGACGAAATCCTTTTTGAAATCGTCCGGGCAGCCATTTTTGGCCAAGCCCTTCCGCCTGGCCGGGATTGACGAAGTCATGCGCAGGACATTGGAGGTGGCGGGTTCGTAAGCATGGCTCGTATTCACACTCTGCTAAGGGTGCTAGGGTTTGATGACCCGGATTTTGATGTTGCGAAACGCAATGGAGCCGTGGTCGCCTTGCAGGCCAATGCTGCCGACGTCGGCCTTGCAAAAAGCGGGCATGCTGCCGAATTTGCTCTTGGCGACGCGGGCGTTGAAATCCTCGCTGTGCAGGACATACTCGAAGTACTTCACGCCGTTGATATCGTGCTCGCTCTTTTGGGGCGTCATGAGCAGGCGCAGATGGTTCCATTCGCCCGCCGGCTTGGTGGCATCCAGGATTTTTCCCGTGGCCGGGTCCACCGGAGGCTTATAAAGGCCATAAAGCCATCCCGCCAACTGCCGCCCCTCCTTGGTGGGGCCGTCATGGCCATTGACGTTGTCCAGCAGTTGGCATTCCGGTCCGGTGAACCACATCGCCGGGCCGGTCTCGACGACGTGAAACATGACACCGCTGTTGCCCCCATCCGAGATGTTGTAATCGAGTTCCAACTCAAACCAATCAAACTGATGGCTGCTGATGATGTCGCCAGCTTGTTGAGGATTGACGCAAACCAACTGGCCATCCTTGACTTGCCAGCCGGGGGCGACGCCTTCGCGCCGGAAATTATGCCAGCCGTCAAAATTCGTGCCGTTGAAGAGCAACTGCCAGCCGGCGGCCTTTTCGGTGTCGGTGAGCGTGTTGTTCTCCTGCGCCAAGGCGGGCAGCGCCAGAAACATCAGGGCCGAGGTTGTAACGAATACTGCTTTGAATGATTTCATGGCTATTAAATAACCGAGCCGGCTCCGGGAGGAAAGCGAAAAATGATTGTTATATTTCCTGTCGGATTTCGCGCCGGGCGGTTGTTTAATAAATGAGATGCAAGCAAAGTCCGATGCTCAATTGCTGCGGGAATACGCCGGCCGGAAATCCGAACCCGCGTTCGGAGAAGTGGTCCATCGGCATGCGGACCTGGTTTATTCGGCTGCGCTGCGGCAGATCGGATCGCCGGATTTGGCGGGCGAGATCGCCCAACGTGTCTTCATAGATCTGGCCCGCAAAGCCCGCTCGCTGGCCGGCAGTTTGCACGAGGACGCTTCACTTGCCGGCTGGCTTTATCGCGCCACGCGCTATGCGGCGCTCAACTTGTTGCGCGAGGAACGCCGCCGCCAAGCGCGCGAAAGGCAGGTTATGCAGGATCTCCATTTCACCTCTGAATCTTCGCCCGATTGGGACAGCGTCTCGCCGCTCCTCGATGAGGCTCTCTCCGCTCTGAACGATCAGGATCGGGACGCGTTGTTATTGCGTTTCTTTAAGAACCAGGATTTCCGCGCCGTCGGAGCCGCTCTCGGAGTGAGCGACGACACCGCCCAAAAACGCGTTGCCCGCAGCCTCGAAAAATTGCGCGCCGCGCTCGAAGGACGAGGCGTCACCACGACGACCGCAGCGCTTTCCGCCGCCCTCGCGTCCCAAGCAGTGCAAGCAGCTCCGGTGGGTTTGGCGGCGGCTTGGATCAGCGCCTCGCTGGCTGGCGCAACGGCGGGAGGCGGCGCGGCCTTAACTTTGATAAAACTTATGAGCATGACAAAACTTCAACTCGGCCTCGGCGCAATTATTGTCGCGGGGCTAGCCGCCACGCTGGCCATTCAACATCAAAACGATCGCAAGGTAAGCGGGGAAAACCAGGCGCTACGCCAGCAATTGGCCGGCCTTGCAGCCGACAACGAAAGCCTCTCCAAGCGCCTCGTTCAAATTCCCGCCGCGCCAGCAATGGCCAACGATCAGTTCCGGGAACTTCTGCGGTTGCGCGGGGAAGTGGGGCGGCTGCGCCAGCAGACAAACCTTATCGGAAAGTTGGCTGAGGAGAACCGCCAAATTCGGGCTAACATGGAAACTACAAAAGCTCAATCAGTGGAAACGTCCAAATTTGCAGAACACCGCCAGCATATCATTAACGCCGCCAAAGAGATTGGAACGGCCTTTCGGATTTACGCCAATGATAATAACGATCAGTTTCCCACTAATTTGACAGAAATACACAACGAATTGGCGGGCCAGACCAACTTTTTTGGAGATGTTCCGCTGACCAGTTTTGAGATGGTCAACGTGGGCAAGGCCAGTGATCGCTATCCACAAGCCGTCGCTGCCAGGGAAATTACGGCCCGCCGATCGCCACTCGGAGGTTGGGAGCGTGTGTACCTCAAGTGCGACGGCAGCGTGGATACGGCTTACGCACCGGACGGAAATTTCGACGACTGGGAGGTGGCGAATTTTGCCAATTCCTTCCCCACACCCAACCCGTGAACGTTGGACAGAATGCTTTCCTTTGGCTGGTTTTGTGGTTCATTAGTCTTGTGCAAATCGGCTCGCTCCAGTTGAAGACCAATTTATTTCTGTCGCCATTGGCAGGTTATACCAACCTGCCTTTCCGCCTGGTCGTGCGCGAAATCGGCGAGCTGGACCTCGCCACCACCGATCTGGTCAACGCCCGCTCTCTCCTGGAACGAAATCCCAAAGCCCTCAAGCTCATCCAAACCTGCCCCGCCGACCAGCCGCTGGCCGTCCAGCTTTTCGGTTCCGTCCCGGAGGAAATGCGCGATGCCGCCGCGTATCTCGAATCCATCGGCGTCGCTTCGGTCGATATCAACATGGGCTGCCCGGTGCGCAAGGTTTGCCGCGTCGGCGGCGGCTCGGCCATGATGACCGAATTGGAGAAAACGGCGTCGCTGGTGCGCGGCATGGTCGAGGCGGTCAAGATCCCCGTCACCGCCAAGATGCGCCTGGGCTGGGATGATCAGAACCTGACCGCGCCCGACCTGGCGCGCGTCCTGGAAGATGCGGGAGCGGCCGCGATTTTCGTGCATGGCCGCACGCGCGAGCAAGGCTTTGGCGGTTCGGTCAATCTGGCCGGCATCGCCGCGGTCGTGCGCGCCGTCCGCCGCATTCCCGTCATCGGCAACGGCGACGTCACCACGCCGGAGGCGGCGAAAATGATGTTCAACGAAACGGGCTGCGCCGGGGTGAGCATCGGGCGCGGGGCGCTGTATCATCCGTGGATTTTCCTGGACACCGGCCACTATCTGCGGACGGGCCAGACTGCGCCGGAGCCCTCCTTCGAGGAGCGGGTGCGGGTCATGCGCCGTCATCTGGATTTGATGGTGGAGGTATTTGGCGAGGAGCATGGCTGCCGAATGTTTCGCAAGATTGGCCCATGGCATTCCAAGCGGTTCGGGCCGGCCAA
>Ga0302326_10031692_pt1 | contig 10555 bp, 9 predicted proteins | sample Palsa_T0_3_FD_202264 | JGI IMG/M metagenome (GOLD analysis project Ga0302326, IMG submission 202264) | Peat permafrost microbial communities from Stordalen Mire near Abisko, Sweden - Palsa_T0_3 | ecosystem: Environmental > Terrestrial > Soil > Palsa > Peat permafrost | place: Sweden: Abisko...
TTCAAGTTGCTGATGCAGGCAGACGGGCGCAGGGGCACGACGATGGAGGACGTGGCGGCCGCCCAGGATCGGCGCGATACGAACTCTGATCCGGCGAACGACCCCCGTCCCGCCCCGAGCGCGCCGCTCACCGTCGCTTAGCTCGTCCTCTCAGCTTCTCACTTCAGTTGGTAAAGTAACGGTTGAAATGGCCGTTGACGAAACATGCCCGGTATGCCGCACCGCGGAAGTAGTGTGCGGCAAGTGGACGCTTCTGCTCGTCCGCGACCTGGCGGACGGCTGCTCGCGTTTCTGCGAGCTGGAGCGCTCGCTACAAGGGATCAGCCCGCGCACGCTGTCGCTGCGACTGCGAGCGTTGGAGGAGGAGGGGATCGTCGAGCGGCACACGTTCGGAGAGGTGCCCCCACGCGTGGAGTACGCGCTCACGGAGAAGGGCCGCGCGCTGCTGCCGATCGTCGACGGGATGCGCTCCTACGGCGAAGAGTGGCTGGGCGAAGGCGCTCCGGCCGCGGTCGCACTCGCGGTTGCGTAGCGGTTCCGCCGGAAGCCTCGCCGTGGCGGTCTTTCTGAACGCAGCCTGCTCGGACGCCGAGCTCTGAGCGTCCTCGATCGCTCCCCCTGGGAAGGCGCGGCGTTTGCAAGACGCGATGCGTGAGGCTACGCCGAGCAGGAGCGGAGAACACGGGGCCGAAGTGTGCAGACCATGCGTTCACGCCAGCTGGAGACAGCGCTGCAGGAGTTCGTGGCGGAAGCGGCCGACCGTCTGCAGGCGGAGATCGACGGCGGCGCCGAGGTCTCCTTCGAGCTGTCCGAGAAACCCGCCCGTCGTGGCGAGAGCGCCGCGCGGCTGTACTGCTACCGCGCGCTGACGGGCGCGTTCATCGAGCAGCACGGGACCCAGCTCGCGAGCCTGCCCGCCCACGCCGAGGCGACGGGGCTGCTCGTGGACTTCGACGGGCTCGACCGCTACCTGGTGGGCATGGGCGGCGGTGCGGGCCTGGCACGGATGAAGGCCTACGCGCGAGCGGGCGCGGCGCTGGGGCTGCTGCTCCAGGACGTGTTCGACGAGCAGACCGACTTCGACCGCCGCTCGGCGCCGGCGCAGTTCCAGGAGCGTGTCGAGCAAGCCCTCGAGCGACTCGAGCGGTCCGCCGGTGCGAGCGCGAGCGAGGTGACGCTGCTGGCGACGCTGCACGGGCTGACGATCGCCTCTGAGGAGCTCGCGCTGACGAAAGGCCTGACGATCGCCCGGCCGGGCGCCCTGCGCGGTGTGCCCGACGGCGCCGGTTCCCCGGCCTTCGCCGCGGCAGCCGCCGGAATCTCCGCTGGCTCGGACCGCTCCGCCCGTGCGGAGGACCATCTGCTGGTGGTGTTCACGGCCGACGAGCAAGACGTTGACGGCGTGGTCGCCCGGGGACGTGAGGTTCTGCGCGATCTGCTGCGCGCGCTGCGCCTGTTCGGCGACGGCCGCGTGACGCTCGGTGCGCTCGCCTGGGCACGCGTCGGCGCCGGCTCGTGGAACCCGGTCGCGCTCGGCGCGGGCGGGCGGCCGCACGGGATGCTCGTCGTGAGCACCGAGCAGGAGGACGAGCTGCGCGCCTTCTGCAACCTGGTCTCGCGCAGGGCTCCGCACGGCAACGAGCTGGCCTGGGCGCTGCGGCGCTTCGAGCTCGGCTGCGAGCGGGAGAGCTCCTACGAGGCGTTGAGCGACCACCTGCTGGCGCTGCGCTCGCTGCTCGAGCCGGAGGGCCCGGCGAGCGGTCTGCTTGCGGGACGGCTCGCCGCGCTGTGCGCCACGCCCGAAGACCGCACGAAGCTGACGAAGCGAATGCTCAAGGCCCAGGCGCTCGAGCGCGCCGCGATCGCGGGCACGGCCGAGGAGCACGCCGCCGGGCTGAACCTCGCGCGGGATGTCGCCGACCATCTGCGTGCGCTGCTTCGCGACGTGATCTGCGGCCATCTCGAGGCGAACCTCGTCGCGATCGCGGACGAGCTGCTGAAGGAGGCCGAGCCTGTCGAGCCCGCGGAGAACGCGCAAGAGCCAAGCGCCGCTGCGTCCGTGGAACATCCGCTCGACCAGCTCACCCAGAGCGCGCTGCCCGTCTGAGTATCCTCAGGCAAACAGGTGGTCCGCGATTCGTGCCAGGCCGGCCAGGTCCTGGATCTCCTCGTCGAGGTGCGGCACGATCACCGGGTTGGGCTCGTCGAGCTCTCGACGCAATCGCGCGATCGTGTCGCGGTCGCGGCGCACGAGCACGTCGAAGTCGGCCAGGTTGCCGGCCGTCCGCCGCGCCAGCGCCTCGCCCAGTTCGCCCGCGAGCAGTGCCTCGACCTCTGCGGTCGAGTGTCCGTCGAGGCCGTGCAGATGCACACGGTTGACGATCGCGCCGTCGCTCCTCATCCCGGCCTCGGTCAGCTGCTCCGCCATGAACACGGCCTCGCGTGCGGGCTCGTGCTCGGGGGAGGTGATGATCAGGAAGCTCGTCTCCTCCTCGCGCAGGAGCTCGGCGACGCCGCGGATGCGCTCGCCGAAGCCGTCGATCACGCCCGCGAGCGATCTGAAGAAGGTCGAGAGCTCGCCGAGCATGTCCACGCCGGTGACGCGCGCGAAGATCGCGAACACGAGCCCGGTGCCGCGGCCGAGAAAGCGCGCGGCGATGCCCCCGGGGGCGAGAAACACCTTCAGCGCGCGGCCTTCGAGGAAGTTCAACATGTTCTCAGGCGCCGTCAGGAAGTCGAGCGCGTTGCGCGAGGGCGGCGTGTCGAGCACGATCACGTCGAAGTCGTGCTCGGCGTTCAGCTCGTAAAGCTTCGTCACCGCACCGAGCTCCTGCACGCCCGAGACCGCGGATGACAACTCCCGGTAGACGGGGTTCGTCAGGATCTCCTCACGCGAGTCTTCGTCGGGGGAGAGGCGCGCGATCACATCGTCGAACGTCCTTTTCACGTCCAGCGCCATCGCCCACAACTCGCCGGGCCCGTCCACTCCCTGCGCGGCCAGCAGCTCCGGGTCGATCCGGCGCGGCTCGCCCGAGAGCTCACCGAGCCCGAGCGCGGCCGCCAGGCGCCGCGCGGGATCGATCGTCACGACGGCGACCTTCTGCCCGCGCGCGGCCAGCCCGAACCCGAGCGCCGCCGAGGTCGTCGTCTTGCCGACGCCGCCGGCGCCGAGGCACACGCACACGCGCTTGCCGTGCAGGCGCTTTGCCAGGTCGGGCGTGCCTCTCGAGCGCTTCTGTGGGTTCGCCGAGCGCTTGGGCATTGCCTGATCCTAGTGTCACCGTTGCTCGGCTCGTCTGCGGCACACGCCGCCCTGACCGGCGATACGGACCGTCCTGCGGGTAACTGCGCGCGACGGTCTCCCGAAAGTCGTTTCTGCCCGCGCATTTCGCTCGGCCGCCATGCAGGAATCGCGCATCCCTGTGCGAATAACCCCCCGATCGGCTTTCCAATCGAGTAGGAGCCCCCTGTGAACGGCAAGGCCAAGGTCATCGCATTCGCCAACCAGAAGGGCGGGGTGGCCAAGACGACCACCACGCTCAACCTCGCCGCCGCGTTCGCGGAGGAGGGTCATCGCGTGCTCTGCGTCGATATGGACCCGCAGGGCAACCTCACGATGTCCCAGGGCATCGATCCGGACACGCTGGACAAATCGATGTACGACGTGCTCGTCCACAAAGTCTCGATCCGCGAGGTGATCCGCAAGCGCGAGATCGACATCGCCTGCGCCTCGATCGATCTCGCCGGCGCGGAGATCGCGATGTCGACGATGATCGGCCGCGAGCGTTCGTTGCAGAAGGCGTTCGAACCGATCCTCGAGGATTACGACTTCATCTGCATCGACACCCCGCCGAGCCTCGGATTGCTCACAATTAATGCCCTCACGGCGGCCGACAAGGTGATCGTCCCCGTGCAGTGCGAGTATTTGTCGATGCGTGGGCTCATCCAACTGCAGAACACGCTCGCGATGATCCGCGAGAACCTCAACCCCGGCGTCGACATCGAGGGCATCCTGCCGACGCTGGTGGATTCCCGCACGATCCACGCCAAGGAGGCGATCGAGATCCTCGAGGAGAACTTCGGCGACCGCGTGTTCGCCTCGCGCATCCGCAAGACCGTCCGCTTCGCCGAGGCGCCCGTAAAGGGCATGTCGGTGCTCAAGTACGAGCCCGACGGCGTCGCCGCCCAGTCCTACCGACAGCTCGCCCAGGAGGTTCTGACCCATGGCCAATCCTAAACGCGCCTCGATGCGCGAAGGCCCGCTGGCGGCGCTGTTCAGGAAGACCGAAGACGACGGGTCCGAGGGGCCCGCCTCCACGGATGCGGCCGCGCCCGAGACAGGACAGGCTTCGCAGGCCGCCACCGAGGCTGCCGCCACGCGGGCGGCCGCTGCCGAGACGGGCGACCGCGAGCGCGCGTCCGCGCGGCGCGAGACCCCTGCCGACACCTCCGCGACGACTCCCCACCCGCGCGAGAGCGGCCTGCCCCACCCGGCGCTGAAAGCCTCGAGCGACACTTCGACGCAGGACACACGCGCCGACAGCGTGCCGACCCCGCGCGAGCGCCTGCGCCACGCCTTCTCCTCGGAGATCCCCGAGAACGTGATGGACCGTCCCGCCACGCGCCCGGTGATGGACGACTACTCGCGCGAGCACCCCGCGAGCGCCCCGCTGGGCACCACGGGAGCGGTCGGTCAGCCCGTGATCCGCGTTGTCGGCGTCGGCGGCGCCGGCGTGAACGCGGTCAACCGGATGGTCGAGGCCGAGGTCGAGGGCGTCGAGTTCCTCGCGGTCAACACCGACCTGCAGTCCCTGCAGCAGTCCACGGCGGATGTCACCATGCACATCGGCGCGGAGCTCACCCGCGGCCTCGGTTCGGGCTCGGACGCCGAAGTCGGCCGCGCGGCGGCGATGGAGGACTACGACCGTGTGAAGGCTCTTTTGAAGGGCTCGGACATGATCTTCATCACCGCGGGAGCCGGCGGTGGCACGGGCACCGGCGCGGCCCCGATCGTCGCGCGGATCTCGCGCGAACTCGGGGCTTTGACGGTCGCGATCGTGACCAAGCCATTCGGCTTCGAGGGCTCGCGCCGCGGCGAGCAGGCCGAGCGCGGCGTCGCCGCGCTGGCCGAGGAGGTCGACACGCTGATCGTGGTGCCGAACAACCGACTGTTGAGCGTGCTCGACAAGCAGACCGCGATGGTCGAGGCCTTCCGCGTCGCCGACGACGTTCTCCGCCAGGGCGTGCAGGGCATCTCCGACCTGGTCACCCTGCCGGGCCTGATCAACTTGGATTTCGCCGACGTGCGCACGATCATGTCCTCCGCCGGCAACGCTTTGCTTGGGATCGGGATGGGCGCCGGTGGCGATCAGCGCGCCGTCGATGCGGCGATGCAGGCCGTCGCCTCGCCTCTGTTGGAAACCTCGATGGAGGGCGCGCGCTCGATCCTTTTGTCGATCACCGGCGGTCGCGACCTGTCTCTGTGGGAGGTCAACGAGGCCGCGAAGGCCGTCGCCGAGGCCGCCCATCCGGACGCAAACATCATCTTCGGCGCGATGGTCGACGACAAGCTCGACGATCAGGTCTGGGTCACGGTCGTCGCCACCGGCTACGGCGAGCAGGGCCGGCGCAACAGCGTCAACCGTCTCACCGAACCCGCGGGCGAGCCCCGCGTGCGACGTACCGGCGGTGGCGCAGGGTCGCGTCCGCCGGCTCCGCGGCGCGGCGGTCTGGCAGTGGACGAACTCGAAGTGCCCGAGTTCATCCCGAACCTCTAGCTCACTCAGGACGACTCGGCGGTCGCCCCGGCCCCCGCCCCGGCCCCGCCCCGGCCCCGCCCCGGCCCCGCCCCGGCCACGGACTCGGTGGATGGAGCTCCGCTGAGCGGCGATTCGCTGGAGCCTACCTGTGACGACTTTGACGCAAGTGTGACGCGGATGCGCTCAAAATGTGGCCGAAGTGTGACGGGAAGATAAAGTCGGAGGGAAGGATGTATCACTTAAGAGACTGCGTGTAACTATGGTGTCACGCAGTCTCTTAAGTGAGATACAAACCTCGGCGGTCACATTCTTGTCACATTTGCGCCCGAACACATATCCGCCTACGCCGATATGAGCGTCGAGCGCGGTGTGATCGCCGCCGGGCACCCGCTGACGGCGGAGGCAGGCGCCCGGGTGCTGCGGGAAGGCGGCAACGCGGTCGATGCGGCCGTGGCGGCGATGCTGACCTCGTTCGCGGCCGAGCAGCTGCTGACCGGACTCGGGGCCGGCGGGTACATGCTCGTCGCCGGTGCCGGTGAGGAGCCAACGCTGCTCGACTTCTTCGTGGAGGCGCCGTCGCCTCGGAGGACATCTCCGGTCGAGGGCGCCGCCGGTTGCGCCGGGGGGGATCACGCTCCCGTCGCGGCGATCCCGCCGCCGGCCGAGCTGCGGGCGGTCGACGTGTCCTTCGGCGACGCCGCGCAGGTGTTCCACATCGGGCCGGCCTCCTGCGGGGTATACGGGACGCCGGCGGGAGTGTGCGCGGCGATTGAGCGCTGGGGGACCATGCCGCTGCACGAGCTGGCGGCACCCGCCGCGCGGCTCGCGCGCGACGGAGTCGAGCTGAACACGGGCCAGGCCTACATCGCGAAGATCCTCGCCGACCTGCTGACCTCGACGCCCGAGTGCGCGGCGCTGTGGGCGCCGGACGGCCACGTCTTGAAAGAGGGCGAGCTGCTCTGCAACCCCGAGCTCGGCGACGCGCTGCTGCTGCTCGGAGAAGAGGGCGCGGAGCCGTTCTACCGGGGCGAGGTTGCGGCGACGGTGTGCGACTGGATGTCCGCGCGCGGCGCCTCGCTATCCAGCGAGAACCTCGCCGGCTACCGCGCCGTCGAGCGCGAGCCCGTGCGCGTGCGCTACCGCGACCACGAGGTGCTGACCAACCCGCCGCCCTCGGCCGGGGGGACGCTGCTCGCGTACGCGCTGGCGTTGCTCGACCGCGGACCCGCGCCGCCGTCGTTGAGCGGCGTGATCGAGGTAATGGGCGCAGCACAGGTGCAGCGCACGCCGGAGTTCGTCGAAGGGCTCAGCGAGATCGGCTTCCTCGAGGGCTTCCTCGCCAAGAACCTCGGCTCGACCACGCACATCTCGGTGCTCGACTCAGGCGGCCTCGCGTGCTCCGTGACCGCTTCCAACGGCGAGGGCTCGGGCGTGGTCGTCCCCGGCACGGGCATCCACCTGAACAACGTGATGGGCGAGCAGGACCTCAACCCGCTCGGCTTTCACCGCCACCCCGCCGGTCGCCGGATGCCGAGCATGATGGCCCCCACGATCGTGATGCTGTCCGATCGGCGGTCCGATCGATCGCCGATCGGTGGGCAGGTCGAGTTGGTGCTGGGCAGCGCCGGCTCCAACCGCATCCGCTCGGCGCTGTTGCAGACGATCGTCGGTGTCGTCGACCACGGCCTCACCGTGTGCGGGGCAGTGCAGGCTCCGCGCGTTCACTTCGAGGACGGCACGCTCTTCGCCGAGCCGGGGATCGATTTGCGCGAGGTGACCGGCTCACGATCGGCGTGCGAATCTTTCGCTGGCGCCGGCGGTCAGTTCTCTGGGTCCGATGCGCCGCAAGAGATCGTGGAGTTTCACGAGCTCAACCTGTTCTTCGGCGGAGTCCAGGCGGTGCTCCGACGCGACGGCGCGATCGACGGCGCCGGCGACCCCCGTCGCGGCGGCGTGGCCGTGCGGGCGTAAGCGCTCAGCCGAAGCGCACCTTGCCGTTGGAACGCGCACGGGCCTGAGCGCGGTCAACCAGCTCTAGGCGCTCGAGTGCCGCGCGCAACAACTGCGCGAGCAGGCGCATACGGGCGTCCTCGGAGCGGAGCTCGAGCAGCTCCTGCTTGGCGTCGGGGTCGAACTCCACGGTTCCCGCCATCCGGTAGGCGTCCATCGCCTGCAGCTCGTCGTCCTCGAGCTGCCGGTCGGTGGCCTCCTCGACGAGCTCCGCGTACAGCTCGCGTGCCGCCTGAGCGGCCTCACCGTCCGGCTGCTCCTGCTCGTCGGCGAGGAGCTCGATCACCCCGGCTGGATATTGCAGATTGTCCTGGCGCTCGAGGAGACGGAAGGGGCGCGTGCCGCGCGCGAGGATGTTCAGGCGGCCGTCGTCCATGCGCTCGAGCACCTCCTCGATCTCGCATGCGCATCCGACCTGCTTGAGCTCGTCCTCGGAGCGCCACACGATCCCGAACTCCCGTTCTGCGAGCAGGCACTCCTCGATCATCTGGCGGTAGCGATCCTCGAAGACGTGCAGCGGCACGCTCTCGGTGGGCAGCGCGACGAGCTGAAGCAGGAACAGGGGAAAGTCGCGGACGAGACGATCGGGCATGCGCCCAGTCTAGGCGCGAGCTCTACGCCGCCGGCTTGCGCGCCGCGATCAACAGGTTGTAGAAGATCGCCGGCGGCAGCCGCGACTCGAGCAGCCGGCGGTCGAGCTCCTGAAAGAGCAGGTAGCCGCGGTAGGCGTACTGGCGCCAGGCCCAGGGGACGTCGAAGGGGTCGGCGGTCGCCTCGAGCGTGCGATTGGTCCAGCCGAACCAGTTCGCGAGCAGCTCCTCGCCGGTGACGCGCACGTCGGCGAAGCCAGCCCCCTTGGCGAAGCTGGACAGTTCGCCTGGCGCGAAGGCATGGACGTCGACGACGCCCTCGAGCGCCGAGTCGGGCGCGCCGCCGTCGGCGGGAGGCGCGGGTCGTGCGCCGATCGCCCGCCGCCACAGTGGCGCAACCCTGCCCGCCGCCCGCTTGGGAAAGCTCGCCAGGCGGTCGCCGTAGCGGGAGGGCTCGCCGGCGAACAGCAGCGTGCCGCCGGGCGCGAGCACGCGCGCGAACTCTCTGAACGCCCGCGGCAGGTCAGGGATGTGATGGAGGATTGCGTGGCCGAGCACGAGATCGAAGCTTTCGTCCGGGAACGGCAGCGCCTCGGCGTCGGCGGGCACGGTCCGCACCTTCAGGCCCAGCCGCTCGGCGTTCGCAGCGAGCGACGCGAGCATGCCCGGCGAGATGTCGCTGCAGGTTGCCTCGTCGATCAGGCCCGCGCGCATCATGTTCAATGTGAAATACCCCGTCCCAGAGCCGATCTCCAGCGACCGGTTGTAGTGAGCGGGCTTGCCGTGCAGGGCCTTGCGGACCTTCGCGAGCACTTGGTCTTGACCGAGCTCCCCGAAGTCGATTCCCCACTTGTGGTCGTAGTGGCCGGCCGCGACGTCGTGGTAGCGCGTGTTTACTTCGCGGATCTCCTCGGGGCTTAGTGGCGGCGGCACGGGGCGGCACCATATACTCGCGCGCCGTGTCCGTGCCTCGCTGCGCGGGCGATTCTTCTCCTGACCATCCCGTGACAAGCACCCTCTACGAGCAACGTGACCAGCCCGACGGCGTCCCGCCACTGGCGCTGACCGGGGAGCGCACGCTGCCCGACGTGCCCGAGGAGAACTACTGGTTCCGCCGCCACCAGGCGGTGTACGAATGGATCGCGGCACGCGTGGCCGGCGAGTGCGTGATCGACATGGCCTGCGGCGAGGGTTACGGCGCGGACGTGCTCGCCTCCCGGGCGGCGTCCGTAGTCGGGGTGGACGCGAACCCTGAGGCACATGAGCACGCCCGGCTGCGCTACCGCCGCGGAAACCTGCGCTTCGAGCGCGACCTCGTCGAGAGCTTCGCCGAGCCGGCCGACGCCGTCGTGTTCCTGCAGACGATCGAGCATCTCCAGGACCCCGACGCGGTGCTCGAGCACTTCCGCGCGCTCGTCGGAGGCACAGGCAACCAGACCGGAGAAGCGGGTTCCGAGGGCCTGGGTCGCGGGACGGTGTACCTGTCGACGCCGAACGTCCGCACGCTCGCGCCGAAGGGCGCCGAGCGCTCGGACAACCCTTGGCACGTACACGAGTACCGCGCCGAGGAGTTCGAGCGGCTGTGCCGCCGGCACTTCGGCTCGGTCGCGTTCTTCGGCCTGTTCCACGCTCGTAAGCTGCGCGCTCACGAGCTCGCGTTGCGGGCAGGGTGGGACGAGGTGCATGCACGTCTGGGCCTCACAAAGCGCTTCTACGACTGGTTCACGCCCGCCATTGCCGCCTCGGACTTCGTTCTGCGCCCGCGCGGACAGGCCGATCTGGAGCTGGCGCTGGACTTCGTCGCGGTGTGCCGGTAGTGCGCGCTCACGGCCGGGCGCCTGCCGCGGGGCTCCGGTCGGCCGGTGGGCCGCGGCGAAGGAGACCGCGAGGCACCGGCGCAGCCTCGTGAGTGCCGCCTGCAAGTCGCGGGGCGCGCTCGCGATCGTGCTGCACACGCACATGCCCTACGTCGAGGGCTTCGGCACCTGGCCGTTCGGGGAGGAGTGGTTGTGGGAGGCGATGGCCGGTTGCTACCTGCCGCTGCTGGATCTGCTGGACGGCGGGGCGCCGCTGACGCTGTCGCTGACGCCGGTGCTGTGCGACCAGCTCGAAGCTCCCGGGATCGCCGAGCGCTTTCGTACGTTCGTCGGTGAGGTGCGTCGCTACACGCACGAGGAGGACGCGCGGGGGCTGCGC
>Ga0302326_10031693_pt1 | contig 10554 bp, 11 predicted proteins | sample Palsa_T0_3_FD_202264 | JGI IMG/M metagenome (GOLD analysis project Ga0302326, IMG submission 202264) | Peat permafrost microbial communities from Stordalen Mire near Abisko, Sweden - Palsa_T0_3 | ecosystem: Environmental > Terrestrial > Soil > Palsa > Peat permafrost | place: Sweden: Abisko...
AACAGCATCGTGGAGAAGTCGTTGGCCAGCAGCTGGATCTCTTCATGGACGTGATCGGTGGTCATCTCGTGCATGAGCGGAAAGTGCGGCATCGCGGCGTTCATGAATTCGACCGCGGCATCCATGCGTGCCCTGCGCGGATCAGGCTCAGCCCCCAGCTCGGCGGGCAGCGGAAAAGGCTCGACGCTCTCCCAATACGGGATCGTGCGGAACGTCGGGCCCGCCGCCAGCAGGTTGTGCAAATGGGTCGTGCCGGTACGCGGCAGTCCCGCGATGACGACCGGCGGTAGTAACTCGATATCGCGGATTTCGGGATGCCGAGCCAGTAGATCGTTGAGCAGCAGCCGATTCTTCAGCGACTGCAGCACTTGAGCGTGGAAAGTGACGATTCCAGGGCCGTGCAGGCCGTCGATCTCGCGCAGCGCGGCCAGGTAGACCTCCAGACGCTCCCGATAGTCATCAGGGCCGAAGTCGGCCAGCCCGGTCTCGGCCGTGGCTTTGGCGTGTAGCACGTCGGCGTCCAGCGGGCAGTCCGGCGCCATCGTCGCCATCAACTCGCGGATCTGGTCCATCTGGGGGCTGAAGCGCGGCTCCGCCAGGTCATCGAGATGCACAGAAGTGGGAGCGGTATCGGTCACGGCGACTTATGTTACTCTGAGTTCCGTAATGACGACAGAGCTTGGCCGCCCCCGCGACAAACGCATCGATAGCGCGGTCATGCGCTCGACTGTCGAACTGCTCGCCGAGACCGGCTACGCCGACTTGTCGGTCGATGCGATCGCACGACGGGCCGGCACCAGCAAACCGGCGATCTACCGGCGCTGGCCCAGCAAGGCGCACCTCGTCCACGAGGCGGTCTTCCCGATCAGCGACGCCACGGCCCTCCCGGACACCGGATCGTTGGCCGGGAATGTGCGTGAGATGGTCAGCCGCACGGCGGCCGTTCTGACCACCCCGGCTGCGCGGGCCGCGCTGCCTGGCCTGGTGGGCGAGATGGCCGCCGACCTGACGCTGCACTCGGCTCTGCTGGAACGCTTCGGCGACATCCTTTCGCGCGGGCTGACCGACCGCCTGGCCGACGCTGTCGAACGTGGTGAGATACGGCCCGACGTCACCGCTGCCGAGATGGTCGAGGTGGTCGCCGGCACCACCTTCTTGGCCCTGCTCACCCGCGGGAATGCTCTTGACGATTCCTGGGTCGACCGCACAGCCGCACTGATAACGAGAGGAATCAGCGCATGACCAACAGCGAGCACGAGTCCACCGCCGCATGGCGTGAGCTACTCGACACCTTGAGCGGGCTGGATCGCTCATTCCTGGACGGTGAACGCGCCGTGACCGATGACCGGCAGATCGCTGACGGCTACCGGATGCTCGCGACCACGCTGGGCGTCGCATTCGACACCTATTTGTTCGGTGAGCCGAGCCGGCCGATGTTCGTGGAAGTCAACACGCCTTTCCGGCGCGACCGGCGATGGGGAGGCGACAACACCGACGCCTACTACTACATGTGTCCGGTCGATCCCGGGCGCCGTTATCGAGTCAGCGGCAACCGCGGCGACAGCGTCTACTTCTCGCTGACGGCTTACAACGAACCATCGCCGGGAGCGTGGTCGGACCGCATCGTGGCGATCGTGCGCGATGACGATCTCGACATCGACGCCGCGGGCAACTTCGCGTTCGAGCTCGGCCCGACACCCGACGCGGCAGTGCTGATGACTCGCGACTACCAGGCCGATCCCCTGACCGGGCGCTCGGTGAACTGGCTCATCGAGGCACTCGATGAGCCCGAGCCCATTCGGCACGGGGACGCCGAGACTGCGGCAAAGCTTCGGGCAAGTGCGGCCTGGATGCGCACGATGTTCGCAATCGTGCCGCTGGCCGTGGGTGCGCGAGTTGACGATTCGCACGCGCTCGGCCACGAGATCGCTCATGCAGCAAACCAATTCGCCGAACCCTACCAAGTGCCGGACGCCAATTTCGGGTGGTCTGCCCGCGACGCCTGTTATTCCTATGGCAGTTTCGTCCTCGACGAGGACGAGGCGCTTGTCATCACTCACCGGCCGCCGCAATGTCGATTCTGGAATCTGGTGGTGTGGAACCAGTTCATGGCCACGCACAGTGTCAGCGACGCGCGTTGCTCGATCAATGGCCACAGTGCTGTGCTCAATGCTGATGGCACTGTGACGATCGTCATATCCCGGGGAGTGACGGGACATCCGAATTCCCTGACCACGCTTGACTATCCCCGCGGAAACCTCGCCTTCCGGTGGTTCCTCGCCGATGCGGTTCCGGTTCGGCCGGAAGTGCGACTGGTCAAGTTGGCTGACGCGCCGACCAGCGTCGACGCGTCGCGCTGAATCACGCTGCCGCACCGGTCAAGTGGCCGCCGCAGCGTGTGTATCGGCCCGACTTTCCGGGTGGTGGGATACGTGGCGGCTTAACAACTGTGCGAGACTGCTCAGGTTATGCGCAGAAAGTTCTTAGTTTGGACAACCACTTCTATGGGAATGTTTTGCAACATGAAGGTCCGTCATCTCCCTTCCCTCATCGGTGCCGCGGTGATCACAGCTTGGGGCCTCAGTGCTTCGGTGTTGCCTGCCGCAGCTATCCCCTCAGCGTCCGCCCAGCCATGTCCCGATACCGAGGTGGTGTTCGCCCGGGGTACGGGTGAGGACCCAGGTGTCGGGCCGACCGGACAAGCCTTCGTCGACGCGCTCCGCGGCCGCTTAGGCGGCAAGTCGCTGGATGTCTACCCGGTCAACTACCCGGCCAGCGACCAATGGTCGACCGGACTCGACGGCATCCGGGATGCCGAGTCGCACATTACGAACGAAGTCGGCGCGTGCCCCAACACAAAGATGGTGCTCGGCGGTTTCTCGCAGGGCGCGGCGGTGGCGGGCTTCGTCACGTCATCGGCCGTCCCCGACTCGGTGCCGCAAGACGTCGATCCGGCAACGATCCCCAAACCGTTAGACCCTGCGGTGGCCAACCACGTCGCTGCGGTCGTGCTCTTCGGCACGCCAAATGTGCGCGCGATGAACTTTCTTGGCCAGCCCAAGCTGGTTATCGGGCCGCTCTATCAGTCGAAAACCATCCAGGTGTGCGCCGTAGAAGACCCGGTCTGCTCCGACGGGATGAACTTCGCGGCACACAACACCTACGCCGATGACGGAAGTGTGATCTCCCAGGGTGCGGATTTCGCTGTAAGCCGTCTGCAAGGAGCGGCCGCTCAATCCGCGGCACCGCGGCACGGCTTCGGCAACTGAGCAGCTAGCCAGCGATACCGACCGCCAGCTCCAGTCTTTCGAGCCGGCGCACCAAAAGACTCGGTAGCCAACGCCCCACGTCGGCGGCGTCGATCTCGACGGTGCGGTCAAGGAGCTGGCGCAGCACGACCGTGGCTTCTAGACGCGCGAGCGCGGCGCCGACGCAAAAGTGCGCTCCTTTCCCGAAGGTGATGTGTCCTTTTCCGCCGGCACGATCGAGCCGGAACTCGTCGGGTGCGTGGAAGTGAGCGGGATCGCGGTTGGCCGCACCCCACAACAACAGCAGACGCGATCCTGCGCGCAGCTCCGTGCCGCATAGGGCAGTATCGACAGCGACGTGCCGGTAATGGCCACGAAACGGCGGCTCATACCGCAGCGTCTCGTCGATGAAAGCTCCCAGCAATTCCGGCTTTTCACGGACCTGCTGCTGAATGTCGGGCCGTGTGGCCAATACCCACGCCGCGCTGCCGAGCAAAGAGGCGGTGGACTCGCCACCGGCGGCGAACAGCGTGATCATCACTGAGAGGGCAACGACGTCGTCCAATTCGCTTGCGGCACATGCGGCGGCGAGGTCGCCGAGCAGGTTGTCCTGCGGGTTGGCGGCAGCCCGCGCGAAATGATCGGTGATGTAGCCGCCGAGCTCCATGATTGACGCGGCCGCGGCGCTGAGCTGGTCGGCCGAGACCAGGCCCTCGAGCAGTTGGGTGCCCGCATATCCCCACTCGACAAGTTTGTCGACATCCGCTTCGGGCACACCAATGAGCCGGGCAACCACGATCATCGGCAGCCGGTTGGCCACGGTGCCCATCCATTCGATGCGCCCGGCGTGCAGGCCTTCCATCCATAGCCGGTCGGCAGCATCGGCGACGAAGGCCTCCAGTGCGCGGATCTTCTTCGCCGCCAGATGAGGGAGCAGCAACTTGCGGTGTATAGCGTGTGCCGGATCGTCGGCGGTGGCAAGTGCATGGGAGGGATCCCCAAACGGAGCCATGGTGAAAGGCGTGATCGTGCCGTCTGGCTGGTACACCATGGTGGCGGTCAGATTCGACGAGAACTCCTCGACGCGGGCGACGGCTTCGACGACCGCGTCCCAACTGGTCACCGCGTAGAACTCCGAAGCGCTGATTCGACGAACAGCTCCAGCGGCGCGCAGCCGGTTATAGAGCGGGTAGGGATCCTGCAGGGAATCAGCGTCGAACAAGTCGATCGGATCGCAAACCGTCATTTGTCCAGGTTGAGCGACCAACGGCGGCACCGTCAACGTTGTCGGTCGAAGTCGAAAACCGAGCGTGCGCAGGTACGGCCGGGGTTCGTCTCACACAGCCGACGGACCTGCGCCTACACTGAGAATAATTTCCAGTTTCATCTCAGAATTGAGAATCAGTGCCTCAATATTCTCTGGCGTCAGGAAGCCCAGACGATGCCTCGTGACGACTGGGTGGTGGGCGGCGACCGCCGCAAGGCCGCGGCCGAGCGCATTTACGATGCGGCGACCGACCTCATCGCCCGAGAAGGGCCCGATGGCTTCGATATCGACACATTGGCGGCGCGTGTGCACTGTTCTCGAGCCACCATCTATCGCTACGCCGGCGGCAAGGCCGAGATTCGCGACGCGGTGGTAGCCCGCTCGGCCGCCCGCATTGTTGAAACCGTGCGTGAAACTGTCGAGAATCTGCACGGGCCGGAGCGGGTTGTCACCGCGATCACGGTGGCGCTCAGATTGATTCGGGCCGATCCATCGGGCCAGCTGATGTTCAGCTCGATCCGGGCCAACGACGTCGCATGGCTCACCGGATCGCCATTGCTGGCCGGCTTCGCCACCGAGCTCACTGGACTGACCGACGGCGACCCGCAGGCAGCGCCGTGGGTGGTCCGTGTTTTGCTGTCGCTCCTGTACTGGCCCGTGGGCGATAACTACACCGAGCGCGAGACGGTGCGACGATTCGTCGCGCCGGCATTCGCTGTGGACTAGCGTCGAGGGCGGTTTGTCGCTCGCATCCATTGACGGAGGACATCTATGGCGATCCGGGTCGCCCACGTCGGCACTGGAAACGTCGGTCGGTTGGCGTTGATTCAACTCATCACGAGTCCACAGTTCGAACTGACCGGGGTGTGCGTCTCGACACCAGAGAAGGTCGGCAAAGACGCCGGCGAACTCGCCGGTCTGGACGTGTCTACCGGCATCACGGCGGTCAATGATCTCGATGCCTTGCTCGCGACCCGACCGGAATGCGTCGTGTACTGCGCAATGGGTGATACGCGGCTGCCGGAAGCGATGGCGGATGTCATGCGCATTCTCGCCGCCGGCATCAACGTCGTCGGGTCGTCACCCGGGCTGCTGCAGTATCCGTGGGGCGTGATGCCGGACAAGTACATCGCTCGCGTGGAAGATGCTGCTCAGCAGGGCAATTCGAGCCTCTTCATCAGCGGTGTCGACCCGGGATTCGCCAACGACCTGATCCCGTTCGCCCTGGCGAGCACCTGCCAGCGGATCGAGCAGGTGCGTTGCATGGAAATCCACGACTACGCCAGCTACGACGGCGAGGAGGTCATGCACTACATGGGATTCGCCCGGCCTCTGGACGAGATTCCGATGCTGCTGCAGCCGGGCGTGCTCAGCATCGCCTGGGGCACGGCGATTAGACAGCTGGCGGCCGGCCTGGGTATCGAGGTCGACGAGATCACTGAGTCCTACCAACGCGAGCCGGCGCCGGAGGACTTCGACATCGCCGTGGGCCACGTCGCCAAAGGCACGTTGGCCGCGTTGCAGTTCGAGATTCGCGGCATGGTCAAAGGGCATCCGGCGATCGTCATCGAGCACATCACCCGGCTGCGGCCCGACCTACGACCCGACTGGCAGCAACCCGCCTCGGGCGGCGGTTCGTATCGGGTCGAGATCACCGGCGAGCCGTCATACGCGGTCGACATCGTTCCGAGCAGTCGCTACGGCGACCACAACCAGGCAGCGATCGCGGGTGCGGCCGGCCGGATCGTCAACGCCATTCCAGCCGTGCTTGCCGCGCCGCCCGGCATTCGGACCACGATGGATCTGCCATTTATCACTGGGAGCGGGCTGTACGCCCGCGATGACGTCGTCGCGATCTAACTGAAAGTGTCTGTTAGACAGGATCGTTCGGCATGCCCGAGGACTTGCCGCAAAACCGTCCGACCCGATACAACGGGCCGGACCGTTCCAACTGAGCGGGCTAATGGTGCTTCATAAACCAGCTGACTGACGGCAGAGCACGTCAGGGTGGGATACCGTTGCCGTTACCTAGAATAAGGAGCACGGTGCAATGAGGATCCCCCAGACGGTGATGGCTACGGCAGCCGTCGTGACGACGCTAGTGGGGATGTCGGTCACCGGGTGCAGCAGCCATCCGAAGTCGTCGACGCCGACCTCGGGATCTGGCGCCCCTACCCACGCTCCGATCGTCGACTACACCCAGCTGCTGATCAAGGCGAGCGACATCAATGCGCCCGATGCGTTTACTGCCGGCCCGGCGACCAAAGATCCAAATGGCCAAAAAGGTGCAACGATCACGTTCACGGACCAAGACCACAGCCACACGATCATCGACACCATTCAGATCCTGCCGGACGCCGAGGCGACCGCCACTGCGCTGGATTCGGCCAAGGCGTTGCATCGCGAAACTCTCCGCACCAAGGCATTGAATGCTGAAGTCGGGGTTGGCGGCGTGACGATTTCGGGATTGCCGCAGGACCACTCCAAGGGAGTGACGGTGTTGCTGTTCACCGAGGGCAACGCAATGGTCACCCTGGAGTTCGAGGGCCCGTCCTTTGCACTGGCACCGCCGGAATTCGTCACCGAGGTCGGCCAGAAGCAAGATGACGCTGTCAAAAAAGGCTTAGGTGGCTGAAACTCAATGGGTTTCGCGAGCACGAGCCAGCAGTGCCCGGGCGTTGCTGACGCACGGCAGTAACCGGTCGTAAGCGCTGACGCCGGCCTCGGCGCGGGCACGCATCGGTATCTCCAAGCCGACGACGCGATCATCCGGCAGGGCCGCGAGCATGTCGGCCAGCGGCAACTCCCCTTCGCCGGGCATCATCCGTTCGTACATGGCTTCCTCGGCGTAAATCTTCAACCTGGGCTGCAGCGTGGTGTCGCTCAATTGGATGTAACCGATGCGGTGAGTAGGCAGCGACCAAAGATCGTCGGCGGTAGCGCCGAAGCGTGCCACGTGCATCGTGTCGATGAGCAGGCTGATCTCGGCTCTGTCGACGTACTCGACGGCGGCGAGGGCCGACGGTAGGTCTGCGATGCTAAGGCCGACAACGGGTTCGACGCACGTCGCGATGCCCCGTTCGGCGGCCAGTGCGGTCAGCGCGGCCAGCTCGTCGAACGTGCGTGCTCGATCCGGTTCCAAGCTGACGGTGTTGATCCGTGGGATCCGCAGCTCGGCCATGATGTCGAGATCGTCGGCGTAGGAGCGAACGTCGACGCCCGGTGCGATGAGCAGACCCTCCCCCAACGAGATCGACACGTCGTGGTCGTCCATCGCCGCGAGCACGTCCTGACGAAGTCGAGGATCGTCGCGCAGCGAATACGGCTGGTAATTCAGATTTTTCAGCGGCGCAAAACCGACCATCCCGGTTGTGATGTAATGGCAACCCAGATCGGCGACCAGTTGGACGAATTCGATTGGGGGCATGCCAAAGACGCTGAGCATCTCGATGCCGAGGCGGTCCATGCCGGCGCGCCCGCTCAGCCGCCCACCATGGCGAGGCCGCCGTCGACCGGGATGAGCTGGCCGGTGATGAATCCGGCCCCTTCGCTGGCAAGGAACACCAACACCGGCCCTAAGTCGCTGGCGGGATCGCCGAGCTTGCCGCCCAACGGGATGGACAACTTCATTTGTTGGTCGATGAATGCGGCGGCGCCCGGGCCCAGGAAGTTCCGCAGCCGATCCGCGCCGGGCGTTTGAACCGCAGGCGCCAGCGCATTGACGGTGACCCGGTCTGCGCCCCACGCTTTGGCCGCCGAACGGGTCCAGGCTTGAACAGCGCCCTTGGTGGCGGCATACACCGCCGCGATGGGACTACCCATCACCGCCTCAGCGGACCCGAAATTGATGATGTGTCCGCCGTTTTCGCGCATTACCGCGTGCGCGGCCTGATTAGTCAGAATCGTTGCCTTCACGTTGGTTGCCAGCAGAAAGTCGATCTCATCGCTGGTGATGCTGCCGGGCACTCCCGGTTGCCACAGGCCGGCGGCGTTGACGAGCACATCCAGGCCGCCGAGTTCCCGCGCGGCGCTACCGAACGCGGCATCGACCCAGTCGGCGTCTCGAACATCGCACTGCACCCACGTCACCGCCGGTGCGTCATCGGCCGGGGCGGTGTTGTGATACGTCGCGACTAACCGCGCTCCCGCGGTATGCAGAACGCGCACCGCGGCAGCGCCGATCCCGGTGGCACCGCCGGTGACCAGAATGCGGCGTCCAGCCAGCGATGGTTGCGGTACCGTCATGGCCGCGGAGTCTATCGGTCTGCAGACAACGAAGTCAGGTAACGGCCCCTGTATTCGATGCGTTTTGACAAGCGCTGAGCAGTGCTTGACGCTCACCCTCTGAAATCTCTGCTGACATAGATGATCATGCCCACAGCCGGCAATGTGCCGACCGCGAAGATCGCGAATTGCCACACCCACCCTGTGGCTTTGCTGCCGAGGTCTTCACTGTGCACGATCTCCTCACCGGTCGGCGTTCTGGCCTCACAGCCGCGATCCTTGGCCCACCAGTCGTCCTGCACGAGTTGGTAGCCGTGGCTGTCGACCCAGGAGTGGCAGTCGTGGCTGGCACCCCAGAATCCGCGAGCAATCGCTCCGCAGATGCCAAGTACGAAAGCGACAACGGCGATCCCCCACAACAACTTCTGCCGGCTGCTCACCGTGGAATGCCTCTCCGTCAGCAGAAGCCGTTAGAACGACTCTGGATCCCGCTGCACTTCGACAGGCACTGGATGTTGGTACAAGCGCGAAGCGTTCTCCCAAGTGAACTTGCGAATCAGCTCGGGTGACAGGTCGCCGATTTGTTCGTGCACCGTCTCCTGGGTGTGCGGCCAGGTCGAATCACAGTGCGGGTAATCGGCTTCCAGCATGATGTTGTCGGTACCGATGCGGTCGTGCTGCACGAACGAAGACTTGTCTTCCACTGCGCAAAACCAGAAGTTGCGGGTGAACACCTCTGCCGGAGTCAGCGTCTCCCCCAGCGCCGCCCAGGTGCCGTACATCGCGTGGTAGCTCAGCATGTGGTCGAGGCGATCCAATAGCCCCGCCACCCAACCGATTCCGCCCTCGGACAAACAGATCTTGAGATCGGGGAATCTGGTTGGCAATCCGGAGTACAGCCAGTCGACCGCCGCCGAGATGGCATAGGCGAAGAACAGCACGCCCTGCACATCCGGCGGTGCATCATCGGTGGTCGACGGCGACGAACCCGACGATCCGATGTGTAGGTTCACCACCGTGCCGGTTTCGGCGCACGCGGCCATCATCGGATCCCAATGGCCGGAGTGGATGCTCGGCAACCCGAGCATCGACGGGTTCTCGGTGAACGTGACGGCGTGGAAGCCACGCGCGGCGTTGTCGCGGATCATCTCCGCGCCGAGTTCAGGATCCAACAACCAGGGCAACTGGCACGGAATGATCCGACCGGGGTGCGAACCGGCCCACACGTCGTGGTGCCAGTCGTTCCATGCGCGCACCGAGGCCAACGCGAGGTCGCGATCGTTGGTCACTTGCTGCAGTCGCTGACCGGCGAAACCCGGCAGGAACGAGGGAAAGTTGAGCGAGGCGTAGACGCCGTTCAGGTCCATGTCCCTAACACGCTCGTCGATATCCCATGCGCCCCTGCGCATCTCATCGAAGCGGACCGGCTCGAAGCCGTACTCCGACACCGGCCGGCCGACGACGGCGTTGAAACCGACATTCGGCAGCACCTGATCGTCATAGACCCATGTCTGGCCGCCGTCGGCAGTGTCGACCACTTTCGGGGCGCGATCTGCGAACCGTTGCGGGAGACGGCCGGTGAACGTGTCCGGGGGCTCGACGATGTGATCGTCGACGGAGATCAGCGTGTAGCGGCGCGGTGCCCTCGGCGGATCAGGCAGAAATGTGACCGAGCGATCCTCGCCGGTCTTGGCGGTGGTGAAGCTCAGGTTGGCGGCGAGCTCGTCGATCGATTTCATCGCAATTCACTCAGTTCAGAACGGTGGGATCGGCTTTGATGGTCAGTCGGGCGGCCCCCGCCCAGTACACGTCGGC
>Ga0302326_10031694_pt1 | contig 10554 bp, 4 predicted proteins | sample Palsa_T0_3_FD_202264 | JGI IMG/M metagenome (GOLD analysis project Ga0302326, IMG submission 202264) | Peat permafrost microbial communities from Stordalen Mire near Abisko, Sweden - Palsa_T0_3 | ecosystem: Environmental > Terrestrial > Soil > Palsa > Peat permafrost | place: Sweden: Abisko...
AAGCTGAACGTGCGCTGCATGGTCGGAATCGACATGATGTTGCCAACATTGTCATAGGTCCAGTTGGTCACCCGGTTGTTCGTTCCCGAGCCTGAGTTATACCAGTTCGCGGCCTGCGGCGTTTCGCTAGTGTACGGCGGCAGACCTTGCGCGCTCGAAATCCATCGGTTGCCGACGTTGTCGTATGTGTAAGCCTCGGTCCAGCCGGTTCCCGGACCGCTCTCGACCGCTTGATTCAGACGGTTCATTCCGTCCGTATAGCTATAGTTTTGCGTCCAGGTTTGAGCTACGCGTGAGATGGTCTGGCGCTGCACATTTCCGTTGTTGGTCGAGCACGACGATGCCCCGCTCGGGCAGTAATAGTAGGACAGGTTCATCAGGCTCGGTGTCTGAGTCTGATATTGTGCCTGGATTTGGGTTGTTTGGAACCGGTGGTTGTAAGCGGTGGTTTCGGTCACATTGTTTCCCAGAGATGCCGAAGTAATTCCGCCGTTCGGGGCATAGGTGACGCCGCTCCAATAGTTCGTGCTGGCCCCTGCGTTTGTCACCGTGGTCGCCCGATCGTCGCTGTCATAAGAATACGTCACGTGCCGGCCCGATGGGTACGTGATAGAGGTGACCGATCCAGCGGCGTTGAACGCGTAGGTGAACGGATAGCTCTGCGAGGAAGTGGTCTGTGAGCCGTGCAAAAGACGTCCAAAGCCGTCGTAACAGTCATAGGTGTAGCTGGAAATAGCATTCGACACCGAAATCAAATGTCCGATGGCGTAACTCGTGCCACTGAGCGGCGACGGACACGAGCTCGTCGCGGTTCCGTAGGTGTATGTGGCCGCGGGTGTAATTCCGTCGTTGTAGCTTTTGCCAGTAAGGCGGCTCAATTGGTCATAGGCCAGCGTCGTTGTGAAGCTGCGAGAATCCTTCTTTGATATCAGATTGCCGTTGGCGTCATAGGTATAGCTAGTGGTCCCGCTTTCGGGGTTCGTGGCCCAGCTCAGTCGACTCAGTGAGTCATACGCGAAGCAGCGAGATACCCCACTCGAACATGCGTTGAATACTCCGTTCTGACCTGAGAGAGCGGATAATCCGCTCTGCGTGACGCTATCAAGGTTACCGATCGCGTCGTAAACGTAGGAAGTGGTGGCCGTCCCGGCTTCGACTACGGAGGTTGTCCGACCCAGACCGTCGAGATTGAGCGTGCGGGTCTCTACTTGATCGGAAATAGTGCGGACTTCTAAACTTGAGGTAGCGCTGTATGTGGTGGTGGTGTTTCCATCTACGGTGCTGTTGTTTCCCCACGGCGAGGGAGCGGTACCGCCGTCGTACGAAGTGACTGCGGTTACGCGCCCGAGCGTATCCATGGTCGTGAGCGTCCAGCCCATGGTGGATTCCCCGGTGCTTCGGTAGGGGTTCGAGCTAAGTTTATAACTTGCTCCGGACGCATATAGATAGCGGTTGTCCGTGAGGATTCCCGCAGGAGCCGTATCTAGGCAACTAGTTCCGTGCGGATTTCCGGATTCAAGCGTGCCAGTCATGTTTACACGGCCTAATTGGTCGTACGCCGCTACCGACACTAGTCCGAGGTCACCGGCAGAATTCAGATCGCTACACGTAACCACTCTGCGATTACCATCACTATAGTGCTTGGCTGACTGATGCAGGGTAGTGCCCCCGGCTGCTGTCGTCACCAGGGTCGTGCGGCCTAGCGGATCGTAAGCTGTCGATCGCGTAACTCCGTTGTAGTCGGTCCTTGATGTTTCCAATCCCGACGAAGGGTCCATCGTAACGTTGGTGGTCCGCGTCAGTGCAGTGCCTGACGGAGTGCCGATCCTGTGTGGCGCTTCGATGACGGCCTTTGCCCAAGCGCCCACGGTGGCTTCGGTACTAAACACGTTCGATTACAGCCAGACGAATATTTCCCCAACTCAGGGTAGGATCAGGACAACTATAGACTGCGGGTTCAGGAGAGAGAATTTTCGAACCAAAACGTCTGGCTCCCCGGCATGGATTCGAACCACGATTCACGGCTCCAAAGGCCGCTGTCCTACCATTAGACGACCGGGGATTTTAAGAGGGGACCGCTAGGAGTTAGTTTATCATCCTGTAAGCATGAGAATCCGAATAAAGCGGTTGCACCCGGACGCCGTCCTGCCCAGCTATGCGCATGGCGCCGATGAAGACGCCGGTCTCGATCTCCGCGCCCTCGAGCGAGTGGTGCTCGCGCCGGGCGTCGCGCAAGGCGTTCCCACTGGCATCGCCATCGAACTGCCGCCGGGTCATGAGGCGCAAGTGCGGCCGCGCAGCGGACTCGCGCTCAAGCACTCGGTCACCGTTAACTTCGGCACCATCGATCCCGGCTACCGCGGCGAGATCCGCGTGGTCATGTTCAACCTCGGCCGCGCCGACTATACGGTTGAAAAAGGCGATCGCATCGCGCAATTGATCGTATCTCGTTACGAAGCGGTCGAATGGGAAGAGAGCGAGCTTGGCCCATCGGCGCGCGGCGCGGGGGGGTTCGGATCGTCCGGGCGGTAACATGATGGAGCGTTTGCCGACCTTTTTGCGCGAAGTATATTATTGGAACTCGACGGCTTTGCCTCGGCCGCTGTTGCATTGTTACTGAGTTTTTTGTGGTAGGCTATCCCGAGGAGTAAACACGATGCGCATGATGCACTCTCAATATTCAAGCCCTTTCCCAATGGCGTTGGCGAACACAAGAGCCAGGCACTTGGTCTGTCAACTGGCGATCCTGTGTGGCGCTTCGATGACGGCCTTTGCCCAAGCGCCCACGGTGGCTTCGGTACTAAACACGTTCGATTACAGCCAGACGAATATTTCCCCAGGAGTTCTTGCGAGCATCTACGGCACGAATTTCGGCTCATCTGCAGCGGCGGTGAGCTTCACTGTCGGAGGTAAGCAGGGGTATGTCTCTGTTGTGACGCCCACTCAGATCAACGGCCAGCTCCCAATCGACGCGCCGACTGGCGCAACCTCGATCATTGTCACCGTCGGCGGTGTTGCTTCCGCGCCCCTGAATATCACTCTCAACGCTTACGCGCCGGCTTTTTCGACTTTCAGCGGCCTCGGAACCGGCCCTATATCTGCCCTCACTCTTGCCGGCAATTATTTGACGTCCACCGTGCCAGGCAATTCCGGCGAAACGGTTTCGATCTACGTCGACGGCCTGGGAGCTACCAATCCTCCTACCCCCACTGGGAAGGGTGCGACTGGCCCCGCGTCTACGGTGGTAGCACCGACGCTAACGGTAGGCGGTCAGCCTGCGACGATTATTGGTGCTTTCGCCAGTTCATACGCCGGCCTCTATCAGATCAATTTCACTGTTCCAGCCGGCGCGCAAGGCGACGCGCCTATGGTTCTTAGCATAGGAGGCATCAGTTCTAATCCCACTGCGCCAGTGACGCTGCCGTTATTCGGAATTAGCGCCATAGTCAGCAATGCTTCCTTTGGTTCTAGTGGAACCAATGCGGCCTGTTCTATTGCCAGCCTTTTTGGGAACGGTTTTGGGACCACCAGCCAATCCGTTGGGTTCCCATCCACAACCTTCCAAGGAGTGTCGGTCACGTTCAATGGTACGGCGGCGCCGCTGTTCCATCTGACTATCACGCCGCCGGCCAAGGCGACCGCAAACGCCGCGGCAACGCTAGGCGCATCGCAGATCGACCTGCTGATCCCGTGCAACCTGCCGACCACGGGACAAGTCGATGTAGCCGTGACGAACTCATCGGCCGCCGCTCCGGTGACCGGTCCGAACTATGAGCTGACCATGGCAGCCGGTGCCCCCGGCCTCTATTTCCAGCAAGACCCGTCGGACTTGACGCGCTACAACGTCCTCGCTCAATTCAATAATACGGACTGGCTGGCGATGCCTGCATCCATGGCCGCCGCGCTCAATTATCCGGGGAATTGCACCGCCAATAGCGTCAGCGCGACTTCGTTTTGCGCGCAGCCGGCCGCGCCCGGCAGTTACCTGGTTCTGTACCTCACCGGGCTTGGTTTGGCCACGCCCAACGGAGATCCCAACGGACAGCCCCTCACCACGGGCGACGTTCCGCCCGCCGATGGCAGCGTATTGTACGAAACCGTCGCTACGCCTACTGTCACTGTCGGCGGGCTTCCGGTGAAAGTGCTCTTTTCCGGCATGTCGCCGGGATTCGCCGGGCTTTATCAGGTCGATTTCCAAGTTCCGGACGGCGTGACCGGCGACGACATCCCGGTGGTCGTCAGCATCTCCGGTAGCCCGGCCGATACGCGCACTGTGTCGATCCAGGTCCCGGCCGCCTAAAACGTAATCGCAATCTACAGAACTTGGTCGCACTCAAGGCGATTGCTGTATGCTGTCGAAGCCGGGAGCCCAGAAAGGAAATCTCGAATGAAGACAGTTTATGCACGCCTCATGAGAGACATACTCGGGATCTGCGCGTTCCTCTTGGGGGCCTTCTGTGCACCGCAGGCTCACGCCGGAACGACGGTTGGGACTTTCACCATAACCGGCACTGGCATCAGCGGCTCCGGTACGATCACCCTCATGACGACGGCGACTCCCGGTGTAGACGAGGTCATCGGCATGACGGGGACTTTCTCCACGACTTCCGGTGGATTCTCGGGCGCGATCATCGGCATGAGCCCTGCTTCCTATAACTCCAACAACCCCACAGTCGGTGCATTCGACAGGTATGACAACCTGTTCTACCCTTCCGGATCGGCTCCCGGCGTAAATGGAAATCCTGCTGGCGGCACGCTGGACGATTATGGATTGGACTTTATGGTCGCTGGTGGGTACTCGGTCAATGTCTTCGAAAGAGGCACAGTGACCGGATTCCTATTGGATGACGGGCTAACCTCCAACGTTGACCATCGAGTGCCAGTTAACTTCGTGGTGGCCTTCGGCCCGACGCCCACTGTGACTGCGATACAGAATTTCTTCGACTACAGCACCAATCTTTGCCCGGGCGCCGGCGCACTCATCTTGGGCGCCAATTTCGGCTCATCTTCCACGGGAGTAACAATCTCCGTCGGAGGGCAGCCAGCGTACATCAATGCGGTAACGTCCACGGTGATCAGCGTCCAGCTTCCGTTCGACGCGCCGACCGGCGCAACCACAGTGATTGTCACCGTGGGCGGTGTTCCTTCGTCGCCATTCGCTCTCACGCTGAACACCTACGCTCCGACCTTTCTCACTTTCAACCAGACCGCAAGCGGTGCGGTCCACGCCGGCGACTCCAATGGCAACCAGCCGACTTCGACGACGCCCGCTAATCCCGGCGATGTTGTTTTTATTTATGCTACCGGCCTGGGGCCCACCAATCCCGCTATACCCGCCGGCAAGTCCGCTAGTGGCGCGAATACCTCTACACTTCCAACGTTAACCGTGGGTGGTCAACCCGCGACCGTGACCGCTTCCGTTACGGTGGGCAACCTGCCTGGCTTTTATCGAGTCACCTTCACGGTCCCGGCCGGCGTGCAAGGCGACGCGCCCTTGGTTCTTACCATTGGAGGCGTGAGCACCAATCCCCCCAGCCCGGTTACGCTGCCTGTGTTCGGAATCAGCGCGATCGTCAGTAACGCTTCCTTCGGTTCTAGCGGAATTGCGGCGGCGTGCTCTATCGCCAGCATTTTCGGGAACGGCTTTGGGACGGTCAGCCAGAGCGCCGGTTTCCCGTCCACCACTTTCCAAGGTGTCTCGGTCACTTTCAACGGTACTCCCGCGCCGTTCTTCCATCTGACTATCACAGCGCCGGCCGCGGCGACCGCAACCACTGCGGCAACGCTAGGCCAGTCCCAAATCGACCTCCTGATCCCGTGCGAACTGCCGGCTTCGGGGCAAGTCGAGGTGGCGCTGACCAACTCGTCGGCAACCACTCCGAACTTTGCACTGACGATGGCGGCCGGCGCCCCTGGCCTCTACTTCCAGCAAGACCCGTCGGACCTAACGCGCTACAACGTCCTCGCCCAATTCAACAATACGGCCTGGCTGGCCATGCCTGCATCCATGGCTGCCGCTCTTAACTATCCGGGAAATTGCACCGCCGATAACGTCAGCCCGACATCGTTTTGCGCGCAGCCTGCCGCGCCCGGCAGTTACCTGGTGCTGTACCTCACGGGGCTGGGTTTGGCCACTCCGAATGGAAATCCCAACGGCCAACCTCTCACCACGGGTGACGTTCCCCCCGCCGATGGCAGCGTGCTGTACGAAACCGTCGCCACACCCACGGTCACCGTCGGCGGACTTCCCGTGAAAGTGCTGTTCTCCGGCATGTCGCCGGGATTTGCCGGTCTCTATCAGATCGATTTCCAGGTTCCCGACGGCGTGATTGGCGACGACATTCCGGTGGTTGTCAGCATCTCCGGGAGCCCGGCCGATGCGCGCACCGTGTCGATCCAGATCCCGGCCGCCTAATATTTGACAAGTCTTCTAATCACCCTGTAGTCTATAGAGAAAGTGTAGATTATGGGATCAACCAGAAAGCTGTCTATTTATTCTTTTCTTGTCATAAGCTTGGCGGCAAGGATGAACGCTCAGGTGGTCGGCGGAACGATCTCCGGTATCATTACGGATGCAACCGGCGCCGCACTGCCGGGCGCGGCCGTGATCGTTCGGAACCTTGAAACCGGTGCCGAGCGCAAGCTGGCGAGCGACGATTCGGGCCACTATGCCGCTCCTTCCATCTCCATCGGAACTTATCAAGTAGCGGCGTCGAAGCCCGGCTTTGCGCCCGCGACCAAAACCGGAATCACCCTGGTTGTGGCACAAAAGGCGGAGGTCGATATCCAACTGGCGGTCGGCGAAGTGCAGCAGGCCATCACAGTGGAAGCCGCGGCATCGCCGGTGAACACCACCACCGAGCAGACCTCGGGACTGGTGGGAGAAAAGCAGGTGAAGGACCTTCCGCTGAACGGGCGCAGTTACGATGAATTGGTCACGCTCAACCCGGCCATCGTCAATTATTCGGCGGAGCGTTCGGGCGGCGTGGGAACTTCGAATTCGGCGGTCGGCAACATGTTCGCCGTATCCGGCCGGAGACCGCAAGAAAATCTCTTCCTGCTGAACGGTATCGAATATACCGGCGCTTCCGAGATCAATCTGACGCCGGGCGGAACCAGCGGCCAACTTCTGGGCGTGGACGCGGTTCGCGAGTTCAACGTAGTCACCGACACGTACGGCGCCGAATATGGGAAGCGCGACGGCGCACAGGTCAGCATCATTACCACCGGTGGCTCGAACCAACTGCACGGCAGCTTGTACGAATTCATCCGCAACAGCGATCTGGACGCGCGCAACTTTTTCGATCAGGGGAGCATCCCGCCATTTCGGCGCAACGAGTTCGGCGCCGCGCTGGGTGGTCCTATCAAGAAAGACAAGCTATTCCTTTTTGGAAACTACGAAGGGTATCGCCAGCATCTGGCGTTGAGCGACGTGACGTTGGTTCCGGACAACGCCGCGCGCGAAGGTTACGTCGGCACGAAGTTCGTCGGCGTGACTCCCGCGGCCGCGGCATTGCTGGCATTGTGGCCGGTCCAAAATGGGCCGGATCTCGGGAGCGGCATCGGCGAAGCCTACAGTCATCCCCTGCAGCAAATCCGCGAGGATTTCGGAACCACGCGGCTGGACTACAATATTTCGGACAAAGATACGCTTTCCGCGGTCTACACGGTGGATGACAGCAATGCCAATACTCCGACGATCAACCCCCTTAGCCTGGTGGCGGAAACCCTGCGCGAACAGGTGGTGAGCGTCCAGGAGCAGCATGTGTTTTCGCCTTCGCTTCTTAACACGTTTCGCGCCGGATTTTCGCGCGCGGGTTACTTCTTCACCGGCAGCACTCCGGTGGACTTGCCCGGATGGGTGGCGGGCGATCCTATCGGCGCGGTGGTGGTGGGCGGAGGAACCGCGCTCAATGGCGCTTCGCAAATCAGCGGCGCGGGCACCAACGCGGGCAGCAACCTCACGGCGGCCCGCAACCTGTTCACGTTCGACGATCACATCGGCTGGAGCCACGGAATCCACCAGATCGAAGCGGGCGTCTGGGTTCAACGCGTTCAGGCCAACGACAGTCTGGCGCAGGACCAATACGGCCAGGCTTCTTTCGGGAGCCTGACTTCGTTCCTGGAAGGAACAGTTTCGACCTTCACGGTTGTTCCCTCGCCGACGCCGCTCGGCTGGCGACAGATCGAAACCGCCGGCTTCGTGCAGGACGGGATCAAGCTGCGGCGAAATCTGGAATTGCGCATCGGCTTTCGTTTCGAATCCACGAATGGCTGGAACGAAGTGGACGGGCGCGCTTCCAACTACCTCTTTGAAAACGGCGTAATCGAGACCAATCCGCAAGTGGGATCGTCGGCGCTCACGGTGAATCATGCCAAGTTTCTTCCCGCGCCGAGGGTGGGGCTGGCGTGGGACCCGTTCGGACACGGCCGGACAGTGATCCACTCGGGGTTCGGCATTTATTATTCTCTGTTGGACGATCTGGATTATCGCCTGGATCAGAACGCGCCGTTCAACACCACCGTGGTCGAGAAAAACATCGCACTTTCGAAAATCCAGTTCGTTCCGGGCGAAGCTCCGCCGACGGGAAGCAAGATTTCACCGAGCGGCATTCAACCCGATCCGAAAGCGCCGGCCTTGGCGACCTGGACCTTCAAAATCGACCAACAAATCGCTCCAGACACTACGCTCAGCGTGGGCTACGTGGGATCGCACGGGTATCACGAACTGCTCTCGTTGGATGCCAACGAACCTTTTCCGACTATCTGCCCGGCTTCGCCCTGCCCGGCGAGTTTGGCGAGCGGGACCATTTACTATCCCACCGGCGCGCTGCTGGCGAATCCGAAGCTGGCCAACTCCACCACTTGGTTCACGAACGGACTCAGTTCTTACAACGCGCTGGAAGTGGATGTCAGCAAGCGCTTCAGCCACGGGCTGCAACTGCGGGGCGTTTACACGTTCTCGAAGAGCCTGGACGACGGAACGGCCGTCAACAGCAGCGTCGGCACCAACGCTCCCGGTTTCGTGATGTATCCGCTGGATCCGAAGCTGGATTGGGGGCCGTCCACTTATAACGTTCGGAATCTGGCGGTGATCAACGGCACTTACGATTTGCCGATCGGGCACGGCAAGGCTTGGCTCGGCGACGCGAGCGGTTGGGCACAGAGGCTTGCGGGCGGATGGTCGATCAGTTCGATTTTATCTCTCCAAAGCGGGTTTCCGTTCACGCCGCAACTCGGCTACAACCCCAGCAACAATGGCGACTCGCGAGATCCGGTGCGGCCAACTTATAATCCCTCGTTCACGGGACCTATCATTCTCGGAAGTCCGAACGAATACTTCAATCCCAACGCGTTTCTGCCTCCGATACCGGGCACCTACGGCAATGTCGGGCGCGACGTCCTCACCGGGCCGGGTCTGGCGGATCTGGACTTCTCCGTGTTAAAAAACACGAACATAACCGAACGGGTGCATCTTCAGTTTCGGGCGGAGTTTTTCAATATCCTGAACCACCCCAATTTTGGGACGCCCAACGCTGTGGTATTTTCGTCGGCATCATCGACACCGGCGTCCACGGCGGGTGTGATCACATCGACCTCCACCACATCGCGGCAAATTCAATTCGGGTTGAAGCTGCAGTTCTAACGGCCGAGGCTATTCTTTGTGCGCCTGGCCTTCGACAAGCTCGATGCGGATGTAGTCGGGACCCTCGACGAACGCGAAGCGGATCTTGCCGCCGGCCACCGAGCGAGGTTCGTCGGTAATCGTCACGCCGTCCTGCTTCAAGCGCGCCAGAGTCTGGTCCAAATTGTCGACGCCGAATCCGAGGTGATCGGCAGTGTGCCCCTTGGTGGACTCGAGATCGGTGCGGTCCTTCCATAGTTCCGGCCATTGCGTCTTGGCGTACTCCATCGGAAAAATGATGATGTTGACGTTGTCCATCATCAATGACTCCGCCGGACCGATTTGAGCGCCACGGTACATGTGCGGTTCACGCGAAGGCGTGCCGCGGCCGCGGCGCGTGAGCCCGAATTTCTTGACGTACCATTCGCCCGCCGCGATTGGGTCTTTACTCAGCAAATGAATATGGCCGAAATGGTGATGATCGGCGGTGTTCAGCTCGATGAGCTGATGCTCCGGACCATCCACGTAGGCATAGAAGAACACGCCCATGGTTGTGCCGCCGCCGATGTCGCTGATGTCGGTGATGGGCGTGTCGAATTTCGTGCCAGCGTCGAGTTGTTTCCGATAAGTGGCCGGCAGGTCCTCAGCGCCCCAGCCGATGTGCCAGATCGTCGACGTGACTTCGGACTTGGGCGGCGCCGCTACCTTAGTGAACAGCAGCCAGGATTTCTGCGCCCAAACGGCATCCTGCAGACCGGCAAATCGGGCCTTTTCGCAATCGAACTTGGAAGTGTAGAAGTCAATGGCCGCGGCCGGGTCGGTGACGTTCAAGTGAACATGGTGGAAGTGCGCGAGCTGTCCCTGCGCGGAGCAAAGCCCGGCAGTGACCACCAAGCCTACGATGGACCGCATTTTTATCGGGCGATGGA
>Ga0302326_10031695_pt1 | contig 10554 bp, 7 predicted proteins | sample Palsa_T0_3_FD_202264 | JGI IMG/M metagenome (GOLD analysis project Ga0302326, IMG submission 202264) | Peat permafrost microbial communities from Stordalen Mire near Abisko, Sweden - Palsa_T0_3 | ecosystem: Environmental > Terrestrial > Soil > Palsa > Peat permafrost | place: Sweden: Abisko...
TACTGGCATGCCGGCGGTATCCCGATCGCCGCCAATCTGCTGTTCACCGGATTGCTGTGGTTCGTGGGCCGTGTCGCGCGCTCGCAGCGGCTCTTGGCCGCTGACCTCCAGCGGGTTCACTGGCGCCTCGAGGCCGAGCAGCAGGCACGGGAGCTGCTCCAAGTGGCGGCGGAGCGCACCCGCATGGTCGGCCAACTGCACTCGCTCGTCGCCGACCAGGTGAGCGCCATGATCGTGGCGGCAGAGTCCACCGAGAACGTGATCGGGGTGGACCCCGCCGCATCCGCCGCGTCGATCGCCGCCATCGAGCAGACCGGTCGCGAGGCCCTGGCCCGGTTGCGGGAGATCCTCGGCCTCCTCCGGGCAGAACACGACCCGGAACCGCTGTCGCCCTTGCTCGGTGTCGAACACCTCCACGACCTCGTCGCCCGCTACCGCGAACCGGGCAGGCCGGCCGAGCTCGACGTAAGCGGTGCTCCGGTTCCCCTTCCCGGCGGACTCGACGTCCTGGCCTACCGGATCGTCGAAGAGGTGCTGGCCGCTGCGGGCGACATGGCCCCGTCCGCCGCCGTCAGCCTGCGATTCAGCGAGAGCAGCCTCTGCCTGGATTTCGTCCTGGCCCGGCCGCTAGCTAACTGGGCCAACCCCGGCACCCGGGCAAAGATGGAACGATTCGGGGGAAGTGTCCGCCGGGCGGACGTGGGTGCGGGGGAGCAGATCATCGTCGAGCTGCCACTGGCGCCGGCCATGGCAAGTCAATGACCGTACGGGTCCTGATCGCCGACGACCAGCAGCTCCTGCGCGCTGGCTTCCGGCTCATCCTCGAACGCCAGCCCGGTATCGAAGTCGTAGCCGAAGCGGCCAACGGCACCGAGGCCCTCACCTTGGCCCGGCAACTCAGTCCGGACGTGGTGCTTATGGATATACGCATGCCAGGCCTGGATGGCATCCAGGCCACGCGGCTGATCCTCGCCGATGAGGCCGCGCCTCACACCCGCATTGTCATCCTCACAACCTTCGACCTCGACGAGTACGTTTACGCAGCTCTGCGTGCTGGCGCCAGCGGCTTCCTGCTCAAAGACCTGCCGCCCGAGCAGCTCGCCACTGCTGTGCTCACAGTCGGCCATGGCGATACCCTCCTCGCCCCCGCCGTTACCCGACGCCTCGTAGAGCACTTCACCGCAAGCAGGCGCCCGCCTGCCCAGAATGCCGCCGTCGCTCACCTGACCCGGCGGGAGGTGGAAGTCCTGAGGCTGCTGGCGACGGGCCTGTCGAACGCCGAGATCGCGGCCGCGCTCTTCGTCGCCGAGACCACGGTCAAGACCCACATCGCTCGCCTGCTGACCAAGCTTGACCTCCGCGACCGGGTTCAAGCGGTCGTCTTCGCTTACCAGAATGGCCTTGCCCCCAGCTAGAACCTGGCTGTGGCACCTTCCCAGCACTTGGCGAGGATCGGCAAAGAGGGAGTCGCGGCGAAAGAAGACCTCCGGAAGAGCGCTGCGCACCCGGTGCCTATAAGTGAACAACTCGACTAAGGTCAAACTCCTCGGTCAGGGCGATGTCGATCATGTACGTAAGGTGTCTGCTCATGGTCCTCGGCGTGCCAGTCGACCCGGCCGCCCACCTCCGGCATCCACAGCCCGATGCCGTAGTGCTCGAACAGCGGCGCCATCGACGCGTACTGGCCGCCGTAGAACGCCCGCTCGTACTACCCCGACCACGATCGCGTCCCACCCCGGATCGGCCAGCTGCGCCACCAGGACGGCGGCCCGCGGGCGCCGCGCCCACGGCAGCATCCGGCTCTCCCCCGCATCGAAGAACTCCGCCACGATCACCCCCGTGCCCCGCGGCCAGCATCACCGCCTGCTGCAACTGCGCGCCCGCGACGTCACCGGATCCTGCCAGTCCTGGGTCGACACCCGCCCGTAAAACGCGAACCGCAGACAGCCCCGGCTCCGCCCGGCGGCCTGGCCGGCCAGGCTCCGCGCCCATCCAGCCAGCACATCACCACCCCCGGCCGGGCGAGCCGCACCCGTCATCATCATGGCAACCCCCGCTCCTCCCTGTGCCACCCAGGCGTCAGCACCCTCCGGCCCGAGGACGCACCCCACCACCGGAAAACCAGCTGAACACGAGCGCTGACTACCCGCTGAAACCCGCCGCCCACTGCAGCCCGCCCTCCAGGACATCCTGGCCTGTCGCCGACAGGAAAACTGACGACCTGACGGCGGCAGCAGCCGGCGGGCGGGAGCGTGGGCAGGCCGCAGGCGGCCGGTCCGTTCTGCATAATTGGCGACGGACCTGGCGTCCGCACCCAGGGATCAGGAGCCGAGCTTGGCCGGCTCGGCCTAGACCATGGCCTCGTGGTCCCCGTGCGCGGGGAGTCGCTGGCGAGCTGCTCGGGGACCCGGGCGCGTCGGCCGCGACCGCGGGTTGAGCCTAAGTCAGCGCTGGCGCGCGGAGGGTGCCAGCAGGCCCAGAGCACGGGCGCAGTCGACGGCTTCAGCCCGGCGGTGCGCGCCGAGCTTGGTGTAGAGGTTGCGCATGTGGGTCTTGACGGTGGTCGGCGAGACGGACAGTTCGGTGGCGATCTCCGGCGCCGACAGGTGGGTCGGCAGGTAGCGCAGCACCCGGATCTCGCTTTTACTGAGCGGCTCAAGCGGCGGCCGCGGTTCGGGGGACGGCGGCGCGGGCCTGTTCCCGGCCAGCAGGTCGAGGATCTCGGCGATCAGGGCGGCATGCGCGGTGTGCTGCCGGGCGTGGCGCTCGAGCAGGCCCCGCGCGGGATGCAGCACGAACGGCGCCAGCACGCCAGAGGGCTCGGCCAGGTCCAGCGCGCGCTCGAGGGCGAGTCCGGCGGCGGCCGGATCGCCGAGCGTGTCCCGGGCGATCGCCTCCAGCAGGAAAGCCTGAATCAGCCAGCCCCCGTGTATGGGCACGGAGTCGTTCAGGACCGGCGCAAGCGCCACGGTCGCCGCGTCCGGGTCGCCCTGGGCGAGCCGCAGCACGGCCAGGGCAATGTACGCCTCCCCGTGGTCGCGGTCCCGCTGGCCCAACCCGGCGAGGGCCTGCCCGGCCTGCTCTAGCTCGCCGAGACGCACCAGGGCCTGCACGCGCAATCCCTGCGACGGCGCGGCCCTGGAGTCCCGTATGGCCGGCGCCCCGGTCACTCGGTCGGGGGCCAGATCCCCGGCCACTCGTTCCGCGGCCTGCAAAGCGGCCAGCGCGTCGGCGTCATGCCCGCGCACAAGCTCGAGCAGCCCGCGAACGTAGTAGATCACCAGCGCCGCCACGGGCTCGGCTTCGGCTTTGATGACACGCTCAGCGCGCTGCACCCAGGGTTCTGCCTCCTCGAGCCGTCCCTGCCAGACCAGCACGGCGGCGAGTGCGTAGTAGGCGTTGCAGGCGGCCGGATCGCCGGTCCAGCCGTGCCGCTCGGCCAGCTCGATCGCCTGCCGGCTGCGCCCGGCCGCCTGCCTGGGCAGCGGGATGACCTCGATCCTCGCCTGGTAGGCGAGGCCGGTGAACTCGAGATAGGGCCGCCCGATCCGGCGCGCCAGCGCCACCCCCTGCTCCAGATGCCGCCGTGCCTCCGCGAGGCCTGCCGCCGGGAACTCGGTGATTCCCAGGCTGACCAGCGCCAGCGCACGCAGCTCCTCGCCCAGGCCGGGCTGCACCGCCTCCGGGGCCTCGGGCAGCGCCTGCAGCCACTGCGCTTCTTCTGTCACCGTCGGCAGGTTGCCCTGGTGGCGGGCCAGCAGCAGCCGGACCACCGCGAGCAGCACCCGCGCCTGCCGGCGCCGGCCAGCCGGCACCGACGCGGACCCGCGCTCGGCCAGCCTCAGGTACTGTCCCGCCGCCTCCAGCGACCCCTGTGCCAGCTCATCGGCCGCGGCTACCGCCGCCAGCTCGGCATCCGCGGCGCGGGCTTCGGTGGGGAACGCTGTCAGCAGCGCGTGCACGGTCGCGGCCTGCCCGCCTAGGTGCAGGCCCGGCCAGTGGTCGGCCAGCAGTCGGGCGGCGAGCTCCCAGTCCTGCGCCGCCTGGGCGTGCCGGATCGCCTCTACCGCGAATCCATGCCCCGCAAACCAGCTCGCGGCCCGCTCGTGCAGCCCGGCCACCTCGTCCGGCTCGGTGCGCCGCAGCTCCAGCCGCAGCAGGCCGGCGAACAGGTGGTGATAGCGGAACCACGACCGCGCCGCGTCCAGCGACACCACGAACGCGTTCGCCTTCTCCAGATCCTGCAGCACCCGCTCCCCGCCACTGCCCCCGGTCAGCACGTCAGCCAGCTCGCCGTTGACCCGCTCCAGCACGCTGGTGCGCAGCAGCAGCCGGCGCACCTGCTCGGGCTGCCGCTCCAGCACCTCGGCCAGCAGGTACTCCGCCACCGTCCGCTCACTGCCGGAGAACTCCGCTGCGAACCGCTCCGGATCGGGATGTCCGGCCAGTGACAATGCCGCCAGCCGCAGCCCGGCCGCCCACCCCTCGGTCCTGTCCACGAGCAGCGCAAGCGTCGGCTCAGGCAGCTGAACCCCGGCCACCTCCAGCAGCTGCCGCGCCTCGGCCAGGCTGAACCGCAGATCGGCCGCGCGGATCTCGGTAAGCTCGCCCTCCAGCCGCAGCTGGTGCAGCCCCAGCCGCACGTCATGCCGGGTGGCCAGCACGAACCGCAGCTCCGCCGGGGCCCGCATCACCAGCAGCTCCAGCTGCCGCTGCGCCCGGTCCGAGCCCAGCTCGTGCACGTCGTCGATCACCAGCCACAGCCGCTCTGCTAGCGGCGCCAGGTCCTGCAGCAGCCGCTCGACCATCGCCCACCCGTCCAGGTCCGGCGCCGCCGTCAGCTCCCGCACCAGCGCCGACCCCGCCGAAGTCTGGCGCAACGCGCCCAGCACCGCCAGCCAGAACCGCTGCGGATCACGCTCGTCCCGCCCGGCCGACACCCACGCGGCGCGGTCGGCCATGCCCACCTCAGCGATCCAGGACCGCAACAGCACCGTCTTGCCGCTACCCGGCGGCGCCGACACTACGGTCACCCGCGCCGGACCGCCCAGCCGCTCCCACAGCCCCGGACGGGAAATCACTCCTCCCGTACCGGGAGGCCCGCCGCGGCGGGCAGCGGACTCCGAGCTCCCGGCCGACCGCATAGCCCATGATCGCATGAACGTGTCAGCCAGCGCCTGCCGGCCGGATCGCTTAGCAGCTCGGCGACCTCGAACGCTTCGGCCATGCGGCAGCGCGTCCGTGCTGTGGCCCGCCGACGTGGGCGGAGTGGGCGATGGGCCGGTGCCCCGACGGGCCAGTCACTTGATGAAGTACCAAAATTCCGGCGTTGCATAGTACTGCGTCAGATTGGCGAATGAGCTGGGCTCCCCGGAGATATCCTTCCGCCACACGACGATGGTGTCCGGGTTGGGCTGAAAGAGCGATGGCTGATGCTGCGTGAGATAGGAGGCTTCTGCAGCCACTGCGGCCCGGTTTTTACCGGTGACGGATTCCGTTATCAGCTTGTTCGCCGTGGCGTCATCATATCCACCAAAGTCGCCGGGTCCACCGCTGTTGAACACGCCGAATGTGGTGGGGTAGGTGGAATCAGTAAAGAAACCGAAGTCTTCCATCGCCCACTTGCTATCGTTGCTTGGCGCAGTCATGTCATTGTAGTTTTGTACCATATAGTCGAAGTTGCTCGGCGACAGAGTGATTTTGATCCCGGCGTCCTTCGCCTTGGATGCCAGGTCTTCGATCTCCTCGCCGATGAGACCCGGCGAAGTACCGTAGATCAGGCTGAATTCTAGTTTAGTGCCGGCCGGAACGCCCGCACCGCACTCGCCGGGGCCTGCACCAGGCTTGCCGCATGTGTCGGTGCCGTTTGGCACCACCGTCCAGCCGTGTTCAGAAAGCAGTTTCCTGGCGGCGGGGACACTGAAAGGATAAGGGTCGGTGGTGGCGTCGGCCGGGGTGAACGGGCTGACAGGAAACTTCGGGACTGGCCCGAACGCTTGCTGTCCGGCACCGTTCATGAATGCGGTAATATAGCCCTTCTCGTCTTCAAGATGTGCCATTGCCTGCCGGATGTAGAGCTGGCCGATGATCTTGCCGAAGTCGCCCGTGGTGTCCAGGAAGTTATAGACCACGTCGCTGAAACCGAAGTCCGGGGAGCCGAGCACGTTGTAGCCAGCCCGTTTTACCTCTGGCAGTCGCGGCGCATCCTCGAGTGGGAGGTAGCCGACGTCGATAGCGCCAGCTATCACGGCGTTTAGCTCGGCGGCATCGGATGTGAAGGGAACTACCCGGACTGTGGTGATCCTGCCCCCGCCGCGTGGACCGGTGTAAGCCGCGTTCGCGGTCATTGAGTACGCGCCCGTGGCCTCGTCGAAGGAGGTCAGCTTGAAGGGGCCGTCCACCGTCTGCCAGAGCGGATTGCTCGCGTAAGTGGGCAGGGACCTGGACGCAGCGGCAAGGTAGTTGTAGATCTTCCTGGCGTTGGCCGGCCGGGTGAAGTCCAATGCCGGGCCGCCCGCCATAGCCCTGGCCCAGGCGCGACTTGGGATCGCCTGCAAGGGACCTAGCTCATCCTCCTCAAACCATGCCGGATTGACCGCTGACTTGAGGGTGATCACCAGTGTATTGGCGTTCGGGGTGCTCGCGCTCGCGATGTCGTCCGGCAGGAAGCCCGGTGTGTACCACGCCCAGTTGGCAGCATTTTCCTTGATGGCCGCCTTGATCAGATCAAGGTCAAAGAGCACGTCCCGTGAAGTGACCCGCTGACCGTCAGACCACTTGTAATTGTTCATAGTTATCGTGGCAGTTTTGTCACCATCAGACCAGACGGGGGGTTTAGCCAGGCTCATTGACGGTACAACGGTGGGCTCAACGCCATTCACAGTCCAGTACAGTGGCCGCCACATCAGGTAGTCGAAACTCGGGACCGTGGTTGTTGTGGCGTCGGCTGTTGGGGTGACCGGCAGGATCCACAGCGGCATCTGACCAGGCTTGGCGGCAATCGTTACGGTGCCACCGCTGACCGGGGTGCCATGGGCAGCCGGCAGGGTCCCGAGTTCTCCAGGGTTGATCGCGGAATTGCTGCCGCTGCTGCACGCGGCAAGTACTGCCACCCCGACGGCGGCGAGAACCGCGGCCCTACGTCCGCTCACAACCTCCCCGCGGCAGATCGCTCCCGCGACGTCATCCTGCCGCGCGCTTCGGGAGAGGAGTCATTGATCATCGCGGTCATTTCACTACTTCGCTCGCAGTCGCCAGGCTGCCAGGCGGCGCCAGGGCGGCCTTTCCTGCCCGCCGCAGATCGAGTTGGCTGAGGCCACCTGGCGCGTCGTGAGCCTGTGATCTGCCTCGAGCTTTCCGGACAGCGGATTTGCGGCCAATTCACGCTGCTGACCGCCATTCTAAGTACCCCGTTTCGGACTTGCAGTGGTCCCGCACTGAAGTCCGGAATGCCGACGTTTTGAATTGTACCAGAATTCGATGTACCTCACAATATCGCGGCGCGCGTGCTCACGTGTTGGGTATTCGGTGCGGTGGACCCGCTCATCCTTCAACGCGGCGAAGAATAACTCGGCCATCGCATTGTCATAGCAGATCCCGGTGCGCCCGCACTCTGCGCGCCGGCACGATCCCGGCCGAGGTCACCACCGACCGCGCCCGGCCTATCCGCGGGTCCTCGGCGAACTGATCCCCCTTCAGCCCTGGACCGCGGGTCCGCCCGGCCGCAGCCGCCGCTCGAGCCGCTCAGTAAGACCGAAATCAGGGTGCTGCGCTACCTGCCGACTCACCTGTCGGCACCGGAGATCGCGGCCGAGCTGTCCGTCTCGGTGAGCACCGTCAAGACCCACATGCGCAACGTGTTCGCGAAGCTGGGGACGCACCGGCGCGCCGCAGCCGTCGAGCACGCCCGCGAACTGGCCTGCTCGTCCCATCCCCACCCCGGCACTGCCCCCGGGCCCACCGCCCCACGGCTGAGCCTCGCCAGGAATCCTCCGAATCGTGCGTTGCACGCTCATCCTGCCTGCGCCCAGGCTGCTGGCAGGACTGGGGTGGGGAGGAGTCTTGGCGGAGAGGCCTGTGATCATGAGAGGACCGTCGGCGGGCTGGCCGGTCTGTTGACTGACGACCACGTGACCAGCGGACAGAGCGGGCCGCAGTCGCAGCAGTATGCGATACGGGTGCGCGGGCACCTGGGCGAGATGATGCGTTCGGCGTTCCCCTCGCTGCAGGCCCAGCCGCGCGGAGCGGACACCGTGCTGACCGGACCGCTGCCGGACCAGGCAGCACTGTATGGCGTACTTGCCGAAATCGAGGACCTCGGACTTGAACTGCTCGAAGTCCGCCGACTGCCACCGTACTGAGGTGACAGCCTTCCTCACCAGCTGAGCCGCACGCCCTCCCGGCGTGCGGCTCGCCGGAAATCCCCCGGATCGTGTGAGGCGCCCTCATACTGCCGGGCGCGAGATTTGTGTTCGTTCGAGGGCTTGCTGCAAGTCTCGCCCGCAAGACAGCGGCAGTGCAATGCCGACGACCGTACGGCGAGGGAATACGCGCCTTCGCTGCGATGTGAAGGGATCAGACATGCCAGCCGTTCATTACCGGTACGCCGACGTCGACGGCCGCCGCCTGTTCTACCGGGAAGCGGGCCCGGCAGATGCGCCAGCCCTCGTGCTGCTGCACGGATTCCCGGCTAGCTCGTTCATGTTCCGCGACCTCATCCCGCTGCTGGCTGACCAGTACCACGTGATCGCCCCCGATCACCTGGGGTTCGGCCTGTCTGACGCGCCGGCCGCCGGGGAGTTCAGCTACACCTTCGACGCCCTGGCCGGGCTGACCGGGGGCCTGCTGGGCGCGCTCGGCGTCACCCGGTACGCCATGTACGTGCATGACTACGGGGCGCCGGTGGGCTGGCGGCTCGCCCTGAGCGACCCGGCAGCGGTCACAGCGATCATCACCCAGAACGGCAACGGCTACGAGGCCGGCTTCGTGGAGGGCTTCTGGAAGCCGCTGCGCGAATACTGGCAAGAACACAGCCCGCAAACCGAAGCCGCCGTCCGCCAGGCCCTGACCCTGGAGGCCATCCGGTGGCAGTACCTGCACGGCGTGCCCGACGAGAGCCTGGTCAGCCCCGACACCTGGCACCACGACTTCGCCCAGGTGTCCCGGCCAGGCAACGACCTCGTCCAGCTCAAGCTGCTCGCCGACTACGCCGGCAACCTCCCGCTTTACCCGAAGCTGCACGCCTACCTGCGCGCAAGCCGGGTGCCGCTGCTGGCCGTCTGGGGTCGCAACGACGAGATCTTCGGCCCGGCCGGCGCCCTCGCCTTCGCCGACGACGCGCCAGGCGCCGAGATCTGCCTACTCGACGGCGGACATTTCCTGCTCGAAAGCCACCTGGACGCCGCCGCGGGCACCATCCGCCACTTCCTTGACAGGACACTCTCGTGACCGGACTGCTGAAGGACCGTACCGTGCTGGTGGTGGGGCGCGGCAGCGGGCTTGCCCGAGCGGTCGTGCTGACCGCACGGGACGAGGGGGCGCAAGTCATCGCGGCCGGCCGCGACCGGGAGGCGCTGCCCGCCGCGTACGACGGGGAGCCCGGTGTCAGCACCGACCATGTCGACCTCACCGACGAAGCATCCATCGCCGCCCTCGGCGAACGACTCGGGACCGTGGACCACGTGGTGTCCACCGCGTCGGCTCGCGCCCGGGGCCGGATCGCGGACCTGGACCGGGACGCGGTCCGGCGGTCGTTTGACACCAAGGTGATCGGCCCGCTCATGCTGGCCAAGCACCTGGCCCCCCGGATGAACCAGGGCGGGTCGTTCGTCATCTTCTCCGGCGTCGCGGCGGCCAAGATCGCCGTCGGCACCATGGGCGTGGCCATCACCAACGCCGCGGCCGACACCCTGGCCCGCTCGCTGGCCCTGGAACTGGCCCCGATCCGGGTCAACGCCATCTCCCCGGGCGTGATCGATACCGGCGCGTGGGACGCCTTCGGCGAGCAGGGCAAGGCCGACTACTTCGCCGACGTAAGCGCCCGCAACCCGGCCCGGCGCATCGGAACCCCCGACGACATCGCCCGCGGCGTTCTGTTCGCCCTGACCAGTACGTTCCTCACCGGCCAGACCCTGCACATCGACGGCGGCGAGCCGCTCACCTGACCGAAGGAAGCACAGCCATGGGGATGTCCTGGCAGCAAGGACCGCTCGCCCTGGTCGCGGTGGGCGGCTTGCTAGTCCCTTATCCGCGTCGGTATGACCAACTTCACCCAGCAGTCCCTCGGCGAGGGGTCGACGCGACCCTGCCCAGGCCAGGCGACACCTGGCGCGGCGTCGCCATCGAACCGGCCAGGAGTGTCAGCGAGCTGATCGCACCCCGTCATTGGCGCCATCAGTACCCGCTAACTCCGCCGACCCCGCGCACCCGGACGGCAACACCTGGTGATCCAGGAGAGGTAACCATGACTAACAAGTCCCGCCGCGAGGGTGGCGTAGCCGAGCGTGATCCCGCACGGGTCGTAGCGTTCAGCGATGGGGTTATCGCCATTGCCGT
>Ga0302326_10031696_pt1 | contig 10554 bp, 10 predicted proteins | sample Palsa_T0_3_FD_202264 | JGI IMG/M metagenome (GOLD analysis project Ga0302326, IMG submission 202264) | Peat permafrost microbial communities from Stordalen Mire near Abisko, Sweden - Palsa_T0_3 | ecosystem: Environmental > Terrestrial > Soil > Palsa > Peat permafrost | place: Sweden: Abisko...
AAGTATTAGTCCGCAACAGCTCGCGACGGTCGTGCGCGAGTTCGTTGCGGATGCGTTGACGCCGATTTCCGCCTACCTCGCCCTGGCCACACCGGGGCGTTCGTGTTTGCTCGAGTCCGTCGAAGGGACGGACCGGATCGCGCGGTTCTCGTTCATCGGGCTCGATTATCTCGAATCAATGTCGTTCGATAACGACCCGGAGATGCTCGCGAAAATCCGCGCGACGATCAACAGTTTCCGTCTCGATACCGCGGGCTTGCCGTTCTCGGGCGGTGCCGTCTGCGTCTTCTCGTACGACGCCGTGCGCGTGCTCGAGCGGATCGGTGCGAAGCCGCCCGTCGACGTGCCGTTCGGCGATGCGTTGCTCGTCGTTCCCGGGACGTGGGTCGTCTTCGATCACTTCACGCACAAGGTGACGCTGATCGGCCTCGGCCGCGATCCCTCGGAGCGCAGCGCCATCGAAGCCCGTCTCGATCGCTACATCGCGCTCTTGCTCGGAACGCGTCCGACGGTTCCGGGCAGCGTGCGCGCGGGCAGCCTCGTGCGGCAGTCGCTCTCGCAGGGCGAATATTTGGAGCGGGTCGGGCGCGCGAAGCACGCGATCTATGAAGGCGACGTGTATCAGCTCCAGCTCGGGATACGCTACTCGTGCGATCTCGACGGAACGGCTTTCGATTTCTATCGCCAAATTCGGACGCGCAACCCTTCGCCGTACATGTTCTTCATCGAGCACGAGGGCCGCGCGGTCTTCGGGGCGTCGCCGGAGTTCCTCGTGCGGCTCGACGGTACGCGCGCGCGCATCCGCCCGCTGGCCGGCACGCGACCGCGCGGCGAGACGCCGGAACGCGATAACGAAATTGCGGGCGAACTGCTCGCTAACGAGAAAGAACGCGCGGAACACGTGATGCTCGTCGATCTCGGGCGCAACGATCTGGGCGCCGTTTCGACGACGGGCAGCGTACGCGTCGATGAATTGATGGTCGTCGAACGCTACAGCCACGTGATGCACATCGTTTCGAACGTCACGAGCGAACTGCGGCCCGATCGCGACGCGCTCGATCTCTTCGCCGCCGCGTTTCCCGCCGGCACCGTGACGGGCACGCCGAAGATACGTGCGATGCAGCTCATCGATGCGCTCGAGCCCGTCGCCCGGGGATTCTACGCCGGCAGCATCGCTCACATCGATTTCAACGGCGACATGGATTCGTGCATCACGTTGCGCAGCGTCGCGACGGCCGGCGGCAGAGCCTACTGGCAGGCGTCGGCCGGCATCGTGGCCGATAGCGATCCGCTTGCCGAGTACGACGAAATTCTCGCGAAGACGAGAATCGTGCGGGAAGTGTTGGGTCTCGACCGATGACCTTGCTGCTGATCGATAACTACGACTCCTTCACGTACAACCTCGCGCATCTCTTCGGAACCCTCGGCGCCGAGGTGGACGTCGTGCGCAACGACGACACGTGGTTGAACGAGAGCGCGATCCGCGGTGCGAGCGCGATCTGCATCGGCCCTGGTCCCGGCCGCCCGCGCGACGCCGGCAAGACGATGCAGGCGATCGGCTGGGCCGTGGCCGCGAAGCTTCCGGTGCTCGGCGTGTGTCTGGGGCAACAGGCGATTGCGGAGTACTTCGGCGGCATCGTGGAACACGCACCTCGTCTGATGCACGGCAAGACTTCGGCGATCAAACACGACGGCACCGGTATCTTCGCGGGGGTTCCCTTGCCGTTCCAAGCGACGCGCTACCACTCCCTGTGCGTCGCGCACCATCCGTTCCCGGGAGAACTGCGCGTGACTGCCGCGAGCGACGACACGGTGATCCAGGGAATCGCGCACCGCACCTTACCGATCCACGCGGTGCAGTTCCATCCGGAGTCGGTGTTGACGCTCGAGGGCCATCGCATCTTCACCAATTTTCTCGAGCTTGCGAAGCAGCCGGCATGAGCGCAGGCCTCGAGTTCCGTTCGTTGCTGCGAGCGGTGATCGCGGGGAACGATCTCGACGGCGACGCAGCCGCCTATGCGATCGGTGCCATCATGGATGCGGAGTGGTCGCCGGTTCAGGCCGCGGCGTTCTTGAGCGCGCTCGCTACCAAGGGTGAGACGGGCACCGAAGTGTTCGGTGCCGCGCAGGCGATGCGCGCGCGCGGCCTCACGGTCGACCACGATCTCGAGGTCGTCGTCGATACCTGCGGCACGGGAGGCGACGGTGCCCATACGATCAACGTCTCGACCGCGGCTGGTTTCGTGCTGGCCGGCTGCGGTCTGCACGTCGCTAAACACGGCAATCGGGCAGCGTCGAGTCTTTGCGGCAGCGCCGACGTGCTCGAAGCGTGCGGTTTCTCGATCGACACGCCGCCGGAAATTGCGCGCCTTCAGCTCGAGCGCGAGCGCTTCACCTTTCTCTTCGCCCCGCGTTATCATCCGGCTGCCAAAGAGATCGCTCCGGTTCGTCGCGAGCTCGGCGTGCGCACGGTGTTCAATGTTTTGGGTCCGCTCGCAAACCCAGCGCATGCGACGCATCAGGTGATCGGCGTCGCGAGTGAAGCGCACCTGGTCCTGGTGGGTGATGCGCTCGAAGCGCTCGGCGCGCGGGCAGGCGCGATCGTGCACGCGACGACCGGCATCGACGAAGTCGCAGGCGACGCGCCGACCTTGATCTATCAGTTCGGGCCCGGCGGCGTGCGACGCTGGACCCTCGATCCTGCCGACCTCGCCGTGCGCGCGCCGGCGGACGCGCTGACCGGCGGAGATCCTTCGTTCAACGCGGCAGCCTTGCGCGCGATTCTCGAAGGCGAGCGCTCGCCGCGGGCGGACGTCGTCGCGCTCAACGCGGCTCTCACGTTGGTTGTGGCCGAGAAAGTCTCGAGTCTGCGCGAAGGGCTGGAACTCGGTCGCGCTGTCCTGGCAAGTGGGGCGGCTCTCGCCGTCTTCGAACGTTTACGCCGCCCGGGTCTTATGGAGTTCGCATGAGCGACATCTTGGAACGCCTCTACGCGGCCAAAGCCGCGGCACTGATCGACGAGCAATCGCGCGAAGGATACGATGCGCTCTGCGAACGCGGGATGCGCCGGCGCGGCGAGCGACGCGGGTTTGCGGAGGCCCTGCGAGCTTCGCGCGGCCCGGCGGTGATCGCCGAGGTGAAACGCGCGTCGCCCTCTGTCGGGTTGATCGCGCGCAACTTCGATGCGTCGGTCGTGGCTGCGAACTACGAGGAAGCCGGGGTGGACGCGATCAGCGTGATCACCGAAGCCGATCACTTTCTCGGCGACCTCTCGTACCTCGACGTAGCGCGGACGTATAGCACGAGACCGATCTTGCGCAAAGATTTTCTTTCGACGCCGTATCACATCGCGCAAGCGGCGGCCTACGGCGCCGATGCGGTCCTCCTGATCGTCGCCGGGCTCGACGATGCAACCCTGCGCGCCCTATCGGCGGAAGCCGCACGTTTCGATCTCGATACGCTCGTCGAAGTACACGACGAGGAGGAGTTGCTGCGGGCAATCGCGCTCGAGCGCGCGATCCTGGGCATCAACAATCGCGACTTGCGCACCTTCGAAACCGATCTCGGCGTGACCAAGCACCTGCTGCCTGCGATTCCGGCCGGGCGTTTGGTCATCAGCGAAAGCGGCGTTCACGAACCGGGCGATATCGCCGAACTCTACGCCGCGGGCGCGCACGGATTCCTCATCGGTGAAGCGCTGATGCGATCCGAGGATCCCACCGAATTCGTCGATGCGGTAAAGAAAACGGCCGTCGCGCACTCGTGACCTCGCCGCGCCGCACGCGCATGAAGTTTTGCGGCATGACGAGTGCGGACGACGTGGCGCTCGCGGTGGCCGCCGGTGCCGATGCGGTCGGCGTGATCGTCGCGGCGAGCGCGCGGCGCGTGCCGCTCGATCGCGTCGCCGCGATCGCGGCGGCGATTCCGCCGTTCGTTTCGCGGATCGGCGTGCTCGCGAACCAGGGCAGTGAGGAGGCCTCGCTCCTGCGCCGCCTCGGCTTCACGCTGCAATTCAGCGGGGATGAAGCGCCGGCGGAATGTGAGGCGCTATCCGGCGGAGAGCCTTACGTCAAAGTCTTTCACATCGAGGACGGCGCGCCGTTCGATGTCGCTCGCTGCGCCGCATACCCGGGGGCAACCCCGATGTTCGACACCCGCGTCGCCGGAAGCGCCGGAGGAACGGGGCTCGCCTTCGATTGGCGCCTCATCGAGACGGCGGTGCGGCTGCAGCCCTCAATCGTTTCGGGCGGCCTGACGCCCGAGAACGTTGCCGCCTGCGTGCGGGCGCTGCGTCCATATGCGGTTGACGTCCGCTCGGGCATCGAGAGCGAGGGTCGCAAAGACGCAGGGAGGATGGCGGCGTTCGCGACCGCCGTTACGGCCGCGGACGCCGAGCCCGGGCTCGCGCCGGCGAGCTGATAGCTTTGTTCCCATACGGTAAAAGGCGTGCTCCAGTAGGTATTTGGTCCCTAGGCTGCATTCACGACGTTCGGTAGTGTTTCGCTATGGCTGATGTTTGCGCCGCGTCACTAGCCGATTTTGTTGATGCAATGCGTCCGAGAAGGGACGCCGCGGACGGGGACGCTGTGGTACCCACGCTCCGAAAAAGGCTCCTTGAGGGGCTCGAGAGGTGCGCCCGGGACTACGAGCGCCAATCCGATCGGCCGATCGATCGTCGCCGGCACGTCGGCGCTCTGCTGATCGGCATGGCGCCGGGCGAGGAGCGCCTCGCGGCTGATCTTGTCGGCGAGCGCCTGCGCTTACGAATCATCGACATCGACCTCGATGCGTTGGATCCCCTCCCCGATGAGTGGGTCGCGAAAGTTTTAGCGCCGCTCTCCGAAGCGGCGGCTCGTATCGTTGTCTTGCATGGATTGCGATGCGGCACCGATCGCCGGGTACTCGAAGCAATCGAATGGTCCGACGTTGACGTGCTGTTGATGGCCACCGCGAAAACCGACGTGCGGCTCGATTCCGGCGCGCGGCGCCGATTGCTGCATCGGATTCCAAGACCCTCGGGCGTTGCGGGTGCGTGGAGTTTCGTGGGTCTAACGAGCGGTTCCTAACAGCGCGCGGGTTTCGCTAAACGGAGCCCGAACCGGAGCCTGATGCAAAAGCCCGATGCGCGCGGATATTTCGGCGGAACCTTCGGCGGGAAGTTCGTTCCCGAAGTGCTCGTCGCCGCTCTCGAAGAACTCGAAGCCGGCATGGAAGCGGCGTTCGCCGACCCTGCATTCTGGGACGAGTACCACGCAATCTTGCGGGACTTCGTCGGACGGCCGTCACCGCTGATGGATGCAACGCGCCTCGTGGAGGGTCCGGACGCGGCAACCGTTCTCTTCAAACGCGAAGATCTCAATCACACGGGCGCTCACAAGATCAATAACACGGTCGGCCAAGGACTGCTGGCTCGGCGCATGGGGAAGAAACGCATCATCGCGGAAACGGGCGCGGGCCAACATGGCGTCGCGACGGCCACGATCGGGGCGAAGCTCGGGATACCCGTCGACGTGTACATGGGTGCGCTCGATGTGGAGCGGCAATCGCTCAACGTATACGTCATGAGGTTGCTCGGCGCGACGGTCCATCCGGTGACGGGCGGGACACGGACGCTCAAGGACGCGACGAACGAAGCCTTTCGAGAATGGGCCGCGCGCGTGGAGGATACGTTCTACGTCATCGGCAGCGTGGTCGGCGCTCATCCGTATCCGTACATGGTGCGGGAATTGCAGAAAGTCATCGGCATCGAGGCGCGCGAGCAGGTGCTCGCGCGCTACGGGCGCTTGCCGACCGACGTCGTCGCGTGCGTCGGCGGCGGGAGTAATGCGATGGGGATCTTCGCGGGCTTCGTGGCCGATCCGGCTGTGCGGCTGTGGGGCGTCGAAGCCGCGGGACATGGTCTCGACGCGGTCGACACCGCGGCGTCGCTGTGCGCCGGGAGCATCGGCGTACTGCACGGTTCGCGTTCGTATCTGCTGCAAACCGAAGATGGCCAGGTGCGCAACACGCACTCGATTTCCGCGGGGCTGGACTATCCGGGTGTCGGGCCCGAGCATGCGTTCTTGCGGGACAGCGGCCGAGCATCGTACGTTTCCGCGACCGACGAAGAAGCGCTCGCCGCATTTCATCGCTGCGCCGAACGCGAGGGAATCGTGCCGGCGCTCGAATCGTCGCACGCCCTCGCGTTCGCGCAGGAACTCGCGCGCGAACGCGGGCCGGATGGCCTGATCCTCGTAAACCTGAGCGGCCGCGGCGATAAGGATACGCGCCAAGTCGGAGAGCTCGAAGCGCGGCACGCGGCGGAGGTCGCCGCGCGCGCCGTCGCCGAACCGGCGTTGCGTTAGCGGTGGCGGCGATCGATGCGCAATCGGGAACGGCGCGCCTCGCCGCCGCGTTCGCGAGCGCCAAGAGCGCCGGCCGCGGTGCCTTGATTCCGTATCTTTGCGCCGGCGATCCGGATCGGGAGACGTGCGCGAGCATGCTCGCGATTCTGACCGAGGCCGGCGCGGATATCCTGGAGCTCGGCATTCCGTACGGGGATCCGCTCGCGGACGGCCCCACGATCGCGGCCGCAGCGCAGCGTGCGCTCGACGGCGGAACGACCATCGACGACGCGATCGCGCTTGCGGCGAGCGCCGCGCGTGACGGAGCGCCGCCGATTTTGATGTTCACGTATTTCAATCCGGTGCTGCAATACGGCATCGCTCGTTTCGCGGACGCGCTCGTCGCCGGCGGGATATGCGGCGCCATCGTGCCCGACGTGCCGCTCGAAGAATCGGCGGCGATCGCCGCGGAGTTCGGGCCGCGCGGGCTCGCGCTACCGCTCTTGGTAGCTCCGACGACGCCGCCAACGCGTGCGCAAGCGATCGCGTGCGCGAGCGGAGGGTTCGTGTACATCGTTTCGCGGCTCGGCGTGACGAGCGCTTCGAAGGAACCGGACTTCGCCTGGATCGCGGATCGCGTGCGCACGCTGCGGGCGGTGACGGATACCCCGCTCGCCATAGGATTCGGCATCTCGACGGCGGCGCACGTGCGACAGGCCTGCGAGATCTCCGATGGTGCCGTCGTCGGCAGCGCCCTGATCGACGCGTACGCCGGCACGCGCGGCAAGGAAGCCGTTGGCCGCGTCCGAGCGTTTTTGGAAGGGATCGCTGGCCGGAAGAACAGCCCCGCGTGATCGCCGCGGTTCTCTTCGCGATCGCCCTCGCGAGCGACGCATCGCCGCCGCCCCCGGATTGTTCGATCGTCGATAGCCGGGCAGCGTCTGGAATTTTGGGATATGCCGTCGGCGATCCGGATAGCAACTCCCTCTCAGCCGGCACCTGCTTTTATATTGCGCGCAGCGCTTCCGAAGACGGGACGCTGAGCTATTCGATCGTCACGGCGGATAGTTTGCCCGAACGCCGGGCATATTTCCGGGCTTATTCGAGGCGTTGCGCGTCCGCTGCAAAGGGAACGCTCAACGAACTCGCATGCCGGCAGTTCGTCGCGCTCTCGCTGGCGACCGATATAGACGCCTACTATACGGCGCGCGCGGGGGCGGGCGATGCGGCGCCCATCGATGGCCTAGGCGATTCGGCGGTGGTCTCGGGAAGCGCGATCTTCGTAAAACGCGGCGCAGCGGTGTACGAAGCGTCCGTGCTGCGAGGCGGAGATGTCGATCTCGAGCGCACGACGAAACTCGCGCAGGCACTTCTAAGCGGCACCAAGGCTACCGAGACGGCGGGCTCGCCGCGGCCCTGACTTTCGCGGTGGTCGGCAAGTCGTCGTGGCTCCATTCGAGCCACGAGCCGTCGTAGACGGCGAGATCGGTAAAGCCCGCTTCGAGCAGCGCGAGGTACGAGCCGCTCGCCGAGACTCCGCTGCCGCACGTGACGATCGTCCGCTTGGTGCGATCGAGTGCCAGCGCGTCCACGAGGCGGTCGAGTTTTTCCTTCGGTGCGACGCGCCCACCGTTGTGATCTTCGAGCAGTTCGCTGCCGGAAAGGCGTTTGGCACCGGCGATGTCGCGGTCGCGGGTCGCGTACGTCTTATCGCGCTGCGTCTCGAGCAATTGCGCGTCGCTCTCGCCGCGCGCGATCGCGAGCACTTCTTCGCGGCGGGCGCGCAGGCGAGGCCGCTCGTGCGGCGTGAAGATAGCGGGCTCGCGCGCGAGCACCTCGATCGTGACGGGCAACCCCGCGCGTTGCCACGCTGTTAATCCGCCCGCCATGATGGCGACGTCGTCGTGCCCGTAGTAGCGGCACATCCAGACGAAGCGCGCCGCATACGGGACGTCGCCCGCGTCGTAGGCAACGATAGTGGCGCCGTCCCCGATGCCGCGTTCTCCGAGGGCCCTCGCGAAGCGCTCCGGAGGGGCCACGCGGGTCGCGTACGGCGTCGCCGGGTCCGCCAGCTCCTCGGAGTAATCGAGGCCGATCGCGCCCGGCAGATGGCCCGCGGCATATAGCTCGGCACCCGTCGGCGCGACGAGATCGGGCGCCCCGTGCGGGCGGCTGCGTGCGTCGACGATGCGCAGGGAAGGCTCGTCCATATGGGCGCGCACCCATTCGATTTCGACGAAGGGAGATTGCATCGCGGACGTTTCTTTACGGCACGCCGGCGTTCATCCCGATGCGGTCGCGCAGGTAGATCGTGCGTTGGCCGACCGCAAAGACGATGCGATAGCGGTCGCGCAGCGCCGTATTCAAGAGCGCCGCACCGCGCGGGTCTTCGTTGGGAATGTTGGCACGGTCGCGAACGATGTAGTCGGGGTACGTGGCGAGAATCCGTTCGATCTCGAGGGGTCCGTCGACACCCGCGATCGCCTCCTGATACCGGTCGAGCAGATGCGCCGGATACGCGAAACGCGTCGGCGGCTCGGCATCGGCGAGCAGGTAGAGCGCCGTTCGATCGTCCGCGACGTACAGCATTTCGCGCGCCGTGCGATGCGCCACGAGGTAGCGGGCGAGTTCGGCCGAGGGATCGCCGTAGGTCACGTCGCCGCTGCGGATGCGATCGAACGCGACGGGCGCGGCCACCACGAACTGGTAACCGGCATGCGCTAGGATCGCGAGCGCGATCGCGGCGGGAACGAGCGCTTGCCACCGCAGACGCCGCGCCGCATGCACGACGACGATCGCGGCGAGGAGGCTCGCCGGGGCCATCGCGCCGATGAAGTGGTTGCCGAGGTATTCGCGGATCGAAATAACGGTGGCGACGCTCGCGACGAACCAACCGAGCACGATGGCGATCGTGCGGCGCAACTCCGCGTCGGTATCGCGTGACCCGAGGAAGAAGGGCACGCCGAACGCGAGCAGCGTTGCGGGAAAGAAGGCGAGCAGCTGCGAGCCGACGATGCTGCGCCGCGGCGCCACGTCGGGCACCACGATCGGTGCCCGCCGCGCGATCGAGCTGACGTTCGCGTCCCAGAACGGCGCGAGGTGCCCCGTGACGGCGTACGGCACGATCGCGAGTCCGAGCGTCGATACGAAGCCGAGCGCGAGCGGAATCGCGGCGGCGAGACCCGTGTACCACACGACCACGCACGCCGCATAGGCAGCCTCGATGGCGGCCGATTCTTTCACGAGCACGGCCGCCGCGAGCGAGGCTCCAAGCGCGAGCGAGCACAGCGGGCGCGCGCTCACCGCCGGCGACCGCCCGAGCACGACCGCGAAGACGAGCGCGATGAACGGGGCGTAGAACGATTCGGCGACGGCGCTTAGCCCGCTGTCGCTGATCGTCATGGCGGCGTAAAAGCACGCCGCCGTGAAACCGATCGTCGCACCGTCGCGCCGCAGGGTCGTGCCGATGGCGTAAAGCGCCGCGGCCGTCGCCGCGATCGCGAGGTCGTTGACGAGGCGGATCGCGAGAATCGTCTTGCCGAACAGAAACATCGCGGCGGCGAGGATCGCGAAGAAGAGCGGCGGTTTCGCCTCCCAAACGGTCGTGTACGGCAGGTGTCCGTCCAGCCATTCGCGCGCGACCAACGCATACAGGCCTTCATCGGTCCCCGCCACCGACTGCAGAAGGACCGGAAGCCGCACGAGGACGACGAGAGCGGCGATCGCTGCCACCGCTCGCAGATGCTTGTTCGTCGTTATGCCGGCACCGGAACGTGGGTCAAGCCGAAGCGTCGTTCGGCGTCGTCGACGATGTACTTTCCGATTGCGAGCGACGAGGTGGCGGCGGGGGACGGCGCGTTGCGCACGTGCACGATCCCCTCCGAGCCTTCGAACACGAAGTCGTCGACGAGCGAACCGTCGGGTGTCATCGCCTGCGCGCGGACGCCCGCGGGACCTCGCAGACAATCCTCGGTGGCGAGTTCGGGGACGTAGCGCTGCAACGCCTTGACATACGCGCTGCGCACCACATCGCGGTACATCTCGTCCACGCCGAGACGCCAGTGTTTGGCCGCAAGCTTGCGAAATCCAGGATACGTGAAGGCGTCCCACGACTCGGGCAGGTTGATCGTCCAGAACGTATAGCCTTCGCGCGCGAAGGCCGGCACGGCGTTGGGTCCGAGCCAAACCGACCCATCCATGCGCGGCGTGAAGTGCACCCCGAGGAACGGAA